>Ga0255348_1000006_pt1 | contig 158092 bp, 138 predicted proteins | sample CBST25v5metaG_FD_189945 | JGI IMG/M metagenome (GOLD analysis project Ga0255348, IMG submission 189945) | Peat soil microbial communities from Stordalen Mire, Sweden - C.B.S.T-25.v5 | ecosystem: Environmental > Terrestrial > Soil > Wetlands > Peat | place: Sweden: Norrbotten County, Stordalen... | reverse complement strand
CGACCCAAATGCTCCCACTCTGATGGGAACATACTGCGCAAAACCTGCCAGTTCTCAAGCTCCACCATGCGCAAAGACTAACTCCAGATCGCAATCTCGTCAATGGCTATCTTAGCGCTTATGGGGGTGATTTCCGGTGCGGGCTGGCTGGAATGCAGCATCCTTTTTTATGGTGCGCTGCTGGATGGAAATGATCTGCAAAGCCTTGGGCCCGCGAGTTGGGAAGCTCCGATTAAGTGTTTATCAGTTTCAAAACCCAACTTTCACCTTGGGCAACTAGGGCCTGTGTGCACTCACGGACCCCATGGATCTCACTTCACCGCGTCTCGACCAATGGCTCGGCCAACTTGACTTCCTTCAATGGAGTCGTCCATTTCGGCGATGTCAGTTCCGGCATGGGCTTTGCCGTGAAGAGCTTCTTGCACTGGTGGGCCGTCCATCGGGCCCAGGCCTTTGACTTCTTGCGGCGCGCGCTGTCGGTCGAGATTCCCGTGCCCGCATACATCTGCCGATAGAGCTTGGAAAGAAACATGAAGGCGATTCGGGCGCGGAGATTCGGGCAGCAGGCCGACCGCTTCCAACTCGCGCGCCAGGTATAAAACTTGTCCCAAACCTTCTGCGTGCGCATCCGAATCTCATCCGCGCTCATCGTAGGATGCGGCGTAAACATCTTGGGACGAACCGCGGTGGAAATCATCCAGTAGCGGGTAATGGGCACATCGCCAACCATGGTCGGATTCTGTGCCTGTTCTTTCTCCCAGCGCGTAAAATCCACCGTGCCGGGGAAGGGCGTCAGCATCACGAACTGGGCAAAGGTGATACCCGCCTTCAGAGCCATCGCCAGCGTGGCGTCGAATGTTGCTGGCCGATCCGAAGGCAACCCGAAGATGAACGAGCCAAGCACGTAGACTTTGTGCTCCCGGAACGTCTGGAGCTGCTTGACCATGGCATCGCCGGAGAGATTCCAGTCCTTGTAGACGGCCTTGAGCCCTTCCGGAGTGACCGCCTCGATCCCCACCAGCGCGCCCTTGATGTTGGCCCTCTTCATTGCATCCAGAAAGACGGGATCCTCGCCGGCCTCCATCGTCATCTGGGTATAGAACACCATGTCTTTCGGCAGCTTGGCCATCTCTTCCATCAGATGGAAGCGCTCTTCGCGCATGGCCGTCAGTTCTTCCAGCTTGGCGGTGTTGTGCTGCTCTTTGGCCAGCCGCAGATCGGTGAAGGTCACCGGATAGAAATTGTCGTCAGCGAGGGCGATAAAGCGGAATCCGAGCCGGCGCAGCGTAACAAATTCGTCGATCACACTTTGAAAACACCGTTGCCGGGGCTTTTGTCCGTCGGTTCTCCAGACACTGCAAAACGAGCAGTGCTTCGGGCATCCGCGAATGGTCTGCACCGAGGCCCACATATATTTTGAAGGGTCCATCAAATCCCAGCGCGCAGCCAGGAACTCGTCGCCGCCAATCCGCCCGCCGTCGTATATTCGCTCCAGCTTGCCCGCCATGCAGTCGATCACGGCCTTGCCCCAGGCGACATCGCCATCTCCGGTCACTGCCGCGTGCCCCTGTCCGCGATCGAGAGTCTCTTCGGGAAACAGCGTGGCGTGGATGCCGCCATAGATGACCCAGGCGCCACGCGCGCGCGCCATCCTGCCGACCTCGTAGCCGCGCAGCGCATTGCCCGTGTGGACGCTGATGCCCACAATGTCTCCCGGTGCAATCGTTTCCGGCACAATCTGTTCCAGCGACTCGTCGACAAGAATGGGATCTCCCGCTATTTGCGGTGTGGCGGCTGCAAGTACAAACAGCCATCTGGGAGTAATTACAGCAGTGCCAAAGGAATTGTCGCTCGGATTGACAAGATGAACGCGCAATGAATCCAACCTTTCTCGGGTCGAGGTACGGTGGTGTCAGAGAACGCGATCTCGCCAATCCTTGCGGAAGGATTTCCACAAAAATTGTCGAGGGCGAGTCTTTTCTCTACACAGCTTGACTGATCATACAGGCTGGTCGTGAATTTCCGTGTTCACTTTTGACCAAGTCGAGATTATTTGGAAGCTGTTCGATGAAAGTTTTAAACAATATTCGGCATTTCAGCACTTGCAGGAATGGCGCAAGAGAAGCGTTGAAACTGGATTGAGGCCATGCGCGCGAGCAAGGATCAAGACCGGCTCCAGCCCGGCACAATAAAATGCTTGTTGCGGAACAGATCCACGCAGATGCCGACAACTTCCGCGTCCAGCAGGTTTCCGGACTCTCTTTCAATCTGCTTCAATACAACATCCAAACTGATTCCGGCCCGATACGGCCGGTAGGAGGCCATGGCTTCCACAATGTCCGCCACAGCCAGCACCTTGGCTTCGGGCAGAATCGCATTGGCTTTGAGCCCCAGCGGGTAGCCTGAGCCATCCAGCTTTTCGTGATGCTGACGAACGATCTCTGCAACGGGCCAAGAAAAGGGAATGTCCTTCAGAATCTCGTAGCCCGTCTCCGAATGTCCCTTGATCATCTCCCGCTCGGCCGCGTTGAGTTTCCCCGGCTTCGTTAGAATTTCTGCTGGGATCGAAATCTTTCCGATATCGTGAACCAGAGCGGCCACCCGCAGCCCCTGCAACCGTTCCTCGGGCCAGCCCATCTCCCGGCCAATCGCGTACGCAATGTCGGCCACGCGGCTTTGGTGGCCCGTCGTGTAGGGGTCGCGCATCTCCATGGCGGTTACAATCGGCGTCACCATGGCGGACAGAGCCTCATTCAGTTGCACTTTGATTTTTGCCAAATGCTTGCGTTCGGCTTCCAGAAGCTTTTTCTGCTCCAGCGCGTGAAGACCATATGCTAGTTCACTGGCCAGGTGCTCGAAAACTTTGATCGCTTCCGGCTCAAAGGCGTTGGGGTGCCCTGAGTAAACCATCAACGCTCCGTACTTTTCTTCTTCGATGGAGAAGGGAATCGTTGCAGTGGATCGAATGCCGGCCTTCCGTGCGCGTTCGCGCCAAGGGGCAAACGACTCCGACACTTCGGAGTCATTCATGATGACCACCTTGCCGCTGCGAAGGCCGATACCCGTCGGGCCTTTTCCCCTTGGATCATCTTCCGACCATCTCACCTGCAATCCATCCATGTAGCTGATGCTGCTGCCCGCTGCCGCGACAATCCGAACATTCTTTTCCGGATTGTCTTCTGGGATGCCGATCCAGGCCAGAGCATAGATTGACTCGTTTGTCAGCGCTTCGCAGATGGACTGGAACAGCCCCTCGGCGGATTGCGCGCGCCCAAGGGCCAGGGCGGCGCTTGAAAAGGCCGACAGTGACCAGTTCTTGGCCGAAAGCTGATGCTCTCTCTCCTTCAGCTCGGTCATGTCAAGGTAGGTGAAATTCATCACGGTGTGTCCGTCCAGCACCACCGATTTTGACGACCAGATCATGACTGGAATCTGCTGGCCGTTCTTGCTCTGCAAATGAAAGCCGGATGAAGAACGCGATGGATTCCGCGTGTCGTTCAAGATCTCAGACCGGACCCGCTCGCGCTCGCTTTCAGGATGCAGATCGATCAACAGCATACTCGTGAGTTCCTTGCGCGAATAGCCGCTCAGCGCCTCCGCCGATGGATTGGCGGCAATCAGTTTTCCGGTGTCGCAATCGAGTGCAAACATGCTGCCGGGAGCATAGACCCAGCACAATTCATAGAGACTCTTGGGCGCGCGGGCATCGGGAACAGGGGACATGACGGCCAGCCTCACTGGCGTAGTGGAACAGATTGCATCAGGAAGATTTAAACACAATCCCGTTCGTCTGTCTTGCCAGAAGAATGCAGGGAAAAGACAGCCGTATCTCGTTCGTTATGGGAAAGAGAAAAATGAAATGTTCCGTCCCCCTTGATCCTGAGGACGGAATGAGCCAATCCTCGCGCGTCTATGTCTTTGTTTCAGGGCAGCCAGGATGCCCGCAACTCAGGGCCGCTTCTTGATTGGAATGGGAACCTGCTCGATGATTTCCAAGCCAAATCCATCCAGCGCAGGAATGTGCATCGGCGTATTCGAGAGCAGGCGGATGCGCCGGATGCCCAACTCCGACAGAATCTGGCTGCCCAGGCCGATATCCCGCATGATTCTCCCGGTTCGAGCCTGCGAGCCTTCGCGCTCGCGCAACTGCTGATGAGGAACGATCCGGCCAGTGGTCAAGTCGGCCGAGGTCTCCGCGGATGTTGCTCCGTCGGAAGCCGATGCGCTTTCCGTGGCTGGGGCGTGCTCAATCTCGAAGCCGCGCGAGGTGTTGTGCAGGTAAAGCACAACACCACAGCCATTTTCCGCGATCATGCGCATGGACTCGTCCAGGATTTCGCGACAGTTGCAATCGGCGCCAAAGATGTCGCCCGCCGTGCACCGGGTGTGAACGCGCACCAGCACGGCCTGCTCGCAGTTGCGGGGCGCGGATGTCGCGGAAGTGAAATCCGCGCCCCAGCGCAAAGCAGGGCAGTCGGCGCACACGTCGCCGCGCACCAGCGCCACGTAGCTCTCGCCGCCGTTGACCTGGCTTTCATAGGCAATCATGAGAAATTCGCCATACCGCGTCTGGATGTGGCTCTCGCCGGTGCGGACGATGTAGTGCTCGTTGCGCCGCCGGTAGCGGATCAGCTCCGCCACGGTCAGAATTCCCAGCCCATGTTCCTTGCAGAAGGGAATCAGGTCCGGGATGCGGGCCATCGTGCCATCGTCCTTCATGATTTCGCAGATGACGCCGGAGGGGTTCAGCCCGGCCAGACGAGCCAGATCGACGGAAGCCTCAGTTTGCCCGGCGCGCACCAGCACGCCACCCTTGCGAGCCCGCAGCGGAAAGACGTGGCCAGGACGAGCCAGGTCATCCGCCGTCGAGCGAGGATCGATGGCTGTGCGGATCGTTAGAGAGCGGTCATACGCCGAGATGCCCGTCGTTACCCCTTCGCGCGCCTCAATGCTCTCGGTAAACGCCGTCCCGAAGCGCGAGGTGTTCTGCTGGGTCATCGGGAACAGGCGCAACTCGTCCGCACGCTCCTCGGTCAGCGTCAGGCAGATCAGCCCGCGGCCATACTTGGCCATGAAATTGATTGCCTCCGGCGTCACAAACTCCGCGGCTAGAGTGAGGTCACCCTCATTTTCACGATTTTCGTCGTCGACCAGGATGACCATGCGTCCGGCGCGTATTTCGGCAATCGCGCCGGGAACATCAAGAAAGGGTGGAGCAAAGGTGCGGATGGTTTCTAGCATAGCGGTCCTCCTATTCTCGTTCATCGCGGGCGCATACAGCAAAAGCGCCGCCCAAGGGCAGCGCTTTGAAGGAAAACAGGAAGCGACTGAGAGTAGAAAATCTACAAGGCGGATTCAATCTCAAAGCCCCAGGCTTCGAGAAGGGCTTCGGGAATATATTTCGAATTCTTGTTCCGGCGTGCCCACTCGCGCAAACGAGTTGATCGGATATATTGGTCTGGGTTGAGCTTGAACTCCTTCACGATTTCCTCGAAAGAGGTCACGGTGGGCACAACTGGGCCGATGGGCTCCGGCTTGCCCCAATTTGGATTTCCACGACGCTTTGCCATTGATTTGGTGTCCTTAGAAAAGAGGGTGTCTTGCACGCACATCCTGGGTCACGACAAAAATCCCTATAAACCCGGACGAAATACTACTCTTTTATTTTACGGATATTTTCTTCAAAAATCAATAGCAAATCAGAACAAAGTCCTGCTTGGCTACGAATCCATCTTCGCCTATTCTTCCCTGCCCTCACGAACCGTTCTGTGGGGGCAGGGAAGAAATGGAAGACCGAAACACAAGGCACAAACCTTGCGCCAGCTCTAGATCAACTGGCCCAACAACCGCTCAGCATTGGTCCGGCCTATCTTCTGGCGGTCGTTCTCGCTGATCAATGCATGATCAAACCACTCGCTTGCCTCTTTCACGTACTCATAAGGCGAATCTACCGAGAAGAGCAGCCGGTCAACGCCGATTTCGCTGATCGCGGCGTGCAGGCCCTTCGTGTGGAAATGTCCGCTGGTCGTGAAATAGAAATTGCGGCTCAGGTATTCGCTGAGATGGAGCTTTGCATTTCCCAGTCCCACGCCCTCGCGCTGCATGTAGAGTCGATGCTCAAGACGCGGCAGGAACAGCGGTAATCCTTCACCCAGGTGGCCAAGAATAATCGTCAGATTGGGATATTGGTCGAAAAGTCCACTGAGCATGAGGCGCACGGCATGAGTGGCGGTTTCGACGCCGAAGCCCCAGGCCGAGCCGATCAGAGAGGCATAGTCATCGTAAATGCGGCACTGCCCTGGAAGCGGCTCGCGCGGATGGAGATAGACAGGCACGTTCAGCTTGGCAACCCGGTCCCAGAATTCCCACACCGGCTTCTCGTCCATATACTGCGCCGTATTGCTGTTGCCGATGTTCGTATAGCCGTTGATCAGGGCTCCCTTCATTCCCAGCGTTTTCACCGCGCGTTCCAATTCGTCGGCGGCCGCACGCGGTGACTGAAGAGGCACTGTGGCAAATGCCGCGAGCCGTTTTGGAGCCTTGCTTACATACTTCTCGGCAATGTAGTCGTTTGCTTTTTTAGCGGAATCAATCGCCTGCTTTGCGTCCGGAATGGACTGCGTGCCGGGAGAGGTCAGCGAAAGAATGCTGAAATCAATCCCGTTGCTGTCCATGTCTTTGAGGAGCAGAGAGGTGTCCAGCAGCCTTCTATCCACATCCTTCATATAAGTTTGTCCATTGCGGGACGCCTCCCCCGAAGCATCCCATAAACTATTGTTTAACGGTGTAGATACATGCTCTTCAAGAGTGATCTTGCCTTTCATAAATGATTCTCCTTTGCCATTACAGATGGTTCTCTAATTACCATACGAAAGCACTGCCCTAAAGCGGCTTTTCCCTTATCGTGCAAATTGCACCAATTTGAGACGACCTAGATTTCATTTTAACACCGCCAGCCTCTCATGTGATTCTTTTGTAAAGGATTAGCCGCTTTCACGCGCCTCTTTGCCTGGGAAGAATTAGGTTGATCCTCGCCAGCGATGGCAGGATATTAGTATGACAAAAATCTGGCGAATGCTGCCGATCGCTCTTCTGTTTGCAGCCGTCAGCGCCCCACAGTCGAGCGCCGTCGAACTTAAAGTAAGCCGTGATGTGCTGCAGCGGACCCTCAAGCAGCAACTTTTCAGTGGTCCCAACGGACGCTATTACCTCAAAGGCACGGCGCAGACCCCTTGCTACGTCTATGCCGATGACGCGCAGCTCAGTTTCGCGCAAGACCGCGTCGTGGTCGTCATCAAGGCCCATGCCAAGATGGGCAAGGCCTGGGGCAATTCCTGCATCGGGGTCTCCCTGAACACCATGCCCGAGGTCTCTCTGGCTCCGGTCGGCGATGGCGAAACCATCGGCTTTCGCGACGCGCGCCTCGACAAGGTCGTCGATCAGAAAGAGTTGAACTTCCTGATTGCGCCCTTCCTCAGCCACCAACTGCCTTCCAGCATGAAGATCAATGCGGCCGACCTGCTGCGCAAGGCGCTGACCGGAGCAACCACCGCCACCGGCTTCAAGGTGACCCTGGACAAGCTCCAGATTCATTCCATCCGTCCCCAAGGCGACGACCTCGTGGTCGAGGTGGATGGCGTCGTCAGCGTGAGGTAGAGCGAAACCTCAGTAAAGACCAAGCATTCAAGTCGACGCGACCATCAGGGAGCGGCGACCCTCCATGAACTTGCCATGGCATATTAGCTGTGGTTTCGCTCAAATCAAGCCAGCGGCTCTTCGCTCCAGTCACAGAGGATCTCGCGGTGCTCCTCGGAACTGGCCTTGGCCCACTCCAGCAGACGAGCCACGCGCCAGGCGTCCAGAGCCGTCACGGGTGCGGGAGCCGTGCCGAGCACTGCATCGCGGATGCCTTCGTAATAGAGCCGGAAATCGCCGGGCACGGGCTCGACCGGCCGCGTGATCCTGCTGTCCTGCACATCCACGTCTAGTGTGCCCCAGTTCGCTGCGGGCTCCTGGCCCCAGCCAGGATCGTCGATCCGGGTAATCTTCTTGAGCGCGTCCTCCTGCGGGTCTACACCCCACTTCCAGTAGTTGCCCTTTGTGCCACGCAGGTGAAAACGGGGCCGCGCCAGCGAGGAAAGGGAATTGGCGGCAAGCGTCACTCGGAAGCCCTCATAACGCAAGCGCAGGGTGAAGGAATCGTTCGCGCCCTGGCCATCGCGCTCGTGGTCGACCTCCGCGCTGATTCCCTCCGGCTTGCCGAAAAGCGTCAGCGCCTGGTCGGCAAGGTGCGGTCCGTGGTCCAGCAGCTTACCGCCGCCTTGGGCGTCGTCGTCCTTCCAGGGCCGGCGCATGGATCCGGGGCTCCAACGGTCAAAGGTGGATTCCAAGTACACAATGCGTCCCAAAATATCTTCATGTATTACTTTGCGAATCGTTCGGAAGTCACTGTCCCATCGTCTGTTGTGAAACGGAGCAAGCAAAACTTTCCGGGCTGAGGCCAGCCCGATCAACTGCGCGATCTCGGTTGAGGCGGGGGCCATAGGCTTGTCGACAACGACATTCTTCCCGGCCTCAAGAATCTGCCGCGCCACTTCAAAATGACTTCCCGAGGGCGTTGCCACAACCAGTAGTTCCAGTGAGGCGTCTTCCAGCATCCGTTCCAGCGAGCGATAGGTGCGGACTCCGGGATAGCGTTCCGCCGCCAGGTCCGTGTGTCGCTCGACCACTGCGGCCAGTTCCAGCCCTTCAACGGAAGAAATCAGCGGCGCGTGAAAGACCTGCCCCGCCATTCCAAAACCCACCAATCCGACTCGAATCATGCGGCACCCCCAGGCGATGTTAGTTTTTGAGTTTACACCGGCGCGGAATTTTCTGGTTCCCCGCAGAGGAACCAGCGACCGCAGCCTCTCGGAAAAGGCCAGACTGATTTGCCGTGATGGAAGTTACGATTTCCGTTGGCTGGGGTTACTTTGTGTAGGCCGCGAGCTATAATCCTTTTGCACTGGCTTTTTATCCAGAGCGTATGATTGTAACAAAGAATCTTTTGCGAGAGCGTTTGTAGTTTTTCCCCGTGTAGTGGTGTGTTGCCCTTTCACAAGGCAATACCAAAATTTTCACTCGATCTTGCCCCCAGGAGAGAGAATGACTGAAGCTTCCACCAAACCCAGAGTCCTGGTTGCCGACGATGAACGTGTCATTGCCGACACGCTGGCCATGATTCTGAACCAGAGCGGCTTCAATGCGCGCGCTGTTTACTCGGGAGAGAAGGCGGTCGAACTGGCTCTGGCTTTCAAGCCGGAGATGATTGTTTCCGATGTCATCATGGCCGAGCTGAACGGAATCGATACCGTGATCCAGCTTCGCAAGCTCTTTCCCAAAATCAAGGTTCTGCTGTTTTCCGGTCAAGCCGCCACGGCCAATTTGCTGGAGAATGCGCGCGCCCAGGGCTACGAGTTCGAGATTCTGGCCAAGCCCGTTCATCCGCAGGATTTGCTGGCGAAGCTGCGCGGATAGTCTTTCCAGAGAATGTACCCATCCAAAATGTAGCGTCGGCCTTCTGGCCGACTGGTGCGTGGGTTTCCCAATCTGCGCTTCTCGCCCCAAGAAACGAATTCCTGCCGTCAAAGACCTTAGAGTTCTCTTCTGCCTTCCAAGGCCTGCGCCATGGTCACCTCGTCGGCGTACTCAATGTCGCTGCCGGCGGGAATTCCCGTGGCGATCCGCGTGATCCGCACCGGAAAGCCGCGCAGTGCGTCGGCTAGCCAGTTGGCCGTGGCCTCGCCTTCCAGCGTGGGGCTGGTGGCCAGAATGATCTCATCCACTTCGCCTTGGCGGACGCGCTCGACCAGAGTGCTGGTGCGCAGTTGATTGGGACCGATGCCGTGCAGAGGCGATAGCGTGCCGTGCAGCACGTGGTAGACGCCCTGGTAGCTTCCGTGCGGACCGCGCGCCCGCTCGACGGCGCTGATGCTTGTCGGCTCCTCGACAACGCACACCAGTCGATGGTTGCGCGTGGGGCTGGTGCAGTAGATGCAGGGATCGACGTCGGTTACGCTGTTACAGATCGAGCACAGGCGCAGGCGTGCCTTCAGGCCGCGCACCGCCTCGGCCAGCGCCGCCGCATCCTCGTCGCTGGAGCGCAGGATGTGAAAGGCAAAGCGCTGGGCGCTTTTGGTGCCCACCCCCGGCAGCTTCTTCAACTCTTCAATCAGCCGGGCCATCGGCTCGGCATAGCGGCTCACGATCTGCGCCTCCTGGAAACAGTGGACAGCGGTCCGTAAAAAGTTCGGTTCATTCCATTCCCGGCAGCTTGAGCCCGCCCAGAATCCCCTGCATACTGGTTTTTATGGCCTCATCGGCCTTGCGTCCGGCCTCGTTGACGGCGGCCACAATCAGGCTTTCGAGCATTTCCACGTCCGGCTTGTCGCCGCCCAGGCTGACGACCGCCGCTGGGTCGATGTGGATTTTTAGTAGCTCTTTTTTGCCGTTCATGGTTGCCGTCACGGCGTCGCCGCCACTGGAGCCCTCCACCACGGTCTCGCCCAGCTTCCGCTGGACCTCCTCTTGCATCTGGTTGGCCTGGGAGAGCATCTCGGAGATTTTGAGCGGGTTGATCATGGCTGGATTTTCCTTCTCTGGTGCGTGCGGTTACTTTTGCCGTAGGTCGACGACGCTGCGGACCTCGGCCTTGAAGATTTCCTTTGCCCGCTGGACCAGCGGATTGGCCATCGCGGCTTCCTGAATGCTGCCAGCCAGCGGCGTTGCGAGCGGGGCGGCGCGTTGCGCGGATTTCTCGCCGGGAACCACCATGAAGCGCGCCGGTCCGCCCAAGCGGCTGAGTTCCTGGCGAATGATTTTTTCCGCCGCGGCATTGATCGTCAGGCCCAGCATCTTCTTGCCCATGCCGGGAACCTCGATGCGCAGGGTCGAGCCTTCCAGGGTCCATGTGCCAGTGCCGAGCAGCTCGGATGCCGATTCGTGACCGCCCTTGGCCAGAGCGGTACAGATGCCTTCGCGGAGGTTGTCAACGCCGGGAAGTGCTGATGCGGACGCGACAGCCTCCGGAGCCCGAGCCAGCGCGCCCTCGGTCAAGGCTACAGCGGTTTCAACGGGCTGAGAGGCCACAGCAGCAAAGGGCGTGGAGCCTTGGAACGGGCTCACAGGCGCGGGGGCGGAGACGGTTGCTGGCGCTGGGGCGACCATCGTCGCGACCGGACTTGCCGTGGTTGCGGGTTTCGCGCTGGAGTCCATTTTGGGCTCCGCACTCCAACCGCCGCCCATCGGGGCAAAGGGCGAAAGCGGCGCAGCCGGGGCAGGCTTTGGAACTGGCGCGGCCGGACGCACCGAAGCCGCAGGCGGCCGTGGGGCCGGACTCGCGGGCCGCGCAGATGGACTCGACGGAGCTCCCGAGCGAAGACCGCCCCCGGCAGCCACGCCGCTCAGCAGCTCCTCAATCGGCAGCAGGCGCTGGGCTTGAATCAGCTTGAGCAGCCCCAGTTCCAGATGGAAGCGCTGCTCCTGGCGGTAGTTCAGCTCGTCAAAGGTGCGCAGAACAATCTGCAGGTTGCGGGTCAGCTCCTCTTCGGTAAACAGCAGCGCTGTGCGGGCCGCGCGGGCGCGCTCGTCGGCCGAGATTTGCAGCAGCTCCGTTTGTTCGCCGCCGATCTTGGCCATTAGCGTATTGCGCAGGTAGCGAGCCATCTGCCGGGCCAGCGACGAGGCGTTGTGACCGGCGTTCAGCAGCAGGTTCAACTGCGTCATCAACTCGGCGCTCTGCCCGGCGGCGACCGCTTCCAGCAGCCGCTCGAAAATCGCGTTGGGAACCGAGCCCATCAGCTCGCGAATCTGCTCGACGGAGAGCTTCGGACGGCCCGCCTCCGTGGGCGCGGAAGCAATCGCCTGATCCATGATGGAGAGCGCGTCGCGCATCGAGCCGTCGCCAGCCTCGGCCAGCAGGGCCAAAGCGCCTTCCTCTGCCTCGATCTGCTCGTGTTCGGCAATCATCTTCAACTGCGCCAGAATGTCCTCAAACTTGACGGCGTGAAAGCTGAAGTGCTGGCAGCGCGAGCGAATGGTCTGCGGAATGTCCTCCGGCTGCGTCGTGGCCAGCATGAAAATGGCCCACTCCGGCGGCTCTTCCAGCGTCTTCAGAATCGCATTGAAGGCCGCTTCCGTGATCTGGTGAGCTTCGTCAAGCAGGAAAATCTTGTAGCGGTCGCGCGCCGGTTGCACGGTCGCCTCGGCGCGGATGGAGCGTACGTCGTCGATGCCGCGATTGGAGGCCGCGTCGATTTCGATAAAGTCGAACGACTGCATCGCCTCGTTGCCGGATTCGCTACTTCCGCCCGAAGAGATTTCGCGGCAGGAAGTGCATTTGAGGCAGGGCTCGGCCGTGGGCCGCTCCGGGCCGCCGACCGTCTCGCGGCAGTTCAGCGCCATGGCTAGGATGCGCGCAATCGTGGTTTTGCCGATGCCGCGGTGGCCGCTGAAAATATAGCCGTGCGCGATCCGGTTCTGGGTCAGCGCATTCATCAGCGTGCGGGTGACATGGTCCTGGCCAGCCACGTCGGCGAAGCGTTGCGGACGGTATTTTCTTGCCAGAACCTGATATCCCATTGCTGATCTCGCTCCTTTGGGTCCGCCCGGAATGCGGACGGCCTAGAGCCGATTGTATCGTTCCAGACCTCTATATTGGAAATAAACAACTTAGTGATTCTAAAGGGGGTTGGAAAGTCGGAAGAACGGGCAAAAGGCGGTAGACGTGCGCTGTTTCCGTTCAAAAACACAAAATATGCAGCACACTAAATAGGCCATCTGAAATTTACTCTCAGATGGCCTATAAACTTTTTCTTTGGCTTGAATGGTGCGTCCGGAGGGATTCGAACCCACGACCTACTGATTCGTAGTCAGTCGCTCTATCCAACTGAGCTACGGGCGCACATGCTTGGTGTCAACCAAACCTTAAACAGAATATCAGGCTTCTTCGGGCTGCGCAATTCGCGGTCAATCAGCCTGTGGGTAACTGCGCCCGAGCGGGTTGCAGAGCAGGCAGTTGCCGTTCGGCGTCGATCTCCAAACCCGCTTTGCGAACCAGATTGCCGACGGCCGCGGCGTTGAGCCGGGTCGCGTCGTACTCCACGCGCAGCGTATGGGCCGCGCGGTCGAATTCGAGCTGGCGAATGCCATATACCTCGCGGACACTGGCCAGCGCCAGGCCCACCGCTTCCGTAGGCGGAGCTGCGTAGCGAAAGACAATTTCTACCGTCGTCATAGGGGAATGATAGCAATCCTATAGGCTTTTCAGATACGAGCGAATCTCCGGGCTTCTCCAGTCCTGCGCGCCGATGAACTTGCGCCGGATGATTCCTTGGCGGTCGATGACGTAGGTCTCCGGCCACATCTTCGAGTGGAAGAGCTGCGCGGCCTTCTGGCCAGGATCGCGGACCGTGATCAGGTCCACGCGATGATGTGCGAGAAAGCGGTTGTAGGCATCCGCGTCTTCGTCGATGCTGACGGCCACGATGGCCAGACTGGGCTGATCATGATGGAGATCAAGCAGAGACGGCATTTCCTCGATGCATGGCGCGCACCATGTCGCCCAGAAGCTGAGCAGCACCACGCGGCCCCGGTAGCTGGCCAGGTGAACGGTTGCGGCGCCATCCGAGATCGTGAAGTCCGGGGCTGCCTGGCCGGTCTGGGCTGGATGCGCGCCACGATCGCAACCGGGCATCATGGCCAACGAGAGGAACAAACTGAGTGAGAACAATCGACGGAGCTGCACATCTTTATAATACGAAGCGAAAGCGACGAAGGAAACTGCGAGGACGGATGGAGAACGAGAAGCAAACAGGGAATCAAACGACTGGCAAGAACGGATTCGAGCCGGTGCTTGGCCTTTCCGATCAGATGGAGGCGCCGTCGGCGCATTGGGGAACGGTTTATGACCAGCCGGAGCCGGATGAACTGCTGGAGTTGACCGTGATTGTTCCGGCGCGCAACGTGGAGCCCCGCCTTGCCGCTTGTCTTGAATCGCTGGTGAGCCAGTCCGAGGAAACCTTCGAGTTGGGCCTGGACTGGGAATTGATTGTCGTTGACGATCACTCATCCGATCGCACGGCCGAGATTGCCCGCGGCTTTGCCGGGGTGACCGTGACTGAAGCCGGCAAACTGGAGCCGGGCTGGACGAGCAAGAACAATGCCCTCTGGACAGGAGCCAAGCGGGCGCGCGGGCGTTGGCTGCTCTTCACGGAGGCGGAAGCCCTTCACGAGCCGGGAAATCTCAACCGGGCCCTGCACGAGGCGACCCGGCACAAGGCCGGACTGTTGAGCTATTCGCCGCGGCAGATGGTGGATGGACTTTGGCAGCGGTCGCTGTTGCCGCTGATTTTTTGCGAGCTGGAGTTGGCCTATCCTTCGGCCAAGGTCTCGGATGCTGGCCAGCGAATCGCCGCAGCCAATTCGAAGTTCTTGCTTTTCGAGCGCGAGGCTTACCGGCGGGTCGGCGGTCACGCCTCGGTGGCTGAAAGTGAGATCGAAGATCTGGAACTCGCCGCCCTGGCCAAGCGCCGCAAGATCGGATTGCGCTTCCGCTATGCCGATGATGCGCTCTCGACGCGCAGTTGCCGCTCAACAACCGAAATGATTGAAGACTGGACCAGAAAATTACCGCTGCTGTTCGACAACTGTCTGGCGTTGGCCTTCTGGCGTCTCATTGACATCGTGCTGCTGGTCGCCTTGCCGGTGCTGGCGATTGAGTTCTGGAATGCTCCTCTGTTCGCGCATTCGGCGCAATGGCTGATTGCAGGATGGATTCTGGCGCTCGTGTGGGTACGGACGCTGTTTCGCTTCTACGGGCGCGTGGCCAAGTCCCACTTTTCATTTGCGGATTGCATCCTTGCGCCGTTGGGGTTGCCGCTGTTTGTGGCGCTGCTCTGCCGCGGCTGGAGCCAGCATCGCACGTTGAAACGCGTAAACTGAAAGAGATGGAATGGCGCCAGTGCGCGTTGAAAAAGTTTGGAGCAGCAGATGGCGGTGAGCAGGACAATGCAAAAAAATGAAGAACAGAACAATGGACTCAGCTCATACAGTACGGAGAATATATATCGCGAGCTACTGAGCCGCCTCGGTGAGGATGCCAGCCGCAAGGGCTTGCTGGCCACGCCGGAACGCGTAGAGAAGTCCATGGCTTTTCTGACCAAGGGCTACAAGGAAGATCCCACGGCAATTCTGCGTGGCGCGCTCTTTGACGAAGACTATGACGAGATGGTGATCGTCAAGGACATCGAGATGTTCTCGCTCTGTGAGCACCATATGCTGCCTTTCTTTGGCAAGGTCCATGTGGCCTACATCCCGAACGGAAAAGTTATCGGACTCAGCAAAATTCCCCGGCTGGTTGAGGTTTTTGCTCGCCGCCTGCAGGTGCAGGAGCGGCTTACCCGCCAGATTGCCGACGCCATTCAGGATGCGATTCATCCTCAGGGCGTGGGCGTGGTCATTGAGGCTCGGCACCTGTGCATGATGATGCGCGGCATCGAAAAGCAGCACTCCTCGACGGTGACCTCGGCCGTGGTGGGCTGCTTCCGCGAGAAGGAAACGCGCCACGAGTTTCTATCGCTTTTGCAGCAGCCGCAAACCGGCGGAATGTGAGCTTCCGGCCCGGTCAGCTAAAGTGGATAGGTGAACGGACTTCTTGTGATCGACAAACCGGCGGGCATGACAAGCCACGATGTGGTCAACCGGTTGCGCAAAATCGCTGGTGAGCGCTCCATCGGCCACTTGGGCACTCTGGATCCCATGGCCACCGGCGTCTTGCCTCTGCTGTTGGGCAAGTTTACTCGCCTCGCAAAATATTTCTCCTCCGCTGAAAAAAGCTACTCCGGCACCATTCGTTTCGGCTTTGCGACGGATACCTACGACGCCGAAGGCGTGCCTGCCGGGCCGGACGGCTTTGCGGCGCTGGATCCTCCGCTGACGCTGGAGCGTGTCCGCGCTGCCGCCAGCCACTTCCACGGCGACATGGAGCAGATGCCGCCCTCGTTCTCCGCAAAGAAGATTGCCGGTACGCCAGCCTACAAGCTGGCTCGCGAGGGCAAGCCCGTGGAGTTGAAGGCTGTGAGCATTCATATCGCCAGCTTTGAAATTCTCTCGCTCGACGCGGCCGAAGCCAGCTTCACGATGAGCATCAGCGCCGGAGGCTATGTACGCTCGGTGGCTCATGAACTGGGCCAGGATCTGGGCTGCGGCGCGCACCTGAGCAGTCTGCGGCGCACCCAAGCGGGGGTGTTCACTCTTGCCGAGGCGCATACGCTCGACGAACTGCAACCGCTTGCTGGGAATATGGATGCGCTGGAGGCGCTCTGTGTGCATCCGCGCAGCTTGTTGCCGGAGATGCCCTCTGTCACGGGTGATCCCATGGTTCTTGGACGGCTGCGCAACGGCGCACAAGCCAATCTGCCGGAGTTTTCCCAAGCGCCGCTGGTGAAGGTCTTTGCCGGTCAGCGTGAACTGGTGGGAATCGCCAAGCGCGTGGCGGGAACACTCTTTCAGCCGGTCGTGGTCTTGGGGTAAGCGAGAAGGGAAGGGGATCTGGCAGACCAGAGCCTCTCCTCCCTGCTTGCCGCGTAGTCTCTTTGGTGTGTATCCTTCACCGTGGCAGAGAGGCACGTGTTTTATGTTCAAGCTCTCTAGAATCAAACAAATACCAGAGATACATCATGCGACACGTTAAGGAACAGCAAAAAATCATAGAGATTGCAGTATCCTGTTGATTCCAGACAATATATCGAACATGAACATCCGGATTCTTTTTGTGGAAGGCTGCTGGGCGGCCCATAGTGGACTGCCTGTCAATGCATCTGGCGACAGGCCTTCATTGACCATCTGAAAGCATTCTTCGTCGAAGCGGTCAAACACCGTATAAATCGGTAAAGACCTTCCTTAAACTGCACTGAAGGACCGCCACAGGGATAGCCATTCACAGAGGTTTGACCGGAACAGAAAATGCCCTTATGATGGAAGAGTTGGTTTTGGTTCCAGTTCATGTTCATTGAGCATCCATCGCATTTCAAAGGTGTTTGATCGAACTGATGTTGTTATTGCCTTCTCGTTCAACGGTTAGGACAGCTGCCTCTGGAGCAGCATATCGGGGTTCGAATCCCTGGAAGGCAACCATATTCTTTATCGTAAATCTGTAGATATTCCAGCTCACCTCAGAAGCGCTGTCCTATAAACTTCGCGGCCGAACAGGATTCCATGTCATCTCTCTCTATCTGGCGTTTATGGTTCATGCAAGAAGAATCAGCTTGATCGTCAAAGGAATGTCCGCTGGAAGGATGGCACCTGTATGCCATGAATTGAATAACTGAAGTCCAGTGCTAATGTCTGAGTCTAGGTATTTATGGCGGGCGTTGTTCTGGATAAGAATACTACTATGAACGACATAGAACATTGTTAGTATGATTATGCGTTGCTTTGCGTATTTGACGCTTTTTGTTGCGTGGTCGCCGCGCTCAAAAAGCAACACTCAACAGTCTATATTTCCACGATGCCGGCCGATTTTGCTAAATCCATTTAATCCCACCACCCACCACTACTCTACCCGGTTTTGACTCAAGCCGGACCGGGCCACCTGTGCGGCGCGGCCCAGCCCTGGCGCACAGGCACGGGTACGCGGAAGAATTCTCACTGGCCTTCGCATCTGGCTTCCAGAAGTTGCCGTACCATGGCCAGGCCCGGTTGACCATTTTGCATCATGTAGCTGAGCGGAGCCTGGCCCGCAAAAATGGGGTTTTGGTTCGGCAGCCTGACCCAGGAATCCGCCGGATCCCGACCATGGCAAATGTTCAACGCCTTGAAGATGGCGATGAGGTACGAGATCCGCGTGAGCGTTTCCTGGGTGAGCGTCCTGCCTTCGCTCTCGACCTCCCACTCATGGAGAGTGGCGGGGGGTTGCGATGCCGATCAGACCCAGAGCCTGGGGGGCCGTTAGCGACCAGATGTTGGCCATTTTGATGAAGATGGTGATCGCCGACGGGCTCAGGCGCTTCCGCTCGGCTGGATCGGCCAGGCCGATGGCACTCGCAGTCGCTCCTAATTCGTTTGCTTCACTCATAAAATTCCTCCGAAATGTATGGGTTGCGGATCTGCGCAGCGAAGAATTCCAAAAAACGAACGCCGGCGCGCTCCCCGGAAGTCGCGACAAGAATGGGGAAGATCTGCGGCGAGAGCGAAACAAGCTGCCTCATTGGCTGCCTTCCGGCTTGCCTTCGATTAGGCCGAGCTTGCGGGTCCACGCCTCGGGAATTCGGACGGCTACCCGGCCGGGACCATTCCCTGAGAGATTGATCGAGGTCTCTGTCTCGAAGGGAAATCCTCCCAGCTCGAGGTAGACGTACTGGTTGTCTTCGTCGAAGCACTCGCGGTAGAGGTGGAACCAGCCGCCTGTGGCCTCGTCGCATTCATGCATCAGGCTGAATTTGGTGCTCATCGGAGCTCCTTTGCACATCTGATAAATGACATTTTCATATATAGCAGTTAAAGTGCTCATTACTCTTTTGGCGTGTCGTTTTTTCCCGTCTTTTAAGAAAATTCCCCGTCCGATTCGGTGTGCGGGGCTTTTGAAAAATGACAATTGTGCTCAGTTCAATGATGATTTTTCGAACGCATGATAATCATTGAAAAATTTATGGCTAGAGCTCATGAAACGAGCAACAATGCAAATATGGGCTTTTAATGTAGTGCAAGCGTAAGTGGATCAGGCACGGCGGCTGAAGGAACTGGAGCAGGAGAACGCCAAGCTGAAGCGGCTGGTGGCGGATCTGAGTCTGGACAAGCTGGTGCTGAAAGACATCGCCTCGGGAAACTTCTAAGCCCGGAGCAACGGCGTTGTGCGGTCGATCATGCCACGGAGCACGGCATGAGTGAGCGGCGAGCGTGCCAACTGGCGAATCAGCCACGCGGCACGCAGCGCTATCAGCCGACACAACGCGAAGATGAAGATCGACTGACCCAAGCCATCATCACGCTTGCCAGCCAATATGGACGCTATGGTTATCGGCGCATCACCGCGCTGCTAAAGCGGGCTGGGTGGCAAGTTGGCAAGGATCGGGTCGAGCGCATCTGGCGTCGCGAAGGGCTAAAAGTTCCACAGAAACAGAAGCCACGGGGCCGCTTGTGGCTCAACGATGGGTCTTGTGTTTGGCTGCGTGCGGAGCGCAAAGATCACGTGTGGAGTTACGACTTCGTCAGCGCCAAGACGCATGACGGGCGCACGGTGCGAATATTAAATCTGATCGACGAATACACGCGCGAGTGCCTGTTGATTCGCTGCGAACGAAGTTGGTCGAGCGCCAAGGTAATCAGCGCGCTTGTCGATGTGATGGTGCTCAGGGGCGTGCCGGAGCATCTTCGTTCGGACAATGGCCCGGAGTTCGTGGCCAAGGGACTGCGCAAGTGGCTGGCTGCCACCGGCGCTAAAACGCTGTATATCAAACCCGGTTCTCCGTGGGAGAACGGCTACTGCGAGAGCTTCAACAGTAAGTTGAGAGATGAGTTTTTGAACGGAGAAATCTTCTATTCGCTGAAGGAACTGCGTGTGCTGGCCGAGCGCTGGCGCGTCCAATACAACACTGTCAGGCCACACTCGTCGCTGGGTTACAGACCGCCCGCGCCGATTGCATGGCTACCCCAAGCTTCCCAGGGGCATGGAAAAGTGGAAAGCAAAGAACGCTTCCCACTTTTCCACACCCCCGACTACTGCGACGAATCATATCACTTACCCGCCGCGCTACACTAACAATCGCGCTGGTACAAAACTTCGGGCAGGCCACGACGACTTGCTCAAAAATCAGCAGGATACATCAACTCTGGTTTTGCCTTAATCCAAATTCAGTGAGTTCATGGAATGTTGATTGTTGTGACGCTGTATGCCGGTAGAGTCAGCGTCAGGGTCGAGCCACTGACAGCCATCGTCCCAATGGACTCCGGCGTTACCGGGCTGCCAGCCGCGCTTTGTGTCGATGCGGTAGTCGCCGTCATTTGATACATGCTGGCCGTGCCAGACAGGCTCATTCCGCTGATCGCTGCAACCTGTATCGTGTTTGCCCGATTGATGACCACCATCACAACGCGGCCGGACGTTGTGGTGTCCGTGCTTATGTAGGCCATCACACTCCCGGGGTTGCTGGAGGTCGTTTGCACCGAAGTATCTCCGAAGTTCGAACCGGCGCCATCGAAATTACGGAATGCGCGGAAGCCCGCAAGCTCATAATCGTAGGTTCCGCTGGTAGGCCAGAACATGGCGGCCCAGACACCTTGACTCGCATAGACGCCGAGCTGATCTGCCTGCGCGACCGTTCCTGCGATGTTATTAAACCCGCCGGTCTCGTACTCACTGATTGAAAGTTTCATGGCTGGATACTCCGCGGCAATCTTCGCTTGCAGTCGTCCCAGCATGTTGATAGGCGCGCCTCCGAGGACCGAGTTGACCCATGGATTGCTATTGCCAGAATCAGTGAACGTCGAATCCCAGAGATTGCGTGGAGCCTGCACAATCAGCTGCATATCCGCATCCGACAAACTCGAAGCTGTCATGCTGGTAACCCGCGTGCTACCTGAATCGTAGTCCTCCGGGTACCAGTGAAAGTCATAGACATCCACGAGCGGCTTCCCGTAGGTCGCCGAAGCGGTGTTCAAGGCTTGGAGGTACATATCGGTGAACCAATTCTCACCGGTTGGAGTAGTGTTGGTGATTCCGCCCTGCCAGTTGTAGACGCCAAGGAATCCGTAATGCGACGGCCCGAAGATGATCATGTTCGGGAACTGATTCTTCAGAGCCTGGGTCAAGGACAGCGTCTTGGCAATATAGGCGGCGGGCGTAATTTCAGTCGAGCCTTGAATTTCCAGATGTGTTGTATTCCAGAGCTCTGGTTCGTTGTCCAGATCCACAAAAACCGGCGTGGACGTGGTGCTGCTGAAGATGTTTTGTCCGGCAGCCTTTTGATTCATGGCCCACACGAACTCGTCATTGTAGACGTAGGCATCGGTCGTGACAGGCGTAGTCGTAAACGCAGCAGAACTCTGCGTACTCTTCGCATCGACCAATGTCTTGAACCGCGTCAGGTCCGGAGGATTGGTAACGCTCACCGAACCGGTCTCATCTCCCGATACCAACCCTTGCATCGGCACGGTTATCAAGGTAGCTTGTCCAGCGGCTATGTCGGTATTGATCGTCGGATACACTGCATATCCTGGAACAGTGCTGCTGGTCAAAAAATTGTCGTTCTCGTAGAGATAATCGCTGCCCGCGTTGGAAGCGTTTGTCTCCCAGTTGTAAGTTGTCCAGCGATTGCCGCCCATCCGGTAGATGGTGACATCGGGAACGTTGGGAATCGATGCATTGCTGATTGCATCGATTCCGTAGATATAGGGCGAAATCGTCTTGGTTTCGGCCGGATTGACGATGATCGTAACATTGGGAGCCGTGACGCCGGGTTCAGCGAAGGCCTGATTTGAATTGGCGCCGGCTCCAGCCGTGTTTACAGCCGCGACCACGTAGTAATAAATCGTGCCGTTGGTCAGGCCGGTGTTGGTGTAGCTGGTTGTGGCCGATGTACCGACCGTTGTATACGGTCCACCATTCGTGGTCGAACGTAGCACGTTGTAACTTGTGGCAGTCAAACTCGGCGTCCATGAAAGCGCGATCTGCGCGTTGCCGGATGTGGCTGTCAAACCGGTCGGCGCCAGCGGAGGATCGCCGCTCAGTGGAGCGCAAAGGTTTCCATTCACCGCAAATGCAGTCGGAACCGCATTGCCGGCAACCAAGGCTCCATTGAAGCCTATATTGGTCACGCTTCCACCAGCGGCGATGGATCCGTTGTAGCTTTCATTGGTCACCGTCACCAACGCGCCGGTCTGTGTTTCAATGCCGTTCCAAAGAGACGAGATCGTCTGTCCGTTGGCGAAGATCCACTGAAGCGTCCATCCTGTCCAGGCCGTCGTTCCAGTGTTTTCGAGGGCGATGGTCGCGCCGAAAGCGCTCGAGCTTTGCGGCGTGATCGTGTAGACAACATTGCACGCAAAGCCTGTGCTCGAGGAACTGACAGTGATGCTCACTGCGCTCGAAGTGCTGGTCGCATAGGTCGTTGATCCAGCGTAAACAGCGGTCAGTGAGTCCGTTCCGGCCGTAGAGAAGGAGGTCGTGAGGGTTGCCACTCCCGAACTTAACGTTCCGGTTCCGAGGGATGTTGTGCCCGAATAGAAGGTCACGGTGCCCGTGGCTGCGGAAGGCGCAACCGTGGCAGTCAGCGTGACGCTGGCGCCAACTGCGGGCGTTGTGGTCGATACAGCAAGAGCGGTGGTGGTGGCCGTCATGGTTGAAGTGACGGTGATACTTACGGCACTCGATGTGCTGTTCGCGTAGGTACTCGACCCGCCGTAAACAGCGGTGATGGAATGTGTTCCGGCCGTACTGAAGGAGGTGGACAAAGTTGCTTTTCCAGAACTCAGCGTTCCGGTTCCCAGCGAAGTCGTTCCATCATAAAACGTAACGGTCCCAGTGGCCGCTGAGGGAGCAACCGTAGCAGTCAAAGTAACACTGGTGCCCGTGGTGGTGGTTGTGGTAGAGGCTGCAAGTGCGGCTGTTGTTGCGGTCAACGATGTGTTACATGTTGTGCCGTTAACCGCAAACGACGTAGGAATCGCGTTGGTTACGTTGTTCCAAGTACCGTTAAATCCTATGCCGGATAAGGTGGCTCCGGCAGCAACAGCGCCGTTGTAGCTCATGTTAGTGACTGTGACATTGGCGCCGCTCTGGGTCACGTTGCCGTTCCAAAGCTGAGAGACCGTTTGGCCATTGGCAAAGGCCCAGGTCAGAGTCCAGCTACTCCAGGCCGTTGTTCCCGTGTTCTGAATTGAGATGGCCGCGCCAAAACCGCCGCTCCATTGGCTGGAAATCGCGTAAGCAACCTTGCATTGAGCAGCGGCGCTAGGCGCGCCAATGGTTAAAAGCAGAGCCGCGAGTACCGCAAAACAGTACGCGCTCAGTCGGCGAGCATGTGCTCGTTCACAGGAGGGAGTGAACTGCTGAGACATGGTTTATCCTTTCGTAAGCATGGCGAAGCTGGCCATTGGGCCAGCTTCGCAGCATTGTGATTGTTGCTAATTGCAGGTAGTTCCGTTGACAGCGAACGACGTTGGAACTGCATTCGTGGTGTTATTCCAGGTTCCGTTAAAACCCATCCCGGTATAAGTTGCCCCGGCGGCAATTGTGCCGTTATACGTCAGGTTCTTGACCGTCACATTCGCGCCACTCTGGGTTTCAGCGCCGTTCCAGAGTTGCGTAATCGTCTGCCCATTGGCAAAGGTCCAGGTCAGCGTCCAGTTGCTGATCGCGGTGGTTCCCGTGTTCTGGATCGAGATGGCCGCGCCAAAGCCGCCCGGCCATTGGCTGGAAATCGTATAGCCGACGTGGCAGGCGAAGCCGGTCGTGGAGGCGCTGACGGTAAGCGCAATGGTGGTGGAAGCTGTCACGCTGCCGGAGGTTCCGGTGATGGTAACCGTGGAAGTTCCAGTTGTAGCCGAACTGCTGGCCGTCAGCGTCAGTACGCTGGTCCCGGTAGTGGGGTTAGTGCCGAACGCCGCAGTTACTCCGCTAGGCAAACCAGATGCGGCAAGCGTCACGCTGCCGGTGAATCCGCCCACATCCGTTACCGTGATGGTGTCGGTTGCGATTTTGCCCTGAGTAAGTGCCAGAGTGGACGCCGAAGGCGCCAGCGTGAAGCCGGAAGCCGCGCTCACTGAGAGCGTGATGGTTGTGGATGCGGTCACAGAGCCAGAGGTTCCGGTGATAGTCACCGTGAACGCGCCGGTTGTGGCTGTGCTGGTGGACGTCAGTGTGAGCACGCTGGTTGATGTAGTAGGGTTAGTGCCAAAAGAAGCAGTTACGCCGCTGGGCAAACCCGACGCGGCTAGAGTTACGCTGCCCGAGAATCCACTCAGGTCAGTTACCGTAATGGTGTCGGTTGCGGTTTTTCCTTGGGTAAGTGCCAGAGTGGACGCCGAAGGCGCCACTGTAAAGCTTGCTCCCGGAATGGTTACGGCAATGGTCACGGAATGAGTGATAGAGCCGTCTGTTCCGGTGATTGTCACGTTGGTTGTTCCAGCTGCCGTGCCGGTCTGTGCATAGAAGCTCACAGAGACACTCCCGCTGGCGTTGAGGGAAGATGGGCTGAAGTTTGCACTGACTCCGGAAGGCAGTCCGCTCGCGCTGATCGATACGCTGCCGGTAAGGCCGCCAACGAATCCAATTGTGATTGTGCTCGAAACGCTCGTTCCTGGCGGCACGGAAACCGCTGTGGGAGAAGCAGCCATCGTGAAGTTGGGCTCAGCGGTAACAGTAAGAGTCAGCGTTGCGGTTTCTGTAGTCGAGCCGCTGGTTCCAGTGATGGTAACTGTAGCTGCACCCACCGTGGCCGTATCCGAAGCTGTGAAGGTTAGCGTGCTACCTGCGGACCCTGTAACTGAGGAGGGACTGAAGGCTGCGGTTACACCGGTGGGTAGGCCGCTCACGGTCAAAGCAACGGCGTCGCTGAAGCCATTGATTGCTGATACGGTAACGCTGCTGGTGGCCGTCGTTCCCTGCATGACGGTCGTTCCCGTAGCCGAAATGCTGAAACTCGCGGCTGTTGTAGCTGGAATCGCCGGATAGGCGTTCTGTACGTCCTGAACGAATTCGGTAATCCAGAAAGTACCGGCGGGAGGCGCGTTCGGAATAGAGTTGACCGCCGTGCTGTTTGCCAAGACATTCGCGTGAGCCGGATTGCAATTCGGATCTCCACCTGTTTCCGTTGTGCCGTTGTAGACGGCTCCCGGATAGGTGCCATCCGATTCGCCTGGAGGCTTGACCCATACATAGGCCTGCAGATTGGCGAAATATCCAGGGGTTACCGTGGGCGGAACGCCAATCCCCTGATTCTCTTGATTGCACCATTGGCCCATGTCGTTTCGCAGGTCAATTTTGCTTTCGTCTACGAATGTGTTAAGAACGGTGCTGGTGCTCGCAGCGGTTGGCCGGCTCGAACTGCCCCAGCCATTGCGCGAGGTATCGATCAGGAAGCCAAGCGTGGAAGGGAATCCCTCGCTGATAAGGGCCGAGTCAAATGCCGCGGCATAGTCTTCCTCATCAATATACGGGTTATATTGATAGAAAGAAGACTGGTAAACCTCACCGCTTCCAACTGTTTCAGTCGCTGTCATAAACGGCTCTTTAGTCGGACCGTAATTAGCCGTATTAGTAATAAAGCCATCGATACTGGCTACGCCCGCAGTCGTCCCCTTTGCCACATTGTAGAAGTAGGGGACAGCAGCGGCCATGTTATCTGTCCAGCCAAGCCATCCATGGTGTCCTACATCGAGGTAATTGTAGGCATTCGGAAGGGAATGGAATTGATTGAGCGCGTACTGAATTCCAAGCACATACACGCCATTCATTGAAAGAGTTGGATAGGTGGAGCCGTCGTTCGCCGCAACGCAGTTAGCGAGCGTAAAGCTTTTGCCCGTGTTCGTGACAATATTCGGAAGAGAGTCGTCCTCGATCACCAGCGCAAAACGCACATTTGCGTTGTCCTTGTAGGTTGCCAGGATGTTGTAGATGGGCGTGATGTAGTCCTGCTCGTACTCCTGGATGCCCGTGCCCGTCAGTGGCGTGCTGCTGCCGATCGGTGTATCGCCGCCGGCAATGCTCAGTTCGCCGTTCGAGGCCAAGGCGGCGCAGTCGCGGTCCGGCAGATCGTAAATGACGATCGGGACTACGACTGGCTCGGTGCCTTTCTGTTGTGCAAGCGCCGCGGTAATGTGAGCGGCCAAACCCAACCGGCCGCTGTTTGCCGTGCCACCCGCAATGGCTCCGATGTGGTCGAGCCAGACGAAAGTCGGATAAGTTGCAACTACAGCCATCTGTTTCGCGAGCGTCGAACCGGCTGTCTCAGACGCAATCGCGCTGTTAACTTCCGTGGTGTAGTCCGGGTTGACGTACACCGTTGCGCCAGCGAACGGGTTAGTTACGTGGGTTACCTGCGCGAAAACGCGAGGCGCACCAATGGTTAAAAGCAGAGCCGCGAGTACCGTGAAAAAGTACCCGCACAGTCGGCGAGCGCGTGCTCGTCCACAGGAGGAAGTCAACTGCTGAGACATAATTTCTCCTTTACATCAAATAGACCATTTGGAGCACTCTGGATCTGAGTGCCCTAAGAACATGATGTCGGCATCAAAGTCGTACCCAGCGGGCCAAAGAGAGAATCTACCTACCCGTTGCCTGAGCCACGACGAGTGGTCATTGCTACACCATTCACAAGACAGGGAAAAGGGATCAAAATCAGGCTCCACCACGGATATGAAAGAAATGGGGGCTCTGAAGCAAATCGCCGCATTCATAATCAGAATGCGATCTCACAATGGAGATACGTGCAGGCAACGAATCTTTGGGGCAGCAACTAAAACCAGATTGAATACCACCAGCAAATCAGCATAGGCATGTTCACACGAAGAAGAACGGCAGCAGGATCAACCCATATGTCGCTTGTCTCATGTGACCTTCCTTTTCAAGGTTGCTGTGGCGCATTGCCCATGGATATGAACAATGCATGTCAGATTCGCCCTTGTTACGCTGTGAGCATGATGACTGTCTCGTATTCACTTTTACGCGTGTCTGGCCCAAAGCATCGCGATCATGCGCCTTCTTTCGTACGAAAGCGGTTTTCCTCAAGATCTTCGCTGCGCAAAGTTTTGAGCCTTCGCAAAGTTCGCGAGTGAATATCCGCTGCTTCTAGCGGCAGAATGAAGACTAGATCGGGGTCCTACATGAAAGTCAAGCTATTTTTTTCAGAAAAAATCAAATGCACGCGTAAGATACTGAGTAACTTGCACTAAATGGGTTTACTCAATCAATTTACTAAATCAATTGATCCGGCATTTTTAACAATCCGCAAAAAGCGTTACAGGCACGCCTTTGGATATTTATGATGAGCGCGAGTGCAAAACTTGGCCACGGTGCGCCGTGCTATCGGAGCGCTCCGGCGGAGGCAATGTAGTCCACTGCCGAAACCTAATCTTGTAAGCATTTGCCTTTGAGGCGTGGTTCTCTGTGTCATATCCAGGGCGCAGCGCTGCTAGGAACTTGTTGAAAAAGCTCTCTGATTTCGCGCCATATATTCAGGCTGACTCGTCTAACAGATATGCGTGGAGATGAGCGGATTCAAGATGGGATGTTCAGCTATGTGTCGTTGGAGCAGCGGGTTCCACAGGATCATCCGTTACGCGCGGTTCGCAAGCTGACGGACACGGTATTGGCATTTTTGAGCCCGGAGTTGGACAAGCTGTATAAGGCCTCGGGGCGTCCCTCGATTGCGCCGGAGTACATTCTGCGGGCTTTGTTGTCACTTTAATCGAGCGTAAGCGCTGATTTAGATCACAAATATCGAGGTAGCTGGGCAAAGCTTGTGCTCTTTGTTCAGCTATCTCAACGACTCCATTCACGCAAACTTTCTTTCCACATCCAACGTGTAGGGGGGAGTCCTCACGGCGCACAAAGCATAGTGTTTACCACTTCCACATCGAAACCGACATCCTCTGGTTATTCGATAAGCGCACCCATGCAGGGACGCGATGTCTATTCCCGGCACGACGCGGCTCTTTGAGAGCCTTGTTGTCAGGAGAAAATGTTCTATAGGCGATCAAACTAACCCAAGGAAATCAAATGCGCGAACAAGAGAAAACATCCAATAGAAAACCGAACAATAAAAAGGAATCTATCCGGCAGCATAAACCAGCAATGGCCGGAAGAAAACCATCGATAATTGCGATTCAGGCAGGCGAGTCTGACGAAGGAGCAATCAGAGCGTTCATAAGCGATTGCCTTGTCCCGATTCTTGCAGAAAGATTTATGAGTGAGCGAGAGAAAAAGAAATAGAATCAAAGCTCGCAGTGTTTCTGGAAGATCTATCTATTCGCTGATTTATGCCGGGGCCATCGTTGTGCAGCCACCCGAGCGCAGTCCATACCACCACTGATACCCGCTATTGACGCCGCCGCCGCCGCTCAATTTCTTCACATCTTGAGGAATTGCGACGCCAAGGTATCTGCGTCATCCAACCCGCAGTCAATCAGCACCATTGCACCGAAATTGAGATCGCTGATGAATTCTGGCCATATACAAAGACGGAAGCAGGAACACAGCCGGCAAAGGGCGAAGAGTACTTCGCTCGAATCAAGGCCTTGCTGTCCTCAAGGGCTTGCGTCCAGTGCGCCTTCACGGCGGCAGACCAGAAATTCGCCGCCGATCTGCTCGCTAGCGACATTACGCTTGACCAGCGCCATAGCGCTGGGTTGCTGTCGAAGGTACACAAGCCTTCTAAACGGCACCGCTAGCGATCCGATCTTCAGTCTCTCGTACTTCAGGGACGTGATCGAGGAGGTCCGGAACCCGGAACTCCCGGCCGGATACTGGTCTTACATCATGCCGGAACTGGTACAACTCGACCAGAAAGTCTGATAACGTATATTCTGTATATTAAAATTCTGCCGCACTCTACTGCTCTCTTGTGCGTTACATCTTGTAATGGCCCAGATCCTCGTCACTCAAGCCATCAAGCCAGCCTCGCAACTGCTCGGCGGTGGGGCCTTCAACTAGACCAGTCGTATTCAACTTGGCTTTTAGCATCACTTCTTCGGCAACGTAGATTGGGCAATCCGCCCGCAAAGCCAAGGCGATGGCATCGGAGGGGCGCGCGTCGAGTGTGACGGGGGCATCGCCTTGCCGGAGCCAGAGCGTGGCAAAGAACGTGTCATCCTTCAGCTCGGAAATCACAACGCGTTCCATCTGGGCATTCAGGTCTCCGATGAGATTCCGAATCAGATCGTGGGTCATCGGTCGGGGGGCTGCAATTTTTTCAATTTCGATCGCAATGGCATTCGCCTCGAAAATCCCCACCCAAATCGGCATGAGCATTTCTGAAGCCACGTCCTTCAGCACAACGATCGGCATATTGGTAGACGGATCCATCATCAGACCGCGTATCCGGACTTCTATATCCATGGATTCCCCCTATCCTTTCAGATCCTACTTAGATCGCTTCTCCGAGCAGACTGTTCGGGTGCGTTGCGGTGATCCTGACCTGCTGGTAGCTTCCAACGGCAGGAGCGATGATTTGCGCGCAGGTAAAGTTGACTGGCGTGTTCTGGCTATTGCGTCCGATAACTTGTTTTCTTGCGGGGTGGAAGCCCTCAACCATGACCTCGTCAATCTCCCCTAAGTGCTTGGCGTAGTTGATATTCTGGATCTCGCGCTGATGGTCAAGCAGAACTTGAAGCCGGGCTGCCTTTTCTTCTTCCGGAAGCGAATCGATCATGGTCAATGCCGGGGTATTGGGCCGGCCGGAGTACTTGAAGCCGAAGACGCAATCGTACTCGATCTGGTTCAGCAGGTCCAGGGTCTGACTGAAATCTTCCTCAGTTTCGCCGGGAAAGCCAACGATGATGTCCGTTGAAATCGCGATAGGCCGATGCGCGGCCTTGATCCAGGCGATTCTCTCCAGATACCACTCCCGCGTGTAGCCTCGATTCATGAGCTGAAGAATTCTGGAAGATCCTGATTGCACAGGTAGATGCACATGATTACAGAGCGTGGGAACGGCGTCGATGGCTTCGACAATATCGCGGGTAAAGTCGCGCGGGTGGCTGGTCATGAAGCGGACGCGGCGAATGCCCGGCACTTCTCCGACGGCTGCCAGCAATTCGGCGAAGCTTCGCTTCCCTTCCGGATCGTGGTAGCTGTTGACGTTCTGGCCCAGCAGTTGAATCTCGGTATAGCCCTGATCGGCAATGCGCCGCGCCTCGTCCAAAACCGATTTTGAGCTGCGACTGCGCTCCTTGCCGCGCGTGTATGGCACCACGCAGTAGGCGCAAAAATTATCGCAGCCCTCAATGATGGTGATGTAGGCGCGATAAGGGCTCTGACGGGCGGCAAACCCGGTTTCGAAGGTTTCTTCCGTCTGGCGGTCGTCGAGTCCGGTAATACGGCTTTCGCCGGCTTCCAGGCGCGCAAGCATCTGCGGCAAATTGCGATATGAAGCCGATCCAGAAACCAGCGAGACATACGGCGCCCGCTTGAAGATCTCGATGCCCTGTTGCTGCGCCACGCAACCGAGTACAGCGAAGCGCGTGCCGGTCTTAAACAGATATTTTTGGTCGTTGAGGCGGTTGAAAACCTTTTGTGCGGCTTTGCCGCGGATCGAGCAGGTGTTGTAAAGAACCAGATCGGCCTCTGCAGGCAATGCGACCCGCTTGTATCCCTCATGCTCCAAAGTGCCCATGACCTTCTCCGAGTCGTGGGCATTCATTTGGCAGCCGAAGGTCTCTAGATAAAAGGTTTTCCCGGTCGCCATGGCACCTATTAGTATACCGTGCCTGAGATGTGATTGAAGCTGCATCCATAGGTACAGTCAAAAGCGCTCCTGGCTACTACAAATGACGCGTTGTAAGGTAGAAATATGACGGAAATCAACGATCATCCCGCGCCGACGGTGCGGATCGCCCAAAACCGCTGCTTTGCCTGCGGCCCGGCGAATGACAACGGCCTGCATCTCGATTTTTCTCTTGCCGCGGATGGCAGCGCGGTTTGCCTGGCAACAATCGCGGATTGCTTTGAAGGGCCGCCGGGGTATCTGCATGGCGGCATCCTGGCCACGCTGCTGGACGAGACGATGAGCAAGTCCATGCGGGCGCGAGGGTTGACGTCCGTGACACGCCACATGGAGATTGAATTGCTTCGTCCGGTTCCCTCTGCGACGCCGATCCGGCTGGAGGGACGCGTGCTGCGCAGCGAAGGGCGTAAATATTGGACCGAAGCCAGAATTTTAAGTCCCAGGGGACGCATTCTGGCCGAAGCCAGGGGGTTGTTTATTGAGATTCACAAAGACCACGGCTTTTAGGGAAGCTCTGAAAGGGGGTGCTTGAAAATATCAGAGTCCCCTGGGAGCTAAAAGACCGCGTTGATTTTGCGACACTTAAGGCACGACTAAAGTCGTGCCCTGACACAAAACCTGACCATATTGGAGTTCTTCCGCAGCTTGTAAGCCAGATCAATGGTTCTGAATCCAAATCTCCACGCGGCGGTTTTTGTCTCGGCCTTCGGGGGTGTCATTTGAAGCTACAGGAAGTTGAGAACCAAAGCCTGTCACGATAGCAGGCTTGATGCCCCGCTGCATGAACAGGCCTTCGATCATTTTGGCGCGGCTCATCGAGAGCGATTGATTCGCTTCAGGAGTGCCGGTGCTGTCGGCAAAGCCAAAGAGGAGAATTTTGGCTTTCGAGGAATTCCGGTCGGCAATCAGCGCAACAACGCGATCCAGATCGACCTGCGCCTTGTTGTCCTGGACTGATCCACCAGCCTGGAACCGGAAGTCCAGAGACAGTCGCTCTGCCTTCCGGGTCAACTGCCTGTATTCGACCGGGGCGTTATTGGCAAGCTCCTGCGATTCCAGCGCAACATTCTGATCCGCAAAGCCGTTCGCGGCAACAACATTCTGACCTTGCTTTGAAAGAACAAATTCGACAAATGGCCCCGTGAACTTGTTGGTGGGCGTGGCAGGGGTGTAAAGATAAAGCCGCCGCGAGAGAGAATAGTCTTCCGTGGCAACCGTCAGCCGCGTCGGCAAGAGCGCTCCAGTTCCCTTCTCCGAAACCGCGATGGGCTTGGCATTATGCACGAATGGCAGTCCGATGAATCCGATCCCGTTCGGATCGTGGGCAACGGCATCCGAAAGTTCATTACTGTCTTCAAACCGACGAGCGCTCGCAGCCAGCGGTTTGCCCGCCAGCACCAGAGATTTGAACGTATCGTACGTCCCTGACTTATCGTCTCTGGCGTAGATTTTGATTGCTCCATGGAAACCGCCTGCTGACCAGGTAGTGGTTTGTCCCATGAAGATTCGCATGATCTCGTCTTTGGATAGCTCCCTGACGGGGTTGGAGGCGTTGACAATCACGGCAATGCCATCCAGCCCCAAGACATGTTCACTAGCGGGCGCAAGCATATTGCCGAGCGACGACAACTTGGACACTTCATCCGCCTTGATTTGCCTGGACGCCATGCCAATGTCGCAGCTTTTCTCAGCCAAAGAAGTAAAGGCTGTTGTCGAACCATGCGCCGCAATCCGGATCGAAGAGGGCAAGGTATTGCCCGGCAGTGTCCCGAGAACGATCTTCTCCTGAGGTTTATCTCCTGCAATCGTGTGAATATTTGTTGCGCCTTGGCTCTTCAGAAAAGCCTCGGCCAGCAAGGGCATCAGACTTTCTCCGATGGTATTGGAGCCGGACAAACGCAAAATGGTATTTCTAGCGGCGATTGAACCGGCAGCCCGTGCCTGTATTGAAGTCCAGCTTTTCGAAACGGCAAAGACACAAACGATGAGGACCACAGCGACAGCGATGATAAAGCGGCTGTGTTCAACTCTGGCCTTGCTTGTGATTTCCTTGAGGTCTTGTCCGCACACAGGGCAATGAAATGCCGCTCCCTCTACAACCGTAATCACTTCCTTTGACTTCGACACTGGACAATTTGCCGAATTGAGGCATCTTCCCTGTCGCGCTTTTACCATGGTTCTTCCCGCCTCTTAATCTGATGGAGTATTTTCATTTCCGGCCAGAATGGCCGCCAGAATATCTCTTGCCGTGAACCAGGCAGTACAAGACCAGGACACCAAATGTACTTTCGCGGTGTGCTGAAAAGCGTAATACCGTGGCAGTGGAAGCCAATTCCGTCGAATTTAGAATAAAGTTCGTTCCACGCGTGGAAGGTCAACAGGCATTCAATTTTATGTAAAAAATCTCCGCAACTGTTGGGGAAGCTCTGAACAAGTTGCATTGCAGGTTTTACGCATTGACTAAACAAGCTGCGGAAAATGGGCTAAATTCGGTCCAAACTCCAGAAAGACATCCGTGCCCCGTCGTTGCTCCTTTTTCCTGGCGCAACGACGGGGCACGGCAAGTTCAACCTTCAAGGCCGGATCCATCGAGGTCTTACTTGACCATGGCGATCGCTTCCTGGGTAACAGTGTCGAAGGTCGTGACCGCCTTGGAGTTGGCCTCGAAGGCGCGCTGAGCAACAATCAGAGCCGAGAACTCGGCAGAAACATCGACATTTGATGACTCCAGTTCGCTATCCTCGATGGTGCCGCGCCCGCCCGTGCCTGCCACGCCGATCGAAGCATTGCCGGAGGCAGTGGTGGTCGCATACTCGGTCGATCCCTCTGCTTCCAGCCCTTCCTCATTGCTCACCGTGGCAATGGCCAGTTGTCCTACGGTTTCCGTCTCGCCGTTGGAGAAGGTTGCAGTCACCACGCCACTGGAATCGACAGAGAAACTATCATAATCACCGCTCGCATAGCCGTTCTGCGTGGCTGTTCCGGTGGTGGAAGTCGATGCGGTTTGGGTGACCGTTGACGTCCCAGAAGTTCCATAGAGATTCCAATCCAGGTCCAGCGTTGCCGCGCCGTCGGAGAGCCCGGAAAACGTAATGCCACTCACATCGCTGCTTGGGCTGGTCAGATTGCCATCCGAATCGAAGGTTAGCGTCCCGGTTGTCGTCGACGAAGCCACCGGATCCTGAATGACGCTACCGCTGGTCGACATATCCGTTCCTGTGATCGCGAGCGTGCCGTTCGTATCAGTGACGGTCACGTTCTGAATACCGGCCGTGCTCAGGGCCGAAGTAAGGGCGGCGGCATAGGTCGCCACGCTTTCTCCTGAGGTCACCGTCGGCGCCGTGATCGTTGCCGAGGCACCGGCCGAGGTCAAGCCGGTAATCGTCAGGTCGGTTCCCGTGTTCACCGTAGCCAGCGTAGTGCCACTCGATCCGAAGTTGTAAGTATCCGTCGTCGTGGTACCGGAAGTTGTTTTGGCAGCGCTCAGCGTGTCCGGCATCGAAATGCTATACGACCACTGGTTGGTTCCGGTTTTGGTGTAGGTGATCGTCGCGCTATAACTTTGGCCGAGGGAGTCATAGAGGGTTATGCCGCTGCTGGAGGCGGTGCTATCGTTGGAATCGATTGTTTGCTTCACGCTGAAAGTAGTGGTTGCCGAGGGCGCCATGGTCTCCGTCGTGGGGATTGTGATATCGCTTAACGCACTGCCGGTGTTCACCACGTCGTCCGTGGCCGAATATCCCATGACCGCCAAGCCGCCGGAAGTCTCCAGCGTGCCGGTCGAACTTGTCGTGAAAGCGCCGTCGCGCGTATACAACTGGCTCCCGTTGTTATCCAGCACGAAGAAGCCCGTGCCGTCGATGGCGACATCACTCGACGTGCAGCCGGTCGAGGAGAGCGTACCGCTGGTGAAATCCGTGGCGTTAGTTGCCACCTGGACACCACTGCCCACCTGAATTTCATCTCCCGAGCCGGAAGAGCCAACCTCCTGGTAAAGCAGATCGCTGAAGCTCGTGGTTTGCGATTTATAGCCTGTCGTGTTCATGTTGGATAGATTGTTGGCGATGGTGTCCAGCGCCGTTGAATCAGCGTCGAGACCGCTGATTGGAATGGAAAAGTTTGGCATCGTGGTTCTCCTTTGAACGGTGACGCTGACCTCTGTGGTCAGCGAATCAAAAGCTTCGCCGGGCAATGGTCGGCCCGCCGGAATCTACAGGGTTTTGCGCTGGCCATTCAAAGCCTCGGCCACGGTTTGCGCGGAAGCATTGGCTGCAGGAACGCTCAAATTGCCCGGAGCCAGTTTGGATGTTGCCGTTCGGATGGCGCTCGCAGTCGAGCTATTGCCGCTGGAGCTATTCGACTGCGCCGTGTCGCTGGCGGTCGTCGAATCCGCCGTGGCAGCTTTGGCCGCCGAGGAGGTCGTGCTGGTGGTCGAACTTCCCAGATCCGAGGTCAGCGTGGAGTTGATCGTGATCAACTGTTCCAGGCTGTTGACGGCTACGAGCTGATTGACATACTCGTTGGGGTCCGTGCTTGCCGTCGGATCCTGATTCTTCAACTCGGTGACCAGCAGAGTCAGAAAGTCACTCGATGAGATTGTGGCCGAGTCACTGCTGCTGGTGCTGGTGCTGCTGGTTGTATCCGTATCCGCCTTGGCGGTCGCACTGGTCAGGGCCTGCGCCGCCGATGCGTTGCTACTCAAGATTCCCGCTGCTGCTGCCATGTTGCCTCCTTACCCTTCTTTGCGCCGGCTTCCGTTTGCCAGCGTCCTTGTTGACCGGGCTTCAGCCCGCTTGTTGGATCGCGCTTCCGTTCACGCTCCGAGCCGGCTTTCCGGATCAGGCCATCACGGAAACATGAACTCCTGCGGAGCTTGACAGCTCGCCGTTGGCTCCCGCGAGGCTTTGCGAAGCAGCCTCCGCCAGAGATGTTGAACTTTGATAAGGGCTGACTGGAATCGCATAACCGGCATCCTGCCCGCTCTGCTGCCCGGCATTCTGCTGCGTGCCTTGCCCTGAGCCCTGATTGCCGGTCCATCCGGCGGATCCGCCATCGGAGGCCGTCAGTGTGAGCGTTTCGACCGGCGTGCGGTGCTCAGCAAGATAATCGTTTAGCCCGGACAGTTGACTGCCGAGCGACTGCGCAGCATCGGCTGAACTGGCCGTCAACTGGGCATGAACTCCGCCGCCGCTCAAATTCGCCCGGATGCCAACCCAGCCCAGATCCGGATCCTGATAACCGGCTTCCGCATGATGCGCTCCGGCATGAATCCAGGCCGGTGCTCCGGTGGAGGCATTCGCATCGAGAGCGGCAAAGGTCTGACTGGAACTTGATTCGGTGGCTGTGGCGGTCGAACTGCGCTCCGATTCCGTCGTGCTTACCGGACCGCGCGCGTCTGCCGCTTGACTGGCGACTGCGGAGGCATCCATGCCGGTTCCCACTGTTGTGCTGGATGACGCCGCTTTCGCGACGAGACCCGTTGCGTTGGCCTTGCCGGCTCCGCGCACCGCGCGCGCGCCGCTCGACACGGTTTGCGTTCCCTCGCTGGTGGTGGAAACGGAGTGGCTCAGGCTTGGAGAGCTTGTCGAAGCCGAGAGCTGCTGAGCAACGCCCGGCGCGGAAAGAATCTGGTTGGAGTTTGCTTCCGTTGCTGTGACGGATGAATCGCCTTGCAGTGCAATCGCCGCTCCGCTGGTTTTTCGCGCATCGCTTGACTTGCTTGCTGTCACGGAGGCAGACAAGGCCGATGACAGGTTGGAAGACGGCTCGTTGACGAGCAGGGGCGCCGGTTGGGCCGCATTGGCGTCGCCAACGCCACTTACAGACTGCGCTTGCTCGATCCCAGTCTGGCTGACCGCACTGGTGAAGCCCGACGGTTGAATGGAACTCTGACTGGAAGCCGCAACCGCAGTCGCGCTCGACTTCTCCGGGCTCTGTGTGGATACTTCCGTTGCCTTCTGGCTGGATGCGGAGACTTCCGAGGATGCGCTGCCGGAAACCGTTGAAGCCTGTTGGCTCGGAGGCCCTTGAGAAGCTGTTCCCGTTGTCAGCCCGGCAGCAAGATCCTGCCACGCTGCAACGCCGGAAGCGCCTCCGGAATTTGCGGTCGCAGGGACGCTGACGGTCAGACTGATGGAGGAATCGCCGGAGACTGTAAGCGTCTTCGTTTCCGTGCTGGAGGCAACAGGATTGATGGTCACGGGCGCGGCTTGCGAAAGGCTTGCATTGGCTACTGCCAGCGCCGATGCTGCTGCCTGATCGGTCGACGTGGCGCTGTCGGTGGAAGAGGAGGCTGTAGAGCCACTGGCTGATTTGGCCTTCGTCTCGGTCGAGGTTTTCTGCTGCTTATCCTCTGTTTTTGTCGAGACCGATTCCGCAGTCTTGGCATCGGCCTGGGCCGTGAGCTTGACCGTGACTCCTGTTGCGGACAACTTCACCGCTGCGTCCGCTGTGTCGTCGGCCTTCTCCGTCGTTTGGCTCAAGCGCAAAGTCGCCAAGGCTGAATCCGAGCCATTCGATGAAGCCACTGTGGTTTCGGAAGATATTCCGGCAGCACATTTCCCTGCCGTTTCAACAGACGCCGCTGCCTGATTCGTCACGGTTCCGTTCGCTTCATTCGCGCTGGAAGTCAGCGAGGCCAGCAGCGATTGCCAGCCGGAGCGAAAGCTTTCATCTTCCGAAGAACTGGACGACAGATTGCCTTGAGAGGCCGCTCCCAGCTTGACCGGAGACAGCGTCGCGGTTCCACTCGTTGCAATCTCAACCTGTGCGGGTACGCTCATGGAAATAGACAAAGCAGAAAGCGTGCCAAAAAACGTGGCGGCAGGTTAGAGGCTTGTCAGAAACGGGATCCGCTTCTCCAAAACAGGAAGGCCGAGGCTTTCCTGGACAATTTCTACTCAAGTTTTTCGCTTCCAGTACGAGCGGGACTGACTTCGGGTGCTTCGGACTTTTCCTCTTGCCGGTGCAACCGGGAGCCATACCAGCCATCGAGTGATTGCTGCGCGTGACGATCAGCCTCCAGTGCATCCTGCGCTTCGGTTTTCTGAATCAGGGTTTCAGCCTGACGGAGCGCCACCCTCTTCAAAAGAAACTCCTGGCGAAGTTTCGCAACTTCATTTTCCTTGGCCTCGATTCTGGGCCGGAGCGCTTCAACATGACGAGCGGCTGAGCGCGTCTCTTCCAGGCCGGCAAGCCGGTCCGGCAACTCTCCGGTTTGCGCGCTGGTCTCGACCAGTCTGCGGCCCCGGCGATCGCGTGCGGCCACGGCTGTCCGTTCGGCCTCCAAACGGTTGAGTTCGCCCAGAGCCGATTCCAGCGCCATGCGGCTTTGTTCCTCTTCGAGATTCCGGACGTGCAGCAGGCGGCGCATGGCGCGCGAGACGGACATGGCTTAAACTCCTGCGGCCAGCTTGGCAAGCTGGCTTACGCAATCGGCGAAGCGGACCTGCTCGTGCGCGTCCTGGGTCATGAAGGCGCGCATGGCATCGCGGGCACGAAGCGCGCGATCCAGATCCGGATCGGAGCCTGGCTTGTAGGCCCCGATCCGCACCAGATCCTCCGAGCGTGCGTAGACCGACATCAGCCGGCGTAGAAGTCCGGCGTCTTCGCGATGCTTGGGCTCGGTCACGGCAGGCATCAGACGGCTGATCGAGTCCAAAACTTGAATGGGCGGATACCAGCCCTCAGCGGCCAGATCGCGCGAGAGCATCACGTGGCCGTCCAGCAGCGACCGGACCGCATCCACGATCGGATCCTGTTGATCGTCGCCCTCCATCAGCACGGTGTAGAAAGCCGTGATCGAGCCCACGCGGAATTGTCCGGTGCGTTCGACCAGACGCGCCAGACGCGCGAAAACCGAGGGCGTGTACCCCTTGTTGGTGGGCGGTTCTCCAGCGGCCAGGCCAATCTCCCGGGCGGCCATCGCGAAACGGGTCAGCGAGTCCAGCACCAGCAGCACATGCTTGCCCTCGGCTGCAAACGACTCGGCGATGGTGGTCGCGGCCAGCGCCGCGCGCATGCGCATCAGCGGCGATTCGTCCGAAGTGGCCACGACGACAACCGACCGTGCGCGGCCCTCGACGCCCAGCGAATCGTCAAGAAACTCGACCACCTCGCGGCCCCGTTCGCCAACCAGCCCGACGACGGTCACATCCGCCTCCGTGTTGCGCGTCATCATGCCGATCAGCGTGCTTTTGCCGACGCCCGATCCGCCGAAGATGCCGACCCGCTGCCCACGGCCCACCGTCAGCAGCGCATCGAGAACGCGAATTCCGGTGCCCAGCGGGGTGCGAATCGGCACCCTGTCCAGAGGCGGCCGCGCGGCTCCATCCAGTGAGAGCGTCTTTGTCGCGAGCAACGGACGGCCCTCATCCATCGGCTGGCCCAACGCATTCAGGACTCGTCCAATCAGCGCCGGACCTACCTCGATCTGAGGGTGCACGCCAAGCGCCGAGACGACATTGCCGAAACGAATTCCTTCCGTACTCTCGACCGGCATGGACAGAACATTGGAGCCGCGAAAGCCGATCACCTCGGCCAGATGCGTTTGGCCGAACTGGTCCTGAATCTCGCAGCACTCGCCGACCGAGGCCAGCGGACCAGAGGATTCAATCGTCTGGCCGACGGATTCGAGCACCTGTCCGCGCCAGCGCCAGGGCTGGCGGCGCTTCAAGGAGGCAAAATAACGGGCCAGCATCTCGGTCATGCGCGGTCCTCCCTGTCAACTGCCGCTTCGACCGGCTCTGCGGCAGCGGCTTCTGTCGCGCTGGTTGTGGCGCCTCCGGCGCGGTCGAAAAAGCCTCGCTCGATCTCTCCCAACTGCGCGCGAATGCCCAGATCCACCGAACCCATTTCGGTCTCGATGGCGCAGTCGCCCAGCAGCATTCCCTCCCCGGCCATGACGGTCGGCTTGACGGCCAGACGAGGCACCAAGGCAATCGCTTCGGTCCACAGCTCAAGCTCAGCCGGGGGAACGCGCAGCCGCACCTGGGTCGAGGCGGACAACTGTCCCAGCGCCACCCTGACCGCCCCGGTCAGAAGCAGTGGATCCATTTGCGCCTCGCGGCGCAAGATGCGTGCCGCCACGGCCAGCGCCAGCTTGACCACCTCATGTTCCACCGCGCGCAGATAGCGGTCTCTTTCCTGGTCAAATTTTTCGATTAGTCCGGCGGCCTGATGCGCCCGTTCGCTCTCGGCGGCGGCCTTTGCGGCTGTTTCGGCTTCTTGCGCCGCTTGGCGGCCTTCCTGTCGTCCCTGCGCGCGACCTTCTTCGAAAGACCGGCGCTTCTCCTCGGCCAGCCGCTGCTCAAACTCTTGGTGCGGAACCTCGGTGGGCGCGTGCGGGGCCTCGCACGCCGGTTTCGCGGAAGCCTGAGACGCGGCATCCTCGCTGTTTTCCCATCCATTCCATGCGGGCTGTGAAGGCGCATCGGGACCGGCCGGATATTCAAAAGCCTCGATGCGTCCAGATGCGAGTTTGTGCGTGACTGATTCTGCTTGTGGCAAGGGGTTGCTCTCCCGTTCTCAAGTTGCTGGATGTTAGCACCAAGGAAGCCATGAACAAGTCTCTTGGAAACCTCAGCATTCCCTCAGGGGCTAAAGCCCGCGTTGAATTCAAGCGTCTATCGGCACGACTAAAGTCCTGCCCTGACACAAAACATCGTTTTTTCGCAGTCTGTAAAGCCCAATACCTTTCAACGATTGATCCGGCAAGAAAATAGTGGTATCGATTTCCACCCATTTCCACAAAAGACGCGGAAATGGATGGGGCACCCAGACAGTATTTAGTTGCCGGATCAATAGGACAGTTCTTATCGGAGATCGAAAGCAGCTTCGCCAGAAGGTCTCAGGCCAGCAACTCGTCGCCGGTTTCCAGCTTGAGGACCACCTTGCCCTCGGCTTCCAGCTTGCGAGCCAGGTTCAGAATCTCCTGCTGGGCCTGCGCCACCTCGCGCGAACGCACCGGCCCCAGAACTTCCATATCCTCCTTCAGCATTTCGACGGCTCGCGAACTCATGGCTTTGAAAATCTGAGCGCGCAAATCCTCCTTGGCGCCACGCAGGGCCAGCGCCAACTGGCGCTTGTCGACGCCAGAGACAATCTCGCGGATGGTGGCCGGCGGCACGGTGACCAGATCTTCAAAGGTGAACATCAGGTTGCGGATCGACAGAGCCAGCTCCGGCTGACCCTCTTCAATGGTCTCGAGAATCTTCTTGGACTCCTCGGCGTTCAGCCGGTTCAGCAGATCCGCCACCGCCTTGAAGCCGGAGTAGCTCTTGCGCGCCGTATCGCCCATGCTTTCCAGGCGCCGGTGCAGAATGTGGGCCACCTGCTGAGCCATCTCGGGCGAAAACTGCCGCATCTCGGCTAGACGCTGGATCGAGAGGACCTTGTGTTCCTCGGTCAGGTTGTCCAGCACCATCGAAGCCCGCTTCGGATCCAGATGGGCCAGCACCAGCGCGATCGTTTGTGGATGCTCGCTATCAAGCAGCTTGCCCAACTGTTGCGGATCGGTGTGCTGCAACTTGGCCAGGTTGCCTTGGTCCGCCTCCTGGGATCGGCGCACCAGCGCCAGCAGATCTTCGGCATGTTCCTTGCCAAAGGTTTCCACCAGCAACCGGTTGGTGTAGTCCAGGCCCCCGTGAATCATGAAATTCTGGGTCTCCAACAGCTCCCAGAACTCTTCCAGAACCCCGGCGGAGACCTCCGGCGGAATGCCGCGCAGTTCGGCCAATTCTTCGGTCAATTGCTGCACATCAGATTCAGGCAAGGAGCGCAAAATCTCCTTGGACAGATCCTCGCCCACGGCCAGCAGCAAAATCGCCGCCTTGCGCACTCCGCTCATGTTCGTCGTTGCGCGCCGCCGTTCCATTCCGTTCTGGCTTCCCTCTTCGCCCAAGATCTTGATCCTTTCTACTGCCGTGCTTCCGCCCTGCCGCTTCCGGCTCTATATACTTCTCTTGCTACTGAATTGCATCCATTGCAATTTGAAAATAGTCTGCTAGTCGGAGTGAATCCAGCCCTGCAACAAGCGGGAGCTTTGCGTGGGCTCGCGCTTGAGGTGATCCGAGACTTGGTCAAAGACCTCTTGAGCGCGAACCCGCTCGGGAGAAACCTCAGCTGGTTCGGGTGGATTCAAGGCCGGAGGCGCCGGAGCCGTCTGTACCGGAAGCGCCTTTTCTTTACTGAGCTTCGGCTTCGGCGGCGCTGACGTGGGCTTGGCGCGATGCAGGGCGGGACGCACGCCAAAGAACAGAACCAGCAGCAAACCAAGCAGCAGAGCCGCGTACTTGACCAGAATCGGCGAGTTTTCGACCTCGGTCAGCAACTGCTTCGGCAAGGAGACCGGCGTCTGCAAGCGATTGTCCTCGAAGGCCAGATCCTGAACTTGCAGCATATCGCCGCGCGTGGCGTCGAAGCCCACGGCGGCCTGCGCCAGCGCGGTCAGATTGCGCAACTCGTCGGCCGAGCGAGGCTGCCAGGTGGCCGGCTGTCCATGAGCCGCCGGCTGAAGCATCCGATCATTCACCAGAATGGCCGCCGTCAGACGGTGCAGTTTGCCGGGGCCTTCCACCACGTGGCGCACGGTCTTGGAAGCTCCGTAGGTTCCTGACTCACTCTTGGAGGTTTGCGGCGCGGAGGTCTGCTGGGGATAGACAGGCAGGGCGCGCGCATTGGGCGCGTTTGAAGCCGTGCCGGGAACACCGGCTGCCACTGGCTGCCCGCCCGTGGTCTGCTCGCTGCGCTGCATCGACAAGGTGACCGTCTGATCCGGGTCGTAGGTTTCTTCGGTCTCATCGGTGGCTTGCGGATCGTAGTCCAGCGTCACCGAGGCGCGCACATTTCCCGCCCCGGTGACTGGCTCCAGGGTGGTGACCAACTTCTGCTCCAAGGCCTCTTCGGCGCTCAACTGCATGGCTTCGGCGGTCTTCGGCCCCAACGGCATATTGCCGGCCGCATCAACCAGGACCACGCGATCCGGCGTCAGGCCGTCGACGGCTGATGCTACCAGATTGCGAATCGCGTCCGGCTCTCCGTCGGCCAGCGAGCGGTGCCGCAGCTTCAGCACCACCGAGGCTTTGGCGGGACGCTCCTCTTCCTTGAAAAGCGAGTCGTGCGGCATGACCAGATGAACCTGCGCCGATTCGACGTCAGCCAGCGACCCCACGGTGTGCTCCAGTTCTCCCTCGAGCGCTCGCTGGTAGTTGACCTGTTCGTCGAACTCCGAGCCCACCCAATTGGGCTTGTCGAAGATCTCAAAGCCCAGCCGACCGCTCTTGAGACCCTTGGCGGCGGTCAGCAGACGCGCCTTGTCCAACTGCGCCGCAGGAACCATCAGACCAGCGCCATTGGCCGTGGGCTTGAAGGGAATCTGCGCCTGTGCAAGAAGCTGGCTGGCCTGGCGCGCATCTTCCGGATCCATATCCGCATAGAGCGTGCGCCAGTCGGTGCGCAACCCATACCAGAGCAGGCCGGCAAGCATCGCTACCAGCAGCACGGCGGCCACCATTGTCCAACTGCGCTGCGCCGGCTGCATTCCGGCCCAGCGAACCCGGCCCCGGCCCCACAGACCGGCAAGCCGGTCTGTCAACTGAGGCTCGCCCGGCTTGGCCGGCATGCTCTTTTCCAACTGTGTTCCCGTGGCCATGATCTCCGTTTCCCCTGATCGCTAGAACTGCATTCCGATGACCGACTGGTAGGCCTGAATTGCCTTGTTGCGCACTGCCAGCGCCAGTTCAAAAGACATACTTGCTTTTTCTGTGGCGATCATCGCTTGATGGACATCCACGCCAGAGCCGGTCATCAGTCCGGACACGGCGGCGCGAGCCTGATCTTGAAGCTGGTTTACCTGGCCAACCGCATCGGTCAGCAGCTCGGAAAACGGCGTGGACGAACTCCCCGCGCCGCTGGCTGAAGTTGCGGAGGACTGCGTGCCGGAAAGGGTTGTCAGCGCCTGCGCGGCACTTGTCATCGGACTGATTGCGGTCAACATTGATTCTCCCTGCTCTTTGTCTTAATCATTCCGGAAACAGCAAGACTGCTTAGGACTTGGTGATATCCAAAGCCGACACAATCATGCTTTTTTCGGCTTGTACGGCGGAGCTATTCATTCCATATGCACGCGTTGCTCCCATCAGATCCACGATCTCTGTGAGCGGGTTAATGTCCGGATACGAGACATACCCATCCGGCCCGGCATCCGGATTGCCAGGGTCAAAGCGCTTGCGTGGAGGCGTGGTATCCTCGACCACCGCCGCAATATGCACCCCTGGCGCGGCCACGCCGGAGCTGGTCAGATTGAGCGGAAGCGCAGCGTTGGTTGCGGTTTCGGCCTCCGTGGCCTCATTCAAGGTGTCGGCAAACTCCGGATCACCGTTATTGGCGGCAAAGACAACGTGCTGGCGGTGATACGCTCCGCCGGACGCCGTGCTGGTTGTCTCCGCATTGGCCATGTTGGCCGCCACGACCTCGGCGCGCATTCGCTCGGCCTGCATGGCAGTGCCGGAAGTCTCCATCATTGCAAACAGATTCATCTGGTCTCTCCTCCCCGAATGCTGGTTTCGGGGCTACTTGTTGTCGGCATGAATGGCGTCCAGGACTTGCTGGTATTCCAGGTGAAGCAGCGCCACGCCGGTCTTGAAGCGCAGTTGCGCTTCGGCCAGATTCAGGCCCTCGCGGTCCATCGAGACATTGTTGCCGTCCGGACGCGCAATCAGCCCGTCGACGGACTTGGCGCGCACGCGGCGGGCAGGCGCGCCCCGCTCGACATCCGTCATGGCCTCGCGCATCTCGGCCTCGAAGTCCATGCCGACGGCGCGATAGCCGGGCGTATCGATATTGGCCATGTTGGCCGCCGTCAACTTGGCCTCGCTGGTGGCCAGATCCAGGTAGCGGGCAATCTGGTCGCTGAGCTGGGTTTCAATCTGCATTTTCATTCCCCTCTTCTGCTGCCGGCGTCGGACCCATTTGGGTGGCGCCGGATTGATTCGTCTGTCGTGCGATTCATGAACCAACATCCTGTGGCTCTCGCCGACGGCTCAGTTGATCAGCGATCCGAAATCAATCTCTTGCGTGGTCAGCATGGTCTCGTCGCCGGCCAGAATGGCGGCCCGTTCCAGCACATGCTCAAGTTCGCGGACATTGCCCGGCCAGTCATGCGCGGCCAGCTTGGCCAGCGCTTTAGGGTCGATTCGCTTGACCGGATAATCGCGGCCCATTCGAGCGAGAAAGTGGTTGACCAGCAGCGGCAAGTCCTCGGCGTGGTCGGCCAGCGACGGAGTGCGAATGAGAAAGACGGCAAGCCGGTAATAGAGATCGCTGCGGAAATCGCCACTCTGAGCCTGCTTGGCCAGCGCCTGATGAGTGGCCGCGATAATGCGCACGTCGACCTTCGTGGTGTCGTTGTCGCCGACGCGCTGCAACTCGCCGCACTCGACAAAGCGGAGCAGCTTGGCTTGCAGGGAAAGCGGCATTTCGCCGATCTCGTCCAGAAACAGCGTGCCTCCGTCGGCGGACTCGATTCGTCCGATGCGCCCCTGCACCGCGCCGGTGAAAGCCCCGCGGGTATGGCCGAAGAGCTCCGCCTCCAGCAGCGCCTCGGGAATGGCCGCGCAATTGATGGCGACAAATGGCTTGTTGCTCCGGGTTGAAAGCCGATGCACGGCCTCTGCCACCAGTTCCTTGCCCGAACCGGTTGGCCCCTCGATCAGCACGGGAGCCGAGCGCGGAGCGACAAGGCGGATGCGGCGGCTGATCTCGACCATGCAAGGAGCATTGCCAATCAACTCCGGCAGGCATTCGCTCGATGCCGTTTCTAAACTGGGCAGATTGGCTTCGGCGGAAACCGCTGGGGTTGCGGCAGAATGCTCCGGGAGCGGTTGCGGATTGGCGAGCATGGCCTCCAACGGCGCGTTCTCTTGGTTCGACGTGGGCGCAACGTTCCAGATCGCCGTGTCAGTGTCCTGCGAGCAGCGCAGGGCATAGAGCAGTTCCTGGCGGTACGGCCCGCGCGGGCTCTCCTGCGCTACGGAAGCGCTGGTGGTAACCAGATCCACTTTGGGAAAGCGGTTGCGAAAATCATCGAGAAATTCGTTTAAATCCAGATCAGGCAGCCATGAATCGACGATGACAGCTTCAGGAGGCGCCTCGACTGCCTTTGCCCAGGCCTGAGCGCCGCCGTCGGCCTCCTGCACTTGCCAGCGCAGGCCGGTCAGAGTTTTGAAAAGCCGCTGGCGAAAGCTGCGATCCGCGCTGGCGACCAGAGCTGTGCGCATACGAGTGTGGTTGGATGTCGAAAGATTGGAAACGGGAACGGTTGCCATGAAGATTCTCCTGAGGGTCAGTTGAGTTGGATTGGGTCAATGGGTTGTGATGCTTCACAAGCGCGGCCGCTTTCCGGCGGCGCAAGTACCGGCGTAGAAAGCGCGGGCAAGGCGGAAAGCGCAAGCTCGGCCTCTTGCGGAATCGTGTAACCCTGCCCGCGCACGGTGCAAATCAGATGTCCCGGGCTGGGATCCTTGAGCTTGCGGCGCAGATAGTTGACGTACACATCGACGATGTTGGTCGTCTGCGTCGGCCCCAGGTTCCAGACGGTTTCCAGTAGCTCGACGCGCGAAACGCATTGGCCGCGATTCAGCATCAGGTGCTCGAGCAAAGCAAATTCCTTGTTGGTCAGCACGATCGGCTCTCCGGCGCGCCGGGCGCTGTGTTCCATGCGGTCCAGTTCGAGGTCGCCGGCGCGCAGCAGCAGACGCGCCTCGCGCTTGCGGCGCAACAGTGCCCGGCAGCGGGCGCGCAGTTCGTGCAGACTGAAGGGCTTGGTCATCAGGTCGTCGGCTCCGCGGTCCAGGCAGCGGACGCGCGTCTCGACTTCCTGGCGGGCGGTCAGGATCAGCACCGGCAAATCCGCGTCCATGGCGCGCACCTCTTCCAGCACCTGCTCGCCGTCCTTGACCGGCATATTCAGATCAAGGATGGTCAGGTCTGGCATCTCCTGGCGAAAGGCCTCGACGGCGGCGGCACCATCGCAGACTACGTGAACCCGGTATCCGTTGGCCTCCAGACCGCGGCTCAAGAACAATCCCAGCGCGTTGTCATCTTCGGCGATCAATAACCTCATGGCAGCCTTTCTATTTCAAGAGCGTTCTCACGAGCCTGTTCCAAATTGATTCATCCGGTGTGGCGATTCGATGCAGCCGGCTTAGTGCGTACTAACGAACGCTTCCTATCTACCTTCCCGCTTGCAGGGATGGAACTCAAGATTGGAAAAAGAAAAGAAGAAGAGGCAATTCCGGAACGGAAATCGAGTTGGGAGAATTCCCAAAATGGGGGAGCGCGGTTTCCGTTGAAGACTACGCGCCAAGTAACATTGCCCAGGGCATGGAGGCCCATTGATTGGCGCACAAGCGGCACGGCTGAAGTCGTGTCCTGCCACAAAACTTTCTCCATCGCAAGGGAGGAGCGATCTCACTGTTTTCCTGTCGTGCCAATCGCATTGTGAAGATGATCTATGGGGCTTTTATCAGGCGGGCTATCGTGCGTGCTGGTTCTTCGTTGTTCGCGAGGCGGCTTTCTGCTGATACATCTGGGCATCGGCCCGGTCGACAAGGTCTTTCATGCTTTCGGCCGGTTGCCGCTCCGCGAGACCAATGGACGCATCGACCTGAAGCTTTCTGGCGCCGGAGTTTCCTTGGACCGTATAGTCCCCGCAGACCCATTCCCGTAGGCGATCGATCTGCGAGGTGGCCTCGTCGATGCCGCAACGGTCGAGCACGAGCATGAACTCATCGCCGCCCCAGCGCCCTAGCAGGTCCGTCGAGCGGCAGACGGAGCGCATCTCGGTGGCAAACTGCTTGAGCAACTCATCTCCGACCAGGTGGCCGTGCTTGTCATTCACTTTCTTGAACTCGTTGATGTCGATGATGGCCACGCAAAACGGCGCGTCCGCATGAATCAACTTTTCGATCTGCGTTTCCACCCACAGGCGGCTGCCCAGCCCCGTGAGCGAGTCGCGCGCGGCGATCTGCTCGGCTTCTTCCAGCTTGGTCTGATAGGCGGAAACCTCGCCACGCAGATGATCCAGAGCCGCCTTGCTTTCCGCGGCAATCCGGTCGATGGAAGTCTTCAGTTCCGAGGCGCTTTGCTTGATCGATTCGCGAATCTCCGTCAGGTCTTCCAGGTTGGCGATGCTGTTCAGCCGCGTTGTGACTTCGTGAATCTGCTGGGCGCATCTCTGGTCGCGATCTCCGACGGACTCCGCTGTGTGTGCCATCACCAGCAGGATCTCCTTGACTTCGCCGGCTTGCTGACGGTTGTGCAGCGCAACGTTTCTGCTCCAGCCTTGCAGGCGCCCGCGCACATGGGCTTCAGTCTCCTCGACGGTTTCGCAGGAGACCTCCGCGACGAGTTTTTCGGCTAGGTTGTTCAGGCCTTGTTTCAATTCCACGCCGAGGGCCGGGCATACATCCAGCCCGCAGGCGCCCATCTCCGACAAGGCAGATCGATAGGCGGCAAGAGTCAGTGGCAACAGGGCCTTTGCCTTCTGCTTGTCGTGCCCGACAAACTCCGTTTGCGCCTGATCGATGTATTGTTTGATCGAGATCATCTTCCCCCGCGCGCGTCTGCCGCGTGCAGCGTTGAGGCGCGGCAACTCCAACTGGGGTTATCGGGTTGAGCCTGATTTTCTTTAATTCTGGATCAGGGCCGCTCACTGCCCACTCTGACGCTGCAAGTTTGGCTTTATTTCCGGCTGTTTTCCCAAGCAAATGAGCGAAAGAAAGATAAACGCAGAAAAAGCTGTTGCGGTTCGCCTTTTATTCGCTATAATGCGCCCATGGCTGTTACACGAAGGCAAAAAGAGATTCTCGACTTTCTGGAGTCGTTTGTAGCGCAGAACGGCTACTCCCCATCGTTTGAGGAAATTGCGCGCGGCATGGGATTGAAGAGCCTGGCAACCGTGCACAAGCACATCACCAACCTCGAAAAGAAGGGGTTGCTGGACCGCGTGCACAATCGCAGCCGCTCGATCGACGTGCTGCCACCGGGGACGCGAACCCGCTCCAGCGACCGGCTGCCCCTAGCCGGGCGGATCGCCGCCGGGCTTCCGGTGGAGGCCATCGAAACGCCGGAAAGCATCTCGCTGCACGACGTGGTGGGCAACCGCGACGCCTTTGCTCTGGAAGTGCGCGGTGACTCGATGCGCGACGAGCACATCATCAGCGGCGATTATGTATTGGTGGAGCGGACGCGCACGGCGCGCCAGGGCGAAATCGTGGTGGCGCTGGTGCGTGGCTCCGAGACCACACTGAAGCGCTTTTACACCGAGGGCAATCGCGTGCGGCTACAGCCGTCCAACGTGGAAATGGACCCGATCTACGTTCCCGCGGCGCAGGTGGCCATTCAGGGACGCGTGCTGGGTGTGCTGCGCAGGTATCGATAGCGTTTCGATACGAAAAAGGCCCAGCTCAATCGCCGGGCCTTTCCATACTTCCAGTCACAGGTAAAGCGGAATGGCCGCTACGCCAACAGACGCTGGACTTTCTCGTCAATCACGGTCTGGGGAACAAAACCCACAAGCTGATCGGCCACTTTGCCGTCCTTGAAGAACAACAACGACGGGATGCTGCGAATGCCATAGTGCGAGGCCGTGGCGCTGTTCTGGTCCACGTTCAACTTGGCAACCTTCACCTTGCCGGCATAGGAAGCGGCCACGCTCTCCACGATCGGGCCAAGGGCCTTGCAGGGACCGCACCACACAGCCCAGAAATCCACCAGCACAGGCTGCTCGCTCTTGAGCACCTCCTGGTCGAATGTTGCATCGGTTACTTCCAGAACTCCCAATCCAGCCATGATCCTCCTTGCATTGAAACGCGTATTTCAAGTGTACCGTCGTCTGGCATTTATGGGATGCAGGATCGGGACAAAAAGTCGCAAAGCGCAGTTGAATCTTCAACAGGATTCAGATCAGCACAATGTCGAGGGAAGATCGGTTCTCGCTGAAAGATCGCTCAAATCAAGGGGATTGGCGGAATTAAAGGAAAAATAAAAGCGCCCGGATCCCATAAGGAATCGCGGGCGCTAGAGCAGCCCTCCCCCAGAACTGCCCACGGTGAAAATGTAGGTGTTTCATGAGCGAATAGCAAGGAATCTTGAGTAATTGAAACAGGTAACCCGTTCGATGCCAATAAGGAGGCACAAAAGTAACACCCCGAATCGTGCGCGATCGAGAGCTTTCACCCCGCTTTTCTCATCCCAGAGTTGTGGACTCCAAGGGCGCATGAAGAATCGCGGCCAGGCAGGTGTCCGCTCCGGTGGACTCAAACTTGCAGATCTTCAGTTCCGGCTCCGGCAGCCCTTCGACCGCAGTACGGATGGCTGCCACCGCATCGGGCACATTTTCCTCGTTGCCAACTACCACCAGAACCGAGGGCCCGGCGCCGCTCAGCGCCGCGCCCAGAACGCCATGTTCTCCGGCCAGCGGCAGCAGACGAGGCAGCAGCGTGCAGATGGAAGCGCGATAGGGCTGATGGATGCGATCCTGCATCGCAATGCGCAACAGATCGCCTCGTGCCTGGGCAAAAGCCAACCCTAGCATGGCTGCGGATTGAATGTTGGCCACCACGTCGGCGCGGGAGTAGCTGTCAGGCAGCAGGGCGCGCGCCTTGCTGGTCGGCAAGGGCTCCGTGGGAAGCACAACGATCGCCCGCCATGCGGAAGGGGGCGCGACACGGGCCACATGGACCACGCCGTGTTCGCAAGCAGCGGAAACAAAGCCGCCCAGCCAGCAGGCGGCGGCGTTGTCCGGATGGCCCTCAAGCCGCGAGGCCTCCTCCAGAATGTGCTCCGAAGTCCAGCCCAACTGGCCAAAATGCACAGCCAGAGCTATGGCTGCCAGCCGTCCCGCCGCCGAAGAGCCGCAACCCATTCCGAGACGGATCTCGTTGTTCATGTGAATCGCCAAAGGAATGACCGGGCGGCCATTGCTCTTGAGCAGATTCTTGTAAATCTCCAGAATGAGATTATTCTCAAGCCGCGAACAGCGCTCCCGGTCGCGTCCAGTCACGGCAATCGAGAACTCCGCCGCCGGCGTGGCCTCGATTTCGAGATAAAAATCGAACGCCACGGCTGCGGTGTCAAAGCCGGGACCGAGATTGGCGGAGGTTGCGGGCAGACGCAGGCGGAGGCTGTCTGGATGCGTGTTCAGCAACGGGCTCATCCGACTCGATCCTTCAGCGCGGCCAGAACCGCCGCCGGTGTCGCCTCAACGCTGATGGCGTTGCGCTGCAAGCGGCTGATATCCGCCTCGTAGCCCGCGGTCTCGGCCTTTTCCAGCAAGGTTCCGCGATGAAACTCAATAGTGTAGTCGGCGTCCTTGAGCGTGTGGCCGGTCAGCAGCAAAACCACCGACTCGTTGGAAGCGATCTTGCCCTCGGCGCGCAGTTTTTTCAGCCCGGCCAGGGTAACGGCGGAGGCCGGTTCGCAGCCGAGGCCCTCCGAGCCCAATTCGGCCTTGGCGATGGCGATCTCCGCTTCGGTTACATCCAGACACCAGCCGCCCGTGTCCTGAATGACGCGCACAGCCTTGCGCCAGGAGGCCGGGTTGCCGATGCGAATTGCCGTAGCGCGTGTGTGCGCCTCCACGGGCTCCAGAGACGCGCCATGATTCTCTTCCAGGCTGCGCACCAGCGGATTAGCACCGGCGGCCTGGACGACGGAGATGCGTGGCATCCGCGCGATCAGCCCCAGTTCGTACATTTCCCGGAAGCCCTTGCCCAGCGCCGAACTGTTGCCCAGATTTCCGCCGGGCACAATCAGGTGGTCGGGCACATTCCAGTCGAAGGCCTCGGCGATCTCGAAGGCGGGCGTCTTCTGGCCCTCCAGACGGTACGGATTCACCGAGTTGAGCAGATAGATGGGCGCTTCCTTCACGATCTGCGTCAGCAGCTTCAGGCAGCCGTCGAAGTCCGCCTTCAACTGGCAGGTGAGCGCGCCGTAGTCCATGGCCTGCGAGAGCTTGCCCCAGGCGATTTTGCCGTCGGGAATCAGCACGAGGCTCTTGAGCCCGGCGCGGGCGGCATAAGCGGCCATGGCGGCAGAGGTGTTGCCGGTCGAAGCGCAAGCAACCCACTCGAAGCCACGCTCCTTGGCGACACTCATTGCCGCGGTCATGCCCGTGTCTTTGAACGAGCCGGTCGGATTCATGCCCTGATGCTTGGCGTAAAGCTGGTCAATGCCGAGAGCCTTGGCCGCGCGCTTGAGCTGATAGAGCGGCGTGTTGCCCTCGCGCAGGGTTACCACGTTGCCGAAGCTGTCCAGGATCGGCAGCAACTCGCGGAAGCGCCAGACACCGGAGTGGTCCAGATCCTCGGAGGAGCAGCGCCGCTCCCGCCAGAGCCACTTGAGAGCGCCAGGGTTCGGGCGGTCCGAGCCGCCGCGCTGACCCCAGCCGGGGTATTCCACTTCAAAAAGGTCTCCGCACTCGACGCAACGGAAGTCCGGTTGAGCTTCCGCGCCGGAGATTCGCGCCCCACATCCGAAACAACGCAACTGATGCAAATTTTCGCTCATGGCTACTGATAGGTTACCAGTTCAGCACGGCGATGCAGAAGCCCGGCGCGACGGAACTCTACAGTTTTACAGGATGCGCGTTCCTCTGGAATGGGGCGCCGAAAAGTCTTGATATTGAACCATTTAGATGGGGCTTTACAGTTTTGCAGGTTCTGTATGCCTGTATTTCTGTAAAAATTACGCTTGGAAGTCGTTTATAGTGAGTGTTTTACGTCCTGGCCCGTGGTTTCGCGGTCGAAAAAGCAATTCTTACGGAGTGAACGGGCTGGCGGCAGCGGCTGGCTTGGAATTGGCAGAGTTCGCCGCGCATGGGGTTCCGGTCGATGAAGGGATTCCGCACGCTTGTCTCCTATTTGTCATTGTGCGCCAACGGAGGGATATTTTCGGCATTGAGTGTAGGGAAAAAGCCAGATTCCCAGGTTCGAAAATCCGGACCTGGGGCACCCGGCAACTAATGTAACTTTTTGCTCATGGATATAGATCGGTTACCAGTTCAGCACGCCGATGCAGAGCCCCTCCCGGTGCGAAAAAGTAAATCTTTTCGCACTGGGAGGGACTCTGCGGTTTTCCTAATCATCCTCTACCGAAGCAAAAAGCTGCTCTGGAAAGGATTCTTCCATCGCAACTGGAGCCTCGCCCTCCTGCTGCGCCTTAAGGCGCATAACTTCACTCTCTCGAAACTGCTTTGCTTCCGGCGTTTTGACAAACTCCACCTTGAGCCCTTCCGATTGAGCGAACCCAGCGATTTCGTCGAGTGTTACTCTGAAGTACTCCTTTCGCGAATTAACGAGGTTCAGTCGGCGATTAGCGAACTTTGTGTGAAGTGCGGATTCAAGGCTTGGAGCATCTTCTGAGAAGATCATTGCGTGGACATCGAAGCCAAACGGAACTGCGGCCCCACTCAGTTCCTGAATACGATCATCAGGTTCGAGCCTTCGCGTCATTCCAATTTTGAACACGTTCTCACCAAAAGAGCCAACGTTCGAAATGATATAGACATGGCCCATCTTCGTTAGTTGTGCCATAGAAACAGCACGATCTTGCTTAGACTGGGCATCAGCCATTCTCTTCTCAAGAACCTGAATCTCGGTCTGAATTGCCTCAAGATGTTCACCAGATGCCTTTTCGAGTGCATCCCTAGCGACCAAAAGAGCCTTTTCAGCCTTTGCCTGTTCGATCGCGGCTTCACGCTGAGCACGCTCGAAATCCTTCTGGGCCCGCTCTTCTTCGCGCATCCGTTCCCTGTCCTCGCGCGCTTTCTCTTTCTCTTCCTGTTTCTTCATTTCATATTCATGAGTAAGTCGGAGTTCTGCGAGGCAAAGTTTGAGATAATCCTCAGAAATTCTGGTATTGACAACTACTCCAAGCGAATTGATTGCTTCGAAGGATTTCTGGATTCGTTCAAGCATCCGTGTCACGTTGTTCCAGCTAACCCTTGCAACGGCTGCATCGCATTCGCCGTTGAAGGCTCTGAGCATGATCTTGACTTGCTTCTTGATCATGCGCTTGCCTTCCGCTGCATTGTTGTTGACTGTCCAATTTGTGGGATAGCTAGCTGCCGAGTCATTTCGAATACAGGACTTTTTCTGCTCGTAAACTTCAATCAAGGCGGCTTTATAGGCATCTGAAGTCTCGAATGAGTATTGAGGTTTGTATAGTCCAAACGACATATCTTCCGATGTCGCTTCGAGTAAGGAAACCTCGTGCTGGATTCGATCGTAAATCTCTTTGGCTTTGTTGTAAGCCAGAGTGAGCTCAGAGGCTTTTGCCTTGGCTTTACCAACCGCCTCGGCCGCCTCTTCCTTGGCCTGCTCTATTTCCCGTGTACTATCAGCCTTTTTTTTCTCGATGTCCTTCCTGACCCGCTCGGCTTCTTCGTCGAGCGAAATAACAGGCTTAAAACGATCGATCACGGCTTGATATTTTCGGCCATAGAAGATTGCTGCTCCTACCGAACATAAAACGACACAAATAAGCAGGGCTTGCATGCTATTGCCTTTCGACTTTGTGAATGTGCAACCATTTTATGCTGAAATTCTCACAAAGGATGTGAGGCCTATTTGATTTTTCGAGAGGCTGAAGCCCATTGTGGTGACTTGCGTTTTCGACACGCCTGAAGTCGCGCCCTTTCAAAACATCAACTGATTCAGAGGTTTCTTCGACGTCGCGCATTGGAAACAGTTCCAGCTTCCAGGTTTCACAAGCCGGACATGGAACACTCGGCAAGTGCTTGTGATCTTGCCGCGCGGAACAAAGCAGAATACCGCGTCGTATACGATATGGAGATGAGTTCCGCCACTCAAACACCGGGCACACCAACGGACTTTCTATCAAGGCGTCTTTTCGACCTGACGAGCCGAATCAAGGAGATTCATCCGCAGCTATCGCGTGTTCTGGTTCCGTGGGTTGTCGAGCACCCGCGCTACCTGCCGGGGTTTCTTCGTCTTGCGCGAACGATTGGGCAGTCGAAGCGCGTGCGCGCCCGCACGCTGGCCAGCGGAGTGCAGGTGCCTCCATTTCTCGTTCTCAGCGTGACCTCCAAATGCAATCTGCGCTGTACCGGCTGCTATGCCGGGGCCGTGGGAACGGTGACTCGCGCTCCCGCGCTGCCGGGACTCGACCTGCGCGACTGGTACAAAGTCGTGGACGATGCGGTTCGGCTGGGCGTGATGGCGTTCATCGTTGCCGGGGGCGAACCGTTCATGCTGCCGGGGATTGCGAAGCTCTTCCGGGACCATCCAGACCGTCTCTTCCTGGTCTTCACCAACGGCACCTCACTGCAGCCAAGCGATTACGAGATTCTGCGGAATTGCTCCAACACGGTGGTTGTCGTCAGTCTGGAGGGCAATCGCGCTCTGACCGACCAGCGCAGAGGCAAGGGCGTTTTCGACCGCGCTCTGGGCTCGCTCGACAAGCTGCGCGCCGCCGGAGTTCTAACCGGAATTTCCGTCACCATTGCCGCCGAAAATGTCGAGTACTGGACCGAGCCGCGGAACATTGACACGTTGATTGCCCATAGCGGACCGCTGGCAATGTTCATCGAACAGATTCCCGCCAGCGGATGCGAAAGCGGCACGCCGATGACGGACGAGCAGAGAACAAACTTTCGCAAAACCGTCGTCGAGTACCGGGATCGCGCGACCGGAGGCGCTTTCATCATCCATTCGCCGGGCGATGAAGAAACGCTGGGCGGATGCGTTTCCGCCGGACGCGGCTTTGCCCATGTGAATCCGAGCGGCGATGTTACGGCCTGCCCCGTTTCCGCGCTGGCGACGCACAACGTGAAAGCCTCCAATCTGCGCGAGGCCCTGGCAAGCCCGCTGTTCACAATGATCCGTGAGAACAGGCATCTGCTTGAGACAGAGGGACATCCTTGCGGGTTGTCCGCGCACGCCGAGGAGTTGGAGAGCATGGCGAAAGGCCTGGGCGCTTACCGCTGCGGCGCGCCTGAGCCGGCGTCCAAGGCATGGCCCGTCGAAATCCAGTAATGGAAACATTCTTCTGTAATGCCAGAGTCATGGACTCCCACCCTAGGCGCAAGAACAAAGACGCGCCGAGGGTGGGGCACCCAGAACCTTACATGATCGCTAGAAATGTTCTAACATTCGGGTTTTGCCGTGATCAGAAGCCGAGCATCACGGGCTCCATTTCGAGCTTGATGCCGAAACGCGATCGGACGGCAGCAGTGATTTCCGCGGCGAGGGCCAAGACGTCCGCCGAGGTGGCTTCGCCGCGATTGGTCAGCGCGAGGGTGTGGCGTGAGGAGATGGCGGCTGCGCCGCGCGTGTAGCCCTTGGCGAAGCCGGATTGCTCGATGAGCCATGCGGCCGGAACCTTCAGCAGGCCAAGATTTTCGGCCTCCGGCCCGGCGGGAAAACGCGGCGGCGTCTTTTCGCTCACGGCCGCGGTCACGGCGACAATCTGCTGGAACTGCTCCTCGCTGACGAGAGGATTTTTGAAGAAGCTGCCCGCGCTGTGGCAATCCGGGTCGCCTTCGACCATCAACATTCCCTTGGTTTGGCGAACGCGGCGCACGACGGCGGCAACCTCAGCGAGGCTCAGTTCCCCGCCCTCTTTCTGCTTCTCCGCGAGAACCCGTTGCAGATCAGCGTATCGCACGGTGGGCTGGCCGCCCGGAGTGAGGCGGTAGTCGACGCACGTGACGACGTAGCGCCCTCGATCCACGGAGTTGAAACGGCTGCGGCGATAGGCAAAACCGCACTCGGCGGCGGCGAACTGGACGAAGCTATGCGTTTGAAGGTCGAAGGCACGAACCTGCTCGATGGCCGAGGCGGCCTCTTGCCCGTAGGCGCCGACGTTCTGAACCGGAGTGCCGCCGACCGTGCCGGGAATGCCCGCCAGACACTCGACGCCCGCGCAGTTGTCTTGGACCGTGCGCTCGACAAAGGCGTCCCATTCTTCGCCGGCGGCGGCTTGATAAATGACCTGGCCGGGATGGTCTGGCGCTTCTTGAATCGCGATGCCGCGCAGGGCCACGCGCAGGACGAGGCCTTTGAAGCCGGTGTCGGAGACGAGCAGGTTGCTGCCTCCGCCAAGCACAAACAGCGGCACGCCGCGCGCTCCGGCCCAGGCAGCGGCTTCGGCAATTTCGTCTTCGCTGGCGGCCTCTGCAAACCAGCGCGCAGGGCCGCCAATGCCAAAGGTTGTGAAGGGCGCCAGCGGTTTGTTCTCTTCAATGAGCATCTATAGAGAACCTTTGATGCTGCGAGGTTACATTCCCTCAGGGGCTAAAGCCCACGTTGAATTCAAGCGATTTGCGGCACGACTGAAGTCGTGCCCTGACACAAAACTTTGTTTTTCCGCAGCCTGTAAAGCCCGTACCCTTCAAAACATCGGCTTGTTCAAAGCTTCCCTAACAAGAAACAAGAATGCAAGTTCAACAAAATCGTACGTCGTCCTGGAGTTCTACGGACTCCCACCCATCGGACAAAAACAAAGGCGTCCGATGGATGGGGCACAGTTTCATCGATCGCGGGTCGCCGAAGATGGTGGACGACTGACTCAAGATCATTTTGAAGCAAGCCCGCTAAAGGCTACAATTCCGGAGAAAACGGAGTTAGTTGATTTCTCCAGATTTGAGCAGCTTCTGCACCTTGCTGTGCTTGACCGAATAGGTGAAATACACGATGAGTCCGAGAACAAGCCAGATAATCAAGCGCGCCCAGTTTTCCCAGCCAAGAGAGCACATCAGGTAACCGTTGACGAGTACGCCCAGAGCAGGCACAACCGGCAAACGGCCGTTGAAGAAAATCCCCGGCGTATGAAATGGCCGGGGCTGATCCGGCGCTTTGATGCGCAGCACGATGATAGAAACACAAACCATGAGGAAGGCCAGCAGGGTGCCGATGTTGACCATCTTGCCGATCATGTCGATGGGGGTAAGTGAGCCAACGCCAGCAGCCAGAAGACCAACCAGAATGGTGTTCTTCCAAGGCGTATGGAACTTGTGATGAATGGCGCCGAAAAACTTTTTGGGCAGCAGGCCGTCGGAGGCCATGGCATAGAGAACGCGAGTCTGCCCGATGAGCATGACCAGCATGACGGAAGTCAGGCCAGCCAACGCGCCGCAGGTGATGATGTTGGAAGCCCAGAAGATGTTGTGATCGAGAAAGGCGTAGGAGATGGGCGCGCCGATGTTGACAAGCTGCCAGGGCACCATGCCGGTGAGCACGGCGGCAATGCCAATGTAAAGGATGGTGCAGATCGTCAGCGAGGCGATGATGCCGATGGGCAAATCGCGCTGCGGATTCTTGGCCTCTTGCGCGGTGGTCGAGACGGCGTCAAAGCCGATGTACGCGAAGAAAATATAGCCGGCGGCGGTGCCAATGCCGGCAAGCCCCATGGGCGCGAAACTGTGCCAGTCGTGTCCCCAGTTGGCGGGATGCACATAGAAGGAACCAAGGCCCAGCACAAACAGCACAACCGCGACCTTGACGATCACAATACCCGTATTAAACTTGGCGCTCTGCTTGATTCCGATCACCAGAATTGTGGTGATGACCATGGCGATCAGAAAGGCCGGCAGATTGAAGCCAAGCTCCATTCCGAACAGGTGCGGCGCATTCAGCAATTGGTGTGCGCGCGCCATCAGAGCCGCCGAGGGAGAAGCCATGATGCTTTCCAGAGCATTCAAAAAGCCCTGCGTGCCAGAAACCAATTCAGGATGCGTGTGCGCCAGCAACTCGCGGGCTGCCGTTTCCTTGGCCACTTGGAGTCCAGTCCAATGGTCGTAACTGATCCAGAGCGGCAGTTTGATGTTGAACATCTTGAGAAATTCGATGAAGTAGGAAGACCAGCCAGAGCTGACCGTGCTGGCTCCCATGGCATACTCGAGGGTCAAGTCCCATCCGATGATCCAGGCAAAGATTTCGCCGAGCGTGGCGTAGGAATAGGTGTAAGCCGAACCGGCCAAGGGAATCATGGCGGCAAACTCGGCGTAGCAAAGTCCCGCGAAGGCGCATCCCAGGCCGGAAAGAACAAAGGAGAGCATCAGTCCGGGGCCAGCGTAATGGGCGCCTAGGCCCGCCATCACGAAGATGCCCGCGCCGATGACCGCGCCCACGCCAAGCGCCGTCAGCGAGACCGGGCCAAGCGCTCGCTCCAGATGGTTCTCCCCTTCCTCTTGCGCTTCGGAAACGATGAGGCTGAGGGGCTTACGCCGGAAGAGATCTGCCATGCGAGTGGGCTACTCCTTTGTTTGCGGGCTGGGTTGAATTTGCTTCTCTCCAGTGGACCAGAAAAAATAGACGGGAATACCGAGCAAAACCAGGATCAAGCCCGGCCAAGTGTACTGGGGCTTATAGCGTAATAATACGACACAAATCGATGCGGCCATCCCAATGTAAAGGGCCGGAAGCACGGGATAACCCAGCGCCTTGTAGGGGCGCGGCGCGTCCGGACGCTTGCGGCGCAGCACGAAAAGACCGGCAATGGTGAGGATGTAAAACATCAGCACCGCAAACATGATGTAGTCCAGCAATTGGCTGTACGAGCCGGACAGGCAAAGCAGAGAGGCCCAGGCCGCCTGCACAAGCAAGCCCGCGACGGGCGTCTTGTAGCGCGGATGCAGCTTGCCAACGGACTTGAAGAACAAGCCGTCGCGGCTCATGGCGTAGTAGACGCGCGCTCCGGCCAGAGACATGCCGTTGGCGCAGCCGAAGGTGGAAATCAGAATGGCGGCGGCCATCAAATACGCGCCGCCGGAGTGGAAGATCTGTTCGAGGGTCGCCGTGGCGACACGATCCTCCGTCGCAAACTGGATACCGCGCGTCATGATCGTCGTGCCGTTTGGATCGCCGTGCAAGGGCAAAACCAGCAGGTAGCCAAGCGAACAGAGAAAATAAATCGCCACCACAAACCCCGTGCCCAGAATCAGCGAAAGAGGAATATTGCGCCGGGGATTTTTCACTTCGCCGGCCGTGAAGGTGATGTTGTTCCACGCATCGGCTGAAAACAGCGAGCCGACCTGCACCACGGCCAGAATCACCAGCGCGTTCACCAGCACGATGGGGCCGCCGACGCCTACCTGGACCGAATGCAGCGAATTCCAGCCAGCGTTCTTCCAGAACTGGCTCCAGCCCGCGCCGAAGTTGGCTGCGCAGGCTGTGGCGTTGCGGCCGACGGTGAAGGTCAGCAGAATCAGGCCAGCAAGCGAGAGCGCCTTGGCCGAGGTGAAGACATTCTGAATCAGAGCGCCCAGCTTTACGCCGAAGATGTTCACGACGGCCAGAAAAACGAGGACTGCAATGGCGGTCAGGTTGGCCGTGTTGACGCCAATCTCCATATTGCCGAGGACCATCGGCCCCACACGGAGCGCGGGAACATGAGCGATGTGCCACAGCCAGTTGGAAGCGGAGATGACGGGAAAGAAGACGCCGAGAAACTTGGCAAAGGCCGCCGCGACGGCGGCGATGGTGCCGGTCTGAATGACCAGAAACAGCGTCCAGCCGTACAAGAAGCCGCAGAGAGGGCCGAGCGACTCGCGCAGATAGACGTACTGCCCGCCAGCTTTGGACATCATAGCCGCCAACTCACCGTAGCTGAGCGCGCCAATGATGGTCATGACCGCCGTGATGACCCATGCGCCCAGAAACAGCGCCGGAGAGCCGACGCCGCGCGCGATATCCGCATCGACGATGAAGATGCCGGAGCCGATCATGGATCCGACGACGAGAGCGGTCGAGGAGAACAGGCCGAGACTCTGCACCAACTGGGGCGCGCTGGTCGGAGCTTCGGATACAGAAATGGACTTAGGAGCTGGCATCGTCATCTGCAGACAACTTTTAACCAATTTTGCGCAAACGTCTTTTTTATTCTACTGGGTATGGAATCAAGACGGTATGGTGAATTTGGGCAGACCGGGACTCTCGATTCTTTGCACGTTCTTGGCAGAGAAGGTAAGAAGTCAAAAGTCCACGCAATCCTGAGCTATTTCAGCTCTTCGCTCCAACGTCGGAACTCGGCCGCCGGGTCTGGTTGGCGGAAGATGCCACCGGCAACGGCGACTAGCGTTGCTCCGGCAGAAAGGGCCTCGACCGCCCTGGGCAGCGTGATGCCACCGACCGCGACCAGTACCGGATCAGGGCCAGCAATCTGTCGTAGACGGCGCACGCCCTCAATGCCGATGGGCTCCATGGTGACTTTTTTGGTCCGCGTGGGAAAGACGACGCCGATGGAAAAATAATCCGCCGGCTCAGACAGAACGCCCGGCAGGAAATCGCTGCTGCCGCCGAAGGTGCCGATGATGCGATCCGGGCCGAGAAGCTTGCGGGCCTCGGCTGGGGTAACGTCTCCCGAATCGACGTGCGCGCCATCAAAGCCGATTTGTTCAACTAGGTCGGCCCGGTCATCGAGAACCAGCTTGACCTTACCGGCGGGCAATGCGGCGCGCAGGATGGCGGCGTCGGCCAGCAGTTCCGCATCTGCGCCGGATTTGTTGCGGTACTCAAGCAGCGTGACGCCAGCCTCGGCCAGCGAAAAGGCTAAACGGCGCAGGAACTCTGCGCGGCCCGTGGCCGGAATGAAGGATGAGTCAAGGATGGGATAGATTCTCGGAAAAGAGTAGGCCATGAAGACAGGATAGACCTGAAAGGTAGGGGGTAGGGGTTAGGGACTAGGGATTAGGAAAAAGACCTGAGTTCGGTCCAAGCTCCCGAATAACATCACTCAGGGGCTAAAGCCCGCGTTGCATTCAAGCGATTTACGGCACGACTGAAGTCGTGCCCTGACACACGCCATCGTTTTTCCGCAGCCTGTTTAGCCCCGCAAGGAGTTGCCTTAACCCTAGTCCCTATTCCCTGCTCTTCCCTACTTGGAGTCCGCCGAGGGGCCGTAGGTTCCGGGGATGGGCTGGTTCAGCAGACGCAGATAGACGCCCAACTGAGCGCGATGATGAATGAGGTGGTTCAGCACGCAGTTGCGCAAAATGAAGTACTTTGTGTTGTCGAGCCAAGCCTTGCCACCCGCCACGAACTTCCAGTTCACTTCCCACTTTTCAGGCGTAAAGTTGGCCAGCGCCGCCTTGGCCTCGGCCACCTCACGATCAAAACGCTCCAACAGTGCCGCCTTGGACGCCGGAATGTACGACTCGGCCGCGTGCTCCAGCTTGTCGGTGGTCAGCACGGAAACCGCCCACTTCCCTGCCAGTTCCGCCGTATGACCGGCCAAGCGGCCAAGCGTCATGGATTTGGTGTGGGGCTTCCAAGTGAAATCGGCGTCGGCCGGAATCGCATCGAGCATCCGACGCGTTTTGGCAGCTTCGCTGTCGTATTCGGCAATCAATTCCTTTTGAATATCCATTCAAACAACCTCCTGCGTTGCGAATTCAGCATAAACCAACGCCAGCATAAAAGCGGAGAAAAAGCGATATCACTACTGGAAGCGCGTGGAGACGAAGGCCGACGAAAAGGCCTCCTGCCAGCCGGAGCCGGAAAGCGGCGGCGTGTCCTGTGGCGGCACATCGACGGGAAGCAGCAAATCAGGATGCGGCGGGCGATCGATTTGAAGATAGTTTCCATGCTTGAACTTCCAGTTGTCGGGGATCTCAAAGGGCGGCTGGAAGTTCGCGGGCCAGGGTTTTGCCGGGCCGCAATGGCCGAGAGCCGCGCGCCACCAGGGATGTCCCGTGTCGAGAATGCCGGCAAAAAAATTGCCCAGCGGAAAGCAGACGGACAGCACCTCGTCCTTTTTTGAGGCCAGGACGGAAATTGCGCTGACTTTTGCCGCGACGGCCTTGAACTCTGCCGTCAGGCAGTTGTCGTCAATGGCCGGGGCCATCAGCGTCACGCGGCGCACTGTCAGGCGCAGGTGCGAGGTGGTTGCCAGCACAACGCGTGCGCCCAGGCTGTGCGAGGCAAACGAGATGCTTGCCGCCTGCTGGAAGTTGGTGTCAATAAAATCGGCGAGCAAGCGGCCTGCCTCGTCGGCGACTTTCGGTTCCTCGGGGTAGTCGAGTCCATGCGCCCAGACCGAATCGCCCGGCCACAGCACGCCGAAAAAGGCGGAGGGCTGCGGTAGTTGCAGCAGGCTCTTCCAGTTCGACAGGCTGGCCATGCCGTCGGCGCGGTTCACGTTGAAGCCGTGCGCGGCAAGAAGCAAGTGGCAACCCCGAATCGAGTCGAGCAGATCGTCTGTATTTACGCTCAGGGTTCCGCTGCTCGTGTTTTGACGAATACCTACGGAGGCCGCCAGCCCACCGCCGACCGGCGCGAGGCGAAGATCGAGAAATTGCGTCATGGCGGCCTACTTCTTTACCAGTTGCATGGTGTTCACTGCCGTCGCCAAGGCGCTGGAAAGATCCTTGGCGATGGGTGCCAGAGGCGTGGCCAAGAGACCCACCAGAAACGCCAGGACCGGGGCCGAGGAGTGCCAGAAATTGTCCGTGCCGACCAGCGCCCATCCGCCAGCGACGGCCAACACCACGGCCAATCCACCGGCAAGCATCCGCATCCGGTTGCGGTAGACCTGATCGGAAACCTGATAGGCCTCATCGAGAAGCGCCGTCACAATCAGATCAAAGCGCGAATAGGCATCGCCCTCCGTCTGCGACAGAGCCGTTCCGCTGGCGATTTTGGCGGCCACCGCGCCGAGCACGGCCGGATCGACGCCAGCCTTCAGCGCGACGGTCGCGGCATTCGCTTCGCTCAAGTGCAGTTTGATGAGCGATTTGGCAATGGCCTTCTGGCTGGCAAGATCGGCGCCATTGACCCAGTTGGCCTCCAGCGTCTGCAGGATGTTGGCTTGCGACAAGGCGTTGACGGGAGCGCCCGCAGTGGCGTCCTCGGGGGCCAGCGCGGAAACGACCTGCTTGATGTGGTCGAAGCCGACCCGGTTGATGCAGCGACAAGCCGATTTAAGCGCGTCGACCAGACCAAAGGACGCCGTACCCAAGCCTCCAATAGCGGTAACCACATCCTGTAGAGGCAACTCCTGCAAGCCGTTGATGACCATCTGTTCTCCTTTCTTCGCGCGAAGAAGCACACTGGTTAAGACTCTACTCATTTGGATGCATAAATCTGCAAAAGCAGAAAAGGCTGGAATCCCGTGAAGAGATTCCAGCCTTTTCTGTTGCAATCAAACGCGACTCGCAGCCTCGATCAGGCTGGCCGGGTCTCGGCCCTTTTGGCCAGAAATTTTTCCATGAAGCTGGTGTCGAATTTGCCGGCGCGGAAGTCGGGGTCGGCCAGGATTTCCTGGTGCAGAGAAATCGAGGTATCGATGCCCTCAACCACGAATTGACTCAGGGCGCGTTCCATCTTTGCGATGGCTTCTGTCCGGTCGCGGCCATGAACGACCAGCTTGGCAATCAGCGAGTCGTAGTAGGGCGGAACGACGCTCTCGGCGTATTGCGCTGTGTCGACACGCACGCCGTTGCCGCCGGGCACGTTGAAGGCCGTGATTTTGCCCGCCGATGGGGTGAACTTGACGGGATGTTCGGCGTTGATGCGGCACTCGATGGCGTGGCCGCGGATTTCCAGCTTTGGCGGCAGAATGTTTTCCAGCCGCTCACCGCTGGCAATCAGCAATTGCGCCTTCACAATATCCACGCCGGTAATCGCCTCGGTGATGGGGTGCTCGACCTGGACGCGGGTATTCATCTCGATGAAATGAAGCTCGCCTTCGGCGTTCATCACGAATTCGACCGTACCGGCGTTCTGGTAGCCGATCTCCTTCAGGCAGCGGCAGATGGTGTGGTCCAGCTCTTCGCGCATTTTCGGCGAGACTTGCAGGCTGGGAGCTTCTTCGATCATCTTCTGATGGCGGCGCTGGATGGAGCACTCGCGCTCAAAGAGCGTTCTGACGCTGCCATACTCGTCGGCCAGCACCTGAAACTCGATGTGGCGTGGATTCTCGACGAACTTCTCCATGTAAAGCTCGCCGTTGCCGAAGGCGTTGGCGGACTCGCTGGAGGCCGCGTGAAAAAGATTGGGCAGCTCCTCGGGCGCGCGCACGACTCTCATGCCGCGTCCGCCACCGCCGGCCTTTGCCTTGAGAATGACCGGGTAGCCGACCTTCTTGGCGCAAGCCAGCGCCTCTTCGACCGTGTCCAGCACGCCATCGGAACCGGGCAGAATCGGCACCTTGGCGCGCTTCATCGCCGCGCGCGCCTTTTCCTTTTCGCCCATCAGACGGGTCACCTCCGGCGGCGGGCCGATGAACTTGATGTTCGAGGTGCGGCAAACTTCGGCGAAGTTGGCGTTCTCGCTTAACAAGCCGTAGCCGGGATGGATCGCGTCCACGTTGGCGATTTCAGCCGCGGAAATGACGGCCGGCACATTCAGATAGCTCTCCGCCAGCCGCGGCGGACCGATGCAAATGGCCTCGTCGGCAAAACGCACGTGCAATGAGTTGCGGTCGGCCTCGCTGTAGACGGCGACCGTGCGAATGCCGAGTTCCCGGCAGGCGCTCAGGACGCGCAGCGCGATTTCGCCGCGATTGGCAACCAAGACTTTATGCAGCATTGAAGACCCTTTGAGCGGAGTTAGCGCGGTTAGCGGAGTAAGTGTGGCTAACGACGCTAGCTCTGCTAACTCCGCTAGCGCCGCTGTCCGTTTCTACGCCAGGCGGATGGAAAACAGAGGCTGCCCGAACTCGACGGGCTGATCGTCGGAAGCCAGGCACTTGACGATCTCGCCGGTGGCGTCGGACTCGATCTCGTTCATCAGCTTCATGGCCTCGACAATGCCGATCACCTGCCCTTTGGTCACGTGATCGCCGGGAGTGACAAAGGCCGCGGAACCGGGCGAGGGAGAACCGTAAAAGGTGCCGACCAGAGGCGACTTGACCAGATGCAGCCCCGCATCCGGATCGGCGGCAGGAGCAGCGGGAGTCGCAACCGGCTGCGCTTGCGCCGCCGTCCCAGACTGCGCGGAGCCAAGCAGACGCGCCAGATCGGACAAGCCCGCCACGGAAGCCTCCGGTTGGCTGAATTTGAGCCGGAGCTTCAGGTTGTCCCGGTCCAGATCGAACTCGGCAACCTGATACTTCTTCAAAAACTCGATCAGTTCTTTCAGATCAGCAATATCCTGTGGTTTCATTGGTTCCTTAAAGCTCCCGTTTGAAGGCGGGATGGGTTTCAAAGTTCGATCAGCGCCTTGGGCGCCGGGGTGAGCACCTGGGCTCCGGTCTGGGTTACGGCCACCGTGTCTTCAATGCGAATGCCGAAGCGGCCGGGCAGGTAGATTCCCGGCTCGATGGTTATGACCATGCCGGGAAGCAGCCTGGTCTTCTCTCCTGCGCCGATGCGCGGCGATTCGTGAATCTCCAGGCCGACGCCGTGGCCGGTGGAGTGGGTAAATGTCTCGGCCAATCCGGCGCTACGCAAGACGCCGCGGGCAGCCTCGTCAACCTCGCCGCAGCTTGCGCGCGGAGCCACGGCCGCAACTCCGGCTTGCTGCGCTTCCAGCACTGCTTCATAGGCAAAACGCTCGTCCATCTTGAGCGCGCCCATGTGCACGGTGCGGGTCATATCGGAGCAATACCCATTGAGAATAACACCGAAGTCCATCACCACAAAGCCTTTGCGCGGCAGCTTGGCGGCGGTGGCGTGGCCGTGCGGCATGGCGGAACGCGCACCTGCGGCAACGATGGTTTCAAACGACATTCCCTCGGCGCCGAGCAGGCGGGCCTGATGCTCCAGCTCCGCTGCGACCTCGAACTCAGCGAGACCGGGTCGCATAAAAGTCAGAATGTGGTCGAAGAGCTTGCAGCCCACGAGAGCCGCCTGACTCATCAGCTCCAGTTCGTCCGCGTCCTTGACCCTGCGCAGCGGTTCGACCAGCGAAGCGGACAGCTCGCAGAGAAAGCCGCGGCGAAGGCGTGCGGGCAGCGCAGACTTCCAGCGGGAGAGATGGTCAACCGTGGTTTGAGCGGGGTCGAAGCCGGCAAAATCCACGCCTGACTGGGCGGCCAGCCACTCGACGGCGGCCTCGGAGACGGATCGGGTGACGATCTCGACCTCGGCGGCTGAAACCTCCTGGGGTGCTTGCACGGCGTAGCGGCCATCGGTAAAGAGGCGCGCGGCGCGGCGCGTGACAGCCAGCGCGGCGCTGGAGCCGGTGAAGCCAGAGAGATAGCGAAGATCGGGTAGATTGGTGACGAGCAGGCCGTGAAGCCCAGCTTTGGTCAGACGGCGGCGCAAAAGGCCGATGCGGCGTGAGTAGTCCACTTGTTCAGGATAGCAGGGACTAGGGAACAGGGAATAGGGACTAGGGAATAGAAAGCAGCGGCGTCGTCACGGCTCAGGCGCGAGCATTGATTCTCAAGTTTGTGAACTGCCTTGTGGCTGGGTCATACAACGCCTGCCAGTAACAGGTCGCTCCGTCGATGACGATGTAAAGACGATTACGCCAGTCGAGCGGCGGCTTCTCATCGCAGAAAGCATTAACGAAGATTCGCTTTTGTCCGGCGACGCGAACAGCCACATATTGCCGATAATATTGGGCTGGATGGTCGATGCGAATCTTCGAATCCCATCCGTAGATTTTCATGTCCGAAATCTGCGAGAGATTGGATTCCAAGCCATCAAGGTCAGCTTTGGCCGGATTCCAGTTTCCGTCGAACTTCTCCGATCTTTCATACGCGTACCGGCTTGAAACCGCCCTTGCTACATGCGCAGGAAGAAGCGCCGAGCGTTGCTCATTCTGTCCCGGTGCGCTGTGCCCCCAAACAAGGAGTAAGGCTGCGATCATCAGCTTCTGCATTCGCACGGCTGTTCTCCCTAGTCACTATTCCCTAGTCCCTGCTTTTACATCGCCGGGCGGACGGGCTTCTTCTGCTCGGGATTGGATTCGAGGTCGGCGGCGTGCTGATCGCTCTGACGATCCATCCACTCGTCCAGGCGGCTGCGCTTGAAACGCCAGCGGTTGCCCAGTTTGAAGGCGGGCACAAAGCCTTCGGAAGCGTATTTGTAGAGCGTGTCGGGCGAGATGCCGAGATAGTCCGAGGCTTGGCGAATATCCATGACCTCGCGCACCTCGGGGACCAGCAGGTTGGAGCGAATGGCGGCGTTGCGCACAATTGCCTCCTGAAGGCAGAGCTGCCCCAGGCGAAATTCCGGCACTTCTGCCGGTACTCTTGTATATAGCGCGGTTTCACCAGGGTTTTCAAGGGTTTTCCGAGATTTGCCGGAAATTCATTCGCGTTTCTGTCCTCCTCGGCAGAAGTCGTAAGGGGTTCAATATCCAGCCGCTTGGGCTCTGGTTCGGGCTGCCCACAAGCGCTTGGGCCGTTACGACAGATGGTGCAACGGGTTTCCATGCGGCAAAAAACAGAACCAGGGTGGGCGTGGATTCCCCTCCTTCCGCAAAAAGCCGCGGAAGGATGGGGCACCCAGCATGATACGCACGGGAAGACATGGGAAATGGTGGTAATTAGCTAAAAAGATCTATAAAGAGCCAATAAAAACTGTAGTAAAAACTGTAGTTATATATATCCCAGGTTAGGCGCGATGAAGCTGCGCCGAACCTGGGGCACCCTATCCGATCCTGTGACACTCAATACGATCCTGTGACACCCAATACGATCCTGGGCGCATATGCGCTAGTTCTGGTCGTCGCGGCGGTGCAACGTGGGCTTGTCGTCGCCGGAGTCCGAAGTTCCCTTGCCACTGGAAGTGCTGGACGGACTGGTCGGGTCGGTGGAGGTTCCGGCACGGCGCAGCGAGGGCTTCTTGCCGTTCTTGGAATCGGCGAGTCGGCGCTTGTTCTCGATGCGCGCCAGCCGCGCCTTTACGTCGTCAAACTCCGAGGTGGTCACCGTGTACTGGTCCCGCGCGGGCAGAATGCGGGCAATCTCCTCCTGGGAGTGCTGGATGCGGTCGGGAGTCTGCGGGTGATCGGCAAAGACCTTGGCGACCGTGCCGGGCTTGCGCTTTTCCAGGGCTTGCACCTTCTCGAAAAAAGTAATGAAGGCCTGCGGGTCGTATCCGGCGCGATACATATATTGCACGCCGAGGTAGTCGGCCTGCGCCTCAAATTCGCGGGAAAACATCAGGAAAGTAACCGGGATGCCGATCTGCGAGCCTTCGTAAATGCCGTAGCCGGTCCAGCCGCCAACGAAAATCATGACCGGCACCATGCCGATCTGCGCATAGTGCAGGCGGGTCATCTCGCGGGCCGCGTGATGGGCGCAGACATGGGCCGTTTCATGCGCCATGACGCCAGCCAGCTCCGCTTCTTCGTCGGCGTTCAGCAGCAGGCCGGAGTTGACATAGAAGAAGCCGCCGGGCAGCGCAAAGGCGTTGATCTCGTCCGAATCGATCACCTTGATGGTGAAGGGCACCTTGCAGTCGGAGTTCTTGACGATGTTCTGGCCGATGCGGTTCACGTATTCGGTCACCACCAGATCGGTGATGAACTTGGTGCTTTTGTCGATCTCCTGGGCATAGCTGCGGCCCATCCTGATCTCGCCGTCGGTCGAGTACCAGTTGCCCATGCCGCGGCCGCCGATATCGCGATTGCCCACGGCGTTCACGTCGTCAACGGTGCCAGGCTTGACGCTGACCTTCTGGCTGCCGGGCTCGACGATCTTGTCCGGATTGACCGTGGTGGCCGGGATATCGCCGCCGACGGGAGTGATTCCAGGAGCGGGCTTGTCTTTGGGCGTGGTGGCGGGAGGCTTGGAGGCTGGCGTATCCTTGCCAACCGGCGTCGTTTCGGGAGCGGGCTGGGCTGTGGGAGTCGTTGTGGAAGGAGTAGTGGAAGTGGCAGCAGGAGTCGCGGTGGTGGTGTTCGAGGAGGACGTGCTTGACGGAGTGGACTGTGCCCATGAACTTGTGGCCAAGAGCAGCGCCAGAACTATTGCACTGAAAACTTTCTGAACCGTTTTCATGACCTCACCTCCAGCACACTTTCCATTCTCGCAGGTCACAGTCCTGCGGTCCCAGTCGCTTCGCTTTGTATCCTTAGACGTGCGGGCAGCCCCGTTTGGCAACAGCAGAAAGGAATATTTCGCTCGGGCAGAAAACAGAAAGAGTCTCAACGGGAGAAGACCAGCCCCGCGGCGAGCAGGAGCGGGGTCACGATGTTGATGATGACATTCATCCCGAGCGCAGGAGCCAGTTTGGACCGATCCGATCCATGCCGCAAGGCGGTCCGCGACGCGACGACCGTAAGCGGGGTTGTCAGCAGAACCAACAGGCAAAGCGGCGGCAGAACGCGCACTGCAACCGCGACCATCACCGACAGGTACGCTCCTGCTGAGAACAGGGTGTAAACGACGGCCCCGGCCGGGATGCCGTGCCGGGTGATGAAGTGCCTCCGGCCGCCGGCTCGATCAGCCTCGAGGTCCGGAAATTGGTTCAAGAGCAAAAGATTGCTGACGAGAAAGAAGGGCGCCATGGAAGCCGCGAATCCGGCCAGGGAGTAGCTTCCGCCCAATACAAAATCGGTGCCCATCACCATGCAGGTTCCGAAGCCCAGGCCCGGCGCCACGAGACAAGGGAACGAACTGCGCGTGAACCAGGGAGTGTAGAGAAGAACGATTGCAAGCCCCGCGACGCCCAACGGAGCGATGGCCCAGCCCCGAATCCAGATGAAATACAGCCCGATTGCCGTCGTCACGGCAGCGCACAACAGCCCGATGCCGAGGGCATAACCGGACATTTCCGGATGTTTCTGCAATGTGCCGCTGCCACCGCTGAAAGGGGTGCGATCTGTGTGCGCATCGATCCCGGAGTGAAAATCCGAGTATTCGTTCAGGGCATTCACGGAAGCGTGGGCGCAGACTGCGCCCACGAGCGCCAGCGCGAGATCAATCCAATGAATGGAGCCCTTGCGCCAGAACGCAGCCCCGGCTCCCGCTGCGACACAGGAGAGATTGAGGAGGAGAAACGGAAGGCGCAGTGGGCCGAAGTAATCCTTTATGGTCGTTTCCATGCAGTATGAACAGGATACAGCAAGACTGACAGCGTCCCACGCCCAAGCCAAGCACAGAAAAGCCCCACCCTTGCGGATGGGGCTTCTGTGTTTGCTGGCCAGCGGGAGGCGATTGGCCTCACCGCAGCAGTTTAGTCGTAGTATTCGAGGCCCAGATGCGTGATCAGCCCCTCGCCCTTGATGTGGCGCAGGGTGTTCTTCAGCTTCATCGACTGGATGAAGAGATCGTGCTCGGGATAAAGGCCATCGGCCGTTTGCGGAGACTTCAGATAGAAGCTCAGCCACTCCTGAACGCCGAGTGAGCGCAGCGCCGGAGTCCGCTTGGCGAGGTCCATGAAAAGCACCAAGTCGAGCGCGACCGGAGCCGCCAGAATCGAATCGCGGCAGAGGAAGTTGATCTTGATCTGCATCGGATAGCCAAGCCAGCCAAAGATATCGATGTTGTCCCAGGCTTCCTTATCATCTCCGCGTGGCGGATAGTAGTTGATGCGGATCTTGTGGTAGAGATCCTTGTAGAGGTCGGGATAAAGCTCGGGCTGGAAGATGTAATCGAGCGACCCCAGCTTGGACTCTTCCTTCGTCTTGAAGGATTGCGGATCGTCCAGAACTTCGCCATCGCGATTGCCCAGGATGTTGGTCGAGAACCATCCACGAACGCCGAGCAGGCGAGCCTTGAGGGCCGGCGCGATGACCGTCTTCATGAAGGTCTGGCCGGTCTTGAAGTCGCGGCCGCAGACAGGCGCCGCGTTCTGCTTCGACAACTCGACCATCGCCGGGAAGTCCACCGTCAGATTTGGCGCGCCGTTGGCGAAGGGAACGCTTTCCTTCATGGCCGCATACGCATAAAGCTGCGAGGGAGCGATGGCAATATCATTGTTCTCCATGCCCTTCTCGAAGGCTTCAATGCTCTCATGTACGGCCGTCTTCTCGATGTAAATCTCGGTCGATGCGGCCCAGAGAACCACAACGCGATCCACGGTCTTTTTGAAATTGCGGATGTCGGCCCGAATCTGCTCGGCGAGGTCGCGCTTGTTCTTGCCTGTTTTCACGTTTGTGCCGGTAAGGCGCTTCACGTAATACTGGTCGAAGACCGCAGGCAGCGGCTTGATCGTCTGCAGATAAGGCTTCAACTGCTCGACAAGATCCTTGTCCAGCACCTTGGCGTGTGAGGCGGACTCGTAAACATTGTCCTTGAAAATGTCCCAGCCGGTGAAAACCACGTCGTTCAAATCGGCCAGTGGCACAAAGTCCTTAATCAGCGGAGACTTGTTATCTGTGCGCTTGCCGAGGCGAATGTGTCCCATCTGGGTCAACGATCCGATTGGCTTGGCAATTCCCTTGCGAACGGCCTCGACTCCGGCGATTAACGTTGTGGCGACGGCGCCCAGGCCGACCACCATCACTCCCAGTTTTCCCGTTGCAGGTGCAATCTTTGATGCTTCGGCTGTCTTCTGACCGCCTTGATTTTCAGTTCCCATCATTTCTCCTAACCTAAAATTGATAGCTCCGGATTTCCGGGTTGTTCCAAACCACTTTCAGGCAACGCCTAGTGTACGCCTTGCCCGGCACATTGGTCACATCGTCCGTCTTAGGATGCGGCCTCAGTCTGCTTGCCGCGCTTCAGATGCGACCACACAAACCAGACAATCGCTGCCACCAGAACAATTTCAACGCCCAGGTGGAAACGGTGAAACGCCTCGTGAAAACGCGGATCTGTTTGCCACGCCTGCCCCAGCTTCATGCCCGCGTACGTCAGCGCAAAGCACCACGGCCAGGAACCGATGAAAGTGTACAAGTGAAAACGCCATTGTGACATCCGCGCAATGCCCGCAGGGAAGGCGATAAAGGTACGCACCACCGGCAAAAGCCGCCCCAGCAAGACCGTGATGGAGCCGTACTTCGAAAAAAACTCCGTCATCCGATCCAGATCGTGGTGGCTCATCAGAACCCACTTGCCGTAGCGCTCGACCAGCGGACGACCGCCCTTGGCGCCAATCCAGTAGGCGATGAGCGAACCAAGGTTGCAGCCGATGGCCCCGAAGGTGGCGACCCAAAACAAGCCAACCGGCAAGCCCAGCCAGGTCGCTCCGGCGCCAAATCGCCCAGAGGCAACCAGGAAGCCGGCAAACGGCAGGATAATTTCGGAAGGCAGCGGGATACAGGCTGATTCAATGCCCATAAGAGCGACAAGACCGGCGTAGCCGCCTGTGCCGATCACATGGGTAACGAAGTGCACTAAAAATACAATGATTCTTTCGCTCATGAGCGTACTCAGTATATAAGGAGAGGCGTGGGTTGGTCCCATTTTGGTGCTGGCCGCTCGTGATCAAGCGCCTAACGCCCTTGTTTTGTTAGGATGAGGGGGTTCGTTGATAAAGGCCTGAAAATGCCGACCAAGCGCCCGCAACCCGCAAAGAACAAGGCTGAGGCTAAAAAACCAGCCACCAAAACCAGCAAACCGAATCGCGCTCTCGCTCTGGAGCGCATCGCCGACATTCTCAAGGGCCTGGACGAAGCCTATCCCGCTGCCGAGTGTGCTCTGACGCACAGCACGCCCTGGGAACTGCTGGTGGCGACGATTCTTTCCGCGCAATGCACCGACGTGCGCGTGAACCTGGTGACGCCGGAGCTGTTCCGCCGCTTCCCTACCCCGGCGGCGATGGCAAAGGCAACTTTGCCGCAACTCGAAGCTTTGATCCGCACTGCCGGCTTCTATCACAACAAGGCTAAATCGATTCAGGGCGCGGCCCGCAAAGTGGTCGCAGAGTTCGCCGGCAAGATTCCAGAGACGCTTGCCGAACTCATCACCCTGCCGGGCGTGGCGCGCAAGACGGCCAATGTCGTTCTCGGCGTTTCCTTCGGCAAGGCGGAGGGCGTGGTGGTGGACACGCATGTCTTCCGCATTGCGCGACGGTTGGGACTGGCCAAGGGCGATACGCCGCAAGAAGTGGAACAGGAACTGATGAGGATTTTGCCGCGTGAGCGCTGGATCGGCTTCTCGCATCAGATCATCCAGCACGGCCGTCAGGTCTGCGAGGCTCGCAAGCCCAAGTGCGAAAACTGCAATCTGGAACAGCTCTGCACATCGGAAGACAAGACGTGGCGGAGTTAGCAGGGCGAGCGGAGTTTGCGGAGTTGGCCGCGTTAGCGGAGTTATTGATCCGGCAAGATAACAGTGACATCGTTTCCCACCCATTTCCGCAAAAAACGCGGAAATGGATGGGGCACCCAAACAGGATTAGTTGCCGGATCAATAGCAGGCCGATGAGTCAGCGATGCAAGACTCGCTCGACGGCGGAAATCAGTCCGACGATGTCAGATGGGATTGCTTCAGCGGCGGGCGGCCAGCCGAGATCGCACAATGTCTGGCTGGTGATGGAGCCGATGGAAACCGCTGGAACGTCGGCAAGCGGCCACGCGATCCCAGCAGCACCAGCCGCTTCGGCCAGATGCGTGACGCTGGAGCTGCTGGTAAACGTGGCCGCATCCAGTTTTTTCTCGACGGCGCGGCGCAACTGCTCTGGCGCGGCCTCGGGAAGAACGTTCTGGTAGGCGTCCACTACGTCGACTTCTGCGCCTGCCGCGCGCAGCGCATCGGGAATCACGTCGCGGGCCACGGAGGCTCGCGCCAGCAAAATCTTCTGCCCCGCTGCCTGCGCCAACAGCCCCTCTGCCAAACTTTCGGCCACGGAGTATTCCGGGACAAAAGTAACTCGTAGCCCCGCCTTCCGCGCTGCCGTAGCCGTAGCTTCGCCGACCGCAGCCACCTTCAACTGGGCGGATTGGTCGAGCGCAATCCCCCATGTTGTTGCACGTTCGGCGAGCGCTCGCACGGTGTTGGCGCTGGTCAGAATCAGCCAATCGTAGCGGGCCAGATTGCGCAGAGCCGCATCCACCGCATCGAAATTGGCGGGAGGACAAATTTCCAGCACCGGAACCTCGACCGGCTCGGCTCCCAAAGCACGCAAGCCCTCGCTCAGTTTGCCCGCCTGATGCGCGGCGCGCGTTACCAGAACCCGCTTTCCGGCCAACGGGAGCGGCTTCACTGTGCTTCTCCTCGCGCGGCGGCAAGCAACGGCGTCGCGCCCGCTTCGACCAGCTTCTGTGCCGCCAGACGGCCCAGCACTACCGGGTCCGCACCGCGATGAAGCGCGCAGTAAAAAACGCGCACAGCCACACCCGTCTCCGGCGCAGCAACGACGGCGAAGATCTCATCCCATAATTCGCCTTCGCTGCACGCCTCCAAGCGCTGCCGGCAATGAACGCCGATGGGAACCTGGCAGCCGCCGCCCAAAGCAGCCAAGGAAGCCCGCTCGGCGGTGACGGCAAAGCGCGTTGCCTCATTCTCCAGAAAAGCGACGGCTGCAATCGTCGCAGCATCGCTTTTCCGCGTCTCGATGCAGAGCGCACCTTGCCCTGCGGAGGGACAAAAATCGGTTGGCTCCAGCCGCGTGCGAATCCACTCGGTCTTTTCCAGCCGATCTAGTCCGGCGGCTGCCAGCAAGACGGCATCAACCTGCCCCTCGGCCAGCTTGCGCAGGCGGGTGTCGATGTTGCCACGAAACTCAACCGCCTCGACGTCGGGACGAAGCGCTTTCAACTGCGCACGGCGGCGCTGGCTGCTGGTGCCTACGCGCGCGCCCTCGGGCAATGCGGCCAGATTCTCAAACTTCACGGAAACAAAAGCATCGCGCGGGTCCACGCGTGGCGGAATGGCTGCCAAAGTGAAGGGGGCTGGCGTTTCGGTGGGCAGATCCTTGAGCGAATGCACGGCCAGATCCACGCGCCCGGCGGCCAGCGCCTCTTCGATCTCCTGGGTAAACATTCCCTTGGCGCCAACTTGGGAAAAAGGGGCTGCCTGCAGGCGGTCGCCAGTCGTTTTGATGATTTCGATCTCGACCGAATGCCCTTGGCCGCGAAGCAGCCCGGCGATAAAATTCGCCTGCCACATGGCCAGTTGCGAGCCGCGGCTTCCGATGCGCAGATTCATGAGCGAACCTCTCGGCTAGACTGGTCTACTTCGGCTTTCTCTATCTCAGAATTCGCCGCACCCGTTGAACGGCCCTCGGCTGAGTCCTCCTGCCCGCAATTCCCCGTTGGTAGAGACCATGTCTCACAGAGCGCTTCCAGACGCGCGGCATCCGACTCGCAAGCAGCCCGCTTGAGCGCTTGCATGGGCGGGTGAAGGAACTTGTTGACCAAGCCGTGCGTGAGCGCCTCGATGGCCGCAAGCTGCTCGGCACTGAGCGCGCCCAGCCGGGATTGCGCGCGTTGCAGCTCCGTCTGGCGAATCTCCTCTGCCTGTTGCTGGAGCGCCATGATCGCCGGCTTGACGTTCAGCGCGAGATGGCGCCGATGAAAACGCTCGACCTCGGCAGCAATCAGCGCTTCAGCATCCGTAGCCTGGTGGCCTCGTTCGGCCATGTGCGCCGCGGCGATCTGCTGGAGGTCGTCGATGTCGTAGACAAAAATGCCTTCCAGCTTGCCCATCTCTGGATCCACGTCGCGCGGCACGGCAATATCAATAAAAAACATGGGCCTGTTGCGTCGCTGGCGGAGAAAGGCCTGCCCTTGTTCGCGGCGGAAGATCGCGTGCGGCGCGCTGGTTGAGCTAATTACGATGTCGGCTTGACTGGCAAACTCGTAGAGTTGCTCCATCGGAACCACACGCCCACCGAAGGGGGCGGCCAGGCAGCGCGCGCGCTCCTGGGTCCGGTTGGCCACGAGAATCGTCCCCGCGCCCTGCTGGACCAGATGCCGCGCGGCCAATTCGCTCATCTTGCCTGCGCCGACCAGAAAAACCGTGCGCCCTTCGAGCGAACCGAAAATCTTGCGTGCCAGCTCGACGGCCACCGAAGCGATGGAAACAGAGTTCGCGCCAATCTCCGTCTCGGAGCGGACTCTTTTGGCGGCTGCAAAGGCGCTCTGTAACAGCGTTTCAAGCTGGCAGCCCATGGTGCCTTCGGCGCGAGCCACGGCATACGCTTCTTTGACCTGCCCCAGAATCTGCGGTTCTCCGACCACCATCGAATCCAGGCTAGCCGCCACTCGAAATAGATGCTCGACTGCCTTTCTGTCGCGATGTTCGTAGAGGTGTTGAACCAGAAGCGCAGGGTCCAAGGCGAAGTATTGGCTCAGGAATTGAGTCAGATCGATCTTGGGAGAATCGACAACGGCCAAAAGCTCGACACGGTTGCAAGTCGAAAGGACCATGCACTCGGCGACGCCGGGGACGGCGGCCAGGGCGCGGATGGCCTCGGGCAGTTCGTCGCGAGAGAAGGCGACACGCTCACGCAGCGCGATGGGCGCCGTCTTGTGGTTTACGCCGATGAGAACAAGGCTCATTGCGGACCGAACCTGTGCACATGGCTGAAGAGATTGGCGGCCAAAACGCCCAGCATCACAAGGAAGACTACGCCGCTGAGCCAGGCGGCCCTGCGGCCGCGAAGCCCAGCGCCGCGGCGAACCAGAAGCAGGGTGACGTAGACCACCCAGAGAACGAAAGAAGCGATGACCTTGGGATCGAAAAAGTAAGAAGGACCAAAGGCCTCTTGCGCCAGCACCGAGCCGATGATAAGGCCAACCGTCATGCAAGGGAGGCCGAATTCAAGCGTGGCACGGGCGATGCGCTCCAGAGTGTCGAGAGGCGGCAGCCAGTCCGTGGACGAGCCTTCAGCGGGCTTGCGCTTGCGCTTCAGACGGCGCTCCTGAACGAGGTAAAGCAGCGAGGCCAGCAGACTGAAGCCAAGCGCGACATAGGCCGCCAGCAGCGCGGCAATGTGCGCCACGAGCCAGCCGAGCCGGATGCCTTCGGAGGGAAACGTATAGCGGTCAGGCCCCAGGGCGGGCACAAAAACCGCGAAAAAGGTGATGGGCAGGGCAAAGATTCCAAGGGGAATCGCGTCGTAGAGCCACCAGACCGCCAGGAAAACGCTGACCACGGCCAAGCCCAGCAGCGACTCGACTTCGCGGACGCCTACGGGCATCCAGCGATGGGCCTGAATAAGCATTTCAACGCACGAGACGAGATGGAAGAAGAAGGCCATGCTGGCCAGATGCACGCAGAGCCTGCGCCAGCGGGGCAAACCATGAAACACCGCCGGGAAGACGGCAACCGAAGAGGCCGCATAGAGGAGTACCGCAAGTCTGAGCCAAAGCAGATACATTCCGTTTCCCCGATTTCCGGTTCAAAGAAACAGTATAGGTGACGCGACTCGAGCGGACTCCACCGAAACGAGCTAAGCTGCTGTATCTATTTGAGTTTCGAAAGCAAAAAAGAGAAGGCCCGCATGGCAGGGCCTTCTCTTGCTTCAACGGACTCGCTTATTTATCTTCATCCGAAGGCGCGGATGCGCGAGGCGTGGAAGGGCTTGGGCGTCCCTGTGTCGTTTTCAGGCCCATCACGCTCAACTTGGCGCGCGCCTGCGAGGCTTCCGGAGTTTGCGGATGACGCTGGATCAATGCGCGCAGCTCATGAACCCCGGCGTCCTTCCGGTTCATTTGCAGCAGCGCCAGCCCTTTGTGCAGTTGCGCCGCGGCGGCCTTGGGGCTGCCGGGAAAGCCTTCCAGAACGGCGTTGTAGGCCTTCACCGCTTCGCTGGGCTTGTTCTGCCGATAGGCGATCTCGCCCAGATAATAGTGGGCAGTGCCAGCCATCTCGTCGAGTGGATAGTAGTGAATCACATCCTGAAACTCGCCAGCGGCCACGTCGTATTTGGCAGCATTCAAGTCGCGCAAGCCGTCCTGAAAGGTTTCCTTGAGCGGAGGCTTCTGGTCGGCCGGCGGCGCTGTCGCAGGAGCGCCGCCCGGCGCGGCATCACGGGCTGTCGGATTTGTGGTTGCAGGCGGATTCTGAACGTTCTGCGCCTGCCCCTGCAAGTCCTGAATCGATTTGTCCAGCTTGGCAATCCGCGACTTCAATTCATCCACGGAGTCATTCAGCGATTGCACCTGGCCGGAGGTGGTGTCCAGCTTGCTGCTGGTCGCCTCGTTCTGCGCGGCGAGCTTCTGCTGCAGCGCATTCACCGCCGCCGTCATCTGATTGGCGTTGTCCGCAGTCTGCTCGGTCAGGTGCTGGATCACGGCGAAACGCGTGTCCAGCGTGGACTGGAGCCGCTGCACCATATCCAGCAATTGCTGCACCTGCGTTTGCAGGGCGATGATCTCCTTTGACGCGGCGTGAGCGGGCACGGCGACCAGAAGCACGGCAAAGGCTGCCGCCTCCAGAAGGCGATTGCGAAGCGAGTGCGATTTGTGCATGATTCCCCTTTGAAAAAAGCTGGCAACTTACAGCAAGCCGCTCGACTGGCTGCTGTAAGTTGTCAGCTATATTTTAGAGCATTTCCGGAATACATATAGACCTTTCAATAGCATCTGGAGGTGGCTTTTTCTTGAGGAAAAAGCCACTTAACAGCCTGGCTTCTGTCTACACCGATTCCGACAATGCTCTAGCGATCCTGCGTGAATCCAGCGCGGCGGTTCTGCTGCCAGCACTCCTCGTTCGACTCCATGCAGAAAGGCTTTTCTTTTCCGTAGCTGACCACGCGAATGCGATTGGCGGCCACTCCGGCGGCGATCAGGGCATTCTTTGTCGCGTCGGCCCGGTTCTGGCCCAGCGCGAGGTTGTACTCGTTGGAGCCACGCTCATCGCAGTAGCCACCGATGACGACCTTCACATCGGGATGACTGGCCAGGAAGGCGGCATCGTGCGAAAGCGTTGACTGCGCATCGCCGCGAACATCGTAGGTGTCATAGTCAAAGAAGACGTCCTGGATGTTGGCCTTGAATTCCTGCTCCTCGGTCATGCTGCTGGTGGGCACCACGACGGCCGGCGGCGCATTCACGGTCACGCGCGCCGTGGCGTCTGCTGTTCCACCGTCACCCTTGGCCACCAGATGGTAGCTGGTCGACTCGGTGGGAACGACGGACTTGACGCCCACGGTGGGCACTTTGCCGATGCCATCGATGGTGACGGCCGAAGCGTTGGTTGTGTGCCAGCTCAGTTGAACCTGATCGCCAGCCGAAACCACGGCGGGCGTTGCAGTAAGCTGGGCGGTCAGTGCGGGCACCGTGGCCACGGGGGCCGTTTCCGCCACGGGAAGCGGCTTCACTTTCTTATGGCAGCCTGTAACTGCAACCAGGGCTGCAAGCAGGACTACCGGCGCCAAAACATGATTCAAGTGCTTCAAAGAATTGCTCCTTCCGCAGATTCAAGCTTGTCTTGAAGAGCGATTGGCCTTCGACCCTTGCGGCAAGCCGCTTCAGGCTTCGGCATTATCCACATGATAGTTCAGAAAAATGGATTGCTCCGTGCCGCATTGCTCACTGTCTTCGTCGAGTTCGCATCTGGGAACTATTTCCAGCTCCAGTTCGGCATGAAGTTATTGCCTTCATGGGTCAACTGATGCTGCTCGGTGCCGTCGACCAGCATGGACCAAATCTCGCTGTGGCCGTGACTGGAGCGCTCAAAAACGATGTGCCTTCCGTCGGGCGCCCAACTGGGAAAATCGTTGCTGCCCGATTCGTGCGTGACCTGCAGCCAGCGCTTGCTGGCGATGTCCATCACGTAGATGTCCTGTCCGCCGGGATCGCCAGGGCCGTACTTGCGGTTCCAACTGAAGGTCAGGAACTGCCCATTAGGCGCCCAGGAGGGCGAGACGGCATAGCCGCCGTCGGTCAGCCGCTGCACATTGGATCCGTCCTGGCTCATGGTGTAGATCTGCGGCAAGCCGGTGCGTCCGCTGGCCCAAGCCAGTTGCGAGTTGGTGCGCGGATTCCATGTCGGCGCGACGTCCGGTCCGCGGAAGTTGGTCAGACGACGCAGGCCAGCGCCGCTGGCGTCTGCAACCCACAGCTCAGGATCGCCGGTGCGCGAGGAGGAGAAGGCGAGCTTCGATCCGTCACCCGACCAGGCCGGAGACTGATTGCTTCCCCCGCCCACGCCCGCGGAAAAGCTCACCATGCGTCCCAGTTCGAGTGAGTACATTCGGATATCCCATCCATTGCGGCCCAGCGAAGCGAAGGCCAGCCGCGTGTTGTCCGGCGAGATGCGCGGCGAGAGAGAAATCGTGCCCAGATGGGTGACGGCGTGCTGGTTCTGCCCGTCGTAGTCCATCACCCAAATTTCCTTGCTGCCGGTACGATTGCTGACAAAATAGATTTTTGTCTCGGCGATGCCGTTGAGGCCGCCGCCCAGCCGGAGAATGATTTCATCGGCAAAACGGTGGGCAATCGTGCGGGCCATATCCTCGCTGGCCGTCTCGTTGTACTGCTTGCCGAGCACCTGCGGGTTCGCCGTGTTGCGGGCGTCGTCGAGCCAGCCGTAGACGATCAGCCGCCCGCCTTTGGCCGCCAAGGCTCCGTAGGCCACCATAACGGAGTTGGCCGGCGCTGCCGACCATTGCTTCAGGTCGATTTCATTGGGCGCGCCGGGCGTGGCCTGCGGGATCAAGCTTTTGGAGACCAGATCAAAAATGCCCGCGCTGGACAGATCCGAGTAGAGCGTCGAATCAAAGGCAGCTTTCAAGGCCGGGGTCTGCGGATCGTTGCCGACCTTTTTGAAATCCGCCGCAGCCAGGCGAATGCGCTGGTTGCCCAAGTCGGAGCCGGTACGAATCCAGTCCTGCGCGGTTGCGGTCTGGGCTGCCAACGTTGCCAGAAGAATCAATAAAAATGAAAAAAAACGGGAGTGAGCCTTCATGCAGTGCGCAATCCTTCCTCGATCAAAACGCAGACAAAACGGCTTGTCCACAGCTTCATTTTACGTCCGCCGCGCCAGCATCGCTGGCGTGGCGCTAGTACTCGCAGTAGAAAGACGTCATGACGGTGCTTTGGTTATAGCCGCCCGGCAACGCGCCGAAGGTGTCCACGCGCTGAGCGGCGCGGATGCAGGAGCGATCCAGCGTCAAACTGCCGCTGCTCTGGTCAAGCTTGACGTTGCTGACCGTTCCGTCGCGGTGAATCACGAACTCGATGAAGGCGCGGGCGCCTCTGGGCGTATGCGGATCCACCTCCTGGCGGAAGGCGCTGGAGGCCATCTTGCGATTGATGTTATCGACGTACCAGCCAAAGCGGCTGCCAAAGTTGCCGTCGTTGATCGATGTGGGGCCGCTGGAAAAGCCCTTGGACGGCATGGAGCGCGCCATCGACGAGCCGGCCTGCTCACCATAGCGGGCCACGTTGTTTTGCGCCGTTTGCGGCTGATGCTGCGCGGTCTTGGAGGCGGTCTGCTGTTGCGGCTGCTTCTTCTGCTTGCCGGAAATAGGAATGGCCGTTTCGTCGACAGCCTGCTTGGCCTTGGGCGTGGGCTCGGCTGGGGCCTGGCTGGGAGATTCGGTGGCCAGCACGTTCTGGTTCGGCGGCTGATCGGAGGGCAAAGGCAAAGCACTGGAGACCAGATTCACCTGCATTGAGCCGCCGCTGCCGGGTGTGCCCCATTGATCGTGATGGAAAAGCCCGCCGAAAAAGCCGTAGGTCAGCAACACCACGGCCAGAGCGCCGTGGAGCAACAGCGATCCCGCCGCAGGAGCTACGATCCGCTCCGGCGCCAATTCCTGATCGAGTTGCTCGTCGTTTTCCAGCAGACTGTCCATGCGACCTTCCAAAAATCCGGCTTGCGAAAACATTTCTCAGGGGCTAAAGCCCGCCTTGGTCCCAGCAACTTGCGGCACGACTAAAGTCGTGCCCTGACACGAAACGAGAATGCAAGTTCGATAGAACTTGGACGTCGTCCTGGAGCTTACGGACGCCCACCCATCGGACAAAAACTAAGACGTCCGATGGATGGGGCACAGTTTCACCCATCGCGGGTCGACGAAGACGGTGTACGACTGACACAAAACATGGCTTCATCAGTTTCCACTGTCGGAGGGAGCCTTCTCTTCCAGCGGCTGCGTGACGATGGAGATATTGGTGATTCCCGCCTGCTTGACCGTGTCCATCACGCTGGCGAAGGCTCCGAATGGAACCCGCTCATCGGCGCGAAGGTAGATCACTTTCTTGGCGTCGTCGGGGCCTGGCTGCTGAAGTCTTGCGGCCAATTCGTGGATGTTGATCGGCTGATCGTTCAGGAAAACTTTCTGATCCCGGTCGATGGTCACCACGAGGCGTTGCTGGGTAATTTCCCGGACGGTCCGCGTCTTGGGCACGGCCACGTCAATTCCCGACTGCAAAACCGGCTCGGTAATCATGAAAATCACCAGCAGCACCAGCACCACGTCGACCATGGGCGTGATGTTGATTTCCGCCAGCGCCGTTCGTGTTCGGCCCGCGCTACCTGTATACGCCACGGTCCACCTCGGGGTCGGCGATGCCAGGCCGCGCGGCAGAGGACGCGCGCACCGGAATCTCTTCAAGAGAGTTCAGCAGCTCGCGGCAGAAATCGTCGACCGCCGCGGCAAAGACACGGATCCGCGCCGCGAACTGGTTATATGCGATGATGGCCGGAATGGCCACAAACAGGCCTGCCGCCGTGGTAATCAACGCCTCGCTGATGCCGGGAGCGACGGCCCGCAGCGTTGCCGATCCGGCCTGCCCCAGGCCGTGAAAGGCGTCCACAATGCCCATGACCGTGCCGAACAGCCCGACGAACGGGCTGACAGAGCCGATCGTCGCCAGCCAAGTCAACTGCCGCTCCAGATTGGTGACAGCCTCGCTGGCGGCGGTTTCAGCCGAACGCTCCAACGGCCCCAGCTTGCGAATCGGTCCCGAGCCGCCCGTCTGCCGCTTATAGGTTTCATACACATCCTCGAAAACCTGCGCCAGCGGGCTTGCCTTGCACTCCCTGGCCAGTGTCGCGATCTCTTGCAGGCGCGTGGCCTGCCGAAAGCCGCGAATGAAGCGCCGGCTCTGGCTGGTTGCCCTGCGAAAGGCGGAACTCTTGCCGAAAATCACGGTCCACGAGTAGAGACTGGCAATCAACAGCACGACCAGCACGACCATCGCAACGGGACCATTGTTGCGGATCATCTCAATCAGCGCACTCGATCCCTGGGTCACCGCCGGCACCGCAGGAGCCGCGCCGCCATCCGACGGCAATTGAAAGACAAAAGCTGCAGTAAGAATTGCACTCACCTCACCTTTAACGGTAGCAGACCCAGAACTTCATTCCAAGTTATCGATCTGGTCCCCCCAGCCGCTTTCAGGTGCATCGGCAAGCCCACCGCGCCGCCGTTCGTGCTATTCTGCGCTCGGATTGCCCACGCTAAATCACTGACCTAGAATTATTAGGTCACCGGACAGTTTCTGAGAGGCTCGCCGAAACCATGCTCGTCGAACTGCGCGCTGAAAATTATGCCGTCATCGATCACGCCATCGCCGCCTTCGGGCCTGGCCTGAACCTGCTTACCGGCGAGACCGGCGCGGGCAAATCCATCCTGGTCGACGCGCTGGCGCTGCTGATGGGCGGCAAAAGCTCAGTGGAACTGGTTCGCCACGGTGCCGAGAAGGCTGTTGTTTCTTGTGTCTTCGAGTCCACCGCCAGCGCCGAGGCGATTCTGGAAGAGAACGGCATCGACTCCGGCGGAAGCGACATCATTCTGCGCCGCGAAATCTTTTCGACCGGCAAGGGGCGCGTCTTCGTCAACAACCAGCCCGCCACCGTGGCCGTGCTGCGGCAACTGGCTCCAGAGCTGGCGCTGGTTCACGCCCAGGCGGATACCAGCGCCAGCTTTGATCAAACGCAGCAACGCATTCTGCTGGACCGCTTCGCGGGCCTGACAACCGACGCAGCGGCCGAAGCCTATGCTGGCTGGCGCGAGGCTCAGGAAAAGCTCGACGAAATGCTGCAGGGCGAACAGGAACGCCTGCGCATGGTCGACGTCTGGAGTTATCAGCACAAGGAGATCGAGTCGGCACACCTGGAGCCGGCCGAGGACGAGGCGCTGGAAACCGAAAAGCGCGTGCTGGCCAACTCGGAAAAGCTTTTTGCCGCGGCCAATGGGGCTTTTGACGAACTCTACGAAGGCGATGCCTCGGCTGAAGGAGCGCTGCGCGCCGCCCAGCGCAATGTCGAGGAGCTGGCTCGATACGACGCACGCTTTACGGAATCTGCACAGCAGCTTGCCTCTGTCCGCGCCACGGTCGGCGACGTTGCGGCCAGCCTGCGCGACTATGCTGAAGGCATTAACGCTTCGCCCGAGCGCCTGGCCGAGATCGAAGACCGTCTTGCCCTGCTCGACCACCTCAAGCGCAAGTACGGGCAGACCATCGGCGAGGTGATTGCCTTTGGCGAAGAGGTCAGCCGCAAGCTCGCCGAGGTCGTGGATCGCGACGAGATTCTCAAGACGCTGCGCGGGGCTCTGGATGAAGAAGCCAAGGCGTATCAGGCAGCCGCCAGCGCTCTGACCGCCGCGCGCAAGAGCGCCGCAACCAAGCTGGCCAAGCTGGCCGAAGCCCAGATCAATTCCCTCGCCATGAAGGTTCACTTCGAGGTTGCCGTCCATGCCAGCGAGCAGCAATCCAACTGGACCGCCTCGGGCTGGGATCAGGTCGAGTACCGCATCGCCACCAATCCCGGCGAACCGTTGAAGGCGCTGCATGAGATTGCTTCAGGCGGTGAAATGTCGCGCGTGATGCTGGCGCTGAAGGTCAGCGTGGAAGAGGGCGCGGTCAAGCCGAAGAACAAAGTCCCCACGCCGCGCACGCTGGTCTTCGACGAGATCGACATCGGCATCGGCGGACGCGCTGCGGAAGCTGTCGGACAGAAGCTGAAGTCCCTCGGCCGCGGCCAGCAGGTCTTGTGCGTTACGCACCTGCCGCAGATTGCAGCCTTCGCCGACCAGCACCTTGTCGTGGAAAAGCACGAGTCCGGAGGCCGCACGAAGACGCAGATTCGCCTTCTCGGCGACCAGGACCGCACGCATGAGGTTGCGAGGATGTTATCTGGCGCAAAGGTCACCGAAACCAGCCTTCAGCACGCCGCGCAGATGATTGCCGGGAGCCGGTAGCGAGACGGGAAATACAGGGAAGGAGGGCACTAGCTTATTTGTGCGTTGTTGTAGTAGAGAGTGGTAGAGCAGATTACTACTTGACGGATTTGGATTTGGTGAGAAAATTGCGTGATGACGAATGCAAAGGTTGCTGGTCAACTACTACTCTGTGATTTTCATGGATTGAGAATTTCAGGAATGATAACAAAAGCGAAACGCGCAGGCAAAGACCAGATATGGATTCAGATACGGCAAACTAACCCGAAAAGATTTCGGATACGGGAATAGCTGAGCTATGCTCGTGCTGTTGATATAGAATTCGTGGACGATCCAGAATAGATAACGGCGCTTGGCCGGTGATCCACGTCTCAAATGTGACGATCCAAGTCTAGCTTTTGAGATGTAGATCGACTCTCGGCCAGATTTTTATTGACACTGACTATAGATGTAGATACGATTCTGTATATACGGATGACTGGTGCGCTGGACATGGGATCCGGAAAAGGCGAAGAAGAACCTTGAGAAACACAAGGTCAGCTTTGAGCTTGCGGAACGCGCCCTTGGCGACCCACTCTGCATCTCGGTTCCCGATCCGTATTCCGGCGAGGATCGGTGGAGAACACTGGGTTCGCCTACGACGGATGGAATTTTAGTCCTCTACGTTGTCCATACTTGGCCCGAGAACGAGTCAGGAACCGGAAGAATCATCAGCGCACGAAAGGTGGAAAACCATGAGAGACACGCGTATGAAGAAAGGTAATCCTGAGCCGCTGCCCCCAAAGTTAAGAGCCGAGCTGGATACTTTGACCGCGATGCCGGACAGCGAGATTGACACCGCCGAAATGCCACCCATCACCGATTGGAGCCATGCAGTGCGCGGGCCGTTCTATCGGCCCATCAAGCGCCCTCTTTCTCTACGCGTGGATGCCGACATCCTCGACTGGTTCCAGCACCAGGGACAGGGCTACCAGACGCGCATGAATTTCGCCTTGCGCGAGTACGTCGAGCGCCATCGCAAAGCATCGGTATAATTCGATTACCAGGATTATCACTGAGAGGAGAGCGCCATGCGTATGCACAATCCACCGCATCCCGGCGAAGTCATCCGGGAATATCTCGGCGAAATGACGGTAACGGCAGCGGCCAAGCATCTGGGCGTCAGCCGCGTCACCTTCTCCCGCGTGCTTAACGGCAAGGCCGCCGTTTCACCGGAGATGGCTGTGCGTCTGGCCGCAGCTTTCGGCACCTCCTCGCCTGAAGTCTGGCTGCGTATGCAGGCCAAGTACGACCTCTGGCAGATCACCAAGCACAACAAAATTCGCGTCCGTCCGCTTCCCTGCTTCGAGCACGCCGCATAGTAGATGCCGATGATAAAGAAAAACCGCTGCCCCCGAAGTTGCAGGTTGAGCTTGCGCAGAGATTCCTTGGCGATGACGCGGCAAGACTTCTGGCGATAAAAGTGAGTTTTACCTCAACGGCAGTCAGGGCACGAGCTGATGAGCTTGCTGGGATATTTCCTTATGTCATCCTTATCTATTTTCAGCCACATACATGGTAGGATTAAAAATTCATATAAATGAAAGATTTCAGGAGCGCTGCCCAATGAGAAATCGCGGGACTGTTGTATTCGCTGTACTTTTTGCCATTCTCTTCGCCTGTAGCACAAGTGCGCAAACCTTCCGTGGAAGCATCCAGGGCACGATCACGGACAGCACCGGGGCGGCCATTCCCGACGCTCAGATCAAGGTTTTCAGCCCCGGCACCGGACTGACGCGGACCGTCTCCACCAATGACGTGGGCCGCTATGTGGCCTCGGAATTGCCGCTGGGCACCTACAACATCACCATCGAGAGAAAGGGCTTCCGCACGACCACGCTGACAGACATTCCGGTCAGTGTGGGCTCGGCCGCGCGCGCCGACGCCAAGCTGGAGACCGGCATGGTGCAGGAAGTGGTCCAGGTGACTGCCAATGTTCCGCTGGTGGAGACTGATACCAACACGACGGGCGGCACGATCGAATCCACGGAGGCATCCGAGCTGCCGGTGAATGGACGCGACTATACCAAACTGGCCGAGCTGGTCCCGGGAGCCACGAGCGATCCGGAGGGCTCAACCGAATCGGCTGGTTCCTACGGCCTGTTCAGCCTGAACGGCAACCGCGGCCGCTCGAACAACTATCTGCTGGATGGCACGGACATGAACGACGGCTATCGCAATTTGCCATCGATCAATCAGGCGGGCGTCTGGGGTGCGCCGTCGACCATTCTTCCGGTGGATGCGCTGGCGGAGATTCCCGTGACCGGCAACCCGGAGCCCGAGTTTGGCCGCAGCGCTGGCGCCACGGTCAACATTGTGACCAAGAGCGGTTCGAACGTGATTCATGGCAGCGCGTTTGAGTACTTCCGCAATGACTCGCTGACCGCGCGTAACTACTTCAACGCCGCTTCCCTGCCGAAAAATTCTTTTACGAACCATCAGTTCGGCGGCTTGGTCGATGGCCCCATTCTGAAGGACAGCACGTTCTTCACGCTTGCGTATGAAGGGCAGCGGGAAAACGGCGGACTGCCTCAGTTGGGTCTGGTGCCGACGCAAAATGACATTGATGCCTATACCACCGCGGGAGGAATCATCAACCCGGTGATCGGCAATATTCTGAAGAGCAAACCATGGGGAAGCCTGCCACAGAGCGATGGCAGCGAAACCTTCACGACGCCCTTCAGCAATAACAGCGACAACGTTATTGCCAAGCTCGATCAGCATCTGAAGCTGTTCAGCCCGGGCGACCTGCTGACCGGTCGCTACTTTTACAGCCACGGCAAGCAGAGCTTTCCCCTGGGTATGCTCTACACCGGCAGCAGCGCGCCAGGATTCAACACCACGACACCCACGCACGTGAACATTGTTTCGCTTTCTTATACAACGATTCCGCGGTCGAATCTGATTATCGAAGTGCGCGGCGGCTACAACCGCTTTGTGCAGCAATTCCTGCCGGAGGACAACAGCCTGAATCCGGACTCCACGTTTGGCTTGAACACCTTGCCGCCTAACTACTCGTCACGCGATTATGGATTGCCAACGATCAATGTTTACGGCGCGAACGGCTTATATAGCCCCATCGGCTCGACCGCTAGCGACGCGCGCGGTCGCATTGATACCAACTATCAACTCTTTGGCAACATTTCATATACCAGGGGCCGGCATAACTTCAAAACCGGCTTGGAGTGGCGGCGCACCTTCATCAACAGCTTTATCAATTCGGGGCATCGCGGCAAGCTGGTCTTCAACAGCCTGGACGATTTTCTGGCAGGCGCAATTGACGGCGGCAGTTCCGCAGAAGGCGACGGCACGCGCTACTCCTACCAAAACAGCGGCGGCGCTTACCTGCTGGATTCCTGGCATGTGAGCAGCCGGATCACCTTCAACTACGGCCTGCGCTGGGATTACTTCGGAGTGATCGGCGCGCAGAACAACGCCTTCAGCCTTTTCGACGCGAAGACCGGAGCCTTGCAGACAGTGGGCGCCGAGGGCGCGCCGAAGTCGCTCTACCCGAAGGACTGGAACAACGTTGCGCCTCGGATCAGCGTGGTTGACGATCTGAAGGGCAATGGCAAACTGGTAATCAGAGCCAGTGTCGGCATCTTTTACGATGGCCCCTCGCAGGACATCTTTGTGGGCAATCAGGCCTACAACACCTTTGCCGCACAGGCCGGGCCGGCATTCAACAATATAGGCTTTGCCTCGCCGGTGGTTTCGACGATCACCTCCGGAACCGCAATTTTCGGCAACTACACGCCGAGCAGCATCTTTACTGTGGATCAGAAACTGGTCACGCCGAAGTATGGCTCCTACACTCTCAACATCGAGTCGCAGATCGCCAAGAAGATTGCCGTCGAAGTCGGCTATGTGGGCTCGCAGGGACGCCATCTTTTCCACTTCCGCGACATCAATCAGGTCAACAACGTGGCGGGCCGCATCATCACCTGCGGAAACGGCAAGACGATTACCTATGGCGAGCATTGCTATCCGACTTACTCGACTGGATCGTTCACAGATATCGCGCTTTCTTATGTGAACCAAATCGAGACCAGCGCGATATCCAACTACAATTCGCTGCAAGGGACGTTAAAGGTCCAGAACTGGCATAACATCACCTCCACGCTGAACTACACCTGGGCGCACTCGATTGACACGGCCAGCGACGGCATGGATTTTGTTCCAAACGCCGCCCAGCCCGACGATAGCTTCAATCCTCGCGCCGAGCGTGCCAGCTCCAACTTTGACACGCGCCAGCGCGTGCAATGGTACTGGACGTATAACCTGCCGAAATTCAACCGTGCGGAAAAGGTTCTGAACGGATGGGCAGTGGACGGTATGTTCAACTTTGCCACCGGTCAGCCTTACACGGTCAGTTACCTTTTCGAGAACGATTACAACGGCAGCGGAGAATATTACGGACGGCCGGACATCATCGGCAATCCGCACACGGGCGCGCACGGCACCAACCTGCTGAATCTGGCCGCCTTTGCAGCGCCCTGCACCTTGGATGACGCGGGCGACTGCACCAACGGGCACCCCGGCAGCGAGGGCCGCAACGCTTTCAATGCGACAAACTTTACCAACTTCGACTTCTCGCTGACAAAGACCTCGCAACTGACTGAAAAGGTCGCGATGGAGTTTCGTGCAGACTTCTTCAACCTGCTCAATCACCCGAATTTCAGCAATCCCCTGCTGCCGGGCTTTGGCATAGATGTCTTCGGCAGCAGCCACGCGGAGGGCAACCGCTTGGTGGCTGGCACCGACCCGACAACGAACGGAGCGCAATACCTGACGACGACAGCAACGCCGGATGTAGGCAGTGGCAACCCGTACCTGGGTGGCGGCGGACCGCGCAGCGTGGAACTGGCGGTGCACTTCACTTTCTAGGTTTATAGGAAGAAACAAGAATGCAATTTCAACAAAATAAGATGTCGTTCTGGAGTTCTACGGATTCCCACCCATCGGACAGAAACAAAGGCGTCCGATGGATGGGGCACCGTTTCATTGATCGCGGGTCGGCAAAGACGATGGACGACCGACAAGGCAAAGAAATTCCATCGAGATTGTGAATCCAGGTTTCCAAGCGAGACCTTGGATTCACAATCCGGGTAGATCTTCAAGCTGTCAGAGAGCTAGTGCGAGCGAAAGGACTTGATCGCTTCGGGCAGACGAGCTTCAAGCAGCTTGGCCTGCTCGGCGGCAAGGCCGCTCAGGTAGGAAGGCGCTGGCGTGGTCGTGAGCACCAGCAGCAAGGCAATCACCGAAAAGCAAAGCCCTGCGATGCCGGCCGAAACCAGCATATGGTAAGTATCGAAAACATCCAGGCCGAAGACATTGAAGGCAACATGCTCCAGCGGCTTGATGTGCTTGAGGACCGCGAGCGCGAAGAGAAAGAAGAAGACCGCCAGCGAAGTAAGAACCGCCAGCGTCACATCCAGGGTGCGATGAAACTTCTGTCGCGCGCGGCAGTGCGGGCACTCGGCAAAATGCTGCTCATAATCCTTGCGCATCTCCGGGGAGATGCCGGAGATGTCATAGCGCCAGCTTGCCAGGATGGAACCCACAACTCTGTCTGTACAACGGGTTTTAGCCATAAAATGAAAGACTCACTTTGCAAAGGATTTGCTCGACCGCCATGGTGCTGGCGCGATTCACGTGGCAAGGGGCAATACCGCTTCCGGATGCTCGACTGTCGGGAGCCTGCTTCAGCGGCCCACCCAATCTGTTCTGCATCGCCCGAGGCTAAATGCCTCAGCTTTCCCCTGCCAATCAACCAGGTACAGAGTGATGCCCTCTTATTATTGTAATATATATCACCTAAAAGTAAATGGAAGAAAGCGGATCGTGTTGATTGGCCAACAGAAGCCGATCAGCCACAAAGTTCGCCCTGCCGCTCAAGGCGCGTTCAGCTGTGACCCGCGCAAGCTCTGGAAGGTTATTGCTTTCAGATAGATGCGCCAATATCACGTAGGCGGCGTGGCCGTCGTAGTCGTTTTCAAGGAAGCTGGCAGCGTCCTCGTTCGACAAGTGGCCGACGCGCGAAAGCACCCGCTGCTTCACCGACCAGGGATACGGGCCATCGCGCAACATCTCCAAGTCATGGTTCGATTCAAGCAGCAGCAGATCCAGGCCCTGAAGCTGCGCCTTCACGTTGGGTGGAATATAGCCAAGATCAGTGGCAAAGGCCATGCGCACGCCCTCGGCGCGGAAAACAAAACCGCAGGGGTCAGTGGCGTCGTGGGGAGTGGTGAAGGGGCTGACATGGATATCGCCAATTTCGAAGGGCTCACCGGGCTGAAAATGCTCGACTGCTGGCAGCCAGGCGGGATCCTTTGCCTTGGCGGGAGCAGCTTCCGGCGTGACGTTATCGGCAACAGAACAACTTGGCGACTCGACCAGATCGCTTTCGTCCGGTTCACCCTCTTCGGTGGCCGCGTCGGCCTCCGCCTGTCGCTCGGCGGCCTCCTTGCGATAATTCTCCAGCCATTGCGCGTAGCTCATCTGCTTGCGCGGCGCGAGCCAGTGCGTCCAGGCCTGATGCGTGGGCTCGGTAAAGTAGACCGGAATGCCGAGTTTGCGCGCTGTGACGGCGACGCCACGGACATGGTCGGAGTGCTCGTGCGTAATGAGAATCGCATTGAGCGTCTCCGGCTCCTCGCCCGCCAGCTTCATGCGCCGGAAAAGCTCGCGGCAGCTCAAGCCGCAATCGACCAGGAGGCGGGTCCGCCCACCAGTGACAACTGTACTGTTGCCCTTCGACCCCGACGACAGCACCGTGAAACGCACCATGACTTGAGGATACCGCGTAGGACTATGGATGTGTGTGCCTTCAAAAAAACAGTGTCCCAGATGCGTCTACTACCGTTCACCCGGCAGATTGGCCGGGATATCGATAGAGACCAGCGTACCGCGGCCGGGATTGCTGACCACGTTGAACTGAGCCTGATTGCCGTAGAGAACTTCCAGCCGCTCCCGCACGTTTTTCATGCCGATGCCGGCTCCCGAGCGGCGCAGTGCCGAGGCCGGATGACTGCCCATGCCGACACCGTCATCGGCCACCTCGATCCGCACGCGGTCGCCGTTGAGCTGGCTGCGCAGAGTGACCGTGCCACCGTTGATGCGCGGCTCCAGGCCGTGCTTGATGCTGTTTTCGATCAGCGGCTGAAGCAGGATGCTGGGCACCAGAACCGCCAGGGTTCGCGGGTCGATTTCCTTTTTTACGCGCAGCTTTTCCGGGCCAAAGCGCACCACCTCGATGTCGAGATAATCGTCGGTGAAACTCAGCTCCTCGCTAAGCGGAACGTAGGTGTCGTGGTCCTTGAGCAGGGCGCGGAGAATGTTGGCCAGCTTCACCGTCATCTGGCGGGCCAGCTCCGGCTTCATGCGCACCAGCGAGGCGATGGAGTTCAGCGTGTTGAAGAGAAAATGAGGATTGATCTGGCGCTGCAGGGCGTCGAGCCGCGCCTCGAGCAGGAGGCGCTTTTGCTCCTCGAGCTTCATCTCCACGCGCAGGGCATTCCAGACCTTGAGCGCAATGCCTACCACGATGGGCGCGCTGAGCCAAACCAGCGTCTGCAACCACCACTGGTTGGATAGAAGCGCAAAGAGCCGATGCGGAAAGACGTGGGCGAGCCAGTCGCGGGCCATCTCCATCAGTGAGATGAGAACGAGCATCAGAATTTGGCGGTCGAGGCCTGGCTGGCGCAGATTGCGGCGCACCCAGCGGTAGAGGCTTAGGTCGATAAAAGGCGTGAAGGACCAGATCTGCTCCTTCTCGACAAAGCGCCCCAGCAGACCTGCGGCCAGTCCCGTCGCGACGTTGAAAGGGAGGGCAAGAAATTCGTGATGGAAGACGGCCGGCACGGACAGCACCAGCCCGCCCAGCATGGCCCACTCCGGCCCGACGAGCAGACCCAGGAGGATGACGGTTTCAAAAGAGATGTCGGCGGCAAGAAAGTTCGGAACCGCAATGCGAATCCATACGCCCAGCGTGAGCGGCACGAGGAAAAAAGCCAGCAGGGCAAGGGTCTGGAGGGACGTGCGCCGCTCGGCGAAGAAAAGCCGCCGGAAGGTGGTCACACGCGCCAGTACACTGGCCACCGAGGCCGCCACGCCCAGCTTGACCAGCAGTGTGATCAGAATCAGATTATCCGTCACCGCGGCGTATCCCGATGCAGCGTCTTCACCAGATAGCCGGCGCTCTTGAGTTTGACGGCGATCTCCTCGGCCATCATCACGCTGCGGTGCTGGCCGCCGGTACAGCCGAAGGCCACGGTCAGATAGCTCTTGCCCTCTTCCACATAATGCGGCAGCAGGTAGAGCAGAAGATCCGTAACCCGCTTCTGAAACTCCTTGGTCTGCGGAAATTTATGCACATAAGCGGCCACGCGGGCGTCAAGGCCGGTCAGCTTGCGGAACTCCGGGACATAGTGGGGATTCGGCAAAAAACGCACATCGAAGACCATATCAGCGTCTAAAGGCACGCCGTTCTTGAAGCCGAAGCTAAGGCAGGAAACCAGCAATTGCTTGCTCTCATCCTGATGGCCAAAGCGAGCCTGGATGTGAGAACGCAGTTCATGCACATTGAAATCCGAGGTGTCGATCAGCGTATCAGTAACGTTGCGGATGGGATCCAGCAACTGCCGCTCCTCAACGATGGAGCGGGCAACAGTCTCCTTGCGGCCCAGTGGATGCGGGCGGCGGGTCTCGGAGTAGCGACGCACGAGCACCGCGTCCTGCGCGTCCAGAAAAACCACGCGCGTATGCAGGAGCCTCTTGACCTCAATGAGAATCTGCGGAAAGCGGTCAAGGGTCAGCCCCTCGCGGACATCGACCACAATGGCGGCATCGTGAATCTCAACGGATTTCTCGACCAAAGCGGCAAAATCGGGCAGCAGTTCGAGGGGCAGGTTGTCGACAGCATGAAAGCCGAGATCCTCAAAGGCTTTGAGCGCCGAGGCCTTGCCCGCACCGGAGATTCCCGTTACGATGACCAGTTCTTTGCGCGGTTTGTCCGCTCCATTGAGTGATTCAGCAGCCCGATGCGCAGGAGTCGCACAGGGCGCAGGCTTTGTTGACTCCATGCGCTCATGCTACACCGAAAAGCGGCCTTCGCGCTCGGCCCAGAAACAGGCCTGGCAGTGCGCAGAGAAACCCATGAGCTCTTTTACTTGCTCAGCGAAGCGTTCGATCGGACAAGATAACGGTGACCTTGCTTCCCAACCTTTTCCGCAAAAAACGCGGAAAAGGTTGGAACCCCCTGACAGGATTGAATCGCCGGATCAAGAAAAGCCGCGCCTGTTCAAGAGCCTGACAGACACAATGCTTTCAAACTTCGTGACGGCATGATTTTTTTACTTTGAGTGCGTACGATTCCAGGTTCCAGAAACGCAACCTTCATCCCCGCGGACGAAAACCAGTCCGTGGGGATGAAGAGCCTGGGACAACCCCAAGTCAATGGAAATCACCTAGGAAATCTCCACCAATTCCACCTGACCGTCGCGGCGGTGATGGAGGACAAAAAGACTTCCAGCGAGATCGCGGAAGATCAGCAGGTCGCAATCGCGGGCTTCGGCGTCCTTCACGGCCTCCTCGACGGTCATGGGATTCTGGGCAATGGCCTCATCGCTCGAAAGAATATGCGGCTGGACATACTTCTTGCGGGCCGGGGGTACGGCAAGCGCCGCACGCACCTTTTTGCCGGAGCGCTGCGGCTTCGCCTCTTCAGGTTCCAACTCCAGCGAAGCAGACTGGGCTTTGGACCGGGTCACAGGAGGCGCGGCAAGCTCCTTTTCCTCCTTGGGCAGCCGTTTGCTTTCAATGCGCCGATCGCGATGGCGGCGCGCCTGGCTTTCGGCATGTTCGATGGCCAGCCGCAGCGCCGCATCCTGCGTCTCCGCCTTGCCCGAGGCCGCAAACTTCAGCAGCCGGGCCTGAATGGTGACCTCGACAATTTGCAGCAGTTTCTGCGCGCTGAAGGTCAAGCTGGCGCGCGTGTTCTTGCCCAAAATACGGGCAATGCGTTCCATCCCCTCTTCGGCCTGCGTGCGCAGCGCCTTGGAGATCTTCACTTTTCTGGCGGTGAACTCCACATCCATGGTCAGCCTCCGCTTCTTGTTCTCGCAGCCATTCTTCCAACTGGAGAACTTCGGATTCTATAGCATTTGGCTGGCGTGCGTACGAAAAATATACGGCACAGAATATGTTGTCGGAATTTTGGACAATCCGCTGCCCATCGAAGGTAGAAAAAGACCTGCATATCCATGAATATGCGCATTGGTGAAGAGCGTTCTTGGACAAATGCAGAAAGCAAGCCACGCCGCGCGCGGTGAGCAAATCAGCCAGTTGGTGGATCAGCCAGCCGTTTGAAGCGCGCAGTCTGTCACTCTTTCAACCATCAGCTTGGACAAAAGTCAGCCATCGCGGCGGCGGCGCTGATGAGTCGAGGGAATGTTCATGTCTTCGCGATACTTGGCCACGGTGCGGCGGGTCAACTGAAAGCCATGAGCGCGCAGCATGACAGCCAACTGATCGTCGGTGAGCGGATGGCGGGGATTCTCCTCTTCAATCAGCTTGCGGACCTTGCGCTTGAGCACGACCAGCGGCGTGTCAGAGCCCTCCGGTCCGTTCGATCCCTCGGAGAAAAAGAAGCGCAACTCGATGACGCCTTGGGGCGTATGCGCATACTTGTTGGCGACCGCACGGCTGACCGTCGAGGGATGAACGCCGATCTCCTCGGCTACCTCCTTGATCATCATCGGCCGCAGGGCCTCGATGCCGTGTTCGAGAAAATCCGTTTGCCGGCGCACGATAACCTCGCAGGTGCGCAGGATCGTACTCTTGCGCTGGGCGATGTTTCGCATCAACTGAAGCGCGGAGCGAAAGCGCTCCTTCACGTAGTCCTTGACCTCTTTGTCGGTGTTTTCGGCAGCCAACATTCGCCGGTAGCGCCGGCTGAGCCGCAAGCTGGGCAGGTCTTCTTCGTTCATGGTGACGACCCACTCGTCGCTCCGCTTAACGAACTCCACATCCGGCTCGATCAGGCGCGTCTGCTCGCGATTGTACTGGCGGCCGGGCCGGGGATCGAGGGTGCGGATGAATTCGATGCCGACATGCGCCTCGGCTGGAGTAATCTGCGCGGCTTTTGCCAGATCTTTCACGTCCTGCTTCTGGAGCCGATGCAGGTGCTGGTCCACAATCAGCGCGGCCACCTCCATGCTACGGCGCTTCTCCTCGATGCGCGCCTCAGCCTCGGCACGGAAACCGCGATGGAGATTTTCGTCCTGATCGCCGGCCGGCTGGGAAAACAATTGGACAAACTCCTGCTGCTGGGCGGCGATCTGAAGCAGCAGGCACTCGCGCAGACTGCGCGCGCCGATGCCCGCCGGATCAAGCTTCTGCACGATTTCAATGCCCTGGCGCAACAGCTCAAGGGCCGATTCAGCTTCCGGCTTCGAGTCGGCTAGGGCATCGCTGAAAGCCGAGGCCAGCTCATCTTCGCCGCCAACCAGATACCCGTCCCCGTCCAGATTGCCGATGACGAACTCCGCAGCCTTCTGCTGGCAAGGCTCCAGCGTCAGAGCGCCCAATTGCCACATCAAATGATCGTCTAGGGTCGTCGGCTGCGAGAGAAAGGTTTCAAACGAAGGCTTATCACTTTCTTCATACTCCGGCTGGGCGGACGAACCGGGATCCAGATAATCCTGAAAATACGAGCCGAAATCAATCTCGCTGAAGGGATCCTTGGGCAGGACCGGCGGCTCCTCGGCCGCGACCTCCGTGTGCTCTTCGGGGGGCGCAACATCGTCCAGCATCGGGACCGACTCGTCGATCTCCTCCAAGACGGGATTTTCGACCATCTCGGCATCGATCATCTCCTTCAACTCGAGCTTGTTGAGCGCAAGTACGCTCACCATCTGAATCAGACCCGGAGTGAGGATCTGACGTTGTGCGACCCTAAGACTCAATTTTGGTTGCAGCAGCGCCATAAAGGAACTCGATTCCCGATTGGACTCACCGTCAGTGTACTGGAGTGAGAAAAAAGCTAAAGGTCAAAATGCCGCGCAACGAACCCTTCCCGGATTGGGCGGCAACTCAATCCGGAAATCACAATCTGAAATTGCATGACACAGTCAGGACCGTTTCAGGATGAGTGGAAAAGCAAATCCTCAGCGCTCGGCCTTCGGTATCTGTCCGCCCGAAACCGGCGTCAATTCAATGTAAAACCCTCCCCCAGGTATACTCGGCGCACATCCACATCGTTGCCCAGTTCATGCGGCGTTCCGGCGCGGAAAATTTTTCCTTCTGCGATGATATAAGCCCGGTCGGTTACGCTCAAGGTTTCGCGCACATTGTGGTCGGTAATCAGGATGCCGATGCCACTGGTTTTCAAGTCAAAAATGATCTTCTGCAACTCCAGCACGGCGATGGGATCAATGCCGCTGAACGGCTCATCGAGCAGGATGAAGTTGGGGTGGATGCACAGCGAGCGCGCAATTTCCACCCGGCGGCGCTCACCACCGGAAAGCGCGTAGCCCCGCGTTGTGCGGATGTGGCCGAGGTTGAGCTGCCGGATCAGCCGCTCGGTTTGCCTGTGTCGCTCCCGGCTGTCCGAGGGTTGTGCCTCGAGCACCGCCTGGATATTCTCTTCGACCGTCAGCTTGCGAAAGACCGAAGGCTCCTGCGGCAAATAGCTGATGCCGAAATTGCGCGCGCGGAGGTACATCGGCACCTGCGTAATGTCGGTCTCATCCACCATCACCCGCCCGGTTTCCGGCGGCACCAGTCCCACAATCATATAGAAACAGGTGGTCTTGCCAGCGCCATTCGGCCCCAGCAGCCCCACCACTTCGCCGCGAGAGATCTTCAGATCGACTCCGCGGACGACTTGCCGTCCCTTGTATGTCTTGCCGATTCCTTCGGCGATCAATGTATTCATCAGGCTCGCTTTTTTGCGGTTCTAAACTCTGCTATGCAAGTTCATTTGGGCGCCATGGTCTGCGTCGTGGCCTTGTGTCCGCGGCCTTCGATACTGACGCTATCATCGCGGCTGTGGAAAATCAAAGCCTCACCGGAAACGGTTCCCCTGAGCGAATCGGTCATGCGGGGCAGAACAGCAGCGGTTCCGGTCAGGATGTACTCGCCCGTAGCACCGGTATAGACCAATTGCTCCCCGGTTCCGCGCCTTCCCTCGCTGGTCAACACGACGTGGCCGCGGGCCGTCATACGATCCACTTGTGCTTGGCCGCGGGGCTGACTGCCAGCCTTGCCCGCGGGCAACAGCGTTACATCGACCTCATTGGAAACCGAGGTTGCGGTTCCGGTTTCAGCAGCCACACTGCCCAGAATGCCGCCGTGCATGATCGCCTTGCGCTCGGCATCGGAATACTTCAGGTCTCCGCCGCGCACGCGGATCACGGCAGGCTGATGCGATTTGCTGGAATCCTTGCCGGCCGAGGCTCCGGCATCGGTGACCAGAATGACGCGCACCGGCTCAGATACATTCGCGGTCCAGGCCGACAGTGTCTGCCGGTTCCGGTCCAGCACAATCACCGGCGCGGCAACGGAGTTGGTCTGCTGCCACAGCCGGGCATGACCGCGGAAAGTGGCTTCGCCGCTTGCCTGGCGCAACTGCGCCTCGGCGGCAATGACATGCGCCGGGCCACGCCCTCCCAGAGCGACGCTGCCCCGGCCGGCGACAGGCATTCCCCTTCCGGCGTCCTCATCCGTCCAGCTTGCCTTCACATTACCATGCGCGAAAGCATCGCCCGAAGAGCGGGAAACATCCACATTAACGGCCGTAATCTGCAAGGCGCCATCTTCCACACGCGGACTCAACGTCAGATGCAGCCACTCGCCAGCAGCCTCATAAACGGCACGCCCGGAGGTGGCCCGCAGCACGGCCGGGGCTGGCGCGCCGGGCTTTGCGGCCGGCTTCTGTGTCAGCACCACATGCCCCTCGACTGCAACCGACTGAAGCTGACTCTCGCCGCCTGGCCCGCGCTTTGCGCTCCCCTGCGCTGGAGCCGCAAAATGCGCTTCCAGCCTGTCGCCACTTGTGTTCTGACGGGTGCCGGTCGCCGTGATCTCCTCGATCTTCGCGTGCCCGACTCCATTCATGGCGGTCAATACCGAACTTGGTCCGAAGCTGCCCGTCACCTCGTCGGCCGAAAGCTGGGAATGCGCTACGGGGCTCTTGCCGCGCTGGCTCTCACTGGAGACCACCACGCCGCCGGTTCCATGAACCGCGCTGGGCTCGATTTGACCGTGACCGGAATTGCGAAATTCCACATCGGCAAGGGGCGAACGCCAGTGGCGGCTCAACAACTGATCCTGGTTCTGTTCCCGGTTGTCCATGGCTACTCCGCGCGCCAGATGCGCAGAATGCAGCTTGCCCTGAGCGGTAAATTCGAGATCCGCGGCAGGCGCGCTCCCATGCAAATACCGGCGCACGAGGCCGGAGTTGTGCGTTGAGTCCATCGTCACCCCGCCCTCCAGATGTCCGTGGCGAGGCTGATTGCGCTCATCAAAATCCATCTGGCCGACAGGTGAAGCTAAATGACCACCTGATGCGGTGGTCAGCTTGAAGCCATTTGTCGCGTCAAGCCGGACGACCGAACCATCATCGCGAAAGAGTATTTTCGCGTCACCGGCCGCAACTTCCCCGCCCTGGTAGCCAGCCGTGGCCGCGCGCAGGCGGCACAACTGGTCCGTGCGCTCGAACTCCGCGTGCTGGGCATGAAGCTGAATGGGCTCCGCGCCGCGCTGCACCGTAAGCACGACGGCTCGATCCAGCACCAGCAGGCCCTGCTGTGAGTCGAACGTGGCTCCCATCGAACTGCCGGTTCCCTGCACCATGGAAAAATTCACGCGCTCGCTGGTTGTGGCCACTCCGCTATTCTGATCAAAGGTGAGCCCGCTGGTCTTGACATGGACCTCGCCGCGTGCGGCCACTTCAGCAACCGCAGCCACAGGAGCGCTCTTCTGCTTGTCGCCCGCCACTTGCCCTGACAGCGCCTTGGGCGCAATGGCCGGCGCCACGCCAGGCCGCATCAGCGTAATTTCCACCGGCCCGGTGGCCTTGGCCGTTCCCGCCTTCTTGTCGTATTCGAACTCGCTGCCCTCGATGCGATCCACACGGCTGCCATCTTCGCCATACAGCTCGATCTTCACGTCATGCAGCAAAGCATTGCCCTGCTTGAGCTGGACAACTTTCGATGCATGAATCTTGAAAAGCGTGTGACCGGCGCGGGCCTGGGTGTAGGTGACGCCGTTGGCTTCCTGCTGAATTTCCATGCCAAGCTGATGGGGCAGATCGCGGCGGTTGAAGGGATTCTTCACCTTGCCCACGGCCAGGAAGGCGACCAATGCCCCCAGCAGCAGGACTCCGGCTACCAGAATTAGCGTCCGCATTCTCTCAATGGTGAGCCGCACGATCAGTTCGACCCCCGAAGTCGCGTCGCCAGGCGCTGCACGAGGCTCTCGCCCAACTCGCTCCACAACAGGCGCGCCGTGGCTCCCGAGCGCTTCTCAACAGCCTTGACCAGCGCCACCAGTTGGACGACGTTTTCGGCCACATGGCCGGCGCCTTCGGCGTCCAGTTCAAGGTCTTCCTCAAGGAAGGGCGCGTCGGAACCGAAGTCCAGACGGATGTGCCCGTCCTGCTCGTAGGCGCCTTCGTCGAAGAGCGGCCCGAAGCCCGTCACCCGCACCAGCCGCGGCCCCCGCGTCCAGCGCGAATCGAGGCCCGCGCCGGTCTCAAGCTCCCACAAGTTCCAGCCGATCTGAAACTCGTAGGCGTAATCCTCGTGGAGCAATTCGAGCGCGTTCTCGACAGCCTGGCGCGGCTCGACACCGAGCTTGAGCGCGTTGCCAGCGTCGGCTCCGACGGCGTGGCCGTAGACGCGTTGGAAAACCGGCGATTCATTCCAGTTCAGGGGCCACACCGTGGCGGAATAGACCAGCGGCTCACCGCCAAAGGCGGCAAACTCGCCCAGCACAGCCGTCAGCTTGTCAGCCAACCCGGCGAGGCGCAGATTGGGGTACCACAGGCTCAGATAAAGGGTGTCAGACATCTCTTTGATTGTAGACGGAAAGCGAGAACCGAGGATGCGCAGAAGGCGGGACTGACGGCGCGAAGTGGGGTTCTGAACCCAGTTTTTTGCGCAAGCGAGGACTTTGCGGAAGGCAAAAGATGGACTTAAAGATCCATCTGATTCGGGGAAAGTTGGGTACAAAAAGCGTGATTTTGGCGCATTCAGCGTATTTTATCTAATGTAAGTTGTTGATATATAAATTATTATAAGGCATTTACAGAAACTGCAAGAGTCGTGGTATCCCACCCTAGGCGCAAAAACAAAAACGCGCCGAGGGTGGGGCACCCGGCTTCCCGAAAATGCGTGCATTCCCTCGGGGGCTAAAGCCCGTACCCTTCAGGACTTTGGTTTGTTCAGAGCTTTGTTGGACAAAATGTAGCGAGTTAGCCCCGCTGCGCGGAGTTAGCGCGTTAGCCAGTTAGCGCGGACTAGGCCGTGACGATCTCGCTGAAGTCGGCGATGCCGCTGAAGCCACGCAGAATGCCGTCGATCAGCGCCAGATTCGCGCCACGGACCGCTTCGTCGGCATCGAGGACCATCACCTTGTCAAAGAAGGCATCGACCGTGGGACGCAGGGTGGCGATCAAGGCCAGAGCCTCGCCGTAATTCCGTGCCTCGCGAAGCTGCTCGACCTTCGGCGCGCGAGCCGAAGCCTCATCGGCAAGCTGCTGCGCCTCGGGCGCAAGCTTCACGTCCTTGGCCGAGCCGATCGCAAACTTTTTCTCCTCGGCTTGACGCACGATGTTCTTGATGCGCTTGAAGGCCGCGGAGATGGCCGCGAAATCGGCGGACTCGCGCGCCGCCGTCAATGCTTCCGCACGAGCAATGGCGTCGCGCACATCGTCGGCCCCGGAGGCCAGCACGGCGTTGACCACGTCGTAGGCAAAGCCGCGCACATCCTTCAAGTAGAAGCTCAGGCGCTCGCGCAGGAAGGCTGAGACTTGCTCCTTGTTTGCAGCCTCAGCGCCCGTTGCGTCAAGAACCGCGCTCAATGTCAGCGGCAGGCCAGACTCGGCCAGAATCTTGACGATGGCGTTGGCAGCGCGGCGCAGCGCGAAGGGATCCTTCGAGCCGGTAGGCGCGGCGCCAATGCCGAACATGGCTGCGATTGTTTGAATGCGATCAGCGAGACCAAGCAACTGGCCTTCGACGGTCGTGGGGATTGGATCTTCAATCGAGGCTGGAGTGTATTGGTCGTAGATGGCCTTGGCAACCGTCTCGCCTAATCCCTGCGCCTTAGCATAAAGTCCGCCGATAATTCCTTGTAACTCGGTAAACTCTTTGACTAACTCGGTGGTTAAGTCGGTCTTGGCCAAAGTAACGGCCTTGAGCAAGGCAGCGTCATCCAAAGCTACTCCCGCAGCCTTGACTGTAACTGCAAGTTCCTTCGCCACGCGCAGATTCTGCTGGGTCTTCTCGTCATAGCTGCCTAACTTCTTCTGGAAGGTGACATGCTTCAGGCTCTCGACGCGATTGATGAGCGGAGTCTTCTGATCGACTTCCCAGAAGAAGCGCGCATCCTTGAAGCGAGCGCGCAAGACACGCGCATTGCCGTGGCGGATGATCTCCGCGCCCTCGGCGTCAACCTGCGTGTTGAGCACGGCCAGGAAATGCGGGGCGAGCTTGCCGTCCGCAGCCTCGACCGCAAAGTATTTCTGGTGGTCGCGCATCACCGTGACCAAGACTTCTTCCGGCAGCGCAAGATACTCCGGCTCAAAGTCGCCGAGCACGACCGAAGGCCACTCAGTCAGATGAACGACGGTCTCGATCAGCGGCTCATCTTCGCGCCAACGCGCTCCGGCGACCGTGCGCGTGGCAGCGTCCAGAGCCTTGCGAATCGACAGCCTGCGCGAAGCGACATCGGCGTCAACATAGGCCTTGCGCAACTCGGCAAGATAGTCGGTTGGCTTGTTGATGACAACCGGCTTGTCGCCGTGCAGAATGCGATGGCCACGGCTGGCGTTGCTGGCCTGAATGCCTGCAATTTCCAAGGGAACGACAGCCGAGTCGAGCAGCGCAACGATCCAGCGCAGGGGCCGCACAAAGCGCTCCGGCTTACCAGCGCGCCAGTACATATTCTTCGCCCAGTAAATGCTCAGGACTTCTTTGGGTAACTCGGCGGTCAGCACTTCCGTCGCTTTGCGGCCAGCGCGTTTGACGGTCGCACCGACATACTCGCCTTTGGCGTTGGTGACTTTTTCGAGAGCATCGACGGCAACGCCGGCTTTCTTTGCGAAAGCCTCGGCAGCGCGGGTTGGCGCACCATCCTTGAAGGCGACCTTCCACGAGGGGCCGGTCATCTTTTCTTCTGTGTCGGCCTGACCGGGCGCAACGCCCTCGACCAGCACGGCCAAACGGCGCGGCGTCGAGTAAGTGGTCAGTTTGGCTTGCGCGTCAAGCAGGCGCTCACGAGTCAGTAAGTCAGTAACTCGGCGGCCTAACTCGGCCTCTGCCTGGGCAATCATGCGGGCCGGAACCTCGTCCAGCCCAATCTCCAACAAAAAGTCTGCCATAAATCCGTCTTTCTAGATCTCTCAGGGGCTAAAGCCCCGTGGCATTTCCGGACTGTTGCGGCACGGCTGAAGCCGTGCCCTTTCAAAACATCGACTTATGTAGAGGCTCGTCAGTCTCTGAAGGCATCATTCCGTACATCAAGATTGTCGTTTCCCAGGTCCCAAAATCGGGACCTGGGGCACCCATTTCTGGTAAGACTTCAAGCTGTCAGAGCGCCTAACTCGCTTGCTGCAACACGTATGCTTTGGCAACGCCCACGGAAAGATTGCGAATGCGGCCGATCATGCCGACGCGCTCGGTTACGCTGATGGCTCCGCGGGCGTCGAGAAGGTTGAAGAGATGCGAACACTTGAGGGCTAACTCATAAGTTGCCTTCAACGGGAAGCGCAGCTTCTCTTTGGCGCTGGCCTTTTCATCGGCAAGCAGCTTGTCGGCCCGCGCTAGAAGCGCCTGGGCTTCAGCCTCGTAGCTGTTGAAGTGCTTCCAGAGCCGGTCGACATCGGCTTCCTCGAAGTTATAGACCGAATACTGCAACTCTTCGCTGAGGCGAACGTCGCCATAAGTCACCGTCGCGCCAGTATCCGGATCGCGCGCCCATACCACGTCGTAGACCGAATCCACGTCTTGCATGAAGGCGCAAAGGCGCTCCAAACCGTAGGTCAACTCGGCGCAGATGGGGTCCAGATCGAGGCCGCCGCACTGCTGGAAGTAAGTAAACTGGGTGATTTCCATCCCGTCCATCATGACCTGCCAGCCAACGCCCCATGCGCCGACGGTCGGACCTTCCCAGTTGTCCTCTTCAAACTTGAGGTCGTGCTTACTGAGATCGATGCCGATGGCTTCCAGGGATTGGAGGTAAAGCTCCTGCACGTTGGCCGGTGGCGGTTTCAGAATGAGCTGAAACTGCGTGTGGCGGAAAAGCCGGTTGGGGTTCTCGCCGTAACGGCCGTCGGCCGGACGCCGCGAGGGCTGCGCATAACCAACCCTGTAGGGCTGGGGACCGAGGACGCGCAGAAAAGTTTCCGGCGCCATGGTGCCAGCGCCGACCTCGACGTCAAAGGGCTGCTGCAAGACACAACCGCGTTCCGCCCAAAAACCCTGGAGGCGAAACAAAAGCTCCTGAAAGGTCAGCGGAGCGGTTTTGGGTTGGGATGAAACTTGGGATAAAGGCACGGGCAATTCTCTTTCGTCTGAACTCAGTTGATTTTATCAGCCTATGCTCATCCGCCCAACTGCGACAGGGCCTCCCCGGAGCGCAACTTGCGCTCCAAGTGGCGTTCCAGCGACTGGAGAGTGAAGCGGCGCAAATCCTGCGCGCGGCGACGGGGCCAAGGCTCGGCGGCAAAGGCTGCGACCGGCGCCTTGAGCATCCGCTGCGCGAGACGCCAGGAATCGGCGGTCAAATCGCTGGCGTCGCCGTTGCGATGCAGGCTGCAGAAGAGGCCGTCACCGAGGGTGTTGAAGCTGATCTCGCCGGGGTGAAGCGGCTCGCCACAGGCCGTGCAGTGGGCGATCTCCGGCAAAAGGCCCATCAGACGCGTCATCCAGAGCTGGAAGTAGGTCAGAGGCATCCAGGGCTGAGCGACCGTGGTCTGCTCCAGAACGGAAACCAGCAGACGAAAGATGGTCTCCTGCGGATCACGGTCGGGCAACGACTCATCCAGCAACTCGGCAAAAAAGCTGAGCACAGCCATGCGCACCACGTCGATTGGCGCGGAAAGCGGCGAGGAGACAATTTCAAGCTGATCGAGGCGGACCAAGTCGGAGCGCGGGCGGTCGGCAAACCAGGCGTTGGCCTGCGTCATGGGCTCCAGCGCCCCGCCGAAACGCTTGCGGCTTTTGAGGGCGGACTTGGCCACCCCGCGCAGGCGGCCGTAATCGCGCGTGAAGAAGCTCACGATCAGGTCGGATTCCTGAACGGGCCAAGTGCGCAAAACCACAGCTTCGGAGGTAAGCAGGCTCATGCGTCTTTATCTTCGCACTCTACCCTGCTGCGAAATCGATCAGCCAAGAAGGTTCCTTACAATTAAGTAAGGAATACCGAGCAAAGTAAAGTAGAATGGATTTTGAAAGGAATCACCGATGCCCACAGCGACTCTCACATCCAAAGGCCAGATCACCATTCCGATCGAAGTCAGGAAAGCGCTCGGGCTGAAGCCGGGTGTCCAGATCGACTTCTACGAGGTCGAAGACGGCGAGTATACCTTCCGGCCAAGGAACGGCTCGATCCGCGATTTGGAGGGCTGCATTCCCAAGTTGGATCACACCGTCACCATCGAAGAGATGAATCAAGCGATTCACGATGGTGCCGCTGAAAGCTACCTGAAGGGCATTGGCAAACCATCCTCCGCCAATTCGCGCGGTGAAGCCGCATGATTGGTTTGGATACAAACATTCTGATTCGTTATTTCGTCAAAGACGATCCAGAGCAAACCCATCTGGCAGTCAAATTGATCGATTCTCTTACGCTCACAGAACCGGGATGGATTGGTGTGGCCATCTTCATGGAGTTGGATTGGGTACTGATCAATGTGCTCAAGGTGAAAAAAGATCAAGTCGTCAGGATATTCGACACACTGCTCGTCAGCCGTGAACTTGTCGTGGAAAATGCGGAGACAATACGAGAAGCATTGCGACTCTATCGAGGCCGGAACACGGATTTTTCCGATTGCCTGATCGCAAGGGCTGCAAAGGCAGCAGGATGCATCCGGACGGTTACGTTTGACCGTAAAGCCGCGCGTGACGCGGGAATGGAACTGCTGGCGTAGACGGCATGCCGCAAATACATAGACGCGGCGAGGGTGGGGCACCCAGCATCCACGCAGTCAAAGACGATCTGTGGGCCGGGAGGCCCACAGTACAGCCGACCGGGAGGTCGGCGCTACCAAGTCTAGCTTTTGTAGTGGTTGGCGGCCTTCTCGGCGAAGCTGGTCCACTTGGCCGGCAGGTCGTCGGCAGCGAAGATGGCCGAGACCGGGCAGGACGGGAGACAGGCGCCGCATTCGATGCACTCATCCGGATTGATGAACAACTGGTCAGTTTCCGCGTAGCCGTCTTCGTCCTTTTTGGGGTGGATGCAATCAACAGGACAGGCGTCCGTACAGGCCGTGTCCTTGACGCCGATACAGGGTTCCGCAATAACGTAGGCCATTCGTGTTTCCTCCCGGGAAAGAAAATCCTCGACGCTGATGGTAGCACAGACGCCGAATGCCTCAGTTGGCTTTTGCGGCTCGCGCCGCGCGACGCACCGCAAACTCATGGGGCGTGAGGACGGGCGCCAGATTGCGCCCGGCAAACATATCGTCAAACAGAGCGATCAGTTCATTGTGAATCAGGCCATTCGAGGCCAGGACTTCCCTGCTGTCCAGCCGGAATGGCTTGCCGGAAAAGCCCGAAACGCGCCCGCCAGCTTCCTGAACGAGCAGAATTCCAGCCGCCGTGTCCCAAGGATTGAGCTTGAACTCCCAGAAGGCATCCAAGCGGCCCGCAGCGACGAAGGCCAGATCGAGCGCCGCCGAGCCGGCGCGGCGTACTCCGTGAGAACGCAAGGTAAATTCCTGATAAAAATGCACATTCGGACTCTCGTGGCGCTTGCTGCTGGGGAAGCCCGTGGCAATCAGCGACTCGGCCAGCTCTGGCCGGCGCGAAACATGCATCGGCTTGCCGTTCAAGCGGGCGCCAAGTCCCAGCTCGGCCGAGTAAAGCTCATCCCGCATGGGGTCGTAGATGACCGCGGCCAGAAGGGTTCCGTCCTGCTCCGGCGCGAGCCCAACCGGACGCTGCTCAAGCCCCAGCGAAACGCAGAACTGCGGGAAGCCGTGAGTAAAGTTGGTGGTTCCATCGAGCGGGTCAACGTACCAGCGAAATTCGCCGCCGAGGCGCTCGCGCGTGCCCTCTTCGCCAAAGACGCCGTGCAGCGGGAAGGCCTCGGCAAGGCGCTCACGAATTAATTTTTCCGAGGTCCGATCGGCCACCGTGACAAGATCCACATCGCCCTTGTACTCGGTCTTGACGCCTTCAGAGAAGAACTTGCGCAGTACGGCACCAGCTTCGCGGGCAATCGCCGAGGCTTTTGGAACCCACACCCACTCCGGCTCGACCTCCGCTTGAGGGCCGCTCACAGGGAAGCCTCGTCCACATCGGAACCATTCTCTTCCGGGCGTTTGGTGACGGCGGAGCGACGCGGAGCCCGATGGCTCGTTTCCGTAATGGTGCGGATCTGCTGTTTGTAAATGAAGAGATTGGGCTTTCCCTCGCGGGTCAGGCGTACCATTCCGTCATCGAAGTACTCGATCCAGCCGCGCACGGTCTCGCCATCGCGCAACTTGATCTGAACGTTCACCTGGCGGTCACTGAGTGAGCGCAGGTAGAGCGCCTCCTGGCCGGTTTCGCCCGGCGGAGGCATCTTGGAAGGACGGCGCATGGACAAGGGTGAAGTCATGCTGCCATTTTAGAGCGGTTCTCCTGTTTGTGCGGAGTATTTGGCTTCTTAATGAATCCAAGCTCTTTGCCAAAGAGCTTGGAAATACCCGCACGTTCCCTCAGGGGCTAAAGGAGTTGCGGAGATACGTCCGCGAGAGCCGGTCATGGAGGCTCAGGCGGTCGTGGTCAAAGAGAACCCAGAGGACGCCGAGCCCCGCCGGCAGCAGCGACAGAATCAGCGCGCCGAGCCGAGCGCTGCGCTGCGCTCTGGTTGGAGGCTCGTTTGCAAAGGTGCGCAGGGCAAGATGAGCGGCCTTCATGCCCGGCGTGGCCTGGCCAATGGCGAGGAAGAGAATCTGGTAGAGCGCTGCCAAAATGGCAGCCGTGGCCATCGCGCTCAAAGCAATCGCTTCAAAACTCGGTATATCTTCCAGATGGAGCGTGGCCACCAGGCTTGCGGCCAGAACGACTGCCAGCGTCAGCGCTCCATCGACCAGGACAGCCTTGAAACGCACGCGCAAGAGAGCCGGTTGCAAGGGCGCCACGGGCGGCGCGATCAGCAGAGGAAGCTCTCTCATCCGCTGATCTTCCAGCTTGAGCTCCGGCCAGTTGGTGGAAGGCCACGCGGGCGCGGGGCGTGCAAGCACCGCGCCCGCGGCCACTTCCGCCGACAAGGATTGGAGAGGAAGAGCTTCAAAGGCCGCGCTGCCGACGCTCGACAACCGTTGCGGCTCGATTGCAGCCGTGTTCAAGCCTTGCTCCAACCAGGGGCTGGTCTTGAGGTCGGCATGGATGATCCTGGCAGACGCCGCAGACTGGGGGATGAAATCGTTTTGCGCTGGAAGGGGCATGTCGTCCGCAAGGATTGGCTTGGGAGACGCGGTCGATGCGGCTGCTTCGGCGGGTTCAATCTCCTCGACGGCGGAAGCCGCCTTCGCCGGCACCGATGATTCAAACCAGTCTTCGGGCAGCGCCAATCTGTCCGATCCATGAGATGCAGGCAACGGACCAGCAGCAATCGGGTCGGCGGGAAGCACAGGCAGGCCCGCTCCTGGAGGCAGCGCGAGAATCTGACCAAGAGCCCCGCCGACGGGCGTGCCCGGCACCGGCGCGGGATTGGCGCCGGTGGCTGTCCCCAAGTCAGCCAGAACAGATTCAGTCGCTTGAGATACAAGCTCGGCGACAGCGAGGCGCAGATTTACGTTCCCGCTCCAAGGGGACGCACTCCCGGCCGGATTAACGGATATGCTCATGGTTTTCTCTTATTGTTCCGGCAAGAGAATAGTGGCATCGTTTCCCACCCATTTCCGCAAAAAACGCGGAAATGGATGGGGCACCCAGACAGTATTTAGTTGCCAAATCAATAGCCACGCGACGAAAGCTTAGAGGCGCTGCTACCAACTGGAGCCCTCAAACACAACGGAACAACGGCAGCACAGACCATAATCGTGGCAAGAATCAACAATGCCTGACCGGAATGGCCGACAGGCGCCATGCGCTGCTTGAGTTCACCCCTCGATATGGAATCCCGCAGTTGCTCGACTTCAGTTAGAAACGAAGTCCATTCTTCTTTGAGACATTCATTTGTCCCTGTTGATTGCACTGGTGCCTCCGATTCATTTAAGGCTTGGGATCCCATAAGCGAATAGCAAGATCGTGGCTATCACTTGCGTTCTATGTATATCGGTCATTCAAGGCAATAATTTCTGAACAACTTGATCGTGCGCGTGGCGGGGCGGCGAGATGCGCAGCACAACCGGAGCCCGCGCCGCCCACTCGCCAAGGACCGCCGCAGACAGAAAAAGCCCGGCCAGAGCCGGGCTTTTTCTTGTCGCCAGATTCAACCAGCGCTTAAAGTTTCTCGTAGAACTCGCACGCGGAGCACGAGATGTAGACGCCACCGGGGACGCCGCGCTCACGGTCCTTGACACGCTTGACGATGCGGGTCGGCTTGCCACACTTGGGGCAGTCGGTCGACTTCGTCGTATCCATTACCTTCTTACGGTCACCTGTTTTTGCAATCTTGGCCATCGGTTGGGTGTTTCTCCTTCTTTGGGGTGTCTCTGCACACGCTTGCAGTCTTGCAGGCGGCTTCAACGGCGCGGCCCTGGTCTGCCTCTCATCTGCATGGAAAGCAGCGGTACTCGCTCTGACCAGTTTACATCAAGGGCGCTGTTGCCTCGTTTCCGCGCGGTATTCCGCCTGATAGACTTCAGGCTTGGAGGCCGTGCATGCCCATTCAATGGATGAGCGAAGAAGACGCCTATCGGTTCCTTGCCGGAAAAGCGGAGGGCCGCCTGGCGACCGCCGACCGCGCGGGACAGCCTTACATCACCCCGGTCAATTATGTGGTTCACGACGGACGAGTCTATTTTCACAGCAAGTTGACGGGCCGAAAGCTGGACAATCTTGCCGAGAACGAGCAGGTCTGCTTTGAAGTGAGCGATGCCATAAAGATTACGAACAGCGATGCCGGCCCATGCTCCTGCGCCACACGCTATTCTTCCGTGCTGGCCTTTGGCACGGCGCGAATCCTCTCCGATGAGACGGAGAAGGCTAGGGTGCTCAATCTGCTGGTCGAAAAATATGCCGGCGGAAAGGCCTTCGCTCCCGTGGATGAGCGGCAGGCAGCCGGATGTGCCGTGGTGGAGATTCGCATCAAGGAAATCAGCGGCAAGAGGAACGTCGATCCGGAATAATTCTTAAACAGCAGACGGAGGCGGGGTGTCGGGGTCCCCAGCGACAGGTCTTCGTCGCTGGGGCGGAGTACCCGACGGCGATTCGGGATTGGCTGGCGAAGGCGCGGCAGAATTCACGGGGAGGCTGTCTGGCACGGGCTCAGAAAGCACCTCGGGAGCAATTCCCTGCTCTGTCTGCGGCGCGTTGTAGCGATCGTTCAGCTCGCGCGTGAGGCGATAGACGACCGGCAGGGCTGCCAGCATGAGAAGCAACGTAACCCAACTGCTGTCCAGCCCAAAACCGCCGCCGGTGAGCCAGAACGGCCCCATGGGATTGCCCTGCACCACCGGCGAGTGACTGTTGTCGCCACCAATGGCAAGCCCGAACAGCAGCGCACGGCTAGCCTTCCAGGCGAAGTTAAGTCCCCAACTCACCCACAGCGCACGAGTGCGCAAATAGGCGGTGGAAAGCAGCAGGCTGAAGACCAGGGCGACGGCGAAGCTGACACGGCCCGATCCCGGCAAAAGGGATTGAAGAATGGCATAAAAGATCGCAAAGCCAACCGCCGCGCCAACCGGCCCCACGGCATGGGCAAAGCGCTGAAATCCGTAACCGCGGAAGGCAATTTCTTCCGCCAGAGCGACCAGCACGAAGAAGGCCACGTCCGCCACGAGCCAGCCCCAGGCCGAGGGTCCGAGGATGAGCACAATGGCTATTCCGCCGCCCACTAGCAGCGGGAGGACACAGGCCACGGCCAACGCCCAGCCAACGGCCAAGCCGAGGCCCGTCTCTTGCGGCCAACCATCGCGGCGCGGAAAGCCCTGCGCACGCGCCGGATGCTCCTGATGGTCGAGCGCAAAGCCCATGGCCGCATAGCCCAGCAGCAGCAGAAAGGCCAGCATGGCCTGATCGATCAGCGGCGTCCACTGCTCCAGCGTCCACTGCTCGCGGGCCAGACCGAGAGCCCCGTTGTGAGCCAGCGCGCGCGCCACGAAAAAGTAGACAAAGGCGATGAGAAATTCAAAGTAGGCGCGCAATCGGCCTGTGCTGGGTTGAGAAGCGTTCATCGGACCTCCTGCTGACCACGCACTATTGATCCGGCAAGAAAACAGTGACATCGTTTCCCACCCATTTCCGCAAAAAAACGCGGAAATGGATGGGGCACCCAAGCTGTATTTAGTTGCCGGATCAATAAAACGGCCGCTGCCCGCGAGCAGGCGCCGTTGACCAAGAAGTTTGCCAGCTTTTGCGCCACCCGGGTCAGCCTTCCGTGTAGAACTGCGCGATGTTGCGGAACTTGGCCTGGCGCGCGGCGACCAGTTGGTCAACCGGCATCGCCTTGAGTTCGGCCAGGTGCTTTCTGAGCACGGTGCCCAGCATCCCGGTGCCCGCCTCGCGGTTGATGTGAATCCCCTCGGGCGGCTCAGGAACAATCTCGTCGACGCAACCGAGGGCGGCAACCTCCGGCGCGGCAATGTGCATGGCTTCGGCGGCCAACTGCTTCTGGCCCGCATCGCGCCACATGATGGCGGCGCAGGACTCGGGGGTAATCACGAAGTAAAGGGCGTTTTCCAGGATCAGGACACGGTCGGCGACAGCCAGTGCCAGCGCGCCGCCCGATCCGCCTTCGCCGCTGATGATCGAGATGGTGGGCACGCGCAGGCGCGCCATTTCAATGAGATTCCGCGCAATGGCCTCGCCCTGACCGCGCTCTTCGGCGCCCAAGCCGGGATAAGCTCCGGGAAGGTCGATGAAGCTGATGACTGGACGGCCAAACTTTTCGGCGATCTTCATCGCCCGGAGCGCCTTGCGGTAGCCCTCGGGATTGGGCATGCCGAAGTTGCGTCGCACGCGCTCCTTGGTGGTGCCGCCCTTGCGGTTGCCAATAACCAGCACCTCTTCGCCATCCAGGCGGGCCATTCCGCAGGCCACGGCCTCGTCGTCGCCAAAGGCACGATCGCCGTGAATCTCACTGAAATCGGTGAAGATCCATTCGATGAAATCCGTGGGATAGGGGCGCTGAGGATTCCGCGCGCGTTCGACCCTGATCCACGCCGGCGATGCAGGCGGCGCCTCAACGGAGATATCTGATTCCTGTTCGCTCATCGGTTCCCGGTCCACGCAAGATTGGCGCAATTAACTGCCAAGATTGATTCTAAGGGGCGCGGGCGGTTGGCACAACAGAGCGAGCCCCTCACAATTGCCGAACAGCCGCGTTGCGGCAGCACTCCCATGGAAAGTTGCGAACAAATCTCAAGGATCGCGTTTGGTTTTCGTCCGAGGCTCATACAGGCTGCGAAAAGAGACACCAAATCAGGCTATTCGGGGAAGAAGGTTTGACAGGGGCTAAAGCCCCATGTCTATTTTGTTGCAATTACGGCACGACTGAAGTCGTGCCTTGACACAAAACCTGGCCACATTGGAGTTTTTCCGCAGCCTGAAAAGCCCGTACCCTTCAAAACATCGACTGATTCACCGCTTCCCCAAGCAAAAAAAGCCATCCTCGCGAGGAGAATGGCTTTTTTGCATACCGGTATCTTGCTGGAGGCTAGACCTTCGCTTCCAGGTCCGCGATTACGTCGAAGAAACGCTGATCGAGGCGGCGGTTGGTGGCGATGGCTTCCTTGATGGTGATGTCGGTAATATCAAGGCCCTTGAGCACCGCAATCCGGCCCCACTTCTTGTCGTGGACCATATCGATGGCGTGCAGGCCGTAACGCTGGCCGAGCAGGCGATCATAGGCCGTGGGAACGCCGCCACGCTGGGTGTGACCGAGATTGACCGAGCGGGTTTCAAAGCCGGTCTTCTCCTCGATCAGTTTGGCGAGCGCCTCGCCAATGCCGGACAGACGCGCATGACCGAAGGAGTCCGTCTTGGCATCGCCAATCACCTGACCAACATTCGGCAGTTTAGCGCCTTCGGAGACAACCACGATGCCGTAATGCTTGCCGTGATCGTAGTTGTACTTGAGCAGCGCCGCCACATGGTCAATGTCGATTTCCTTCTCGGGAACCAGGGTGACATCGGCGCCGCCCGCAACGCCGGAGGCGTAGGCGATCCAGCCGGCATCGCGGCCCATCACTTCGACCACGATCACGCGGTTGTGCGAGTCCGCCGTGGTGCGAATGCGGTCAACGGCCTCGGTCGCGATGGAAACGGCGGTATCGTAGCCAAAGGTGGCGTCGGTGCCGTTGATGTCGTTGTCGATCGTCTTGGGCACGCCCACGCTGGGCACGCCATTGTCGCTCAGGAACTGGGTCACCGACTGGGTGTCGTCGCCGCCCAAAGCGATCAGCGCATCGATTTTGTTGGCCTTGAGGACTTCCTGAACTTTGTCGAGGCCACCGGGAACCTTCTTCACGTTGGTCCGCGAGGAGTGCAGGATGGTGCCGCCCTTTAGCTGAATGCCTTCGACATTCTCCAACGTAAGGGGAATGAAATTGTTGTCCAACACACCGCGCCAGCCGTCGAGAAAGCCGATAAACTCATCGCCATAGTGGTTGATGCCCTTACGGACAGCGGCGTAAATCACAGCATTCAGTCCGGGGCAGTCTCCTCCACCGGTCAACAGAGCAACTCGCATCGTAAAATCTCCTCCTCGGAGCCGCGGCCTTTGAAGCCGAGCCGAGAACAATTCCCTGGATTGTGCGTCCAGAACAACTCAATCCGATTCCGGACAGCGTATTTATTTTACTCCGCCGCCAGACGGGCCTATCGTGACCGGGCTCACGCACTTCCGGCCTATTTCACTTGTTCCAAAGGGCGAGGGATGCTTCAATAAGGATATATGCCCGGAACTGGAGCACTCTTCTTGCTGGCCTTCGCCAGCCTGGTCGCCGCTGTCTTGCTGGTTTTGCTGCAACTGACCCGGCTTGGATACCTGGTCCGCACGACCATTCCAGACCGTCCGCGGCGGCGCATGTTTCTGGCTTCAGTCTCCTTTCTGCTGACGTTTGTGGGCGTCCGGATCCTGGTTCACCGCATCGTGAACCATCAAGGGCATTTTCAGTGGGTGGTGATCCATGGGACGCATATTCACCACCTGGTGTGGGGGATCCTGATCCTGCTGCTGGTCGGCTATGGCTGGCTGCTGGACCTGGGGCGGTCGCACTCGCCGCTTTCAATCTTTTTCAGCCGCTTGATGTCGGTCGGCTTCGGAGTGGGCGCGGCGCTGACCCTGGACGAGTTTTCGATCTGGTTGGACCTGGAACCGGATGCGTACTGGTCGGATGCGGGACGCCTGAACATCGACGCAGTCATCTTCTTCGGCGCATTGCTGGCCGTGGGGGCCGGAGGAGCGCCGTTTTTCCGAGCCCTCGGCCGCCTGTGGGACAAGGGCTCGGTCTATCGCAAAGGACTGCGCCGGGGGCTTACCTTCCCGATTCGCCGTGTGCGGTCGCTTCGTCCGCGTAGAGCGCGTCGATCAGGGCCGCATAGCGGGTTGTAATCACGCGCCGCTTGAGTTTGAGCGAAGGCGTCAGCTCGCCCGAAGCCTCCGACCACTCGTCGGGCACCAAGGCGAAGCGCTTCAGCGTTTCAAAGTTTGCCAGACCGGCGTTCACTTTGCGCACAATCTCGCCATAGAGGGCCGTCACACGGCTGTCGGCCACCAGCTCGGCGCGGGATTTGGCTTCGATGCCGTGCTGCCGTGCCCACGCCTCCAAGGCGGTAAACTCCGGCGCCAGCAGCACGCAGACGAATTTGTGCCGGTCGCCCACCAGCACGGCCTGTGCGACCAACGGACTGACCATGAGCTTGCTCTCGATCGGCTGGGGCGCCACCAGCTTGCCCCCGGAGGTCTTCAGCAGCTCTTTCTTGCGATCAGTGATGAAGAGAAAACCGTCCGCGTCGAGATGAGCAATGTCTCCGGTCTGGAACCAGCCGTCCTGATCGAAGACCGCGGCAGTTGCCTCCGGCTTATTCCAGTAGCCGTTGAAGACCGACGGCCCGCGGACGAGCAACTCCCCGTCGGCGGCCAGCTTCAACTCGAGATTGGGCATGGGCATACCGGCCGCGCCCATGCGATGGTATCGCGGCGTGTTGAGCGCAATGATCGGTGAGGTCTCGGTCAGGCCATAGCCCTCCCGAAGAGCAATCCCCATCGATGCGAACCATTTTGCCGTGTCGATGCCCAGAGGCGCGCCACCGCAAACAAAGATTCTTACCCGACCGCCGAAGGCCGCGCGCACCTGGGAATAAACCAGCTTATCGGCCAGTTTCCAGAGCAGCGAAGAAGGCTTGCGGCCATCGTAGACGGTTTCCGCGTGTATGGCACCCACGCCAAGGGCCCAGGCCAGCAGCCATTTTTTGATGGGTGAACCTTCCACCCGGCGCTCCACTTCCTCGCGAATTTTTTCGAAGACCCGCGGCACACCCACAATCACGGTTGGTCGAACCTGGAGCATGGCCTCATCCAGCTTGTCGAACTTCGAGCAATAGGCGATTTGCACGTCGTAGTGGTACATCACATAGTCCAGCGCGCGAGCCGTCGCATGGGAGAGAGGCAGGAAGGAGATCAACGCATCCGCAGTCCCGAGGCCAAAATCTACCGGGGCAACATTCTGATTGGTGGCAATATTGCCGTGCGTCAGCACGACGCCTTTCGGCTCGCCGGTCGTCCCGGAGGTGTAGATCAGCGTGGCCGGATCCTGAGGCTGAACCGCGCGCACCAATGCATCAAAGGCCGGATCGTGTTCGGCGCCGCGTTCATCCGCCCCCGCCAGCACCTGGCTGAAAGCGATAGAGCCCTCGGGCGGCTCGACCGAATCCATGATAAGGATCCGTTCAAGCTGGGTATGACTACGGACAGCGTTCAGCTTGTCGAACTGCTTTTTGGTCGAGACAACAGCAATTCGGCAACCCGCGTTCTGAATCAGAGCGGCGGTCTGTTCGCCGGTCAGAGTTGGGTAGATGGGCACATCCACCGCGCCGATGGCCAGCGCGGCAAAGTCGGTGACGGCCCACTCCCAGCGGTTTTCGCTGATCAGCGCAATGCGGTCGCCCTTTTGCATACCCCAGCCAAGAAAAGCCTCGGAAAGCGCGCGGACCCGCTGGTAGATCTGGTCAGAGGAAACAGGCTGCCATTGGCCAGAGTTGTCCTGCCAGAGCACGGCGCGCTCACGCGCGGAGGCAGCTACGTGGAGGAATAAATCGTTCAAAGTGGTAAGTGGAGTAGCAGGCGTCATTTTGCTTTCAATGGGGATGGAATTTTCCAATCGCAATTGCTCAGTGTATCAGTGCGGAGGAAGAACGGTACCCCGGAATTTATGATTCCCTTCCGATTCCAAGCCGACGCGACCAACAGGAGCAGCGACCATCGTTAAGCTCATAAGGCTACACGACTCTGTTCTCGCTCCAGCTCCGTCATTGTCGGCTCACGATGTCTGAGCTGATTTGCATACTTATGCGCTTGCGATGTATATTTATGCAGGTGTTGGAATTTCATTTTGCACCGCGTTTCAATCCTAGCTTGGGAAGAATCGATGAAGTCTCAGCGGCACAATGCAATTCGCGAGTTGGTGGCTGGCTCCTTGGTGGCCAATCAAGACGAACTGCGTCGCAAGCTGCGCCGTCACGGCTTTGCAGTCACCCAAGCCACGCTTTCGCGCGACATTCACGAACTACGTCTTTCCAAGGGCCCCGGCGGCTATTCGCTGCCGAAAGACGACGGCGCGGCAGACGAGGACAACACACCGCCCACGCTGGCGGAAATGATTGAGAGCTTCGGACTGCGCGCGCGGCAGGCGATGAATCAGGTGGTGGTGAGCACGGTAATCGGCGGAGCGCAACCGCTGGGCGCGGCTCTGGACCGCGAAGGCTGGGCGGAAGTCCTCGGCACATTGGCCGGCGACGACACCGTACTTGTCATTTGTCCCGACGTTCGCCGGGCTGGCGAAGTGGAATCACGTTTAAGGACGATGCTGGAATCATGATCGATACAGTGCAAACAGCAGTGGTAGGAGTAACCGGATATGCAGGCGCGGAGTTGGCGCGGCTGTTGCTGCGGCATCCTCGTCTTAAAAACAAGCCCCCAGTCTTCGCCGGCCGCATCAGCGAAAAAGACGCGGCGCGCGGAGGTGTGCCACTGGGCGAGATTCATCCGCAACTGGTCGATAGCAAGGGCAGCGGCGCGCTGAAGCAGGAGCCTTTTTCATGGGAACTGCTTACCAGCCGTGACGTTGAGGTTCTTTTTCTGGCCACGCCGCACGAGCAATCGCGGGAGTGGGTACCGGAAGCGCTCAAGCGCGGCCTGCGCGTCATTGACCTGAGCGGCGCATGGCGACTGACCGAAGCCAGCAATCGCGCCATCTACGCCTTTAAAGATGCCGATGCCAAGCTGGCCGCCGCGACGCAGGCGCAGGCCGTCTATGGAATGCCAGAGTTGCATCGCGCCGAAATTGCCGGAGCGCGCCTCATTGCCAATCCCGGCTGCTACGCGACCTCGGTCATTCTCGCTCTGCGGCCGCTGGTGGCTGCGGGCTTGGTTGATCTGACACACGGCATTGTCGCCGACGCGAAAAGCGGCGTGAGCGGCGCGGGCAAGGCGCCTTCGGCAAAGACGCATTACATGAATACGGCTGGCAATCTTTCCGCCTATGGCGCATTCACTCATCGCCACACCGGCGAGTTGCTGGAGCAGATCGGCCTGGACGCCGAGGAGATTATTTTTACGCCGCACCTGCTGCCCATTCCGCGCGGGATTCTTTCGACGCTCTATGTGCAATTCCGCGAGCCCCAGACCCATGCCAGTGTGGCGAAGGTCTATCACGAATTTTTCGCTGGCAGCCCGATGGTCCGGCTCTACGACAAAGAGTTGCCTCAAATTCAATATTCGGTTCGCACCTGCTACGAGGACATTGGATTCCAACTCGCCACCGACGGCCGCCGCGCCGTCATCGTCAGTTGCCTGGATAACCTGCTGAAAGGCGCGGCGGGACAAGCCGTGCAGAATCTAAATGTGATGCTCGGCTGGCCCGAAGCGGAAGGTCTCGAATGAAGTACGTCGTCAAACTGGGCGGAGCCGGACTTGAAACTCCGTTACTTCTGGAAGGATGCGTACACGCCATTGCGGAACTGGTGCGCGACGGCCATCAAGTGGCCGTGGTGCATGGCGGCGGCGTGCAATTAACGCGCATGCTCAAAGCTCTGGGCAAGCAGAGCGAGTTCATCAACGGTCTGCGCGTCACCGACGCCGAAACTCGCGACGTGGCGCTGATGGTTCTGGCCGGAAAAGTAAACAAGAGTCTGGTCGCTGGGCTGGGTGCGCTGGGCATTCCAGCGGTTGGCCTTTCTGGCGGCGACGGCTTGACCTTCCGCGCGCGTAAGAAGCACACTGATCCCGACCTTGGCTATGTGGGCGAGGTTGCCGCGAGCGATCCGCGTCTGCTGGATGCCATCTGGAAGTTGAACGGCGTACCAGTGCTTTCGTCGATGGCGCTCGGCTTCGACGGCGAGTACTACAACGTCAACGCCGACGAAATGGCGGCGGCCTGCGCGGTTGCTTGCCGCGCCGATGCGCTGGTTTTTCTGACGGACGTTCCCGGCGTCAAGGGCGCGGACGGCGAAGTGCTCCGATGGCTCTCCATCGACCAGATCGCCGAGATGGCCAAGAATGCCATCATCTCCGGCGGCATGTTGCCCAAGCTCGGCGCTTGCCGTGAAGCTCTATTGAACGGCGTGAAGCGCGTGAGAATTTTGCCTGCAGGAGCTGCCGGATCTCTTCCCGACCTGTGCAGCTCCCGCGTAACTTTTGGCACCGAAGTTATGGTGGCCTAGCGGTTCTCCAATGGCCATGAAGTTGGTAAGGACATATCAATTGGAGAACCGCTCTAGTGGTCCGCAGGACAAATGGATTAGGAGAAATGGAATTGACGAAACTGGATCAGATTCGCGCTGCCGAAGCAAAGTTACTGCTTCCCACTTATGATCGCAACCCCGTTTTATTTGTGGGGGGCGAAGGCGTGCATATCATCGACGAACAGGGCGTGCGTTATCTTGACCTGCTCAGTGGCATTGGCGTAAACGCGCTGGGTTACGGAAACCCCGTGATCGAAGAAGCGATTGCCAAGCAGAGCCACAAGCTTATTCACACCTCGAACCTCTTCTTTCACGAGGGTCAAGCGGAGCTGGCGCTACGGCTGACCGAACGCACCGGCATGGATCGCGCCTTCTTCTGCAACTCCGGCACCGAAGCTTGGGAATGCGCACTGAAGTTGGCGCGCGCTCATGCTGGCCTGCTGCGCGGCGAGGGCTCCACGATCGGAACCAGATTCCTGGCGATGGATCATGGCTTTCACGGACGCACTTTTGGGTCCATGGCAACCACTCACAAGACGAAGTACCGCGCGCCCTTTTCGCCCGTCATGCCCGGCGTAGAGTTCGTGAAATTTAACGACGTTGCCGACCTGCGCGCCAAGTTCTCGAACGACATCTGCGCGATTCTGATCGAGGCGGTTCAGGGCGAGGGCGGCGTATGCCCGATCACGCAGGAGTTCATCGATGAGGCCCGCGCGCTGACCTTGTCGACGGGAGCCTTGCTGGTCGCCGATGAGATTCAATGTGGCATGGGCCGCACCGGCAAGTGGTGCGCCTACCAGAACTACGACATTCATCCGGACATCACCACGCTGGCCAAGCCCTTGGCCGGAGGGCTTCCGATGGGTGCGACGCTCTGCACCGAAGAGGTCGCGCGCGCCTTCCATCCCGGAATGCACGGCAGCACCTTCGGCGGCGGACCGCTGGCCTGCGCCGTGGCCTGCGCGGTGATTGACGCGATAGAAAAAGATCACCTGCTGGCCAACGCCATCGAAGTAGGCGATTACTTTCAGTCGCAATTGCGCCTGTTGGCCAAGCGCCACAGTGCAATCGTCAATGTGCGCGGCATCGGCCTGATGGTCGCGGCCGAGGTCGACTCGGCAGATTTGGCACAGACACTTGTGGCCGAAATGCTCAAGCGGCATATACTCATCAATTGCACCAGCGACACGGTTTTGCGCTTCCTGCCGCCGTTTATTTTGAAGCGCGAGGACGTGGACACCGCCATCCGGGCGCTGGACGAAATTCTTACCGAACAAGCCGCTCTGTGTGTTGCGCAGGGTGCAGGAGGACAAATCCGTGGTTAGCATTGCACCCAAAGAAGACCGGGAGCCCGTTGTTCCCGTTGAAAAAGACCCCGATATTCTTGCCGCAGCTGAGCGCCTTAACGGCGAAGATCTCTGCTCGATTGCCGATCTGTCGAGCGCCGAAGTGCGCGCCGTGCTCAAGCTCGGCCACGACGTCAAACGCGATCCAGCCAAGTATCGCCACGCGCTGGATGCCAAGCAGATGGTGCTGATGTTTGAGAAGGCCAGCTTGCGCACCCGGCTGAGTTTCGAGACCGCCATCAACACCACGGGCGGCAACGCGATTTTTGTGGATCAGACCAACTCGCCTTTGGGCGAACGCGAATCCATTGCCGATGTGGCGCGCAACGTGGAGCGCTGGATCGATGTGATCGTGCTACGCACCTACGCGCACGACACCATCACGGAGATGGCCGCCAACTCGCGCGTTCCGGTCGTCAATGCGCTCTCCGACTTCGAGCATCCCTGTCAGGCTCTGGCCGACTTCATGGCCATCGAAGAGCACTTCGGGACGACCAAGGGCATCAACTTCACCTATGTCGGCGATGGCAACAACGTGTGTCATTCGCTGATGCTGACCGGCGCGCAACTGGGTTCGAACGTCACCATCGCCACGCCGCGCGGCTACTCGCCGGACATCGAAATCGTGACCAGGGCGCGGGAAATCGCCGAGGTCAATCACTGCGAAATCCGCCTCTTCCAGGATCCGCACGCCGCGGCCGAAAATGCCGACGCCATCTACACCGATGTCTGCGTCAGCATGGGCATGGAGCACGAATCGACCAAGCGCGAGCCCATCTTCCGGCCCTTCCAGGTGAACGAAACGCTGATGAAGGAAGCCAAACCCAGCGCGGTCTTCATGCATTGCCTGCCGGCGCGCCGCAACGCTGAAGTGACTGACGAGGTTCTGGACGGTCCGCAGTCGATTGTCTTCGATCAGGCTGAAAACCGCCTGCACGCGGAAAAGGCCTTGCTGCTGCTGCTGCTCGGCGGCTTGAATCATGTCGCCAGCTTTCATCTGAAGGAGACCGCCAAGTGAAGATGTGGTCCGGCAGATTCCGCGAGCCGCTGGACGCTGAGTTCGAAGCTTGGCAGCGCTCGATTGTCTTTGACTGGCGGCTTCTGGATCAAGAAGTCGCCGCCAGCAAGGCGCACGCATCCGCTCTGATTGCCGCCGGCATCCTGACCCAGGAGGAAGGCGCAAAAACGCGCGCGGCGCTCGATGCGATTGCCGCCGAGCACGCATCAGCAGCGGGCAAGGCGCAGGTGCGCGATCACGCATCGGCCGAAGATATTCATCACTTTGTCGAACTTAGTCTGGCCGAGCGCATCGGTTCACTCGGCCTGAAGCTGCACACTGGCCGCAGCCGCAACGAGCAGATCGCCACCGACCTCCGCCTCTATGTGCGCAAGCAGATCGGCCTCACGGTGCAATCGTTGGCCGCATGGGCCAATGCTCTGGTCGGGCAAGCTCACGCAGCAGGCGATGCCGTCATGCCCAGCTACACCCACATGCAGCGCGCCGAGCCGGTTCTGGTGGCGCATTGGCTTTTGGCTTACGTTGAAATGGCTCTGCGGGATGTCACGCGGCTGCGCGATTGCGCGGCCAGGCTCAACTATTGCCCGCTCGGCTCAGGCGCGGTAGCTGGCGCAACGCTTGCGCTGGACCGCAATTTGGTCGCGAGCGAGTTGGGATTCACGGCACCGACGGCCAACTCCATCGACGCCACCAGCGACCGCGACTTTGTTTTGGAGTACCTGCAAGCGCTCACCTTTGTCGGTCTGCATTTGAGCCGTTTTGCCGAGGAGATTACCCTCTATGCCACGGCGGAGTTTGGGTTTGTCACACTCCCCGAGGCCTTTTCGACCGGCTCCAGCGCCATGCCGCAGAAGAAGAATCCCGACTTCACCGAACTGATCCGCTCGAAGGTCGGCCGCATTCACGGAGCAGCGGAAGCCGTGACCTTGCAACTCAAAGGGCTGCCTTTGGCTTACAATAAAGACATGCAGGAGACCCAGGAGCCGGCCTTTTCCGTCGAGTTCGTACCGCAAATGATCGGCTTGGTGGCGCGCTTCACTTCCGCCATCCAATTCAATCGAACGCGCATGAGCGAAGCGGCGCAATCGGGCTACTTGAATGCGATGGCTGCGGCGACTTATCTGGTGCGCAAGGGAGTTCCCTTCCGCACGGCGCACGAAAAGATTGGCCATGCTGTCCGTTTCGCCATCGACAAGGGCGTCGAACTGAACGCGCTGACGCTGGACGAACTGCATCAGTTTGGCGAGGAGTTCCAGCAGGACTTTTTTGCCGCCGCTACGCTGAAGGCAACACTCGACTGCCACGACGTGGCGGGAGGAACCGCGCACAAGCGCGTGCATCAGGCGCTAGCCGCAGCATCCGAGCGCCTCGCCGCACTGACACAGGAGACCGCACATGCTGGTGCGTAAGGCGCTAGTCAAGGACGCCTCGAACATCTACGATTTGGTGAACTCGCTTGCAACCGACGGCACGCTGCTCCGGCGTGCCTTTGCGGAGATTTGCGAGAGCATCCGCGATTTCACGGTTGCGGAATCCGATGGAGGCGTCTTTCTGGGCTGCGGCGCGCTGCACTTTTACGGGCCGCATCTCTGCGAGGTGCGCTCGATTGTGGTCCGGCCCGAGGCCAAAAGCCAGGGAGCCGGAGGCCGCATTCTCAAGGCGCTGCTCGATGAGGCCGAAGAGCACGGCATTCAATCGGTCTGCCTGTTCACGCGCATTCCGACTTTCTTTTTCAAGTACGGCTTCCGCACGGTCGAAGACAAGGCGGAGTTGCCCGACAAGATCTTCAAGGACTGCCAGAACTGCCCGCGTCTGCAACGCTGCGACGAGGTTTCCATGGTGCGCGGCCGCATTCCACGGGTTTCCATTCTTGGACCGCGCGAAGAAGCTGAGCAGTTAGTTCATCTGACCAGCTAACTTGGACTTGCTCGATTTTGTATTTTGAGTTCATGCTTTCCAGGTCCCAGTATCGGGATATCTGGTCTTCGATAGCATGATTATGTTTCATCGGGCAGAGAAGCGCGGGCGGGGACGCCCGCACTACAGCCGGCCGGGAGGCCGGCGCTACATTTCTGATAGGTACATTTTCATATTGTCAGTTACTTAGAGTTATTGAGTCACTTATTCTGCTTGGACAGAATGGATGCCGCCACTGCGATTTGTCCATAACTCAGGCCGCCATCGCCGGGACTGACGTGGACGTGTTGGAAGACCTGGAAACCTGCTGCTTCCAACTTCACGCGCAACAACCGCGCCAGACGGCGGTTATGCATACAGCCGCCACTTAGCGCGACTTGGTTCATTCCCGTGGCTTTCCGGGCCAACTCCGCGGCGCGAACAAAACCGGCAGCCACTCCGGCATGAAAGCGCGCCGCAATTCGCGCTTTGCTGACACCGTCGCGCAAGTCTTTCACCAATTCACGCCAAAGCGGCGCGGCACTGATCCGCACCGGCTCATGCGCGGCCCAATTTCCGCCGACGAATTCCATTGCATAACCGGGCTCGTCATACGGCTCATCGACCGCAATGCCTTCCAACTCGATGGCCGCCTGCGCCTCGTAATCCACCGTGCGCCGCTCTAGGACAACCGCGGCCACCGCATCGAACAGACGCCCGAGGCTGGAAGTCAGCGGCGCATTCACGCCGCGCTCGATCATGCGCTTCAAGACCCGCGCTTCTTTCTCGGTCGCGCCGACCAGCGCCAGGAACTCGGCCGATTCAACCTCGAAGCCAGCCGCGCAGAACGCGCCGAAGGCCATGCGCCACGGCTCCCGAATCGCCGCCTCGCCACCCGGCATGGGCACGTATTCGAGATGCGCAAAGCGCTCAAAGCTCTCTGGACGGCAGAGGAGGACTTCTCCGCCCCAGATGCGGGCGTCCGTGCCGTAACCGGTGCCATCGAGCGCGAGGCCTATGACCGGGCCCGTGAGGCCATGCTCGGCCATGCAGCCGGCGATGTGCGCGTGATGATGTTGCACGGCAACGAGCGCCAGTCCGCGCTCACGCGCCCACTGTTTGGCCCATTCCGTCGAGAGATAGCCAGGATGCAGGTCGCGCACCACCGTCCGCGGCTCAATTTCAAAGGTGCGCATCAGGTGATCCAGCGACTCCTTGAAAAACTCAAGGCCGGTCAGGTTTTCCAAATCGCCCAGATGCTGGCTCTGGTAGGCAAATCGACCCCGCGCAAGAGCGAAGACGTTTTTGAGATGTCCGCCCACGGCCAGCATCGGCGGCGCGTCGAAGGGCAACTCAACCCCCAGCGGCACAAAGCCCCGCGCCCGACGGACAAGCTGCGGCCGCCCATCGACAACGGCGGCCACCGAATCATCGCAGCGCTGCAGAATTTCGCGGTTGTGCAGGAGAAACGCATAGGCAATGCCGCCCAGCCGCGCGAGGGCTTCGTCATTGTCAATGGCGATTGGCTCCTCGCTGAGGTTCGCGGAGGTCATCACCAGAGCCCGCACGCGCGGATCGGCAAAGAGCAGATGTTGCAGCGGCGCGTAGGGCAGAAAGACGCCCAGCCAGGGAATTCCGGGCGCGACATTCTCCGCGATGCCGCAACCCGGACGCATGCGCGCCAACACAATTGGCCGCGCCGAGGTGGTCAGCAAGGCCTCTTCCTCAACGGTCAACGCGCATACCGCACGCGCCGCATCGAGATCGCGAACCATCACCGCCAGCGGCTTGCCATAGCGGCGCTTGCGCTCGCGAAGGCGCATCACCGCCGCCTGATTGGTGGCATCCACGCTCAGATGGAAGCCGCCAATCCCTTTGATGGCCATGATCTGGCCGTCAACCAGGCGGTCAATACAGGCTGTCACGGCGTCGCTTACGGCAATCTCCGCGCCATCGGCCCCGGCCAGCCAAACTCGCGGGCCACACTCCCAGCAGGCATTCGGCTGCGCATGAAAGCGCCGGTTCAGCGGATCGTCGTACTCGCGCTGGCAGGCCGGACACATGGGAAACTTCGCCATCGAGGTCTGCGGCCGGTCGTAGGGAATTTGCCGCGTGATGGTGAAGCGCGGCCCGCAGTTGGTACAGTTCAGAAACGGATAGCGATAGCGGCGGTCCTGGGGATCCAGCAACTCCCGCAGGCAATCCGGGCAGGTGGCCGCATCGGCGGGAATCCCCGTGCTGACCCGGCCCAACCGCTCGCTGGCCAGAATCCGGAAGCCCGTTTCGCCGGTTGCGGCCAATTCGCTGACGACAACGGAGTCAATCCGCGACAACGGTGGCGCCTGGGAGCGCAGACGCGCAAGAAACGCCTCGACCCACGTGCTGGGGCCCTCAATTTCGATTGTGACCCCATCGGTGTCGTTGCCGACAAACCCCGCCAGCTCTTCTTCCCGGGCCAGACGGTAGACGAAAGGCCGGAAGCCCACCCCCTGCACCACTCCGCGCACCTGAATTAGCCTTCGGAGCAGCGTTTCGCGGGGGGCTTGCGCGGGTTGGATTTTGTCCGTCAAGAAAGATCCTCGCATCGGAGACCAGCATAGCGCATCGGCATTCACTCGCCTTGAAATCCTGATGCGACGGCTCCCGGCCATGCACTCCGAGAGCAGCGTTTTCGGACAAAAGACGCTCAAAGAGAGAATTCATTGGGGAAGCGTGGCCACGTGGTCTAACCACTGTTTCTAGTGATGGTTGTCACCGATGGAAGCCCTCCAAAGACGTAGAAAGATCGTAGACATGGAACGGGTCGTAACAGCCTGCTTGCTGTGTGTCTTAGTTCCGTGAAGGGGAGGTATTGTGCCTGCATTCACACCACCGCCGCTGCCAAGCGACGACAAGCGCTGGAAAATTGTAAACGGTACGATGCGCAAGAATGGCTTTGCCCGCCATGCGCTGATTGAAACACTCCATACCGTGCAGTCCTCTTTCGGTTACCTGGATGACAATGCGATTCGTTTTGTAGCCCAATCCCTGCGCGTGCCGTTGAGCCAGGCTTATGGTGTGGTGACCTTTTACCACTACTTCAGCCTGAAACCGCCAGGCAAGCACACGATGACGATTTGCACCGGCACGGCCTGCTTCATCAAGGGATCCGACAAGTTGTTGGCTGAGGCAGAAAAACGCCTTGGCATTGCTCATGGCCAAACCACCCCGGACGGCAATATCAGCCTGATGACGGCCCGTTGCGTGGGAGCCTGCGGCCGCGCTCCTGTCGTGCTGACCGACGGCGAACTGGTGGGCCAGATGACTGAGCCCCAGATGCAGGATCAACTGGAAAGGTGGGCAGTGGAATGACCATCGAAGAACTGGATCAAATCGCCGAATCCACACGCGCGGAAAACGCAAAGTACGATCAAGTGGTTAACGTCTGTATGGGCACCGGGTGTCTTAGCCAGCACTCGGACCAACTGAAAGACGCGTTGACCAAGGAAGCCGAGGTGCAAGGCAAGAACGTGATGGTGCGCCGCACCGGCTGCATGGGACTGTGCGCCGCCGGACCTCTGGTCCTGGTGGACCCGGACGAGACGCTTTATCAGCACATGAACGCCAGCTACGCGAAAGCGGTAGTTGGCAGCCTGGGAGGCGAGCCCGTCGCGGAGCTGCAATGCGATCTGCGCGAGCACTTCGACCAGCAGGTGCACGTGGTGCTGGAGAACTCCGGCCACATTGACCCTGAAAAGATTGACGACTATATCTCGCGCGAAGGCTACCGCGCGTTGCTGACAGCGCTGACCGACATGACTCCGCATGGAGTGATCCATCAGATTACGGAAAGCGGCTTGCGTGGACGTGGAGGCGGCGGCTACCCGACCGGCCTGAAGTGGAGTACCGTTGCCAAGGCGAGCGGTGACGTGAAATACGTCATCTGCAATGGAGACGAGGGCGACCCCGGCGCTTTCATGGATCGCAGTGTTCTGGAGAGCGATCCGCAGCGCGTGATTGAGGGAATGGCCATCGCGGCCTATGCTATCGGCGCCAGCAAGGGCTATATATACGTCCGCGCCGAGTATCCGCTGGCGGTCAGCCGCCTGACGGCCGCACTCCGTGACGCCCGACGCCGCGGTCTGCTGGGCAACAATATCGGCAACACAGCGTTCAACTTCGATGTCGAGATCCGCCTGGGAGCCGGAGCCTTTGTCTGCGGCGAGGAAACGGCACTGCTGGCTTCGATCGAAGGTCGGCGTGGCACGCCCAGGCCGCGGCCGCCGTATCCGGCTGTCAGTGGTCTGTGGGGCAAGCCGACGCTGATCAACAACGTCGAAACCTTCGCCAACATCGCGCCCATCATCCGCAAGAGCGGCCGGTGGTTCGCCGGCATGGGCTCGGAAAGAAGCAAGGGCACCAAGGTCTTCGCCCTCACCGGCAAGATTACCAACACTGGCCTGGTGGAAGTCCCCATGGGCCTCAAGCTCCGGGAGATCATCAATGTCATCGGCGGCGGTGTACCGGATGGACACAAGTTCAAGGCGGTGCAAACCGGCGGTCCTTCCGGCGGATGCCTGCCAGCCGAGATGCTGGACATCGGCGTCAGTTACGATGCGCTGATCAAGGTGGGCTCGATCATGGGCTCCGGCGGCATGATCGTAATGGACGATACCTCCTGCATGGTGAATGTGGCGCGTTTCTTCGTTGAGTTCACCATGACCGAATCCTGCGGCAAATGCGTTCCCTGCCGCGCGGGCACGGCGCAAATGTACACTCTGCTAACCAAAATCTGCGAAGGCCGCGCAACCATGGACGATCTGGATAAGCTGATCGAACTGTGCGATACGATCAAGAGCGCCAGCCTGTGCGGGTTGGGGCAAACCTCGCCCAATCCGGTGCTGAGCACGCTCAAGTACTTCAAGAACGAGTACATCGAGCACATCGTCAATAAGCGCTGTCCGGCTGGCGTCTGCAACATCAAAGCTCCCGTGGAGGTGCTGGCATGAGTGATTCCGTCGAAGTCAAAACGCTCATCATTGATGAACAGGAAGTCAGCGGCCGCAGGGGCCAGACGATTCTGGAGGTGGCGCGGGAGAACGATATCGAGATTCCGACGCTCTGTCATCTGGAAGGCCTCAGCGACGTTGGTGCCTGCCGCCTGTGCCTGGTGGAGATCAAGGGAAGCAACAAGTTGTTGCCCGCCTGCGTCGCCACCATTTCCGAGGGCATGGAAGTCAGCACCAATACGGAGCGTTTGCGGAAATACCGGCGCAACATCCTCGAGCTGCTCTTTGCCGAACGCAACCATATCTGCTCGGTTTGCGTTTCCAATGGCCACTGCGAATTGCAGGCCATGGCGCAGAGCCAAGGCTTGACGCACATCACACTTCCCTACCGCAATCCGTCATTGCCGGTGGATGCATCGCACGAGCGGTTCACCGTCGACCACAATCGCTGCATTCTGTGCACCCGCTGCGTGCGGGTCTGCTCGGAGGTTGAGGGAGCGCACATCTGGGATCTGATGGGCCGTGGCATTGACTGCGTCGTCATCACCGATCTGCACGAGGAGTGGGGAGAGTCCGGCTGCACCAGTTGCGGCAAGTGTGTTGAGGTTTGCCCAACTGGAGCCCTTTTCGACAAGAGTAAAGTCGGATCGAGTCATCCCAAATCCCCGGATTTTCTGCCTTACCTGAACCTGATGAGGGAAGCGCAATGAGCAAACTGAAAGTTGCAACCGTGTGGCTGGATGGATGTTCCGGATGTCATATGTCGTTTCTCGACATGGACGAGCGGCTCCTCGATCTGGCAGAGTTGATCGATGTGGTCTACAGTCCCATCGTCGACACCAAGGAGTTCCCTGACGAGGTGGACATCGCGCTGGTCGAGGGAGCCATTGCATCGGAGGACGACGAAAAGAAGATCAAGAAGATTCGCGCCCACTCCAAGATGCTGATCGCCATGGGCGATTGCGCCGTGGCCGGCAACGTGCCGTCCATGCGCAATCCGATTGGTCCGGAAGCGATTCTGAACCGCGCCTACATTGAGAACGCCAGCACACAGCAACAAATTCCCTGTGTCGTGGTGCCCAAGCTGCTGAAGGTTGTACGTCCCATCCATGAATATGTGACGGTGGATGTATTCCTGCCCGGCTGTCCGCCCTCGGCCGATACTTTCTATACAGCGCTGACCGCGCTGGTAACCGGCGAGCCCCTGGATATTCCAGCCCTCACCCGATTTGGAGCCTGAGCCATGAGCCAGACCATTACGATCGATCCGGTAACCCGCCTGGAAGGACACGGCAAGATTACCATTCAGTTAAACGAGCAGGGAGAGGTCGAGAACGCGCATTTCCATGTCACGCAGGTGCGCGGTTTCGAGAAGTTCTCCGAAGGGCGGCCTTTCTACGAAATGCCCAGCCTGATGGCGCGCATCTGCGGCATCTGCCCGGTCTCGCACCTGCTGGCATCGGCCAAGGCCTGCGAAGCCATCATGTCGGTCAATATTCCGCATACCGCTGCGCAACTGCGGCGTATGTTGAATTTGGCCCAGATGGTTCAGTCGCACGCTCTCAGCTTCTTCTATCTCTCCTCGCCCGACCTGCTGCTGGGCATGGAGTCCGACCCGAAGGCACGCAATGTCTTTGGCGTCGTGGCTGCCGAGCCCAAGCTGGGCCGCGCCGGCATTGGCTTGCGCCGTTTTGGTCAGCACGTCATTGAACTGCTTGCCAACAAGCGCATCCACCCCAGTTGGGTGGTGCCCGGTGGCGTTACCGAGCCGTTGTCCCCGGCCAAGCGCGATGAGATTCTTGCCATGCTGCCCGAGGCCCATGCCAATCTTCGCTTGGCACTCGATGCCTACAAGAAAATCGCCGAGACCTTCAAACCGGAGGCTGAAGTCTTCGCCAACTTCCCCACGAATTATCTTGGCCTGATCAACGAAGACGAGTCGATCGAGTTCACCGACGGCGCGCTTCGGCTGATCGACCCGCTGGGGAACATCATCGAGGACGGCATCACGGCCAACCGCTATACGCAAGTCATCGGCGAGGCCGTCGAAAATTACAGCTACACCAAGTTCGCTTACTACAAGCCGCTTGGCTATCCCGAGGGCAGCTACCGCGTCGGTCCCCTGGCTCGACTCAACATCGTCAAGTCCATGGGCACGCCGCTGGCGGACAAGGAATTGGCTGAGTTCAAGCAATTGGCTGCCGGTCCGGTGGAAAGCTCCTTCTACTACCATCACGCTCGGCTGGTCGAAATGCTGTACGGCTTGGAAAAGATCGAGCAGATTCTCAACGATCCGCGCATTCTCGACAAGCACGTGCGCGCCACGGCCGGCGTCAACCGGCTTGAAGGCGCTGGACAGGCCGAGGCTCCGCGCGGCACGCTGATGCACAACTACAAGGTGGATGAGGACGGCAAGATCACCTGGGCAAACCTGGTGATCGCCACCGGCCAAAACAACAACGCCATGAACCGGGGTGTTCTGCAAGCAGCCAAGCACTACATCAAGGACGGCAAGTTCACCGAGGGAATTCTGAACCGTGTTGAGGCCGTGATCCGCACCTTCGATCCCTGCCTCAGTTGCTCCACGCACGCCGCGGGTCAGATGCCCCTGGTGATCACGCTGCTCTCGGCCGAGGGCGGAGTAGTCGACCAGGTCATTCGCTAACCAGCATGAGCCAAACTACGGCCCGATGCCTCATTCTCGCTTGCGGCAACACGCTTCGCGAGGACGATGGTGTCGGGCCGTGGCTGGCTGAATGGGCGGAAAACAGGTTCCAAGCCGAAGATTCGGTTCGCGTGCTCTCCCGTCAGCAATGGACCCCAGAACTGGCCGAAGAAATTGCCTGCGCCGAGTCGGTTCTCTTTATCGACTGTTCCGCGGAAGCCGCGCCGGGATCGATTCAACTCATTTCTGTTCAAGCGGGCACAAGCGCTCAAGGACTGGCCACCCATCACTTGGACGCTGCGGAACTGCTCGCCCTCGCGGACAAGTTTTACGCTTCCCTGCCCTTGCACGCGCAGCTTCTAATGGTCGGCGCCGGATCAACGGAGCTGGGCGAGGAATTCAGTAGCGCCGTGACCGCCGCACTTCCGGCCGCCTGCCGCCTGATCGAGGAAACCGTTCTGCGCTCGATCCAGCATTCAGAATAGTCAAGGAAAAACGATTCGACTCGTCAAAAACACAGCGGGCGGTTACACATTCGTGTGACCGCCCGCTGCTTGCAAACAAGTTGTATTGCAACGCTCTAGAAAGCGCCTACCGTCTGGCGCAAGCTGTACGAGCTGAGCGTTTTGATGTAGTTACCGCGATCGTAGGGCGAAGTGTCGGTGACAGAACGGCGGCTCAAGCATCCGCGCGTCTCCCACAACGAGGTGTATTCCCGCTTTTCCAGCCAGTAGCGCACATCGGACAAGACACGCCCGATATGCTCAATGCCGTGAATGTGCAATGCCGAAGCCATCATCGTGACGCCCGCCCCGGCCATGATGCCCTTGAGAACATCTTCCGCCGAGTGAACGCCACCGGAGATCGCGACATCGAGATTCACGTGGCCATAGAGAACAGCGGCCCAGTGAAGCCGGGGCAGAAGCTCTGAAGGCGTGGAGAAATGCAACGTGGGCCGCACCTCCAGCGTTTCGATGTCGAAGTCCGGCTGATTGAAGCGGTTAAACAGCACCACTCCACGAGCACCCGCATCCTCCAGCTTGGCAACCAAATTCGGCACACTGGTAAACGACCGCAGCAGTTTCACGGAGACAGGCACCTTGACCTCGGCGGTAACGGCAGAGACCAAATCCAGCAACTGCTGTTCAAGAACCGAAGAACTTTGGCTCTTGTCCGTGGCCAACGCATAGGTGTTCAGCTCAATGGCATCCGCGCCAGCCTGCTCCATCTCCTTGGCAAAGCTGAGCCAGCCGCCTGCCGTAGCCCCATTCAAACTTGCGAGAATGGGGATATTGACGGCGGCTTTGCATTGCCGCAGATGTTCCAGGTAAACCTCATGAGACATGCGGTAGTCGCTCAGGTCGGGCAAGTACCCGAGCGCTTCCGCATAAGACTCTGTGCCTCTGGACAGATCCTCGTCCAGCGTACGGGATTCAAGGTCCAACTGCTCCTCAAAAAGCGAGGTTAGAACGATCGCCGAGGCACCGGAATCCTCCATGCGGCGAACGTTATCGATCGACTCCGATAGTGGTGTCGACGACACCACTATCGGACCATTCAACTTCAAGCCCAGGTATTGCGTTGAAAAATCGATCATCCTGTTCCTCCGGCGGCAGCAGCCCCGTTCTATTCAGCCTTCTCTGCCGGTGCGGTGCGAGGCGCTTCGCCAGGCAATGCCGCACGAGAAGAGTATAGGCTCCACTGACGCTCCACATCTTCCTGTGACTCCGCAAGCAACTTGGCAGCTTCATCGGGGTGACTGCGCACAAGCATCGTGAACCGTGCCTCGTTGTAGCTGAAGTTCTTGAGCGGAATCGAGGGCGCCTTCGAATCGAGCTGGAAGGGATTCTTGCCCTGCTCCGTCAGATCTGGATTATAGCGGATCAGTGGCCAGTAGCCGGACTGGACCGCCAGTTTCTGCTGCTCCAAACCATGCGTTAGATCATAGCCGTGAGAAATGCAACTTGCATAGGCAATAATCAGCGACGGCCCCTGATAAGCTTCAGCCTCTTCGAAGGCCTTGGCGACATGGCTGTCGTTGGCGCCAAGCGCCACCTGAGCCACATAGATGGAGCCGTAGCTGACGGCTTCCATTGCCAAATCCTTCTTGCGGTTGAGCTTGCCACCGGCGGCAAACTTGGCTACCGCGCCGCGAGGCGTTGCCTTGGACATCTGACCGCCGGTGTTCGAGTAAACTTCGGTGTTCAGCACCAGCACGTTCACATTCTTGCCGGAAGCAAGCACGTGATCCAAGCCGCCGTAACCGATGTCATAGGCCCAGCCGTCGCCGCCAAGAATCCAAACGCTCCTGCGTACCAGGGCATCCGCAATGGCCAACAGGTTGCGCGCATCGGAGGAATCGTTGCCAGCAAGCTTCTGCTTCAACGCCACAACCCGCTCGCGCTGCTCGTTGATTTCCGTCTCGGTCTTTTGCGAGGCCGAAAGCAGAGCCTTCACCAGATCATCACCGATGGCCGAAGCCAGACGCGTGACCAGCAACTCAGCAAACTCCTTCTGCTGATCGAAGGCCGTGCGCATGCCAAAACCAAACTCGGCATTGTCCTCGAACAGTGAGTTGGCCCACGTCGGACCACGCCCATCCTTGTTCACCGAGTAAGGCGTCGTCGGCAGATTGCCGCCGTAAATCGACGAGCAGCCTGTGGCGTTGGCAATGCAGAGCCGGTCGCCGAACAACTGGGTCAGCAGCTTGACGTACGCTGTTTCACCGCAACCCGCGCAGGCGCCGGAGAACTCAAACAACGGCTGCAGCAGTTGCAGATCCTTCACCTGCGTATGCGACAGCGTGGAGCGATCGACCTCAGGCAAGCTGAGGAAGAACTCCCAATTCGCGCGCTCGGACTCGCGTAACGGTTCCTGAAGCGACATGTTAATGGCCTTGCGGCTGGCATCGGCCTTGTTCTTCGACGGGCAGGTTTCAACGCAGAGACCGCAGCCGGTGCAATCTTCCGGAGCAATCTGCAGCGTAAAGCGCTCCTCTTCGCGGCCCTTCCACTTGGGCTTGGCCCACTTGAAGGTCGCGGGAGCCTTTGCGCCAAGCTCGGCGCTGTAGATCTTGGAGCGGATCACGGCGTGCGGGCAAACCATGACGCACTTGCCGCACTGGATGCACTGATCCTTGTCCCAAACCGGGATGGAGAGAGCGATGTTGCGCTTTTCCCACTGGGTTGTCGCCGTCGGGAAAGTGCCGCCCGGAGGAAAGGCGCTGACCGGAAGATCGTCGCCCTTGCCCGAAGCAATCTGTCCCAACACCTTGAAGACAAACTCGGGAGCCTTCTCGGAGAACGCGGGAACAATATCAAAGCTGGATGTGGCCGTTTCCGGCAGCTTGACCTTCTCAAGATGTGCCAGCGCCGCATCCACGGCGGCGAAGTTCTTGTTGACGACCGCGTCACCGCGCTTGCCATAGGTCTTCTTGATGGACTTCTTGATCTGCTCGATGGCCTCATCGCGCGGTAGAACGCCGCTGATGGCGAAGAAGCAGGTCTGCATGACGGTGTTGATGCGCCGTCCCATACCAGCCTTCTGCGCGACCGTATAGGCATCGATCACATAGAACTGAATCTTCTTGCGGAGAATCTCAGCCTGCGTGGTCTTGGGCAAATGATCCCAGACCTCATCGGCCGAGTAGGTCGAATTGAGCAGGAAGACCGCGCCGGGCTGCGCCGCCGCCACCGCATCCATCTTCTCAAGGAAGCTGAAGTTGTGGCAGGCCACGAAGCTGGCCTTGGTGATCAGATAGCTGGAGCGGATCGGATTGGGGCCGAAACGCAGATGCGAGGTAGTCATGGAACCGGACTTCTTCGAGTCGTAAACGAAGTAGCCCTGAGCGTAATTCGGGGTTTCATGGCCGATGATCTTGATGGAGTTCTTGTTGGCGCCCACGGTGCCGTCGGAACCCAAGCCGTAGAACAGCGCGCGCACGGTCTTCGGATCTTCTGTCGAGAAGTCGGGATCGTAGCTCAGGCTGGTGTGCGAAACGTCGTCATTGATGCCAATGGTGAAGTGGTTCTTCGGAGCCGGCTTGGCCAACTCGTCGTAGATTCCCTTGACCATGGCCGGCGTGAACTCCTTGGAGGAGAGGCCATAACGGCCGCCGATCACCTTGGGCTTGGCAGCGAACGGCAGCGTGGCTTCATTCTCAGCCAGGACCGTTACCACATCCATGTAAAGCGGCTCGCCGGAAGCGCCAGGCTCCTTGCAGCGATCGAGAACGGCAATCGACTTGACGGTCGAAGGCAGCGCAGACAGGAACGCACTTGCGTCAAAGGGCCGATAGAGCCGAACCTTGAGCAGTCCGAGCTTTTCGCCCTGCTTGTTCAGGGCATCAACGGCCTCCTCAGCAACTTCGGCGCCGGAGCCCATAACGACGATTACGCGGTCCGCATCCGGTGCGCCGTAGTAATCGAAGAGGTGATAAGCACGGCCAGTCTGAGCGGCAAGGCGGTTCATCACCGACTGCACGATGCCCGGGACAGCTTCATGGAAGGGCGTGCAGGCCTCACGGGCCTGGAAGAAGACATCCGGATTCTGCGCCGTGCCACGGATGATTGGATTGTCCGGGCTCAGTGCGCGCTTCCGGTTCTCGATAATGTACTTGTCATCCAGCAGGGCGCGGATGGTCTCGTCGCTGATGGCGGAAATCTTGCCTACTTCGTGAGAGGTGCGGAAACCGTCAAAGAAATGAATAAAAGGAATGCGCGACTCAAGGGTGGCAATCTGCGCCACCAGCGCCATGTCGGTAACTTCCTGTACCGAGTTCGAGCAGAGCATGGCCCAACCAGTCGCACGACAAGCCATCACGTCGGAATGATCGCCGAAGATCGCCAGCGCATGGGTGGCCAAGGTGCGAGCCGTCACATGCATGACCGTCGGAATCAACTCACCGGCGATCTTGTACATATTGGGAATCATCAACAACAAGCCCTGTGAGGCGGTAAACGTAGTCGCAAAGGCGCCAGCCTGCAACGCACCATGCAACGCGCCAGACGCTCCACCTTCGCTCTCAAGCTCTTCGACAATGGGCAATGCGCCCCAAATGTTCTTTTTTCCCTCCGAGCGCCACTGATCGGCCCACTCGGCCATCGGCGACGAGGGGGTAATCGGATAAATGGAAACCACTTCGGAGAGACGATAGGCAACCGAGGCTGCCGCCTCGTTCCCATCCAAAATTACCGTATTCTGTTCACTCATTCGTTTTGCCTCATAGTGCGGCCGGCGGAAAATCGAACCGCTTGTTTGAGTCTCATTCATGGGGTGTGGAGTGGCTGTGATGGATGACACATGGCGGGGCAAAAATCCCGCATTGTGAAGATAGTTTCACAATGCGCTGTTTTCTCCTCCCCTTCCGTCATCGGAATCACAGACCTCTTCCCTCTTGCTTTTGCATGGGGTGTCTCCTATTCTTGATTCATGGAATTGCTCACCCATAATGAGCTTGCACGCATGACCGCCTCGGAACGCATCGCGCTCATCTCGCAGCTTTGGGACAGCTTGGAAGACAATCAGCTTCCCCTGACTAGCGCGCAGCAGAGGGAGCTTGACCACCGTCTTGCAACGCTCGACGTAGACCGGAGCGAGGGCGTTACTTGGGCGGCTTTGAAGGCCGAGCTTGAGTTGCGTTGCTCGTAGTGCATCCGGTTCTCTTTACGCCAAGCGCTCGCGCCGAGTTGATCGACGCGCAGGACTGATATGAGCACGAAGCTCCCGGTCTGGAATTGAAACAGAATATGAGGTTGCAGCCGCCAATACAGCGCTGGCGTAGGGTCCGCCCATGACCAGAAAAATGCGGGGGGAATGCGTGTCCGGCGTTATCCAGCAATCTCCTCGGCTAGGAATTTATCAATTTGTTCCGGTGAAAAACGAGGCAGAGACTTGAGATGGCGCTTCTTTATCTCAATCTTTGTTAGTCGGTTAACCAGCAAATCGAACTCCTGCCAGTAGGTTTCATCAAGTTCAGCTTTACGCCTATCTTCAATATGGTCTTTTGTGAGGTCCGCGTATCGAAGAACCCAGTAGCTAAAGTAACTCCATGCAATTTCAGCATCTACTGCATTTCGGCGGACCAAGATTCCAACGGTTTCAAAAAAATCCAGGATGTTGTCGATCTCTTCCGTAGACTCGTGATTATGAAGAGCTGTTGCAGACAACCGCCTTGCGTTTAGTAAATCGGGCGTCTGAAATTGGCGATCAAGATCGAAGATGAGGTCTACGCCGTGCGCAAAACGAAATTGTTTGAGTTGAAACAAGGTCAGGATGAGTGCGACCAACGCTGCGATCGCGGGGATGCTGCTGAAATCCAAATGAATTCCCATCACGCTCTCTTTTCGGTTGAGTTTCCTTTGAATCCTATTGTGACTTTGGAGGATGAGTTGCAAACCACTTCCGCGATCGTTCCTGTTCGCGAGATATAACTATTGTTGTCAGATGAGATGCAATAAAATCCCGATCTTTTGCAATTTCTTCGGCTTTTGAAGTATCTTGTTCATTTGCTGCTGCTAAATTAAACCAGAAATATACTTCTGCATAATTTCGTGGTATACCATGGCCTTTGGCATACATTACCCCAAGGTTGTATTGTGCGGTGGCATCACTTTGTTCGGCAGCCTTGCGCCACCACGCGGCGGCCTGTGCGTAATCTTGGGGTACGCCCTTACCGTCGTTATACAAGGCACCAAGATTGACTTGTGCAGGGATAGCACCTTGTTCGGCAGCTTTGCGGTACCAGAATGCGGCCTGTGCGTAATCTTGGGATACACCTAAGCCATTGTTATACGAACTACCAAGAAGAGTTTGCGCAATGGCACTACCTTGTTCGGCTGCTTTGCGATACCAAAATGCTGCTTGTGCATAATCCTGCGGCACCCCCTTGCCGTCGGAATACTCTGTACCTAGCAAGTATTGTCCTCCCGCATACCCCTGTTCGGCAACCTTGCGAAGCCACACCACAGCTTGCGCGTCATCCTGCGGCACGCCTAAGCCGTTGTGATAAATAAGAGCAAGACGGAATTGTGCATCTGTATCGCCAGCATTTGCCTTCGCAAGCACAGATGGGTCAATGCCTTTGGGCTGAGATTGAGTCTGGCCCTGGAGCGAAGGAGGGAGCAGGAAAGTGGCGACGGCGACAATCAGTGACGCCGCACCCACAAGCGAACGGACGAGTTGCTTCCAGTGTCTTTCCATAGCGCCTCTCGGAACCGAAATAAGCATAGCACAGATTCGCCGTTTCTTCTCCGTTCAAGCGCAGGAATTATTCATTCTCTCAGCCGTAACCCCACTCAGCCTAGCAGCGCGGTAACCTTGGGCATCCACTGGCTGATCTCGATCTTCTGCGGGCAGAGGCTTTCGCAGACGCCACAGGCGATGCACGCGCTGGAGCGCTGCGCCTCGGTGAGAAAGACCTGATACTTCACGCGGGCGCCTGGAACGTCGTCATACAAGTGCGCGTAGTTGAAGAAGTCGAAGTTGGCAGGGATGTACACGCCATTGGGACACGGCATACAGTAACCGCACTTGGTGCATGGAATGGCGATCCGCGCGTGATATTCTTTCCTGACTTCGGCAATCAACGCGAGATCCGCCGGGGTAAAGCTCTCCGTGCGCGAGCGATCCGCAAGGTTCAGGTTCTCCTCGACCTGAGCCAGGGTGCTCATGCCGCTCAGAATCACCGAAACTTCCGGCTGATCCCAGAGCCAATCAAGCGCCCACTCGACGGGCGCACGGCGCACGGAGTAGCCCTCCATGGCTGCCAGCACATCCTTGGGAGGATCGGCCAGACGGCCGCCCATCAGCGGCTCCATCACAACAACGCCCAAGCCCTTGCTTGCCGCCAGCTTCAGGCCACGCACGCCAGCCTGATTCTCCACGTCCATATAGTTGTATTGAATCTGGCAAAAGCTCCACAGATCCGTGCCATTGACGATCTCCTCGAAGGCCGAAGATTCGTCATGGAAGGAAAAGCCCAAATGCCGGATGCGGCCATCATTGAGCGCCGCCTCTGCCCGGTCCAATAACTTGTGCTTCAGAACAATATTTTGCCAACGACTGTGGCTAAGCGCGTGGAGCAAGTAAAAGTCGATGTGGTCGGTTTGCAGCTTTGCCAACTGCTCATTGAGCAGCCGGTCGAAGTCCGACTGGCTCTCGACCAGCCAAACCGGCAGTTTGGTGGCCAGCCTGACCTTTTCCCGGTAGCCGTCCTTCAGCGCCTTGCCGACCAGGACTTCGCTCTGACCACCATGGTAGGGGTACGCGGTATCGACGTAATTGAGGCCGTGGTCAATGGCGTACCGAAGCATAAGCGACGCCTCAGCTTCATCGATGTTTGGGCTGTTGGGCGCATGATCCAGCGTAGGAAAACGCATACAGCCAAACCCCAGAGCCGAAGCCTTCCAGTCGAGCTTTCCGAAATTGCGATACTGCATGGGCCTTCTCCTTATTGCGTCCTAGGCAGAATTTTACCTCGGAGCTTTGCATCAGATGTGAACTCAGGACATAATCTCAAGCCTACGTACTGGATTTCAGTACACCAGAGTGATTCGACAGACAAATAGTCAAGCCGAGGCCCGCAAACGTGCCTTAATGTTCTATAGTAACTACAGTTAATTGCTTTCGATGAACAGCGCAAATGAAACCGATATTGAGACGGTTCTCTGTGCCCGGGAGTTTCAGATATGCATCTTCGTTCCGCCATTCTGCAAGCAAGCATTTGCTCTCTACACCCATGGGCTCCTATACTTAAATACGACAAATATGGTCGCACTTCACAAAATCTGCCCTGTCAATGCGTTCTTGGAGATCGCCGGTTGACCGCGTTGAGCGAACTGGATGTGGGAGACAGTGGCATCGTAGGGGATCTCGATCTGCCTGAATCCGTGCAGAACCTATTGATGCATATGGGACTTGTGCCAGATGCACAGATCACGGTAATACGCCGCGCACCGGCCGGAGACCCGATTGTCTACGGCGTGGACGGCATGGAAATCGCTCTGCGGCGCGAGACGGCCGCATCCATCCACATGCGCGTGCCAGAAGCCGAAACACAGCCGAACTCCGCGAACGAGAAGAGCTCCAAGCGAATCGAGGCGGCACAATGAGCGGCTGTTGCGCTCCTTCAGTCTCCAAAACGCCGGCGTCTCTTCCCTCTGCGGGGCCTTTGCGGACCATTGTGCTGATCGGACCGCCAAATTGCGGTAAATCCACTCTTTTCAATCGATTGACCGGACTCCGGCAGAAAGTCGCCAATTTTCCTGGGGTTACCGTGGAACAGCGGCTCGGCCTGATGGCCGGCGTGGGACGCGACGACCTGACACTGATTGACTTGCCCGGCATCTACTCGCTGGATCCCTACTCCGAAGACGCCCGTGTTTCCATTGATGTATTGCGCGGTAAGATGCCCGGCACACCCAAGCCGGACGCCGTGTTGCTGGTGTTGGACAGCCTGCACCTGACGCGCCAGTTGATGCTGGCCGCACCGGTGCTGGCGCAGGGCTTGCCGACGCTGGTGCTGCTGAACATGAGCGACCTGATGGAAGAGCGCAGCGGCCACGTGGACGCGCTCAAACTGGCGCGCGAACTGGGTACGCCAGTCGCGCTGATCAGCGCCTTCAAGGGAACAGGCCTGGACGCAATTTCTTTGTTTCTGAATCAGCACACGGAGCGGAATGGCGCGCAACCGCTGAGTTTGCCCGTGCTGGGCAACGCAAACAGCGCCCACCTCTGGGCGGCGCAGGTTAGTCGGCACACCGGCTACCGCGCTCCCCTTTCGGTCGAAGGCACGCGGAAGATCGACGACGTCCTGCTGCACCGCTTCTGGGGACCGTTGCTGTTTCTGCTGGTGGTTGTCGGAGTTTTTGAGGTCGTTTTCTCCATTGGACAGCCACTCTCGGACGGATTCGGCTCCATTCTGAACAGCATCGGCGGCCTGATGCGGGATGTGCTGCCCGTCGGCTGGCTGCAATCGCTTTTAATCGACGGCGCATGGAAGGGCATCTCGTCGGTACTGGTTTTTCTGCCGCAAATCCTGCTGCTTTTTCTTTTTATTGGAATTCTGGAAGACTCGGGCTACCTGTCCCGCGCCGCGCTGATTGCCGACCGCGTCATGCGCACGATTGGCTTGAATGGCAAGGCTTTCATTCCCCTACTGTCGGCCTATGCCTGCGCGGTTCCGGCCATCATGGCCGCGCGCGTCATCGAGAACAAGCGCGACCGTCTGGCCACCATTCTGGTCACTCCTTTTATGACCTGCTCGGCGCGCCTGCCGGTCTATATGCTGCTGATTGCCGCCTTTATCCCCAACACTTTTTACCTGCACGGCCTTCTCGGCTTGCAAACACTGGTCATGCTGGGCCTGTACCTGGCAGGTTTTCTGGCAGCGCTGTTCACGGCATGGCTGCTGAAAAGCTCCATTCTCAAATCCACGGAGACGCCTTTCATTCTGGAACTGCCGCAGTACCGTATGCCCACGCTGCATTCCCTGTTGTTGCGGCTCTTTGATCGCGCCTCGATCTTTCTGCGCAAGGCCGGAACCGTCATCCTCTGTGTGACGCTGGCCCTCTGGGTGCTGGACCACTTGCCGGTAACGCATACGGCCAGCGGCGCATACTCCGCACCCGAACTGGCCGACAGTATCGTTGGCCACCTAGGCCGCTTCATCGAACCGGCCATTGCTCCGCTGGGCTTCAACTGGAAGATCGGCATCGGGTTGATTTCCAGCGTAGCGGCCCGCGAGGTAATGGTCAGCACCATGGGCACCCTCTACGGCGCTGAAGCTGATACCCACGCTCTCAGCCTGCAAGCCGCCCTGCACGAAGACATGACGCTGGGCGGCGCGCTGGCGCTGATGATCTTCTTTGCCTTCGCCATGCAGTGCGTCTCGACCATGGCTGTCGTCCATCGCGAGACGAATAGTTGGAAGTGGCCGGCAATTCAGTTCGTCTATATGCTGGCGTTGGCATGGGTCGCGGCCTTCGCCGTCAACCACCTTGCCATGATCTTTCTGGGGTAAGCATTGCCCTCGCCGGAGAAGCGGCTCCCGGCGCAAATTACGGGAGCCACACTCGATCGGCAACTGGACCGGGATCCACCGCGCTGATTCGAAAAGTGTGTTTGCCTTGCGTCACGTGGTGTAAGGGAACGCAAAGCCGGACGAAATTATTCTGAACGGCTGCATTGCGGACACGCCCATATTCATCCTCCGAACCGCTCGCCCCAGGAATGTCATAAAGCGCCGGTTCTTTTCCGTCGACGCTGATGGCGACTCGCAGCTTCATGCCGGGATAAATGCGCATGGTGGGAAGGAAGTCAATGTAGGCATTGGCATCGCCAGCCTTCGCATCAAAGTTATATTCCAGATAAGGCGCAGCGGGTAAGTTCTTTTCCCAGTTACTCTGCGCATTCACCGGCAAGAGCGCCATCGCGTGGCCGGAAGCGCCGAGTCCATCGACCATGCGCCAGCCGGCATTACCGGCCTCCCCATTGCGATCCGCGGAGGCCGCGTTGCGCCAATGCTGTTCCTCGGGCAAAATGCCGGGAGCGGACGCGATCATTCCCGCCTGCGGTCGTTCTCCCCATGGCCAGCGCACCTGACTGGACCACGAAGTCAAATCCTGCGCTGTCACCAGTCCCGGCATCATATTTTTCCATTTACCGCCCGCGATCTGGGTGTTGTAGTGATCCACCTCTTTTGTCAAATCGTCGCGCAGCGCATCAACCTGTTTCTGGTTAGCGGCAACGTCAACTCCCAACTGGCTCTTTCGATCCGCCATAAAGATAAGTCCGCTTTCCGCAAGAACCCGTGCGGGAAAGCCAATGGTCTCCACATACGCATCGCGCTCGGCGGCTGGCATCGCGGCGGAAATATTCTTTTCACTCTGAAGCAAGTTTTCATACTCGTGACGAAGCGTATCGGCGCGCTCCGGCGTAAGCGAAAGCGCCCAGGCGCGATTCATCAGTTCCGGCTTGCGAATCGTTCCCAGCCGGTAATACTCGGCGAGAAGCTCCGACAGTTCCCTGGCCTGTTCCGGGCCGAAGTTATCGCTCAGGAAGTTATGCAGAAACTGTGGCTGGGAGTCCTGCCCCATCTTCTCCGGGTTCCATGCCAGCCGGGCGAAATAGTCGATCCCGATCTCCATGGGCTTGATATCCCCAACATTGATAACCCAGATATTTCGCGCGTCGTTTTCCCATGCTTTATGAAGCTCCTCCCAGATAAGTGCCGGAGGAGTCGTGTTGATCCAGGTATACGAATGAGGTCCGCCATAATAGGATAAGTGCCAGTAAACACCGGCGCCTCCCGCGCGCTTTCTTTCTTCCAGGGAACTTAGCCGGCGAAGATATCCGAAGTTATCGTCCACCCAGAGCAGCGTTACATCGGACGGCACCTGCAAACCAGCATCATAAATCCGCAACACCTCTTTGTACGGCACAAAAACCTGCGCCACCGGCCCCCATCGTTTTGTCACATATTGGCTGAGGAGCGCACGCTGATCGTGAAGCACCTCGGTCATGGTGGCAATTCTCGTCGGAATATCTCTGGCGCCTTCCATGGATTGGTCATGAATGCCGCGAATTCCAACCGTCCAAACGGCCTCCTGGCTGGAGCGCGCCTTGACCGTCTTTTCCCAGATGGCATCAATGGCCGGCTTGTTCGTGGTGTAGTCCCAATGTCCCTGCCGGCTCTCATCCCAATGCACATTGTTGTAAAGCATCGGCTCACAGTGCGACGCTCCGGCCACAATGCCGTACCGATCCGCGAGCGCAATGTTATCCGGGATCGATCCGAATTCCGCCGTAACTCCATGCATTGCCGGCCACAAGTAATTGAGGCGCAAACGCAGCATCAACTCGAAGACCTTTTGGTAGGTCTTGGGTCCAATATTTCCCTGCTCCGAATCAAAGCTCGTACGCGCCCAGGGATTGATGCCCCAGTCTTCATCGTTGATAAAGAAGCCACGATATTTCACTTGGGGTCGGTCGACTGCCGGAGCGGAAATTGTCACAAAGAGCTGATCGCGATGCTTGACAGGCACATCCGCCCACCAGTACCAGGGCGAAACGCCGATCAGCTCGGAAAGCTGCATAAGCCCATAGGCAGTTCCGCGACGATCACTGCCCACAATCACAAACGCTTTCTTTACGCCCGGGAAGGGGGCCAATACGACTTGCGACAGTGTGCCTTCCCAGACGCCGCGCAGGCCGGCAACGTCCTTCAGCTTGCCCGTGCGCGCCAGCTCGTCGATTAGCTGGCTGTGTCCGAGCGTGCCTGCAATAAGCACTTGCTCGCTTTTTGCTGTTTCCTGGATGCGCGGTTTTTTTCCTGTTACGCGATTCACGTCGTCCGCGAACAGGCCAGCGGCGATCTTGACAGCCTCGTAGTCGTTGGCGCTTACCGCAATGGAAATCGCGCCGTCAGCGCCGGCCAGTTTCACGCCTTGCCCATTGACGTTTCCCGTTACGGTTACGCCCGTGCTTGCAGATGCGCATGCAGCGATCGACCACAGGATGAAGACCAAAGAGGAAATTCGTTTCAGCACAATCGATTCCTCGGAGCGAGTATCCTCCGGCATGGCCGGAGGATACTCGTCCTTTGTTACGCTCCAGCCTTCTTCGCAATCTTGGCCCAGGAGTCTTTCAGCGGAAGGGTGCGGTTGAAGACCAGCTTGCCTGCCGTCGAGTCCAGATCGGCGCAGAAGTAGCCGACGCGCTCGAACTGGAAATGATCTCCCGACTTGGCGCTGGCCAGCGAAGGCTCCAGCTTGGCGCCCGAGAGGATTTCCAGCGAGTTGGGATTGAGATTGCTCAGCACGTCCTCGCCCTCGGCGACATCGTAGGGATCGGCCTTGGCGAAGAGGTGGTTGTAGAGGCGGATCTCGGCGGTGATGGCGTGCTTGGTCGAGACCCAGTGAATGGTGGACTTGACCTTGCGGCCGTCCGGAGCGTTGCCGCCACGGCTGGCCAGATCGCAAACGCAATGAACCTCGACGATGTTGCCCTCGGCGTCTTTCACCACGCGCTGGGCCGTGACGAGATAAGCATTGCGCAGACGGACTTCCTTGTTCAGCGAAAGGCGATGGTACTTGGGCGGAGGAACCTCGCGGAAGTCATCCTGCTCGATATAAAGCTCGCGCGAAAATGGCACCTGACGCGTGCCGGCGGAAGCGTCTTCCGGGTTATTGGCAACCTCAAAAGAATCTTCCTTATCGGCGGGGTAATTGTCGATAACGAGCTTCAGTGGATGCAGAACGGCCATGGCGCGGGCCGAGCGGCGATTCAGGTCGTCGCGCTGGTAGTGCTCCAGCATTTCAATGTCGGTGGCGCCGTTGGTGCGCGAGATGCCGATGGCGGCGCAGAAGGCGCGAAGAGCTTCGGGGGTGAAGCCAAGGCGGCGGACGCCGGAGAGGGTGGGCATGCGGGGATCGTCCCAGCCACTGACGCGCTTTTCCTCGACGAGTTGGAGGAGCTTGCGCTTGCTCAGCAGCGTGTAGGTGAGATTCAGGCGGTCGAACTCGATCTGCTGCGATGGGAAGATGCCGAGCTGTTCGATGAACCAGCGATAGAGCGGCTGGTGGTCGGCGAACTCGAGGGTGCACATGGAGTGGGTAATGTTCTCGAGGGAGTCCGACTGGCCGTGGGCATAGTCGTACATGGGATAGATGCACCAGGCATCGCCGGTGCGCTGATGGCTGGCGTGCAGGATGCGATACATGATGGGATCGCGCATGATGATGCTGGGCGAGGCCATGTCGATTTTGGCGCGCAGGACGCGGCTGCCGTCGGGGAACTCGCCGGCTTTCATCCTCTGAAAAAGGTCGAGATTTTCATCGATGGAGCGGTTGCGATAGGGACTGTCCTTGCCGGGCTCGTTGAAGTTGCCGCGATACTCGCGAATCTCATCCACGGAAAGATCGTCGACGTAGGCCTTGCCCGCCTTGATGAGCTGCAAAGCCCACTCGTAGAGCTGGCCGAAATAGTCGGAGGTGTAGCAGAGGCGATCCCACTCGAAACCGAGCCAGCGCACGTCCTTCATGATGGAATCGACGTACTCCTGCTCTTCCTTTTCGGGATTGGTGTCGTCGAAGCGCAGGTTGGTCTTGCCGCCGAACTCGTCGGCGAGGCCGAAGTCGATGCAGATGGCCTTGGCGTGACCGATGTGGAGATAGCCGTTCGGCTCGGGAGGAAAGCGCGTCTGGACGATGGCGTCGCCGTACTTTTTGGTGCGCACGTCCTCGGCGATTTGGTCGCGCAGGAAGTTGGAGGGCTTGTGCGCCTCCTCAATGATGAGGTCAGAGCTTTTCGGATTCGGATCGGTCATAGCTGCAATTCCTTCTCTACTGACAGTGTATCGAGCGATTGTAGGCTGGCTTCGGCCTCGTGGATGCGAGCCAGACAGCACTCGCGGCCGAGAACCTCCATGGTTTCAAACAGCGGCGGCGCGTTTTTGCGTCCGCAAACGGCGACCCGGATGGGCTGGAACATCGGCCCGGCCTTGAGGCCGAGCGCATCAGCTGCTTGGCGCAAGGCCTGCTCCAGTGAAGCGGGTTCAAACTCTGTTGTAGCAAGCACTTCCCGCGCATGCTCAAGGATGCGCCGGGCCAAAGCCGCATCACCCTTCTTCGGAATCAGGTCGGCCGGATCGTAGGCGGCAAGTTCCGGCAGAAAGAAGAAATCGGCTGCCGGGACGGCATCGCGCAACAACTTGATGCGTTCGCGAATGAGCGGCGCGACGGCAAGCAGCTTTTCCGGCGTGGCCGCAAGACCAGCCTTTGCGAAAAAGGGCTGCAAGCTGTGGCTGAGCTGGTCGACCGGCAGAGCGCGAATATGCTCGGCGTTGAGCCAGACGGCTTTGGAATCGAAGGGGTCTTCCTCGCTGAAGTTGATGACGGCATTGGCGCGATTAACGCCTTCCAGCGTGAAGGCAGCCTTGATCTCGTCGAGCGAAAGAAACTCGCGGTCGTCCTTGGGCGACCAGCCGAGCAAGCAAAGAAAGTTGACGAAAGCCTGGGGAAGGAAGCCGGCATCGCGATAGGTGGTGACGCTGACGACCGGGCCGTGCTTGCGCTTGGAGAGCTTGGCACCATCGGGCGCGACGAGCAGCGGAAGATGCGCAAACTGCGGCGAATCAACGCCTAGCGCCTCAAAGGTCAACAGATGCTTGAAGGTGTTGGTGAGGTGATCCTGGCCGCGGATGATGTGGGTAATGTTGAGATCGGCGTCATCCACGCAGGAGGCGAGATGGTAGGTCGGCACACCACCCCAGAGCGACGGAGCTGAATCGTTTGGGGTTTCAGTGGAACGCAGCAGGGCGAAGTCCTCGACCTCGTCGGCAAGCTTGGACTGTGGACCGTAAACGCTATCGGTAAAGCTCAGCGTGCGTCCCTGACCGCGAGGAACGCGATAACGAAGCGCGAAGGGCTCGCCTGCGGCGGCGCGACGGTCGCTCTCTTCGCAGGAGAGTTCGCGCATGCCAGGGTTGAAAAGCCACGCGCCCTGCGCCGAGGATTGAACGCCGTCGGCTACGTGGGCGGGAGTGAAGTCGCGATAAGCAAGGCCCTTGGCGAAGATTTCTTCCGCCTTCTGGCGGTGCAGCGCCAAGCGCTCGGACTGCTTGTATTCCTCGTCCCAGTCCAGGCCCAGCCAGCGCAAGCCGGCAAAGATGGACTCGACACTGGCGTCGCTGTTGCGCTCGACATCGGTGTCGTCCAGGCGCAACACCATGGTTCCGTGATTGTGACGGGCATAGAGCCAATTGAAGATAAAGGTCCGTGCGCTGCCGACGTGCAGGTAGCCGGTGGGCGAGGGAGCAAAACGAACGCGGGGAGTCTTCTGCAAAGAGGGAGCCGATTCAGACATCGTAGCTATATGGTATCAATCGCTAGTCAGCCGCGCTCACGTCGAGGCTGACTAGCGACCATAGCTTCTGCTCCGGAGCAGCATTTCTCTTCCCTGCTCTACGTGATGTCGTCGGTATCGTAGACCGGAGCGACGCGCTTTTTGGGCGCTTCATGGACGGAGCTGAGCAGATCGTCGACGACGTCTTCGATGTGGCTCTGATCTTCGATGACGGCGCTCATGCTCTTCAGCTCTTCGGGCTCGATGACGCGCTCGATCAGCACGACTGCGTGGCACTGGGCGACGTTGTCGAGGTTCAGGCCCTCCGGAGTTTTGGCCTTGATGCTGATCTGGTCGGTGCCGAGGCCAAGCAGATCGGCAATGCGGGCGCGCATCTGGCCGGAGATGGGGCCGATCTTGGGCGCGGCCACAATCAACGTGGTGTCGATGTTCACGATGCGATAGCCGGAGTGTTGCAGCACATCAACGGCCTTGGCAAGAAACAGGGCCGAGTCGGCATTCTTCCAGCGCGGATCACTGGGCGGGAAGAAGTTGCCAATGTCGCCGGCGGCCACGGCGCCCAGGAGCGCATCGGTCACGGCGTGCAAGAGCACATCCCCGTCGGAATGGCCTGCCAGACCCTGCGGATGCTCAAGCTTCAGCCCGCCCAGGTAGAGCGGCACACCCGTCTTGAAGACGTGCGAGTCATAGCCAAATCCGATGCGTGTTTCCATGTCTGTTTTTCCTAATAAAATTACACAAATCAACGCTAGTTAACCGCACTAGCTGAATCAGACCCATTCTTTTGCGCTTGAAGTATTTCAAGACTCCTGGTAAGCAAAAGCTTCAGGTCCCACGCTTGGGCCACATCGTTGATGTAGATGCGCGAAGCCCCGAACGCTTCCGGAGACTGTTCTATCTCAAAGCCATTTGCGAGTTGGGTCGCTTCCTCAACAGGAACCAAAGTGGTTATGTTCTTCCTTTTCGTGTCTCCAAAGAACCTTACAAACCAGTAGGTCGGCCGACTGTACGAAACATTAAAGTAGTTGACAGTGTCTTTGTATAGAATTGCCTCTTCGGAAATACCTGACTTTACGCATATTTCGCGCACAATCCGATAAAACTCTAATTCTTCATCCGTTGTCACGATAGCTGAATCGGATATTTTCTCTTCCACCGCTGGTTTTTCGTCAGATTTGACTACAACGCTCTCCTTCGGGATGCTTGAAGTCCCTGCCTTGTCCTTGTCATTGTCAAGTGTGCGCTGTAGCCCCTCTCGTAGCCTTTCAATGAAGTCATTACTCATCACTCTAAGAAGTGTCGGCTCAATAGAATCACGCGCAACCTCGCCCAGCCTAACCCTCACGGCTTCAGTTCGGCGTCCTTTGTAAATATCAGCAGTTAGCCATTGCATGAATGACTCGTCTTCGCCAGGAGCCTTCAATACCCTTGCAAGTTTATCGATTATGGCCTGTCTGTATCTAGCATTTTCAGCATCGACGATGAGTGTCCCAGCATTGAATGAATCACGGCTGAATTTGGTAAGAAATGCGGCAACTTTGCCCCAATCTGTCTTAATATCATCGAGTGCAAATGTAAAGAAAGGGTCTTTGTCCATCACATTCTGATTCTCTAGGTCGCCAAAAAAGAGGTAATGACATCCGTCCGTTATAACTCCGAAATGGAGTTCGGGCATTTGCGCAATATATCGAGCCAACTGATTAGATTTAGCCGCAATATCAGCTCCCAACGCTTTTGTTTCAAAAGCCATTAACGGTTTTGTGCCCGTAACGTCAAAAATTGCGTAGTCCATCCGGTCGGGCTGCTTTTTTCCATCTCCTTGGACGAAGGGAGCCGCATATTCAGGACGAACCTCTTTGGGTGAGTTCGGATCGTATCCAAGCAATCGAATAAAAGGGACAACGAGACCCATCTTTGCGGCTTCCTCGTTTTCGATGTACTCTTTGCTCGTTTCATACCGCTGCACAAGATCCTTGAGCTGATTCGCGTCCATCGTGCACACCTCTTTCTCTTCCAAATCTTCTTGCTAACGACGCTGATGCAGGTAAAACTCGGCCAGCTCCAAGTCGCCCGGCCGGGTAATCTTCAGATTAATCTGGGAACCCGGCACAACGGCTACCGGAAGACCGGCACGCTCAACCAGAGAAGCCTCGTCGGTGCCTACAAATCCATCGGCCTGAGCCTCGGCAAAGGCCTTCTGCAACAATCCATAGCGGAAGCCCTGCGGCGTCTGCGCCAGCACGACAAACTCACGCGGAATCGTCGAGGTAATCAGCGCCCCGTGCGCGGTCCGCTCGACCTGCTTAATGGTGTCGACGGCCGGTAGACCAACAATTGCCGCTCCGTGTTCGATCACGGCGTCGATGGTCCGCTCGATGGTGGCCGTATCGATCAGCGGACGCACCGCATCGTGGACCAGGACGACATCGTCCGGCTCGGCGGCCAGAGCGGCCAGAGCGTGAGAAACCGACTCCTGGCGATTATCGCCACCCTCGACCACGCTGACCCGGTCAGCAAAGCCATACTCGGCAATCTGAGCCTGAACACGCTCGATTTCGTTTTTGCGCACGGCGACATAGATCGCCGTAACACGCGGCGCAGAAGCAAAAGCGCGCAGCGAATGAATCAGGATGGGAACGCCATCGAGAGCGAGGAATTGCTTGGGCTGCGGTCCGGCCATCCGGGTTCCGAGTCCTGCCGCTGGAAGAATCACGAATACATGCATAACGGTTGGAGTATAACAGCGCAGACGGCACAGCGTGCGGGCATTACATCCAGCAATGTTCTTCAAGCGGCAAACCAGGCGGCCGCCTTATCATTTTGGAATGCGCACAGTGCTGCCCATCGACACCAAACTTTTGAAGCCTGGCTTGCGGCTGGCCGTGGGGCTGTCGGGCGGCGCGGACTCCGTTGCACTGACGCGCGCACTGGCCGCGCGGAGCAAGGATTTGGGGCTGGTATTGCACGCCGCCCATCTGCATCACGGCCTGCGCGGCGAGGAGGCCGACGGCGATCTGGCCTTTGCGCGCGCGCTGGCGGCCGAACTGGGCCTGCCCTTCCATGAGGCGCGGGTGAACGCCGCGGAGGAGGCCAAGGGAACGTCAGCCAAATCCGCTGAAACCGTTGAGGAAGCCGCACGCCGCCTGCGCTACGGCTGGTTTCGCGAGCTGATGGCCTCGGGAGAAGTTGAGGCCGTGGCCACGGCTCATACCCGCGACGATCAGGCGGAAACCGTGCTGGCCAAGTTTCTGCGCGGAGCCTGGACCGAGGGGCTGAGCGGCATTCACCCGGTCGTCGAGTTCCCGGAGGGGCGCATTCTGCGTCCGATGCTGAGCGTCACGCGGGCCGAGGTGGAGGCGTATCTTCACGCGCTGGGCCAAAGCTGGCGCGAAGACTCCTCCAACAAACATCTGACCTTCACCCGCAACCGCATCCGCCACGAACTGCTGCCGCAACTGGAGGAGTGGAATCCGCAACTCCGCGAGCATCTGACACAAATGGCCACACTGGCCTTGGACGAGGAGGCGTGGTGGCAGGCCGAACTGGCCCGCGTGGCTCCACAGTTGATCCTGCCGGGACGCCCGGTGCGCGGCGGTGGGCGAGCAGGCGGCGACGGCCAAACGCTGTCAATGGATGTCACACGTCTGTCCGCGCTGGCTGTGGCGCTGCAACGAAGGCTTTTGCGCCATGCGGCTCAGCAACTGTGCGCCGCTCTTGATTTTTCCTCGACCGAGGCGCTGCGCAACCTGGCCCTCACAGGCCGCGCCGGCCAGAGGCTCCAGTTGGCCCCGGGGTTGGCAGCCGAGCGGACTCACCGCGAACTACGCCTGTCGGTTCCCGACGTTGCACCCGCCGTTATGGAGGCCGTTCCTGAATACACGGTTTCGCTGCCCGGCGAGGTGGAGGCTCCGGCCTTCGGGCTGAAGCTGCGGATTGAGATTTCCGCGTCGAAAACAGAGGGATTAACGGCCATGCTGCGCAACTGGCGACCGGGAGACCGCGTCCAGCCGCGTTACAGCTCCGGCCCGCGCAAAGCCAAGGAAGTACTTGAGCGCCTGCGGGTTACGGGATCCAGCCGGGCGCTATGGCCGGTTCTGGAAATCGACGGTCGCATCGCCTGGATGAAGGGCATCGAAGTGGAGCCGACACCGGGAATTCACATTCTGGCAGCCAGCCTGGAAGAGGCTGACGATAAAGAAAAATCTGACCGCGAGATACTTTCTTGAAGAAGCAACATTCCGTCTCCATCTGGACTACTTACGAATTTCTATACGTTTTTCTGCCATGGGCGTAAAATTGAGGCACTGCTCTTCCGTGACGGCACGGCCAATGTGCCTGCCTTCAAGATTTCGTGTATTTTCTGTAACTTTGAAGATCGTACCGGCGTCTAAAGGATGATGTAGGTGGTGTTGGAGACCCGTTCGTAGGCTTCTCCAACACCGGAAGAGAGGAATCCTGGTGAATTCGACCGTTAAAACGCTCATATTCTGGGCCTGTATTCTTGCCTGCCTGATGGTTGTGCTGAGTATGTGGTCAAAGAATGGGGGCGTGGGCAAGGATACGGAAATCTCCTACTCGGACCTGTACAACGCGGCCAAGCAGAGTCTTGTGGCCGATGCCGAGGTGCAGGGTACGGAGCTGCATGGCCATTTGAAGGCCACGCCCAAGGTGCAGTTTCACACCCATGTCGGGGATCACTACGAGTCTCTTGAAACGGCATTCCTGGCCTCGGACGTCCACTTTTCCAAGAAGGAACAGCAGAACAATATGCTGCTTCCGATCCTGTTTAATGTGGGACCGTTTGTTCTGCTGGGCCTGATCTGGTTCTTCATGCTGCGGCAGATGCAGTCGGGCGGGAACAAGGCGATGTCGTTCGGCAAGAGCAAGGCGCGCCTGCTCTCGATGCAGCAGAAGAAGATCACCTTCAAGGACGTGGCCGGCGTGGATGAGGCCAAGGAAGAACTGAAGGAGATTATCGAGTACCTGCGCGAGCCGGCGAAGTTTCAGAAGCTGGGCGGGCGCATTCCCAAGGGCGTGCTGCTGGTGGGGCCTCCGGGAACCGGCAAGACGCTGCTGGCCAGAGCCGTGGCCGGCGAGGCCAACGTGCCTTTCTTTTCAATCTCCGGCTCGGATTTTGTGGAGATGTTTGTTGGCGTGGGTGCAAGCCGCGTCCGCGACCTGTTTGAGCAGGGCAAGAAGAACGCCCCTTGCATCATCTTCATCGACGAAATCGACGCGGTGGGCCGCCATCGCGGCGCAGGCTTGGGCGGCGGACACGACGAGCGCGAACAGACCCTGAACCAGTTACTGGTCGAGATGGACGGCTTTGAATCGAACGACGGCGTGATTCTGGTGGCCGCCACCAACCGTCCGGACGTGCTGGATCCGGCGCTGCTCCGCCCCGGCCGTTTCGACCGCCGCGTAGTGGTTGGGCTGCCTGATGTGCGCGGCCGCGAGGAGATTCTTGCCGTTCACGTAAAGAAAGTCCCTGTTTCCGAAGACACGAACCTGAACGTTTTGGCTCGTGGAACACCAGGCTTCAGCGGCGCCGATCTGGCCAACATGGTCAACGAGGCCGCCCTGAACGCCGCGCGCATGAACCGCAAGCAAGTGGTCATGTACGACTTCGAGCTGGCCAAGGACAAGGTGCTGATGGGCGCCGAACGCAAGTCCATGCTGCTCACGGACGAGGAAAAGCGGGTCACAGCCTACCACGAAGCCGGCCACGCGCTGGTGTCGATCATTCACCCGCACTCCGACCCGATTCACAAGGTCACCATCATTCCCCGCGGCATGGCTCTGGGCGTCACCATCTTTTTACCTGGCGACCGGCACAATTACACGCGGGAATACCTGGAAGCCAATCTGGCCATCGCCTATGGCGGACGGGTGTCCGAGGAGATATTCCTCAACCAGATGTCCACCGGCGCGGGCAGTGATATCGAGAGCGCCACGGACATGGCCCGGCGCATGGTCTGCGAGTACGGCATGAGCCGCCTCGGCCCCCTGACCTTCGGCAAGAAAGAGGAGCAAATATTCCTGGGACGCGAAATCGCGCAGCATCGCGACTTCTCAGAAGAAACGGCCCGGCAAATCGATCTGGAAGTGCGCCGCCTGATTGATGAGGCTTACCAGTCCGCGCATGCGATTGTGGAATCCCATGCGGCGGTCATGCACCGGATTGCGGCAGCCCTTCTGGAGCGCGAAACCATCGACGCCGAAGAGGTGCAGATGCTCATCGACGGCAAGGAACTGCCTCCTGTTCGCTCGAATCTGGCCTCGCCCAGCGATACCGGCAGCGGCGACGTGCAGAAGGTGCTCAAGCCGGATACCCACGGCGGCCCGAACTATCCCGAAGGTTCGCCTTCCCCGGCTTAAATCCGTTAGTCCTTGCACAGGCAAAAAAATAACGGGCCACTCCCACAAGAGTGGCCCGTTATTTTTGCGAAAGAGACTACGGTACAAATTGGCCCATCGGCATGTTTTCAGCCTTCCGATCCGAGGCCGTCCAACAAAATGCGCAGCACAGGCCATCGGGACTTCATCGAACGGGGGTGGAGAGGATACTCTAAGAGGGTAGCAAATCAAAGATGCGGCGGCGACTCAAAGTGGCTAGAGCCCAAGAGCGCCCAATAGACACACCAGGCATTGAGGAGAGTCCCAAATTGAAGAAGTTGCTGCTTTCGATTCTGGCCATGGTTCCGGCCTTGTTTATGCCCCTGGCGGCCACCAGCCAGATTGCCCCAGATCGCCCCGCGCGCGCACCGCAGACTGAACCCACTACCAAGTATGAAGTCTTTGCTGGCTATGGCTATACCGCCATCAATCAGGTGAACCAGTCGCGCTACGGCTTGCAGGGCGTGAACGTGTCGGTGACCCGCGACTGGGGAAGATTTTTCGGCGTCACCGCCGACGGAGCGTATTACAAATATCCCCTCGCCGGTTGCAATTCATCCAAGGTCGGCGTAACGGATGGCAACTGCAACCCTGGCGATCCGTCGGTGGATACGGTGCTGTTTGGCCCAGTTCTGCATGCCAATTTGTTCGGGCACGTGGACGGCTTTGTTCATGTACTGCTGGGCGGAGAGCACACGGGCGGCGAAAGCATGACCCCGAAGGTTTCCTTTGCGGGCGGAGTGGGCGGAGGTCTGGACTATAAACTGACCAGACGCTTTGCCGTGCGCGCCTCGGGCGACACCATCGCCAGCTCGTTTTCCCTGCGCGATAACTCTCCCGAGCTGGGATACTCGCCGCATCGGCGCCGGAGCGCGCGCGCTTCGTTTGGCATTGTTTACAGGTTCTAAAGCATTTTTACGGTTTCTGTAGGTCTAATTCGTGGTTTCCCACCCATTTCACAAAGAACGTGAAATGGGTGGGGCACGGAGCATCCATCCATCATCCGTGAAAAAGCTACAAGGCCGCAAAAAGCGGGGTCGAACCTCCGCTTTTTTTGAAGAGCTTGCCCGCTAGGGCATTCTCGACTTCAGCTTGATCAGTTCCCCATCCACAGCGAAAGTGCCGTATCCGCGGTGGTGGATTGTCTTGGGATTTTTCTGCGCCGGGTCGGACCAGGCCTTGAGGACTTCCAGAACAAAGAGATTGAACTTGTTGACCAGATGGGTGTCGACCACACGGCATTCAAGATTGGCAAAGCACTCGGCCACCAGCGGCGGCGCGACGCACTCGGCCTGCACCGGCGTCAGGCCGAAGCGCTCGAATTTGTCCACATCCCGGCCCGAGCAGTTGCCGATGCCCACAACTTTCGGCGCCAGTTCCAGAGCCGGAATGGCGATGACACACTCCTTCGTCGCCTTCAATGCGGCAAAGCTGTAATCGGCGTTGCTGACAATACAGGCAATCCGCGGCGGCTCAAACTCCACCATCATGTGCCAGGACATGGCCATCACGTTGGCACGGCCCTTCCGCGCCGTGGTGAGCAGAACGACAGGTCCCGGTTCGAGCAACTGGTAGACCTTTGCAAGCGGCAAATTCTTCATTGCACTGGAACCTCCCATTGACCTGATTTGGCAGAACGGAAGACGGCCTCGATAACAGCCATGTTTTTGATGGCGTCTTCAATGGGGACAGGCACTTCGGCGCCTTCCAGAACGGCTCTCGAAAAAGCATCTCCCTGAAGGGTGTACTGATCGCAGGCGGGAAAGGTCTCGGTGGCAATGCCGCTGCCGGAGAGCTCGCCTGTGGAATCAAGGAAAAGACGGGCGGGGCGGTCGGGAAGCGCGTTGAAGGGAATCTCCAGTTCGACGCGTCCCTTTGTGCCGAGGAAGTGAAGGCGCTGGCAAGGAATCGTCTGCGTGCCGCAGGTAAAGATGGCCTGGCCGTCGGGAAAGTCGAGAATCGCCGAGGTGAGCCGGTCGATGCCCATCTGGGGATCGCGGCCGATGGCTGCAACGACACGAGTGGGTTCCTGCTGGAAGGCGTAGCGCGAGGTGTGAACGAGATAACAGCCGATGTCCATGAGGCCACCGCCGCCCATCTCGACCTGATTGCGAATGTTGGCTGGGGCTACGTTAAAGTAGCTGTAGAAGCCAACGATGGAACGTAGTTGACCGATGCGGCCTTCGGCCAGCAACTCGCGAAGGCGAAGCCACTGGGGATGGCAGTTGACCATGAAGGCTTCGCCGATTTTGACTCCGGTGCGGGCGCGAACGGCAAGAAGCGTTTTGGCCTCGGCAACGGTGAGGCTGAGGGGCTTTTCGCAAAGGACGTGCTTGCCGGCTTCGGCGGCCTTGATGGTCCAGGGGACGTGCAGGTGATTGGGCAGAGGAATGTAGACGGCGTCGATCGCGGGATCGGCGAGAAGTTCCTCGTAGGAACCATAGGCCGTGGGAATGCCCTGCGCGGCTGCCGCCTGCTGAGCCTTGGCCAGATCACGGGAGGCAATGGCTGCAACCGTGGTGAACTGGCCCCGCTGCAGTGCGGGAATGACGTGCCGGAGGCCGATATTGGCGGTGCTGAGAACTCCCCAGCGGAGTTTGTTGTTCATGGCCATCATGATAAACGCGAACTCCGCTCAAGGATAGGCAGAACTGAGCAGAGTTAAACTTCAGACGCGCGGACCGGCAACTCTTGTTTTGCCGTGGAGTCATCGTCTACCAGCGCTACCCGCCCACTCATCACCGTAGTACTGCGATAAACGGACTTCCAACCATTCTATGCAAAATGGATGTAATGCATTTTAAATGATGGTTTTAAGCGAGTCTATGCTGAAATACTTATCCTGTACTGCCAACGGTTGTTTTGCTGCAAATGGCTGATGGAAATGGAGATTACTGGTCTATACAGGCTTACAGGGCGAATTTCCGGTTTTTTCCGGGGAGGGCCTGATGGCCGGGGTTGCGGGCGTGGCCGAAGCGGCGGCGCGGGCGGCAGCCAAGCCAAATTGAGGCCGG
>Ga0255348_1000005_pt1 | contig 168024 bp, 130 predicted proteins | sample CBST25v5metaG_FD_189945 | JGI IMG/M metagenome (GOLD analysis project Ga0255348, IMG submission 189945) | Peat soil microbial communities from Stordalen Mire, Sweden - C.B.S.T-25.v5 | ecosystem: Environmental > Terrestrial > Soil > Wetlands > Peat | place: Sweden: Norrbotten County, Stordalen... | reverse complement strand
CGGCTACCGAACGGTGCACACGAACCCGCCGTTCCGACCCCTGTGTCAGCAACTGTTCCATGACGCCATCGTCAAACCTGCGCAGCATGCCTGTCCAGAGGGGAAGACAAGACGCTTACGTCGATGGCGCCCTGTATCCGCGAGATGCTGCGAAATAAGATTTACATCGGCACGCGCATATGGAATCAAAACGCATACATCAAGCGGCCGGGCACGAACAAGCGTGTGGCGCGGCCGAGAGAGGAAAGTGAGTGGATTAGTAAGGATCTTCCTGAATTGCGAATCGTATCTGACGAACTATGGGCCAGAGTTCAGCAGCGCCAATGAATACTGAAGGAGCGTTATGCAAAAAGCGGCAGGATTTCTCGTGGCGCTCATTCAGCACATCTCTTGAGCGGACTCCTGACCTGCAGTGAGTGTGGAGGCCCGTTTTTTGTGATTTCTGGCACAGGCAAGTACGCCACCTATGGGTGTTCCGTGCGTTCAACCGCTCTGTGTGCTCTAATCGTGCGAAGATTAAAGAATCTCAACTTGAAATGAAGCTTTTCGCTCAATTGCACACCGCGTTCAACACGCTGACAGTCTTTGATTCGCTTATTGGCTCATTGATCCATTTCCAAGGCGAATTGCTCGCCGGCACCGAATCTGCTCAAAGGATCCTGGATCTCCAGACACAACTACGCAATCTGATTGAGGAATTGGCGCAAATAGGAGGCTCGAACGCATTACGGGAGGGAATTCGCGAACGCGAGGAAGAACTGAAAGGCCTTCAGGCCCTTAAAAGCAACCGCAAGGAGCTATCACCAGATGAAATTGCGAAAAAGGTACGGGAGGCTCTTCAAGACATCCCCGCTCTTTTCAAGGTAGATCCGCTTCTGGCAAAGGCCAAACTGGCGGAGCATTTGGAGCGCATCACCATGTGCCCTCAACCGGATGGTACGTATTCAGTTGAGGGGGAGTGGGACTTGCTCGGCGCGGGATTTGCGCCACAGATGGTTGCGGGGGCTGGATTTGAACCAGCGACCTTTGGGTTATGAGAAGGCTAAATAACTGATTCTAAAAGGACTACGGCGGCGTAGATGATCCCTAGCGCCCCTTTAGAATCAGTAAGATATAAACACGGTCTTTTTAGCGTTCCCCGGTTTGTTCCCTCGCTTTGAGGTTCCGCGTGGGAGCGTGGTTTTTGGGATTTGCTGCTTCAGGTCAGCGAACGTAGGCTGAAATCTACTTTGGCGAGGAAGGGGCGAATCCCGAGCAGCACTTGTCTTAGGCTGCCTCTTACCGCATAATAAGTCGAGAAAGTTGACCTATTATGCAAACGCCGAACGAGCGACAAAAAGAGCTGTACCGGATCGCTGAGACTCAAGGGGGGTACTTTACGACCAAGCAGGCTGCTTCCCTCGGGTATGCCAGCAACAAGCGCGTCTACCATGTTCAGGCGGGCAATTGGCTCCGTGAGTATCGCGGAATCTATAGGCTGGCTCTCTTTCCGGAGCCTGATCGCCCGGACCTGATTCAGTGGTGGCTCTGGTCTCGTGATCGAAGCGATCGACCAGTCGGCGTCTACAGTCACCAGACGGCCCTGAGCCTGCACGAACTCACCGACGTGAATCCTTCCCGACTCGATATGACCGTGCCGCCGCAGTTTCGCCGTGGAGTTCCGGCGCCAAAGATTCTGCGCCTTCACTACGGACATGTATCGGAGGCGGAGCAGGAAATTCTATTCAGAGTCCCTGTGACTAACGCTCTGCGCACGATCCTTGATGTGTGGGAGGAAGGCTCGCTTCCAAAGGATGCGCTGCGTCAGGCATTCCAGGAGGCCCGGTCGACCGGGAAGGTCACCAGAAGACAGGCCGCAGACCTACTGAATGATTCCCGGTTTGCATCCGTTGCGCGAGAAGTGGAGGCGGCATGACAGACAAAGGCAAATATGCTACCGGCGCGGCACTGCGCGCTGCCCTCGAAGAAAGATTGAAGCAGATTGCGAAAACGGAAAACATCGAATTGCAAAGACTCCGGCGCCAGGTCGCTTTCGACCGCTTGCTGGCGCGTCTGTTTCAGAGTGCGGAGACACAATGGGTTTTGAAGGGTGGTTATGCAATGGAACTTCGTTTCCAGATTGCGCGAGCCACGAAAGACCTAGATTTTACTGTCCGCACAGTTTTCGCATCCGCGGGAGATGCGGTGCTCGAACATCTTCAAGAGGCGGGCCGTCGCGATCTGAACGACTTCTTTTTATTTCGCGTTGGTGATCCCATGATGGACCTTGATGGCGCACCTTACGGTGGCTCCCGCTATCCGGTCGAGGCGACGATGGCGCAGCGGACATTCGCACAGTTTCACATGGACGTTGGCATCGGTGATGTTGTGCTCGATCCTCTGGAGCGGGTACTGACACGAGATTGGTTTGTATTTGCCGAGATTCCACCGGCATCTGTGCCCATGATCCAACGGGAGCAACAGTTCGCGGAAAAGCTGCACGCCTACACGCTGCCTCGCGCTGGAGCGGTTAACAGCAGAGTGCGGGACCTCGTTGATATGGTTCTGCTGATTCAGTCGGGAACCCTCGCAGCTCCCTCAGTAGTCGAAGCTCTGCTGCGCACTTTCAAACGCCGCGGCACTCACCCTGTTCCTTCTGCGCTGGACCCGCCGCCGCCCGACTGGAATACTCCATTTGAAAGGCTGGCGGATGAATGCCACCTTGATCGCTCCGTGGGCAAAGCCTTCGATGAACTGTCACGGTTTTACGCAACATTGGCATGGCCTGGCTGAAGCCGGGGTTCTGGCCAGTATCGCGGGCATCAACAAGAAAGAATCAATATGCTGGGACCTCCCATCCTTTGCTTGTCAACTGTACCCCGACGATTTGATTTGTCATTGAGACTCCCTTGATAGTGTCTCGAATGTCAGGAAATGCCTGCTGCACATCGGAACGCGCCGCCCAACTCGCAAGGTTCACGATCTTGTAAGTGTACGTAATCTCTGCCTGGGATGATGCCGTATCGGGCTGTGTCCAGTTGACTATCGAATCGACGCTTTTCTGTCCGTAACAAAACCCCGCAACTTCCCCAATAGCGACGGGAATCTGCCGAAAGTATTTCTGGCCCTCCGCAGTGAGTTGGTAGCGCCTCACAGGTTGGGGTGGTGTCGGACCTCGCAGAGGGGCCAGCATCCCGTAAACCACCGCAATTGTGTCGGTCTCGGATACCAGGCCGGACTGTTGGAGAGTCGCCAGCTTCGCGCCTAGCCCAGATGGATCACCATGCTCAGACCTGGGCACGTCGACCGGGAACTGGCGACCGACCGTCGTGCAGGCTTGACCGTGTTTGGCGAGATGCTGGTTGATCGCAGTTGTAAAATTCGCGGCATTCGGCTCTCTTGCGGTATTGCAGGCGGACAGCAGGAACAGACCCGCAATCGGAATGAGAAGAAGGTTACGCATGGATATTGTCCTCCAATATCGATGAACTGCTCCAAACCTTATTGCACGTTTGTCCTCGGGGAACGTAGCTCCGCTATTGCGAAGTTCACGAACTCACTGGTTTCGCCGTGCATCTGATCGCGGCGGACAAATATCGCCGTTTCGATCTTGATGAGCTTGTCCGTCAGCGGCTTGAAGAGCACACCTGAACGAAGAAAGCGAGCGGCAGATTGCGGCACCAGTGCGACGCCCAGGTTGTTTGCGGCGAGGTCGATGCCTTGAATGATTGCGAGCGCTTCTTGCAGGCTGTGAGGATGAATGCCCACGCCATAGAGGTAATCCGTGACCTGCTCGTAGAAAGCAGGATGGGAAGAGCGCGGCATCCAGTAGAGAGTTTCTTCTATCAGGTCGTGGACCGAAAGTCGCAGTTTGGTTTTGAAGGGATGCTCAGCGGGGATGCAGGCAGCAAAGTATTCCTGTGCAATGGTGGTGACCCAGAGATCTCTATCGAGAATCGGCATGACGCCGAAGCCGACATGCACCTCGCCCCGGAGCACCCGTGCTATCAAATGGACCGTCGTATCCGCCTTGACGCAGACGCGCGGAAAGTTGGACCCCGGTGCCTGTTGCCGCTGGAGGAAGGGCAGGACCTTCTCATGGATATAGAGGGAGTGCCCGATGTGCAAGGGCCTACAGCTTTTGACCGCGGTATAGACCGCGTGGTCGAAACCGCATTGGATGTGCTTGACGGATTCGCGGATCTCCCGAATGGCAGACTGGCCTTGTTCGGTGAGTTCAAAACCCTTGAGGGTTCTCTGGAAGAGTTCAACGCCCCAGCCTTGCTGGAGCGTTCGTATCTTCCTACCCACGTTGGTGTGGCTGATGTGGAGGCGCGCTCCCGCTCGGAGCAGACTGCCCTCTTCAGAAAGAACGAGGGCGCACAGTAAGGCTTCTGTGGAGACATGGGGGAACATGCTTCACCTACTTATTCTGAGATTGAGGTAGGCGCGCTTACCCGACACATAAAGTGTCTAAATATATTCAGTGTGCGAGAAGGGGAAATCAGTCATGGCCCGCCACAATTTTTTCCATTCGAGCCAATCAGGCCCGGATGCGCCGTTGTGGAGGAGCTTTATGCTGAAGGACTTCCGGGTGGTCTGACAAGGAAGAATTCCGCGACTGGGGTTCGAAGAACCCTGGCAATCCGTTCCAGCGTGTCGAAGGAGGGAGCCCGATGCCCTCGTTCAATCAGGTTGAGAAAATTCAGGGAAACCTCGAGTTTCTCCGCCAATTGTTCTTGCGTAAGGCCACGCGACAGGCGCACTTCCCTCAACCGTTTTCCAAAGCTCTTGCGAAGTCTGCTCACCTCTAAGAGTCTTGGCAACGGCGGTCCGTATGACCACCAACATAAAGTGTGTGTATCAAGTTCACACACACTTTATGTAAATGTGGTATGAAGAATTCAGCCAGCTGGCTGACGCCGGGAGGCCACGCACCGCTGGGGGAACAGCGATGCATGGCGCCCGGCGCCCCAAGCTCCGTTCAACAGATCACGTCTTCAAATATTGTGGAGACTCTGAGCGGGCGAAACTTTGGGGAAGCGATTGTGACTCTCCTGTGAATGAAATGGCATTCAGCCCTCGAATGTTAACAGTTGAAGAAATGGAGCTTGCCGGATGACTGATTTCTCCTGTTTTCGGACTGAAGCAATGTAGGGACACACAATGCCTATACCAAACCCCATTCGCGGAAGGCGGACCAACGAAGAACTGTTCTTCGAGTATTACCCGCAGATTCTTGAGTGGGCCTCGCAGTTAGCGCATCTTGATCGTGCGGATGCCGAGGATCTGGTGCAGGATTTTTACATCCAGGTGAAGTGCATCAACATGCCGTTGGCAGAAGTTGATGAAATTGAACCCTACTTGTTTAAGATCCTGCGAAACCTTCATTACACGCGGCTCCGGCGGAAGGGCAGAAGCCCGATTTCCGAGATTTCTATTGCGGAGTACGACTCGCTGGAGCGCGGACTTATTGCGGTGGATCGGCGCGATCTCTTTCTTGTTCATGCCAACTTAAAAGAGATATGCGAATACGCGTGCCAGCGCAAGAGCACTGCCGTTCGTGCCAGCATCTTCATCCTTCGCTTCTTTTTGGGATACCGGCCGAGCGAGGTGATGAAGGTTGTTCTGGCTTCGAGAACGGCGGTTGACAGGTCACTCCAGTTGGCTCGCCGTGAAGCGCTGGAGTATCTTGATCGGACTCATACGGACTCGTCTGTTACTCATCAGGAGCAACAGAGTATTTCCACCGACACGGGAAGTGACCCTTCTCGTGCGCTCTTCCTTGAATTGCGTCGGACCATCTTTAGCTCTTGTAAAGGCCCTTGCTTTCAAAAGTCTCTGCTGGAGCAGCGCTATCAGGCCAAGTCTGAGGTTCGGTTTACGATTCTAGAGCTTTCGCATTTGGTGAGTTGCAAGACCTGCCTGGATCGAGTTAACACCGTTCTCGGGCTTTCGCTGTTGGACAGCCGTTCTCCAGATGACACAATCGGGCGTGATAATCCGCCGGGACCTGGGGATTCTGCTCCCAGGCTTACGATCACCCGGGGGAGGAAGCGGAGCGCGGGACCGAAAGAGCGCAAGGCACTGGACCGCAGGATGCAGGAGTTTTTGGAACATCGTCCAGCGCGGCTGGAGATTGCTGTCAATGGAGAAACGCGAACATCGCAACGGGTGACTGCTGAAGTCAACGAACTTCATCTCAAGCTGAATGCCGTAGAGGAACCGAAGTTCGTCGAGGTATTCAGTGAGCAAGGTGTCCGTCTGGCTTATCTGCATGTAACCGAGCCGACCCTTTATCCCAGCCTTGAGCAGCACCAGCACATCGCATTGAGTGATGGCCGTTCTTTAGACCTCACTCTTGCATTTGCCAGCGATATGCCCACGGTTCGTGTTGTGTACAACGATCCGATATTCGCACAGGTCCTAGTTTTCGACGATGGCATCGATGATCTCGATATTGATGAAGCGTCTATTAATGACTCCTGCCAGTTAGATCGCATAACTGAGCTCAAATCGGTGATTCAGCTTCCTGTCCAGCATTGGATTTCCTTTAAAGGGCTGAAGTTCTTCAAGGTTCCCGCGCTCCAAATGAATCCTCTTTTTGCAAGTGCCATTTTCCTGGCGCTGGCCTCGGTCTTCTGCCTGTTTCTCTGGCTGAAGAGTGGTCCAGGCATTACTTCCAGTGCATTCCTGGCTCGCGCACAAATGCGGGATTTCAGCGTAGCGGCCAATCCGCAGCCGGGCGTGATCTTCCAGAAGGTTCGTATCAAGACGCCCGCTGGAACAACCGAGAGAACACTCTACCGAGATGTTCAGCATCGTCGCCACTCCAGAGAGCAGGGCTTGGATGCGGACGACTCCAGGTTGAGAGACAAACTCAGAACCGCTGGCATCGACTGGAATGATCCCCTCTCTACTGCCACATACCGGGATTGGCGTGACCACGAAGCGATTACATCCGATTCCGTGAAGCGCACCGGGAACAATCTGCTGACCCTCACTACGGTAGTGAACGACAATGCGGTCATCTCGCAATCGCTCACCGTGCGGGAAACGGATTACCATCCTGTCGGAAGAAGCATAGAACTGCGGAACTATGGAACTGTCGAAATAGCAGAACTGGATTACAGTGTTCTGCCCTGGAATTCCGTCAATCCCGACTTGTTTGAGCCCTTGGCAGTCGTGCCATCGATGTTAGGAGGAGACGTTCGTGCTTCGATTCTTCCTCATCTTCCGGCGACGCTGACGCCCATTCAAATCGACGAGGCGGAACTGGCAGTGCGTCTTGTGTTAAATCGCCTCCATCTGGATTCAAACGGGCGGATTGCGTTGAGTCAATCCGCAGATGGTGTTCATGTCCAAGGAATTGTCGAAACCGACGACCAGAAGCGTCAGCTTCAGTCGGAGTTGTACTTAGTGCCGCATGTTCGGGCTTCGATTCAGACGGTGCGGGAGATGGCCTCCAAACCGAACGCCGGTTCGGAGGTCACCAGCATTCGGCAATCCTCCGTCGACGTCGCTCAGCCATCCGCCATCGAGAAGTATTTCGATGAACGGGGCATAGACAGAACTGTGGTTAGCGTCACCGCGCAGCGGTTCGTCGATAGTTCCATCACGGTCGGACGGGAAAGCCGGGCAATCAGCGATCTGCTTGACCGGTTCGCCTCCAGAGAAGCTCTTTCGGGCCCGGCGCGTGCCTCGTTGAGCGAACTTCTGATCCAACACAAGGCGGCGTTGCTGGCGGCTCTTGGGAAAGAGGAGCGCGAGTTAGTAGTGCTGCAATTGATTCCTCATCCGGTATCTAAGTCGGGAGATGTTCAGAGCAATACCGATGCCTTAAAGCTGGCTGCGGAACGGAACTTTAACCTCAGTGTCGAACTGACATCCGGCAGTGCCGCTACGCAACGCTCCGCCCAGTCACTTGCCCCTCAACTCGCCGAATCCATCGCACAACTCCGCGCAGTTGTGCTCGACATTTCAGCAGCTCAATTGCACCCGTCATCATCCGCCAATTCCGCAGTCGCAAATCAGAACAGATAGGAAGTCATACCGCATGTATCGATTGATCGCTAAACTCGTGGCCTTTGTCTTCATTTGTGCTGCCGGACTCTCCGCTTATGGACAGACAGCCCGTTTCTCCGGACAAGTGACCGATCCCCAGAACGCCGCTGTTCCGAATGCCGTCGTCCATGTCGTCAATATTGATTCGATGACCAGCATCGAAACTAAGACGGATGGGAGTGGCGCATATATCGTGCCCTATCTCACTGCCGGGCATTACCGTGTGGAAGTCCAGGCACCTGGCTTTACGGAGGCGGTGAGTGAAAACCTCAACTTAACGATGGGCGAAGCCCACATCCTGAATATTCAACTCGGCGTGGCCGGAGAAAAATCGACGGTCGAAGTCAGAGCGGGTAACGAAGTGTCCGAGCTTCATACCGAGAATGCCGAGGTGAGTGGAACGATCACCGGCAAAGAGGTTCAAGGCATTCAGCTCAATGGTCGCAACTTCACCCAGCTTATGGCTCTGGCTCCTGGTGTCAGCAACCAGACGCAGCAGGACGAAGCCCGCGTGGGCATGGCGGGCAGCGTTGCTTATAGCGTCAACGGTGGCCGCACGGAATACAACAGCTTTCAGGTGGACGGTTCGGAAACCCTGAATGTTGGCATTAACAAGGATCACAGTACGCTGATCGTTACGCCCAGCATCGATGCGATTCAGGAAATCAAGGTGCTCACGTCGAACTACGGCGCACAGTACCCAAGCACCGGCAATGGCACGACCATCGTCACGACCAAATCAGGCACGGATCAGTATCACGGTAGCATCTACGAGTTTCTCCGCAACGAAGCTTTCAATGCCAAAGGTTACTTCGATGTCGGCAATAGTGCGCCGCTTTATCGCCGCAACGACCTTGGCGGCACCATCGGCGGGCCGCTCTCAATTCCGCATCTCTACGATGCCAAAGGCAAAACGCACTTCTTCTTCTCCGAAGAGGCGCGCATTGAAAAAGACCCTTATGCGTACCGTCAGGCCGTTCCATCAGTGGCAGAGCGAGCCGGAGATTTTAGTGATGTTTGCCCGGCAGTTGCGAATGGAGAAAGCACTACGTTTCTGCGTACTGCGTATCCCGACTGCCCCACAGGAGCTACGGATAACGCTGGCAATCTCTACACGTACAATAACAATCAGTTAACCTATAACATCTATAATGCTTCGAAGCCAAACTCGCTCAACCAGAATGCAGTGGCCCTATTGGGTAATGGCATCATCCCATTACCAAACGCCACGAGTGGATGCAACTCCACGGGCACGGCCTGCTTCAATGGAGAGGTTTCTCTGCCGACCTACTGGCGCGAGGAACTCTTCCGCATCGACCATGTGATCAATCCAAAATGGCAGGCGGGTTTTCGTTACATTCACGATGAATGGGACGAGACAACGCCAGTCCCTCAGTATGCCACTACACAAAACAGCTATCCGACGATTCAAAACAGATTTTATGCGCCGGGCACCAGTTACGTGGCGCGCTTGACTGGAGCGATCTCACCTACATTCCTGAATGAATTTATCGCCAGCTACACGAACTCGCACATCACGCTTGCGGATGTGGCCGGATCGGGAGTGAGTTTGGCACGCCCTTCCGCCCTCAATATGACGAGTATCTTCGACAATGGCAGCAAGGGGACCGATGGCATTGCGAAGATGCCCGGTGTTTCCATCGCGGGCAACAATTCCGAGTATGGCGGTTATGGTTTTGCTGCCGATCCCGGCTATATGCCGTGGGAACACAGCAATCCTACTTACAGCTTTGCGGACAATCTGACCAAGACGCTGGGGAGACACAATTTTCAGTTTGGCGTGCAGTGGGTCATCTTCCAGCGTAACCAGACCAACGGACCTATTGGTGCGGCCACTGGCGATACTCAGGGACTGGTGAGCGAGAGCAACCTGACCAATTCTTCAGGAAATGCATTCGCAGATTTCCTCCTTGGAGATGTTGCAACCTTTCAGCAAGACAGCGGGCAGGCGAGATACCGGCAGCGCTACCAGATTGTCGAGCCTTACTTCCAGGATGACTGGAAGATGACGCCACGGCTTACAGTCAATCTTGGTTTGCGTATGAGCCTCTTCGGGACTTTCCACGAACTCAATAACAACGCCTGGAACTGGGAGCCGTCCGCATTCAGTACGGCAACGGCAAGCGAGAGCTTCGTTGATGGCAATGGCGGCTTGCGTGTCTCGAATACATATATGCCGATCTCGATCTATGAGGGGGATGGCAAAACCGTCAATCCGCTAATCACTAACGGTATGGTGCAATGCGGCGTAAACGGCAGACCCTCCGGCTGCATGTCCGGCCATCTCTTCAATCCGGCTCCGCGCGTCGGTTTCGCATGGGACCCTACCGGCGGCGGCAAAACGGTGTTGCGTGGCGGCTATGGAGTCTTTTTCGAACATGGAACTGCGGACGAAGCCAATACGGGTTCGCTCGAAGGCGCCGCGCCCAACGTGCTCAGCATGACTCAACTCCATACAAGTTTCAACACTATTGGCGAAAGCGAAAACTATAAGACCGGCGCATATCAGAGCATCGCCTTCCCCATCAATGTCACTGCAATTCCCACCAAGGCGGTCTGGCCCTATGTGCAGCAGTGGAGTGCCAGCATTGAACATGAATTGCCCGGTAACGCGCTCGCCAGTTTCGCTTATGTGGGCAGCAAGGGAACCCATCTGACCGCGGAACTCGAAACCAATCAGTTGTCTCCAGCCGGCAGTAATCCGTATGGTCTGCATGAGCCGATGATGACCAAAGGAGCGAATCCGGCGGTATCTGGAGGGGGCTTCGGTAACGGAGATTGCACTCCAACTGCGGGAGTGGGTTCCGGCAATTTCAATTTGAGGAACGGAACGGTTATTGCTCCCGGCGATGCAAGTTATAACAACTTGGTTGCCGCATGTTATGCAGCGATTGGGTCCACCTACACTTCATCGAGCGTCTACGGCTTGTCACCCAACTCGCTACGTACCTACGCCCCCGGTATTGGAGAGATTCACTCACTTCAAAATGTTGCCAACTCCAGCTACCATGCATTCCAGGCTACGCTCCGCAAGATACAAGGCCCTCTCACGCTGGGCGTGGCATACACCTACAGCCACTCGATCGACAACGCTTCCGACCGCTCTGACGCGACCTTTGTCAACTCCTTCAACTTGAAAGGAAACCGCGCCAGTTCGAGCTTTGACCAACGGCACCTGTTGCACGTCAGCTACATTTACGATCTTCCACTGCTGAAGTTCTTCGACACGTTTCTGCACTCGGTTGACGATGCCAACACTCCTGAGTCCCGCGCATCCTGGCAAAACTCTCATGTTGTCAAAGCCGTTTTGGACGGCTGGCAACTCAGCGGACTGACGATTTTCGAGACCGGCATTCCCTTCACTGTCGTCAACAACGGTAGCCCAACCGGCATCAGCGCGCTCGATAACGCGGGCGTTGCCAACGGCGTTGGATCGGGCTCCTATCCCGACCTCTCTGGCATTTCGGCTCATTCGCGCAAACCTGCAGGCGGCAATAACAGCAAAAGCTTTGGTCCGCTGCTGCTCAACCCTGGGGCCTTCGTCGCACCGCGTGGACTGACCTTCGGTAATGCGGGGCGCAACTCCCTCAACAACCCGCGGCGCTGGAACTCGGACATGGCGATTCTCAAACATTTTCCCGTCTACGAGCGGGTGAATGCGGAGTTCCGCGCCGAGGCCTTCAACGTCTTCAATACCACACAGTTCCGCATCTACGATCCGACATTGGGCAACCAAGCGCAGAACGAGGTGAGCTGCTATAGCGGCTATAACGCCTACTACAGTGCAGCCGGTGGAGACGGCACGGACTGCCTGACCGGAAGTTCCTTCTTGCATCCGGTCGATGCCCATCGCCCGCGCACAATCCAGTTCGCGCTCAAATTGATCTTCTGAGAAAGGTGACTTACGAACATGCGCAACTTACTGAACGGAAGTTCACCCTCAACACGGAGAAAGAGTGGAATGAGATTTCTTAAAAGCATAGGCACTTCCGGACTTTTCGCCATTACGCTTCTCACTGGTTGTGGCGGCAACAAGACCTCATTAATTGTTCCCGATCCATCCGCAACCATAGGGCTGCCGACACCTGCAACGGCGGGGCCGGTAAACACTTATACCGGCGCGCAGAGTCCGGGAGAGTGGACTCTGACTCTTGACAACACCAACGGAAGATTCAGCTATCAACCAGTCACTTATCCGGCCACCGCGACCAGTGGAACGATTACGACTTCCAATGGATTCACGGTACTGAGTACAGGCGGCTTGGCGCTCGAAGTCGAGGGCAGGGCGGCCATTCTGCGGCCGGGAGGCGTCACAGAGCCTGTTGTCTTCACAGTTCCGCAAACCGAGTGCTACCCCATCACGGGAAGAGTTCGCTTTCCGTACGTTACGATGTCCATCGGTCCATCGCAAACAGTATATGTCGCAGGTGCCGGACTGGATTACGGAAGCATCGACGCCAGCACGGATTCTACCGGCAAATCGTGGCAATTTGGCGATATGGCGGGCACTGTTGTCTCCGGTCCTACATCCTTTGCCGGAGCATGCACCACGGGCAGCAACCAGGCCGCTATCAGCTTCACCGGGCAGCAGAGTATATTGAACGACGACTGGCGTACCGTCACTACGAGCTTACCCATTGGCACGCAATCCAACACCTTGATTGGCCCTTCTGGATTCTTTGTTGCCGATCAGAGCGATCCCACCGCAGCACAGCCGACCGGAGCCTCCGTTGCTGGAGTGGTGGAACCATCATCGGCTCTGAACACAAAAGATGTGGCCTCCAAAATATATCTTGGGTTCGCCTATGAGGCTGCTACGGTCCTCGGTTACGGAGGAATTCCTGCCGCACCTGCCAGCACTTTGCCGGTTTCCTTCGGACCGGCGTCCACTTCCGGATCGACAAGCATAACGGGTGGAGAATTTCCCAGCGACACACAATTTCCAGGTGGAGACGTGACCCAGACGCCGAACTCCGACACCATCATCACTCTTGGCACGCAGAGTGCGACCTACAACGGCTTTTATCCCTTCGTGTCCATCACCGTTCTCGATCCTGCCCAGAATTGTGCTAACTATACCGGACCGAAGTTCAACGTGACTACTGGGGTCAACGCCCAAGGCTACGTCACCTGTACCTTCCCTGGAATCGCCGTCGCCGGCAATCCTGAGGGAAAGTACGCGCTCTTCATCAGTACCTATAACTGGGCAACTCGCCTAGGCGGAGCGTACTCGCAAATTTATTTGTTTCAGCAATAACGCGAATGCACCCGGTTTTTTGCTCGGTGCGATTGGTTCAAGGCATTTGGTTTTGAAACTGAAGGATTCACTTTGAGGAAGGTCGTATGAGATTCTCTCTGGCTAATTCGAGATTTCCCTGGCGCTCGGTCCGCCGCTGCTCTCTGCTGCTCTGTGCGTTGTTTCTGATCCCGCTGGTCGTCTGCGCTCAGGACAAGCCTTCTGGTTTCATCCCAGGAACCATTAATATCTTCGCAGGAAACAACACGTATGCGGGCTCGTATACCGACGCTTCCGACCCCACGACGGTCTCGGTCACAAGCCCCACAGCCGTAGCATCGGACAGTCAAGGGAATATCTTTTTTGCCGCAGGCAGTGGCGACACTAGCGTGGCGAACGTCTACGTGGTATATGGTGGAGCAACACCAGTTCCGAAAATTCTGTCCGCTGTCACCACCGACGCGGGCAAAGCAGCCCCGGTCAAAGGCAAGATCTATCAAGTAATGTTTGAAGGTTCCTTTTCTTATACAGCCGGCTTGACAGCGAGTACAGAACAGGCTTTGACCGCAATCAGTTCGTTGTGGTTTGACTCCTACGACAATCTATATATTGCTGATGGCATACTTGGATCCAGTCCAGGTATCGCCGCCTATTCAGTTTACGAAGTAAGCCACGACACTGCCGCTTTCACCCTATTGGCAGGGCAATACCAAACCACCAGCACTGCGTCCATCAACGACACAGTTGCGTCCGCTGCTGCATTGGGCAATCCGACCGATGCCAAGACGGACACATACGGCAACATCTACATAGCAGATGCATCTAACGCTGTAGCCTACGTCATCTATTCCGCCACCAAGCCAGATGGAACAGCTAATACCCAACCTCCTCCGGTGCTGCTCGCTGAGGGCTATAGCGCCAGTGCGCTTACACCGGGCAACATCTACACCATTGCTGGTCAGGCACAAGAGCAGTGTGACAACTCTAGCATCCTCTGCACGGATACGGGAGCGGCAAAAAACTCCGTGATCGGCCAGCCTATATCAATCTTCGTCGATGCGGCGGGCAATGTTTACCTGCTCGACTATACATCGGATGTCGTTCGCGTCATCTATAGCGTTGAGGGTTCGACTGTTCCGCCACTGCTCTCTGCTGTCAATTCAGCGCCAACTCCAGGAAAAATTTATGTGGTTGCTGGAAAGGAGTTCTCGCCATGCACAGCAGCATCTTGCGGGGATGGGCAATTGGCCGCAGATGCGCAGTTCAAGGTGCCCAACTATATCCTTGCCGATGACAGCGGAGATATTTACATTGCCGATTCACTCGATCGAGCCGTCCGCAAGATCGACGCGGCAGGCTATGTTTCAACCATCGTCGGGACTGCCAACCCGGCGCAAAGCTCATTTCCTACTCCTTCGAGTGGTGGAACGGCAACCAGCACTCCATTGTATTTGCCTACATCCATTACTTTCGATCCGAAACAGAACAATCTCTATGTCGCGGACGGATTCTACGATGGCAATGGTGGCTATCAGGTCATTTGGGATGTTGAAGCGGAACCGAAAACGGCACAGACCATCATTTTTCCAACACTCACGACACCAGTAACCTATGGGGTTAACCCCATTCCATTGGACGCAACCGCGAGTAGCGGCCTTGACGTGACCTACTCTGTTTCTTCGACAAGCCCTGCCACCGTCTCCGGTTCCGGCACCAGCGCAGAGTTGAATGTAACAGGAGCCGGGACCATTGACGTTACAGCCGCGCAACCGGGTAATAGCGTATATGCCGCTGCCACGGCTGCCTCTGGCTCGTCTCTTACCCAGCACATTACCGTCAACCAGGCGCCGCTCACAGTCACCGCCACCAGTCTCAATATGATTTATGGAGCATCCGTTCCTGCGCTGACCGCCAACTATAGCGGGTGGGTCAGCACTGCGGATGAGAACAGCAGCACGGTGGTCACGGGCGCGCCTTCACTTTCGACTTCGGCAACTTCGGCCTCCAATGCCGGCACGTACCTCATCACTATCACGCAAGGCAATCTGGCCTCGACCGACTACAGCTTTACCTTCGTCAACGGCACGATGACCGTCACCGGCACCACCGCACAATCGATCACCTTTCCGGCGTTATCGGCAGTCTCCTACGGGCAAACGCCGATCACGCTCGGTGCTTCGGCCAGCTCGAATCTGGCAGTGACCTACACGGTAGTCAGCGGGCCGGGAACGATTTCCGGCTCTACACTCACCATTACCGGCGCCGGCACTATCGTAATTACCGCTAGCCAGAACGGCAACGACACCTATGCGGGAGCCACTCCTATGACGCAAAGTCTCATCGTCAATCCCGCGCCGCTGACCGTGACCGCTCCGACTCTCTCTTACACATATGGAACGGTCATCAACACTGCCAACTTTTCTGCACCAACGATCACTGGCTGGGTCGGTACTGATACCTCATCCCTGGTGACTGGTGGCGCCAGCTATACGACCAGCGCCTCCGGCAAGGCGGATGTGGGCAGTTATACCATCAACGTCGCGCAAGGGGGCCTAACTCTGGCGTCGTCAATCAATGCAAATTACACTTTTGCGAACTTCAAGACCGGATCGCTTACCATCACCCAAGCCAGTCAGACCATCAGTAAACCTTCGCTGGGAACCGTGACGTATGGAGGCTATCCTACGCTGACAGTCACCTCCAGTTCGAATCAGCCCGTTACCGTTACCTTTACCGGCCCACTAGCTTTTTACGGCGGAAGCACTGGTGTGACTAACCCTGGCGCTGGCAATAACTCGATAGAATTTAGCACTACTGGTGCCGGAGCTGCGACGATCACGCTTACCCAAGCGGGCACGACGGATTATGCCGCAGCCACTCCGGTTGTCTTGAGCTTCAATGTTGGTCAGGCACCGTTGGATATAACAGCTATCAGCATGACGCGAGAACAAGGCGCATCAAATCCGACTTTCACTTACACAGTTGGTACATCTGCTGCGGGCACAGTAGGCGGTTTCGTCAACAGTGACACCGACATTCCTTCAGTAGTCTCGGGCGTGCCCACGCTGACGACGACAGCGACGCAGGCTTCCTCGCCGGGGACGTACACGATTGCGGTTGATACGAGCACGATGACCTCAGCGAACTATTACTTCGTCCCGGTCAACGGCACACTGACGGTGACACAGGCGGGCACCTATGCGATCACCGCAAGCCCCTCCTCGCTCACGATTCAACGAGGGCTGAGTGCTCAATCGATCATCACTATCACGCCATCGAACGGATACCAGGGAACGATCACGCTGACTTGCGGCACATTGCCCGCTAACGTGACGTGCACTGTTAGTCCATCCACCTACACCTTCACCGGTTATACAACCGTTACAGGCTCCTCTGGTACTTCGACCTACGAAAATGCAGCTACGGGAACCGTCCTTATCAACACAACAGCGGGCACGGTGGTAGGTTCTTTGCCTGCCGGAAAGTCCAGCCTGCGCACGGCGAGCTTCCTCATCCCAGGTGCGCTTGCCGGTTTGTTCTTGGCCTTCGCACGCAAGCGGATTGCAAAGCGTAGCGCCATCTGGAGTCTGTGCGCTCTGTTGATGCTTGGTGCAGGATCGCTCGCGATCACGTCCTGCGGCGGATCGAGCGTCAATTCAACCGCTGCTACCGGCACCCAAACCATTACTCTTACCGGAACCGGAACTACGCCATCGGGCGGCACGGTAACCGCAGCGGTTCCGCTGACGGTGACGATTCAATAGTGCTTCAGGCCCGAGCCGGACGGGAAAGTTCGGGCCTGAAAACATCCCGATCAAGTAATTCGCTCGGCTCGCTGGCTTATACCAGCGGCATCAGGACGGCTTTGTATTTTTGAAGGACAGGACGAAGGAGAAATTGAAATGAATCGAACGGCAAGAATGATGGTCACACTGCTCTTATGCGCGAGCGTTGCTCTTGCGCAAACGCCTGCCCCTGCAAAGCACGCGAAGCCGAAGGCCCCAAAGCAGAATCAAGCGCAAGAGAAGACTGCGGAGCAGATTCAGCTTGAGCAGACGAATCAGCAACTACTCGACAACATGAAGAAGATTCAAGCCCAGGTGGATGAGATGCGGCAACAGTTGCAGCAGGCGCAAAAAGACGCCGCCTCAGCAAAGTCCGAAGCTGCCGAAGCCAGCCGCAAGGCCGAAGGCTTCCAGCAGACGGTTGGGCAAAATGCCGAGGCGGTCAGCACGCTTCAGGGAGCGGTAACCGATCTGAAAGGCAATGCGACTTCTCTCGCGCAGACCATTCAGGATGACCAGAAACAGACCAAGGCCGCTATCGAGCATCCCGACATTCTGCACTACAAGGGAATCACGCTCTCGCCCGCGGGCAGCTTCACTGCGGCTGAAACCGTGAATCGCAATCACGCCACCGGTGGCGACATCCCGACGGCGTGGACATCGATTCCGCTGACCCACTCCGATCTGGCACAGACCAGCGAGTTCTTCGGCTCGGGTCGCCAGTCGCGCCTTGCGCTGATGGCCGAGAGCAAAGGTGTTCACAACACTTTCCGCGGCTACTTCGAGATGGATTTCCTTGGCTCGGGCACCAACTCGAATAACAACCAGTCGAACAGCTACGTCATGCGTCAGCGCCAGATATGGGGACAACTGGAAACCTCTGGCGGCTGGAGCTTTGCGGGCGGCCAGATGTGGTCGCTGGCAACGGAATACAAAAGCGGTTTGACGTTGCGCTCGGAAGCCACGCCACAGTCCATCGATCCGAATTACGTGCCGGGCTTTGTGTGGGCGCGGCAGTACGGATTCCGCATTACCAAGCAAGTCAATCCAAGACTATGGGCTGCGGCCTCGCTTGAAAATCCGCAGACGCTCACGCCGGTCGTGAACGGCGACGTAACCGGCTTGCCGCTGATCCTGTGGGCCAGCCCCGGCGCGAACGGCGGCAACTACAACGCCGCGGCCAATACTTCGAATGGATCAACGCCTGGCCTGCTGACCACGTATTCGATGAATGCCGTTCCCGACTTCATCGCCAAAGTCGCCTATGAACCGAAGTGGGGCGGCCATTATGAACTCTTCGGCGTTTCGCGCTTCTTCCGCGCGCGGCTCTACCCGAACGCAACCAAGGCCGAGATCGCGGCGGGGACGGCGACCAGCGTCGGAGCCTACAACGATACTGAAGCCGGTGGCGGCATCGGTGCCAGCGCGCGCCGCGCAGTGCTCGGAAAGCGTTTCGATCTTGGCCTGAAAGGTCTGTGGGGCACGGGCATGGGTCGCTACGGGACTTCGACCATTGCTGACGTGACCGCGCGGCCCGATGGCAAGCTATCGCCGTTGCATACTTGGTCCGCGCTTTCGACCGTCGAGTGGCACGCCACGCCGCGCTTCGATGTCTACGCTAATTACGGCGGCGACTATGTCAAGCGCACCAACTATACCAACCTGACAACAGGCAATCCGCTGGGTTACGGCGTCGGCACAATCAGCAGCTATACGAATGCCGGTTGCAATACCGAACCCGTGCCGACCGGAACAGGCGGCACTACCAACTATCCAGCTACGCCAAGTTCTTGCTCAGCAACCAACCGAGACATCCAGGAGTTCACCGTGGGCTACTGGTACGACTTCTACAAGGGCGCACGAGGCCGCTTCCGCCAAGGCATTCAATACGGCTACGCCCAGCGCAAGACCTGGGCCGATCTGAACGGTCTTGCTCCCGAAGGCCTCGACAATATCTTCGAGACCTCCTTCCGCTACTACCTTCCATAACCAAAACGGGTCACAAAAGTTGGTTCATGCTCGACCAGTTTGCACGAGTATAAGTGCTTGACCTTTGCTAGCAGAAACCGTACAGATTTCGACGGCCGGATTTGTTCCATTGTGAAAGCAGTCCTTGAGCGGTGACAAGACAAAAGTGAGTGATAAAAGCGATCCCAAAGCAAATACTGACCAGCCTAAACTGCGGCGGGCTGCAGAATACGTCCGCATGTCAACGGAACATCAGCAATACTCCACGGAAAACCAATCCGATGCTATACAACGTTATGCCGCTACGCACGGCATGGAGATTGTGCGGAGATATGAGGATGCGGGTAAAAGCGGCCTGAATCTATCGGGTCGCAATTCGCTTCAAGAGCTTTTGAGGGATGTCGAAAGCGGACAGGTAGATTTTGATTCTGTTCTCGTCTACGATGTGAGCCGCTGGGGTCGCTTTCAGGACACAGATGAAGGGGCCTTTTATGAGTATCTATGCAAACGAGCAAACATCCGAGTTCACTATTGTGCGTAGCAGTTTGAAAATGACGATAGCCTTCCCTCAAATGTTCTGAAGACACTCAAGCGGGCGATGGCCGGAGAATATAGCCGAGAACTTTCGGTCAAAGTGTTCGCTGGACAATGCCGTCTGATTGAATTGGGTTTCCGCCAAGGCGGTCAAGCCGGCTTCGGGCTTCGCAGACAACTCGTAGATCAAAACGGCATACCGAAACAGATACTTGCTCGGGGTGAGCAGAAAAGCCTGCAAACGGATCGCGTCATCCTAATTCCGGGTCCGCAATTCGAGATACAGACGGTTCGAGAAATCTACGATCTCTTTACCGAGAGCGGCGCTCAGGAAGCGTGTATTGCGGATCTCCTCAATACCCGCGGCATTCTCACCGATCTTGACCGTCCGTGGACCCGTGGCACTGTTCATCAGATTCTGACAAATCCGAAGTACATCGGTGCCAATGTTTACAATCGCCATTCATTCAAGCTAAAACAAAAGCGAGTCGTAAATCCACCCGAGATGTGGATACGTCGCCGAGATGCCTTTGAGCCGATTATTGGTCTCGAGCAGTTTGAATCGGCGCAACACATCATTGAATCTCGATATCAGCACTACACCGATGAGCAGCTCATCGAAAAATTGCGCGAGCTTCTTGAAAATGCAGGAATGCTGTCCGGTATCTTGATCGACGAAACGGCAGAAATGCCGAGCAGTTCCGCATATCGTAACCGCTTCAAGAGTCTTCTTCACGCCTACGAATTGATCGGATATACACCCGAACGCGATTACAGCTACATCGAAACCAACCGAATCCTCCGCCAGTATCACGAAAGCCTGTGTGAGAAAATCGTTTCAGAACTTCAAGCAGCAGGAGCGGAAGTTCGGCGCGATGACTCATTCGACACACTGCTCGTCAATGAAACCTGGACAACATCGCTGATCCTGGCTCGTTGTCAGGAAAGAGAAACCGGCAATTTACGCTGGCTCCTGCGGCTGGAGCGTTCAAGCAATTCGGACATCACCATCGCCGCTCGTCTTGCACCAGGAAATCAAGAAGTGCTTGATTATTATCTGCTGCCTCGTCTCGACGAATTTGAAAAGCGAATCAAATTAGCCCCGAAGAATGGACTCCTTCTGGACGTATACCGCTACGACAATCTCGACCTCTTCCTCAGTCTGACGCGCAGAATCACAATTGGAGATCCTGAATGAAACAAGAACTGATCGTCGAAATTCCTATCGCCGAAATCAATATTGCTAACCCCCGTTATCGGGACAAGATTGTGTTCAACAAGATTGTAAATAATATCGATCAGGTTGGACTCAAAAGACCCATCACAGTATCCGAGCGAAAGAACCACATTGACGGATTTCGGTATGACCTGGTGTGCGGTCAAGGACGTCTGGAAGCATTTATTGCGCTGGGGGAAACGAATATTCCAGCGATTATCGTTGATGCTTCCAAGGAAGAGCAGTATTTGATGAGCCTTGTCGAAAACATCGCCCGGCGACCGCCAGGAGAAAACGATATTGTTCGTGAGATTCGCGCCTTGAGAGATCGCAAGTATAGTTCCAAAGACATTGCGACAAAGCTCGGACTGCATTTCACCTATATATCAGAGATCGTGCGCTTGCTTGAGCATGGCGAAATAGATCTGATTCGTGCCGTTGAAGCAGGCCGTATCCCACTTACGGTAGCTACCTCCATAGCGAAAGGCGACGACAAAGAGATCCAGAAAGTGCTCGCAGAGGCTTATGAATCTGGAGAGCTTCGCGGCGAGAAAATGCTTCGGGTTCGACGCCTGATTAATCAACGCTATACAAGAATGCGTGGCAAGCAGGCCGACAAGGTTCCTCGGAAAGAGATTTCTGTGGATGCCCTCATACGTGAATATCAGGAGCACACTCGACAGCAGAGGGAACTCGTTGCCAGGGCTAGGAATGTGCATGAACGCCTATTAGTTCTAGTGACCAGCATGAACAGATTACTGGCCGATGAGCACTTTGCAACCCTTCTGCGCGCGGAGAGTATGGACACCATCCCTGCGATTCTGATGTCTTCTTCCCAATAATAATGTGGAGGTTTCATGGCAACGCATCATATCAAGGCGGCATTTCATTCTGTAATTCTCACTTTGCCGCTCGCAGAGATAATGCCTCTCAAGGAACTGAATCCCCGAGTCAGAGTGACCTCCAAATACAAGCAGATTGCTACATCGCTTAAGCACGTAGGGCTAATCGAGCCATTGGTCGTATTCAGGGCGGACAATGGCAAGTATTGGTTGTTGGACGGAACTTTACGTTTCGACATCATGAAGAGCGATAGCGGAGTTACAGAAGCGCGTTGCCTCCTGGCAATGGATGATGAGTCGTATAACTACAATAAACGCGTCAATTATCTTCCACCGATTGCCGAACACGGCATGATCTTAAAGGCTTTGTCCAATGGCGTTTCCGAGGAGCGCATTGCGGAGGCGTTGGATGTCAATGTGGTCGCAATACGAAAAAAGAGAAATCTTCTTGATGGTATCTGCGAGGAAGCGGTAGAACTGCTTAAGGACAAGCGGGTGACATCCGATGGATTTGGAATGCTTCGTAAAATGAAACCGGTTCGTCAGATCTATGCTGCTGAGATGATGGTGGCGAGCAATAACTACTCCACACGATTCGCTCGCGGTTTGCTTGCCGTGACCAAACCGGACGGACTGGTTGCTCCCGAGGAAACATACAAGAGAATCCGTCACACTACGGCAAGCAAGAAGGCGGTGATGGAGCAAGGTTCGGATGCCTTAATCGAGGAATTGAGGCTGGTAGAGAAAAACTATACGAGCGATCTCCTGAGCCTAACCATTGCTGCCGGATACCTACAACGTATGCTCCAAAACACCAGAGTAGAACGTCACTTGCTCAAGCGGCATCCAGACCTCTTACAGGCGATCGAACAGGTTCTCGCGTCTGTGAATGGAGAAAGGGACAACGAGGCTTCAAGCCAGGAAGCCGTGGCCTCTGTAGAGGCCACAGCTTAGATTTATCGATACGCGTTCTGAATCCTTATTATTTCTTCGATATGCCTTCTACCCTGGAGTCTGCTGATATAGGCAACAAGGTGAATACACCGCCGGACGTCCTCTTCGGCCATGTTCAGTTGCAGGTTGGTACTGCCACGGATTGCGAGGCTCGCCAAGCGGCGCACAGATTCCTCGGCACTGCTGGCATGGATGGTCGCCAGCGTGCCGCGGTGGCCGGTGTTCATTGCATCGAGCAGTGTCCGCGCCTCCGGGCCGCGCACCTCACCGACGATGATGCGATCTGGCCGGTGCCGGAGGACAGCTTTGAGCAAGTCGTCGAAGGTGATCTGGCTACGATGCGTATCGGTCTGCGATTCTGTAGAGACGATATGCGGCTTGCGGATGTGCAACTCAGCAGTATCCTCGATGAGCAGAATCCGTTCATGCTCGGGGATCGCATCGGCCAGCACTCCGAGCAGGGTCGATTTTCCACTGCCGGTTCCGCCGGCAATGAGGATGTTCTGTCCGTCGCGAACAGCTTCCGTGAGCGTGGCCGCCTGCTCTTCGGTCAGCATCTCGACCCGTATCAGGTCCGCCAGTGTAAAGTCCCGCGACGTGAATTTGCGAATGGTTACGAGCGGCCTGGGATTGACCACGGGCGGAATCATCGCCGCCATGCGACTGCCATCGGGCAGACGCAGATTGAGGATCGGCGAGTCGGCGTCTAGCTTCTTGCCGAAGCGATTGGCAATCACCTCAAGTGCGGTCTGGAGCGCGCCATCCTCAAAGTGAATGCCGGACAGCAATTGAATCCGCCCACTCTCCTCGATCCACACAGACGAGTCCGGGTTCACCATGATTTCGGAGATGGTCTCGGATTCGAGCAGGTGCTCAATGGGTTTGAGAAATGGAATGATGACTTCAAAACTCACGCATGTATCCTTTCCGGATCGAAAGCGATCCGCTCCTGGTCGAACCACGATATAGTGACAGGCAGGAAATCCGGCTTGAGGTAGCAGTAGGTCGGCGGCAGAGGGCTGACGCCATCGAAGGCGACAACCACAGCCTGAGCGTTCTTCATGTCGAAGAAGATCTTCTCTTCGAAGAGAGGCTCCATATGTTTCTGGTACTGCTTTGAAGCCGAAACCGATCCTTTGCTGGATGAGGTGCGGCCCGAGAGCCATCCGACGTTGGCGTTGGTAGATGATTCGGAGACGGTGTAACTGATGCGCGTGCGATCCGACTTGCCGCAGAGTTCGGAGGCATACCGGGCCGTCTCCGGGTCTGTGGTCGTCAAGAAAACCTTCGTGCGAAATGCCTGAAGCAGCGTCTTGACGCCTTCGTTAGGCAGTGCGTCTTTGAGACTGGATACGCTTTGCGTGGCAACAATGGGGATGCACTTCGGTTGGCGGGAGAGGGACAGGAAGTGCTCGTCGCCAGTGGGATTATCGGCGCCCACCGTGGCGAAGTTCTGGTACTCGTCGCAGATGAAGACGGTTGGACGGAAGTGCCGATGCGGTTCGGCATCCATCCTGGGGATACGCAACTGCACGGCTCGCTGGTAGTCGATCTTCATCATGGTGCCGATGGTCTTAGCCAGCGCTGGGTTCAGAGCCACGGGAAAGTTCAGGCCGACAACGGCACCCGTCTCGATCAGAGCCTCGAAGGGCGGCAGGACGCGCCCGCGCGGATCGTCTGCGCATGGCTTGCCATCATAGAGTTCCTTCGGCGGGCAGAAGACACGGCGCACATCCGGGTCGGTCTCGAAGAGCGACAGAAAGACAGCGATGCCCTGGATAATGCTGGTCTTGACCTCGGAGCGAAAGAACTTCCAGTGCTCCCAATACCAATACTGGATGCTGTCGAAGCGGCCATACTGCTCCGGCCGGTACGGCCTGCGTGTGAAGACATCGAAGGCCGCTGAGGTTTCCTGTGTGAGTAGCTTCTCCAGCGCCTCCGTCCATGCAATCAGATAGATACCGGCATCCTTGTTCCACTCGAAGCCGAGCGGGAACAGCAAGCTCTCATGTTCCCGGTATGCATCTCGATCTATCCCGATATAGCTGGTACTACTGAAGCGTGACCCGACTTCGGTCAGAATCTCTTCGAGCTTGCCCGCGCTGATGACGGTGCGGAAGAGATCGACCATTGTCAGGTATCCGTCACGGATGCGGTGCAACATGATCACGTACCGGACCAGATCGGTGTACGACTGCTGCCAAAAGGGTTCCTTGCCTTTGCCCCAAATCGACGTGATGATGGACGCGATGTTGAATGCCTGCGCATAAGCATCGAGCGAGTTGTTCAGCGGGTTATAGCGGATGTCGCCGTCGAGCGAGACTTCGACATAATCCTGCTCCCTTCCGCACGATTTCAGGATGCGCTGAAGTTGGTAGCAGAGATCGCCCTTGACTTCGAGGACGATGCCTGACAGCCGCCGCACCGGGTCATTGGCGCGGTACGCGAACAACTGCCGCATCGCCGGTAGGATCAGCCCATAGGTCTTGCCGCTGCCAATTGAGCCGAATGACGCGATGCCGGTATAAAGGCCGCGCTCCGGGATCGACAACCACTGCGGAGCCGGACTGGGCTTCGGAACAAGCTGGCGATGGACCTCGCCAATCACCAGGAAAAGTTCAGTCCGCGTATGCGGATCGGGATACGGAGGCAATGCGCCAGCGGCCAGCTCCGACTCCGTTCTGTAGAGGTGAACGTACAGCAGCGAGAAGATCATGGAGAAGACCAGGAACGGAGTGCTGTACAGAAAGAGGTTGTAACTCCATACCAACCCATGAAAGACCGGAGGCCGCTCCAGCGCAATCAGGTGCAGGAACGAATTAGCGGTGTTGAGTGGAAAGCTGCCGGTGAGGACGACGCCGCAAGCCGCGCTGAGCCCGAGCGAGAGCAGCAGGCGGTTCTCGACCAGCGTCTGGACGATCTTCTGAAGGTGGGGTCTGATATGCATGGTTACTGCCTCGCTATGCATGAACCACTGTTGGAGCGTCCGATCTTGTACCGGATTCGGATGCAGGCTTAGTGGTCGTGGACGCTGATTTTACATTGTTTCCGGTTCGAGCATTATGCGCAGACACGCTGGCTTTATGCTTCTGAAAATCCTCTTCCTGTGCCAGTGCGAAGCGCAGCAGTTCGTTGACGACGAAGTTGGTTTCGTTGTTCGACCACTCGGCCAATGCCTCGATGTCGTCGGCGATGGCCTGGTCGATGGAGGATTGCAGCTTGGTGCGCCGAATCCGGCTGACACCGTGTTCCAGTTTGAATTTGCTCATGGGTTCTCCTCAGTCGATGTGTTGGTGATCCAATGCGGATCGAAGAAAGATCAGTGACGGATGTTGAATTGATCTGGCCTGTATCCGACGCAGATGCGATTCGTATTTGTGCCAGATACTTGCCAGGTGCCCTTTATGCCGGGGGTGGGAGCGACCAGCGCGGCGTGAGCCGACGCGGTAGGTGCGGCGCACCGGGGTCGCTCCCACCCCCGGCACATACCTCTCCGTGACCCCGGCAATCTGCGCAGGATATTGATTCTTCATCGTTTAGCTCCGCTCTGGATGGTCTCATCAGTGGTCTGAAGGATGGTCTTGCGGCCATTTTCCGGTCGGGGTTGGCGTTGCATGGCATCGATGGGATAGCTGTACGGAAGCACAACGGTCGTAAACGTGGCGTTCATAGACTTTTGCAGAAACCTCTGACGGATTCTGTCGGCGTTGGTGCTCTGGTTGTTCCATGCCGCCTGAAGGGCACGGTGTTCGAGGGATGTATAAAGTTTCTCTCCTTCGCGGAGGACTTCGAGATCGCGGGCGCTGGTGACGCTGCCCTTCATCTCATAACGCTGGCTGGCAGTCAGGTATTCGAGGAAATGCTCGACACCCATCGGCGTCATCGAAGTGACGCCGCGCAGCCGATCCGTAGGAAGAAAGCGATTGAAAGCGACTCGCGCGCGAGAAGTGTTGCTCTCTGTGTCGGTCACATGGATCAGCTCGAACTCGCCGAGTGCATCGAACAAAGGCTGGTGTTGCCGGAGATAACGCTCGAAGCGAGTAGAGGTGACCTGGCCTTCATCGAAGAACGTAAACTGCGGCACCCCTGCGTTGGTGATGAGGATAGGAAAGCCATCCGAGAAATACATCAACCGCCCGGCGTAGCTCCGGGGCAAAAGCTCACGGCTGACGCTGCACTGCGTGGTGAAGAAATCGACCTTGCTGAATTCGTCTTCCAGCAAGTTGGCGCCGAGATTGAAGAGAATGAAATCGAGCACCATGAGGCGGGACTTGATGTGCCCGTCGCCTTTGATGCGGCGGTTCTGCGAATCCTTGCGTCCCAACGCCTCGTATACCGGCTTCGAGGTCAGATGGTAAACATGCCAGCCGTGTCCGCACTCGATCACACGAACGTGTTGGTGGAGCATCGCTTTCTTGAGTAGCTGCGCAACCAGGGTGCCTCCCTCCCTGCCAGCGAAACGATAATACTGACGGCGCAGGAAGTAACCGGAATGCACGGCGACCAGATACAGAAACGAGGCTTCCCTCTCCAGGTAGCCGATGGATTCGAGAGATGCTATCGGGTCATAGTCCATGCTCATAGCTCCAGAATGTTCTCCATCAAGTGTTGATCGTCCTCGATTTTCGCGGTCAGGCTGGAGCGGTCGGCGGACGATGCGTAGTTGCGGAAACCGGCCTGTGCTTTCGAGCGCAGATGGCCGACGTGGTAGGCGGCGGTCAGCACTTCGATGTCTTCGTGTCCGGTGCGTGGACCCTGGTCCTGATCCACGCTTGCGCTCCGTTCCGCCTCGCGTGACAGATCGTAGTCGATTCGGGCGTCGGGAATCTGAATCTTGCCATCGACCAATGGCAACTCGAGCCGCTCCGCAACCTGCTGTTTGATCCCGGCCATGTCGCGCTTCGGATCGGCTTTGCGCTCGGCATAGATGGCTTTCTGGATGTCAGACTTAATCTCGAAATCGAGGCGCACGCGAAGATTGCTCCCGCCGTTGTGCTTGATGCGTTCGGCTTCCTTCTGATATGCCCGGTAAATTTGCGAGTCGTGCTCGACCTCGCGCGGCTTGACCAGACCAGAGTAGACTTTCTGATCTTTCGGAAGGTCGCCCTGCTTGATGAGCAGGCTGCGACCATCCTTGGTGAGCGTGACGACTTCGACGCGTTCAATCGTGCGCCGCCGCCCGTCGCGGCGGAGATTGACGTGCTGGGTCTCGACCAGTCCTTTGTCACGGAGATACTTCAAATCGTTTTCGAGCGGATGGGTTTTGCCGTTGTACAGCGTCTCGCGGAGGTCCGCCGTGCGGACGACGCGAAAGCGGCCTGCCTCACGCAGGAGTTGCTTTTCCTCCGGGCGCAACTCAAGACCGACGACGTTGCTGGCGGAACGCGCCGGTCGGCGCGGGTCCGCCGAGGCAACGGGACGGCGGCGCTCGCGTGGCACGTCCTGCTCCGGCTCGCGGCCTCTACGCTCTGCTGGTTGGCGGTCCCGGCGCGGATCGACAGTACGCTCGTTCTCGCGTGGCTGGCGCAGATGGTTATGGATGGGATTGTCGGGCACCCGGCGCGCAGGCGTGCGTGTATAGCTCGCGCCCGGTGCGACGCCGTCCCCCTCTTGGCGGCGCGGCAGATCCTGGGGAATATCAAGCCTCATGCGGATTCTCCGTCATCGCCGCGCTCGCCAGGAGCAGGCGCAAAGTCAATCGAGGTCTGAGCCGAGGTGGATTTTGCGGCAGACTTTTTCGGGCGCTCACTGGCCGGAGCAGCCGGGGTGGTCTCGGAAGAGACCGGCGTCGGTTTCGGGCCGTGGCCGACAACGCGGCGCACGTCGTAATCGGCCACACGCGTGAAGCGGTTCATCTCTTTTTCGGCGGCTTCGCGCATGGCGCGGACCTTGGCCACGAGGTCCGGCGTTCGGTCGAGATACCGTTCGTCACTCTGCATGGCTATTGATTCTCCTCATCGCCGAACTGCGCGAGAATTTCGTCAGAAAGTTCGCTCTGCCCCGTGTGTATCTCCTGGTCGAGGTGCCTGAGTTTGCGGCCTGTGTCGCGCAGGAAGAACTTGCGCTCGATCCAGACAGTCAGGCCGAGAAGATTGGCAAAGAGCAGTGCGCAATAAAGCGCAATGCTTTGGAGGTAGCTGTGCAGGATGAGGCTGCGCCAAGGGGTGAGAAAGTGCAGTGTGTGCATCAGCCAGAAGCCCAGCGCGAGAAAGATCAGCGTGGCGACAAAGACGGCGTTGGCGATCATTGATATCCTCTCTGCCGCGGTTTATGAGCGGCATCATCAGAGCAAAATGCGGAGAGGCGCAAGCCTCCCCGCGAAAGTATGACGTCCTATCCGTCATACTTCTCAATCACGCCAACCAGAGGAATCTCTAATCTCTGGATGTGCGTGGCGTGGACTTCGTAGACAGGCTCGGTAAAATGCAGCGAACCATAGTGGTGAATCGCGAGCTGGCCATCGACCTCGATGTACTCGCCCTGCTTCATGCCACGCGTGAAGCCGCAGAAGAACGGACCAGGGCAGACCACGCGATACCATGCAGTGCGCGAGATCCACTCGTTGGAAGGCCGCCACCACACGCCGGATTCCACGCATAGTGTGAGCACGGCAAAAGCGTCATCCGTGATGCCTTCCGACGAAGGCACCTCGGCATCTCTGCCGAGGAACCCGCGCAACTTGACGGTGTTTTCAAAAAGAGTAGTCATGGTTGCACCTCCCGAGGGAGGACAACGCCGCTTACGCGGCGTCGTCCTCCGTGATCGGCTCGGCGTCGAGGTTTTCGCCGCGTGAGCTCTCGGGCTGCGCCAGCTTGCGAACGATACTGGCGCGAATCTCCCAACCGCGGCGCTTGACCGTGGTCTTTTTCTTGCCCTCGCCGACTTCGGCGTCGTACTCTGTGCTGCGCAACTCGCCTTCGATCTCCACGTAGTCGCCCTTCTTCAGGCCCTTCGCGTAGTCGGCGGGCTTGCCGAAAGCGACGATGCGATGCCATTCGGTGTGGTTCACCCACTGCTGCGTCTGTTTGTCCTTGTAGCCAGACTTGGTGGCGAGCGACAGAACCGTAAAGGTCCGCTGCTGTTTGGTTGTGATGTTCTCGGCGTCCTTGCCGAGGTAGCCTTTCAGAGTGATCTTGTTTTCGTAGATCGCCATTGTTTTTCTCCTTGGTTGTATTTGCCCGGATTGCCCTCGGGACACTCCTGCGCGAAGCGACGCGAGTGTGCCCCGCTCCCAAGGCCAAGCGGTGTCTTTTTCGGAAGGTTCGGAATATCTTTTTTGCGTTCGTTGCACAAAAGATTTTCTGAAAGCCGAAACCCGCAGGGCGGTGAAGCCGAAGCAGAGACGCGCCGTGCCGCCGGGCGCGGGATAAGCACCGAGCGAGTGACCGAGGGTGAGCAGGGAAAATACGGGAGAAATGGCGCTCTATGGAAACACCTGTCTGAAGGGCGTCTATAGAAGGATGCCGATGCAACCGCACGGCAGTGGAACCATGACCTGTCGTTTGCCACGCTTCCGGCTGCAAAAGCAGAGAGCGTGTGGACCACACGTTCCAGTGCTTCGCATCGTTCTCCGCACCCCGCCATACAAAGGGCCTGTACTGGAGCGACGGAATCGAAGACGAGTTGCACAGTCTCCGCGACGGATCGGCGAGGTCATGAAGCGACCTTTCTCCGCGCACTCGTTGGGGGATACTCGACCTCATCGCTTTTGGCGTGTGCCAGCTCACGGTTGCCTCCGCACGCCAGTCTCACGGAGGATGGCATCGACTGCCGCGATGCGTTGTCCGATCCAGCGCATGACAGGGACTGCCATCGAATTGCCGAGAGCACGATAGCGCGGCCCATCGGCAGCCAGCTTGCCGCGGTACTCGACCAGGGTGTAATCATCGGGGAATCCTTGCAGTCGCTCGCACTCGCGCGGTGTCAGTCGTCGCACGGCCATCCGAGGCATCATGACTCCATCGGCGCGGCCACCTTAGCCACCGCGTTGAAGGGTGCCTGCGAGGCCGGTCGATGCAGTGAGTTCTCCCGACCAAGCGATGGGTTGCCACTGCGGTTGTTCATGCTGCGCAGCGTGGGAGCAATGTCACTCACGTCCGCGCCGGAATCCTTCGCGGAGAAAGCGACATAGCTGTTGCTGCTGCCACCGGAAGCGGCGCGGAGGCTGGCTGCATCGGAGACTTCCGGCAATGCACCGCCGTCCCGTCCACGCAGGTTGAAGGCGACGGCCTGGCTGGGGCCACTCTCCAGCGTGTGCGCCACGCCGTCCGAAAAGCCGCTGCCGTTTGATTGGGTATGCGCTGTATTGATGGCGATGGGGATCATCGGCACACCACGCCCGGTGCCGTCCTCACTGGCATCAAAGCCATCGGCGGAGAGTGGATGCGCGATGAAGGTTTCCGTCTCAAAGTCTATGCGGCCCGACGCGCTGGCGCAGGCGTTCGCAACCGTCGCCACGTCAATGGAACCCGAGGTGTTGTTCCCGCCGAATGCAAGCTGGCGGATCAAGCCACCATCGAGATCGAAGTCGGTTCCGAGTCCGCCACCGCCATGAGTGCGTGCGCTAAGAGTGGGGGCAAGGTCTTGCCGCGTTTCTCGGCGCGGCGGAGGATGCCCCGACAGGCTCGACCGCTCAAGTAGTACAGCGGCTGCAGTTCGCCAGTCTCCAAGATGTCCGACAACGAAGACGCGCCGCCGTCGCTGGGGTACTCCGAAGTATTTAGCGTCCAGGATTCTCCATGCGAGGCCATGCCCGAGTTCGACCAGCATGCCGAGAAAGGATCCAAATGTCCGTCCGTCGTCAATCGACAGGACACCGGGGACGTTTTCCCACACCAGCCATAAGGGCCGGAGTCGATCAGCAAGTCGAGCAAACTCGATGGTGAGGTTGCCACGCGGGTCATCCAGTCCCGCTCGTTTTCCCGCGATGGAGAAAGACTGGCAAGGTGTTCCTCCGGCCAGAAGGTCGATTGCTCCCACATCCTGTTTTCCAATCCTGGTGAAATCGCCGGCGTTGATGATCGCGCCATCAGCGGGCAGAGCAACGATGTTGCGAATGGCCGCCGCGCGCTGCTTTGCCTCTTTGCGTGAGGCCGCGTCATGCGGACTCGGCATCTGCTGCGGACGCGATGCGCCATAGCGCGAGCGCAGCAGCCAGCAGCAGAAGGGGTCGATCTCGGCAAACATGGCAGGCTGCCAGCCGAGAGGTTGCCATGCAACCGAGACTGCCTCGATGCCCGAGCACACAGAGAGATACCTCACGCGGCACTCCTCGACCGGGGGCCGCGCTTGCGCTCACACAGAATCTGGAGAGCAGCCAGGATATGAAACATTGAGGTGTTACGGCCGTAGAGCATTATGTCGGCGTAGCGCACAGGAGCAAGGTCACCGGCGCGGTCCACCAGCAACAGAGGGACATGCAAATCCGATTCGAGCAGACGGTGGATCATCCGATATGCTGAATCACCCTGCCGTGCGTGGACCAGAACGCCGCAGGCAAGTTCGGTGCAGTCTGCCATCATGAGCGCTGCTGCGTTCCGGCTGTCATCGACCGCCGTTACCTCATAGGGATGCAGGCGCAGCGCGAACGCGGTAGCCGAAAGCAGTTCGCGGTCGGCGCAATAGAGCACGATGGATTTTTTCGGTCGCATGGCGTCAGTTCCCGAAGGCTTGGTCTTCGTGGACGTAGCTGATGACGAGGCCGAGTGGGTTGGTGAGCAGCATTTCGTTGGGAACTTCGTCACGGAAGCCGTAAACGACATTGGCAGTCCAGCGTTCGCGGCGCTGTTCTTGCTGGTCGCCCTGCGAGCGGAAGACTTTTTCAAACTCGACGTGGGCGCGATATGGGGCCTGCCGCGTATCTTCGAGCACCACGGCTTTGATCTCGATGTCCACGTTCGGCGCGCTGGGATCGAGCAGGAAAGTTTCCAGTGTTTTCTCTTTGTTCACACGCCCGAGGGTGGCGGACTGCATCTCGTTCGAGAAAAAGTTCAGGGACTCGGAAAAGTCCCGATGGAGCGTGGCGTGGTTGCGCCCGTAGTAGAGTTCGGCCCAGCGCGCAAGATAGTATTTGCCGACGCGCTCGACGGGTACTTTCGAGAAGTCGGCGTAGTTCATCACCTGTCCACGCCCGGCATCGGTGATGGAGATGACCAGCGGCTTCAGACGGAGCGCCGCGGTCTGCGCTCGATAGAGCAGCAGGAGCAGCGCAACGGAAACGACCGACAGAACCAGAATGGCAACCTTCAAATAGGTATTGGTGACGACAGGTTCCGCATACAATTCCAGAAACTTATGCCCTGCGTCGGTGATTGGAAATTCTCTTTGACTCATATTTACCTCCCCATCGGGTTGACCCAGGTTCCGGCGCGGCCACTGAGGATTGCGCCCGTCAGCTCCGGTATCTTGACCAGGCCGTAGATGCAGACGAACAGCGTAATCAGCAGCGCTGGCAGGATCGTGAGCGCATTCGAGATGCTGATTGTGCCGATGACCTGGAACATCGACGTGAGCACTTTGCCGAAGACGAAGATGAAGGCCGCGGCAATCACCTGGTAGAAGCTGAAGCCGATGAACGCCTTGAACCATCCCCAGAAGAGCCAGTCCATCTTGGGCACGATGAACCACGGAATGAAGATCGGACCGATGAGCACACAGACGGCGGAGGCCACATAGCCATATGCAATGACGGCGAAGGAGACCGCCTGCATCGCAGCCAGCAGCAATGCGATCAAAAGAAATGTCAGGTCTTCCAGGATGTTGAAGCTGCCGGGAGGCGTGCCGAGTTGCTGCTCCGCGTTGACTACGGTGGTGGCGATCTGTTGCGTCTGGTCGGATTCAATCTGGCCGGAGAGATTGAGCGCCTCTTGCGTGATGAGGTCGCTGAAGCTGTACCCGACGCCGGGAATCGGCGTCGAGTAATAGGTCAGCATTCCCAGTCCGAAAGAGATCATCAGGATCAGGTCGGCAAACTTGGCGAAGTGAAATCCGCCGCCGTGTCCCTGCGCAGCGGAGAGGGCGGATTTGACCCCGAACCAGACAATCAAGATCACGGCCAGGCCACGGAAGATGTCGAGGCCCGTGGCCTGGAGTGCGGCGCTCTTGGACGAGAGCAATTGGCTAATCGCTGATCCAAGAAAGGTGAATGGATTCTCCTGCATGGATTACCTTCCTGTTGGGCTGAGTGAGATCGAGCGAATGGAATTGCTCACGCCACCAGTGACGTTTTGCATCGTAGTGGGGAAGTTCTGCTGGAAATAAATGGATTGGTTGATGAGCCGGTTGCGCTCGTCGAGCTTTTCCTTGGCGTCGAGCGCCTGCTGGGCGGCAGCGGCGGCGAGGATCTGATTGGTGTCCTGCTGCGAGTGGATTTGAAGCATGGTTGCCGTGTTGATCTTCGCCAGTACGCCGACCTCGGTCTGCTGACTCGAATCGGTCGAATAGGTGTCCGACTCAAGGTTGGCGAGTTTCTGCTGAAAGGTCTGCGAATCCGAACGGATGGTGCCGAGCGTGGAGAGCAGATTGGTCACGTTGGACTGGCCGATCTCGGAACTCGCGTACTGGTTCTGCACTGTGGCCTGGGTCGTCGAGTCCAGAGCCGAGAGTCTGCTCGATGGATAACTCTGTACCTGAATGACCGCGCCACTGTAGGCGGATGCGGCGCGGGTGGGATTGCCGAGGTCGAGCGCATTGAGCCACGCCGAGGTAATACCGGAGGTATTCGATCCGGAGGAACTTGAATTCGAGAGACGGGTCCACTGCGAGAAATCGGACTTGTACCGGGCCGCAAGATTCTGCGGCATCCGCGACATTTGATAGGCAAGGTTGTAGGCCGCGATGACCTGGTTCATGGTCTGATACGCGGTCGTATAAATCTGCTCCTCCTTTTGGAGGTGCTGTTCCCACTTCTGAAGTTCCTGCGCCCATTTCTGGAGTCCTTGCTCTCCCTGGCTGAGTTGCTGAATGGCGTGGGCGCTTTGGGTGGGGTCGTAAACAATGCCCGAGCCGAATTGCGCGTGCGCGGCAGGTGCGAGCAAAGCAGTGAAAACGACAAGGAAATACGGCCATCTCGACTTCATAAAAAGCTCCTTTTCAAGGGTGCTGGGTTTGCGCCAGCGCGGTTTGTGGGTAGTGGCAGGGTGACGGCTTCTTCGGCGAGTGCGAGTGGGAGGCGCAACCAACCACGAGAGCGAAGCCGAATAGAGCAAGGAAACAAACACGCATCACATCACCACCGGCATATCGTGGTTTTCATACGCGGGCAGTAACATGTCCTGTGTGATGTAGACCTTGATGCGGTGCCCTTCGCGGATGGTGATCGTCGGTTGGATGTTGATGAACTTGTCGAGCACGTTCGTACCGGACGAGGCAAGGCTTGATGCCAATCCCTGCCGATACATATCCGAACCGCTTTGGGAATAGCCGCTATTGGTCGAGGCTTCAGCCGCGCCGGAGATGATGCCGAGCGCAATCGACGCACCGAAGATTTGCACGTAATGGTTGTTGACCTTATCTTTCAGGCCGGTTTCTCCGACCTGATCGAGACCGTGAAACTGGTCGAGATCGACGGAGTATCCGTCCGGCATGAGCAGGCGGTGGAAGGCAACGGCGAGGCGCTTCTGACCGAAGCCGGAGACCTTCTGCGCATCGCCCAGAATGAACGTGCCCTCCGGGATCAGCACATGCTGGCGGTCGTGGCTGTAAACCGGATTGGTCACCATGACTTTCACCGGACCGGCGAATTCACGATCGAGGCGATTCACCAGCGCCGTGTCGATGGTGGTTCCCTCGAACAGCACAAAGGGCCGACCGTGCGCGGAGTTTACGTTGACCTCCGGCGCGCGTTTACTGCCGGTGATTGTCGTTTGTGAGGCTGCTACCTGTTGCGATGCCTCGGTTGTACGAACGACAGGTGAACCGGCGGTCGCATTCGCCGAATCGGTTTGCGATGCCGATGAATGCGAAGCGCCCTCCTCGGCGGAGACGAGGTTGGAGGCGAAGCGCGCTTTGAACACCAACGCCTTTTCCGCGTCAGCCACGGGATCACGCGGCTTCTCCGTTGGTGTAACCGTCGATTGTGCCACTGGAACCGTACCTGCCGTCTGAACAGGGCCTGTTCCGTTGGCGGCTGTCGCAGGGAGAGAACCAGTTCCCGCCTTTTGCGTCTGCTCTTGGCTCTGGCGCTGATCGGCGCTCAAGTCCTGCTCCAGCTCCTGAATCTTGCGCTGGTTGGCGTCCCTGGACACAGCCACCGGCGACGAAGCAGTTTCTTTCGGGGCCGGCTTGGCGTGGTTCTTCGAGAACATCACCGCCAGCAGGATGAGCACCGCGAGTCCGGCGACAACATACGCCTGCGCCTGTTTGGGCACGACGCCTTCCGGCAGCACACGCTTGTCACGCAACTGCGCGCTCGGAACCTGCGTGGTCGGCGAGGCTGCTTGTGCTTCCATTTCTGGAGTCCGTTTCTCTTCGGGCATCGGCGTCACCTATTGTCCTTTCCGCTGGAACTCCAGCCGGTGCTTGCCAATTTCGAGATACCCCTTGTCCAACACCTTTGGCAGGATGTAGGTGCCATCCTTTAACTGGAAAGTGACGAGGTCAGGTTTGCCGTCCTTCACCTCGTAGACGGCAAACTTCTCCGTTGCCGACGACTTGATATAAGTGAAGCGGTCATCGTGATAGATCGCGGAGACATCGAAGGGTGATTCGCTGCGATAGCTGTAATCGAACTTCAACGCCGCAGTGGGATACTCGGCGCGGAACTGTTCGACCGCAGTGGCGGCGCGGGTCTGGGCGATCTGCGCCTGGGCGCGCGCTGCATCGACTTCACCGGCGGACACCAGCTTGGTAACGCCGTTGGCGGCGGCAAGCGAAGAAGGATCGGATGGTTCGATAACGACCTTCAGGTCGGGATCGGCGGATTCAACGTCATCCAGCGTGAACGTGTAAACCGTGCCCTTGTCGGTGATGAGATTGAGATTGGAGTGAATGCCTTCCTTGGCCGGATGGAGAAAGCAGTAGTTGCCGACGGCGTCTATGATCCAGAAATCCTTGTCGCCAGTAGCAACCTCCAGAATCTTTTCTGAGGGTGGCAGTTGAATCAGCGTGGTGTAGCGCATCTTGGCGCGGACACTGACGATGTCGTTCGAGTGGTACTTGACGATGCGGGCCTGTTGCTGACCGTGGGCAACGGTCGCAACCAGACCTAGCACCAGCGGGAGGATGGGAGAACGGTTCATTGATTCACCTCTTGTTTTGTTGGATTGGGGTAATCGTGGGCGAGCCGGATCAAGCCTTGCTCCGGCCCGAAGCGGGCGAAGTAATCCTGTTTGCGCAGGTTGTCGCGGGCATTGTTGGTGGCGATCCAGTAGGTCAGTGCATCGACTTCCAGTACGAGTTTCTTGGTCCCGCGCGGCTGCATCAGCAGCAGTTCGCGCTTGGGCACAAGCGACTCCAGCAACTCAAGCTGGGTGTCGTTCAACTGGAAGATTTCGCTATACAGCTTGCGGTCGATATTGGGATTGGCGAGAAAGATTTTCGTGGGGCAGGATTCGTTGACGATATGGAGCATGTCGGACGCCGCCAACTCCACCACGGACTGCGTGGCAAGAATCATGGCGGCGTTCTTTTTCCTCCAGGTTTTCTCTGCCCGAATAATCCAATCGCGGATGGTTTTGTTTTTAAGAAAGATCCACGCTTCATCAATGACGAACACCTTGAATGTCGCGGTGTTCGCGGATTTCTCGATCTCCGAGGATGCCCGCTGCAACACGTAGAAAAGCAGCGGCTCCAGGATGTCTGGATAGTCAGACCAGCCATCGAAGTTGAACGTCTGGAAGCGGGAGAATGTGAGGGTGTCCTGAGGATTGTCGAAGAGATGGCCGAACTGCCCGGCCTGCGTCCACCGATGCAGGCGTTCTCCCAGAGGCCCGAGGATGGATGCGAAGTTGGTGAGCGTCCGTATCTCGGCGGGCAGCTTGTAAGCCCGCTCTATCGCGGCGAACAAAGCCTTTTCGTCATCGGGCGTCAACTCGTAGCGCCCGCCTGCCTCGATCAGCACACGGAGAAACAGGTACAGAAAGTTCATGTTCTCGGGTGTCGGTTCCAATGAAAACGGATTGATGGTGAATCCTGGATTCTTCAGGCCGACGTTGAGATAGGTTCCGCCAAAGACGCGCGTCAGCGATTCGTAGCTTCCGCCCAGATCAAAGATGAAGGTCAGCGGATCGTACTTCTGCGCCGCCTGAAGGGTAGTAGAAAGCGTGAAACTTTTCCCTGAGCCGGTAGCGCCGAGCAACAGCGTATGGGCTACATCGCCGCTATGCAGGTTGAGATAGTACGGGGTGCCGTGCGTGGATTCGAGCACAACAAGATATTCCCGCTCCAGATGCGGGTTCCACTGAGAACCAGCATCAACCGTGAACAGGAACGACAGGTCGGCGTAGTTGGAATTGAGTGCCCACTGTTTGCGGAGATTGAATTGCCGATTGCCCGGCACCGTAGCAAAGAAAGCATTGAGCAGGTTATAGCGTTCCTCATAGAGCAGACCGTCATGCTGCGTGAACAGCTTCTGAAACTCGGCGACGGCATGTTCCACTTTCATGCGGTCTTCGTCATAAATCACGACGGACAGCGTGAACTCGCCGAAGTTTTTGCCTTCCATGCCCAGTGCAGTCAATGCACTGCCAAGTTCCGCAACGGCGGCAGCCTTTGAGTCATCGACTAACTCATCTTGCAGGCTGGTGTTCTGCCGGTCCTGCAAATTCGAGACAAAGCTGGTCTTCGAGTTATGGTGATGCCGGCGGCGATTGTTGATCTCTTTGCGCGCCTTGCTGTTATCGACGGGATGCCATTCGGTGACAACGTGGAAGTTTGCGGGAATGTCGAGCAGGCCATTGAGGATCAATGGCCGCGTCTCACTGGGCAGTTCTTTCAGCGTAAGAACGCGGACATAATCGTCATCCACGCGCAGATAGCCACGATGCGCTTCCAGTTCCGAATCGCAGACCTGCCAGTCGAGATGACGCGCACCATATAGGTGCGCGTTCTGAATCTTGGAGGGGCGGAAATTCACGAGACGCCGGACAAGCCGGAAGGTCTTCTCCGCCCCTAGCAGCTCGACCTTGGTGAGGTCATTGAGCTGCCCACTCAAACTCTGTACTTTTTGCTGCAAGCGCAGCCGGTCGCGTTCGATCTGTTCATATAATAAGGTCCGCTCTTTACTGCCGGAAAACAGCCCATGCAAGTCGCGTAGCGACGAGCGTGGCTGCTTCGGAAGCTGGGCCAGGGCGTGCAGCAAGCCAGTCTTGGCATAGCTGCCGTCAATCATGACCACCCAATAAATCTCGATAGAATAGAGCCTCTCGGATTTGGATTGCAGAAACTCGCTGCGCTGTTCCACGGAAGCCCGCACCAGCGGGTTGTCATATTCCGCGTGTGGAATCGTCGCACGATTGCGTTTGAACAAGATCTGATAGAGCCGCGTGTTCTCGTCAAGACTGCGGAAGGCGGCTTCGAGCCGCTTCATCGCGTAATCGCGCCCGGCGTGGTCGAGGCTCTCGTAATCGACCCCGCCGATTCTGAGGACACTGCCGAGGTCGCCTGATTTGGTCAAAAAGCAGTGCTCATCCCAGAGGCCGTACAGGTTGATCTGCGCGGGGAATGATCCTGCTTCTTTCCAGTCCTTCGTGATTTGCTCAACTTTGAACACTGCGGCTCCTGACATTGATTTCTGTTGGTTCCCATTTCATCGGGTCGTAACGTCTGCGGAATTTGGTGGAGTTCATCAACACCCGCAGAATCTCCACGTCATGCTTCGTGGCGATGCGGGCAACGATCACCCCCACGATGAAGAATCCGATACCGCCCAGCAGCGAGTGCATGAGCGAGAAGATCGCGCCGCCGGTAATCAGCGCGACGAAGAACAGCCTTCGCTCCGCACCCAGAATGGTCAGCGGGCGGTTCATCGCTTTGTAAACTTTGTTCTGTCGAGAATCGCCCTCTGCCATACACGTCTCCTCTCTGCCTATCAAGCGTGATTGTGGTGAGGCCTGCCGTTAGAGAACTACGACGGGAAAAGCCAGGACATGAAGTTGACAGCGCCAATCGCCATGCCGACGCCGAAGACGATTCCGGCGAGGGTCTTTTTCGATTGGCCTTCGCCATAGGCGAACATCAGGCCGCCAACAACGATGGCGACCAAGGACAAACAGGTGGCGATAGTGCCGGTAAAGGCGGTCTTGAGAACGGTGACCGCGTTGTCCCACGGATCGCTGGTGCCACTCTGCGCATACAGGGGCAGTGCCGTGAGGAAGAGCAGCGGAGGCGCGAACCACCTCCGCCAATGCGCGCGCAACGCCGCCAGGCGAGGGCGCGGAAGTTTCCAGTGTTTGAGTGTGTGCATATGCTCCTTTCATTTGCGTTTGGGTGAGGGGCACTCCCCGTTGCAATGTCTGGAGCGAAGTTAAGGCTGAAAAGGGCGCTGGCCCAGTGCAGAATTGCGAGGGGGTGTGCAGGTTCTGCACACCCCCGGAAAATGGGCGAAAAGCCAATGAATATGGGGCTGCGCGCATATTTCAGGACCGGAGACGGGAAACAGCGTGTGGGGAAGGGATGAGGGCCGACGTGCAGAAATGCACAGACCCATTCATTCCCACGATAATCAGCAAAGAGCGTGCGGGGCGGCGCGGGTCAAGGCTGCGATGGTCACATCGCAGAGTAATAGTTCGCCTTGAGGCGCGCTGGCATGCACGTATCATCAGCCGAGCGTGGGAATGAAGGAGAGGACCGCTTGCTGGCGATCCTCCCTTCGATTCGGCTCATGCGATTCACGGCCTGCTGGAAGTACGCGTCGTCCAGTTCCATGCCGATGTACCTGCGGCCTGTCAGCAAGGCTGCCGCGCAGGAACTACCGCTACCGGCGAAAGGATCGAGAACTAGATCGCCCTGCAACGTGAAGCTACGAATCAACGGCGCCAGGGCTGCTACCGGCTTCTGCGTCGGATGCAGCTTGTTGCCGCTGTATGGCATGTCGATTACATCTGCTACTGGCTGCTTCGGCAGTGGCGGCCTACCCTTTGCCAGCAGATATGCCTGCTCATGCTGATAGCTGAGGAACCGGCTCTTCGAACTGTAGGTCTTGCGGAATACCAGATGTCCGACAGGCCGGAAACCTGCTTCTTTCCAGGCTTCGAAGAATACATCGACCTTCGTCCAGCCGTAGAACATGATGGCTACGCGATTCTGCTTCAGGACGCGATACGCTTCCCGCATCGCAGGTTTGAGCCAGCTTGCATCTGCGTCGTTCTGAATGCTGCGCCCGCTGCGGTCGCGGTAGTTCACCAGATATGGCGGGTCGGTGAGGATGAAGTCGACGCTGTTTGCAGGCATCTCGCGCATGGCCTGGATGCAGTCGCCCTGAAGGATCGTGTTGACTGGAAGCTGCTGGATCGTATTCGTGTTCATGACGTTCACTTCGTTTTGTGTGGTCTCCCGGTGAATCGGGGCACACCTGCGCGAAGCGACGCGAGATCCCGGGGTCCCCAGGACACGTTCTGTGTGTACTGGGGTGGGAGTGGGTGAGGCTTCCAAGGCCAAGGGACGCTTTTCGGGAGGGACCCGAAGAAAGTTTTCGCGCACGTTCAAGAAAACTTTGTTTGGCGAGGAACAGGAAAAGCAGAGGCCCGCCGTGCCGCAGGACGCCGGTTAAACCCCGAGCGCGTGCCCGATTCAACGGAGACCACACCTGGAGTGTTCTGAACACGATTCGCTTCCAGAATCACACATCAGTAAGGGGGGAGGGACAGAACCTGCACACCCCCTCGCAAATCTGCACTGGGCCGAGCATCGATCCACGCCTAATTTGAGGCTATCGGTCGTTGCGGAACGCTGGCATGTTCTGCACACGGTCCATAAGCGAGGTGTAGATGCTGACTCAAACCGAATCCGAGCAGTTCGCGACTCCAGAGGAAGCCGCAGCCTTTCTCCGCTGCTCTCCGATCACCGTCAAACGGCTGGCGCGCGAAGGCAAGCTCCCGGCGCATTCCGTGACAAACGGGGTGCGTAAACGCTGGCGATTTCTCATTTCAGAACTGGCCACAACGATGAAGAAAGAGGTATCTTCAGACAGGTCATCTACGCCGCTTTCTCCACAGAAAGGGAGGGAAAAAGCGGTATGAACAAACAACGGCAAACCTATCAACAGGGCTGCATTCAGCGAAAGAAGCGGGAGCGCGGCCCAGATGTATGGATTCTGCGGTACAGGGAAGACGGCATGTTGAAATCCCACACCATCGGTACTGTCTTGCAGTTCAGGACCAAGGCTGAAGCGCAGCGTTCGCTGGGCGAGGTGCGGGCTGACATCAACAACAATGTCGAAGTGGTGACGTTCGGCCAGTTGTGCGACCGTTACCTGAAGGAAGGCATCCCCGAAAGGCACACAACAGCGTCGTCCTTGCGGTCGATGGTCAAGTATCGGATCTGGCCCTACTGGTATCAGCAACGTGTTTCCGATATGGCGAGGAATCCGATGGCGGTCGAGCAGTGGATCAAGGGTCTTATGACGACTCCGAGGAAGAAGGAAGACAGGCCGCGTCCGTTGTCTCCGAAATCCAAGGGGCACACCAAGGCCGTGTTCCATCGCCTGTTCGAGTGTGCGATGCGCTGGGGCTATCTGGAAATCCAGCGCAACCCGATGTCCCTGATCGAACTGCACGGCGTCTCCCGGAGAACGCGCAAGATCGTTCTCGTCACCCCGGAGCAATATCAACAGCTCTTGCCCTTGCTCTCTCAGCACTGCCGGGTCATGGTGACTCTGGCCATGTGCCTGGGGTTGCGGGTCAGCGAGATTCTGGGATTGCGCTGGGAAGATGTGAACCTGGAGGCTGCCACGCTTTATGTACGTCGGTCGGTGGTCAGCGGCTACGTGGAAGCCACGAAGACGGAGGCCAGCGAGGATGAATTGCCACTTCATCCTGATCTGGTCAGCGTCCTTCGCCAGTGGCGGGAGGCGGAACCGCCGGTCAAGGGCTGGCTGTTCGGCAACATCGACACCGGCAAGCCATACCACGCGGACACGATGCGGCAGCGTCACCTCAACAAAGCTGCTGCGACAATCGGCCTGCCGAAGTTGGGCTGGCACGCCTTCCGGCATACGTACCGAGCGAGGCTGGCCGAACTCGGGCTTCCGTTGGAGGTGCAGCAGAAGCTGATGCGCCATGCGTCCATCGATATGACCACTAAATACGGTCGGAACTCGATGCTCAAGGTGACGCGTCCGGCCAATGCTCAGGTCGTGGAAATGGTGATGCGGGAAGACGCCGGAAAAAGCGAAAAGGGAACAGGGTGTGCGCCCTGTTCCCTTATTGTTCCCTCGCCGTTTTCGGCTAATCTCGTAAGTGCTTGATTCTTTGGTTGCGGGGGCTGGATTTGAACCAGCGACCTTTGGGTTATGAGCCCAACGAGCTACCGGGCTGCTCCACCCCGCATCTAGAGTCTAGCAACTCACGGTACGCCAGGTCAAACTGGCTGGACCGGGGGCAAATCACGGTCATCGTCAGCCGCATCCGGTAAACTGGCTGGAATCCCCTACTGTGGCGAGGAAGCCTGCGGATGCCCCATCTTTATGCTGCTGTTCTGATCGTTATTGTGGTTGCGCTGATGGCCGTGGCGCTCTATCGCACATCCCTGGTAAAGACCAAGGCCGACTACCTGGTGGCTGGGCGCTCATTGCCGGCCGTCGTGCTGGTGTTTACCCTGCTGACCTCGTGGATCGGCGCCGGCTCGCTCTTTGCCGGGGCTGAGAACGCCTACAAGAACGGCTTTGCGGCGCTGTGGCAACCGGCCGGCGGATGGCTGGCGCTGCTGCTCATCTACTTCATCGCTCCGCGCGCGCGCAAATTCGCGCAATTCACGCTGCCCGACCTGCTGGAAGCTCGCTATAACCAGACGGCGCGGGTGTTGGGCACCTTTGCCATCCTGTTTTCCTACGTGGGAATCACCAGCTACCAGTTCAAGGGCGGCGGCAACGTACTGCACCTCATCTTTCCCGACACGGTGACGCCGGAGTTGGGCACCTACATCATTGCCGCCTTCGTCATCGTGACCACGGCTCTGGCCGGTATGTCCTCGGTGGCGTATATGGATTTGGCCATCGGCTCGCTGGTCACCGTCATCTGCATCATTGCTGCCCCGATGTTGTTCCTGAGCGCGGGCGGATGGGCTGGCCTGCACGCCGCGCTGCCGGCCTCGCACTTTCAGGTGCTGGGCAACCTCACTCTGACGCGAGCCCTTGAATTCCTGGTGCCGACCATGTTGCTGATGCTCGGCAATCAGGTGATGTACCAGAAGTTCTTTTCCGCGAAGAGCGAGAAGGACGCACGCATTTCGGTGATTGGCTGGATTCTGGGCACCGTGCTGCTGGAAACGCTGATTGTGGCCATCGCCGTCATCGGCTCGGCGCTTTATCGCACCGGAGAGGTCGCCGCGCAGCCCTACGAGATCATTCCCTACACCGCGCGCCACGGGCTGCCCGCATTCATGGGTGCTCTGCTGCTGGGCGCGGTCTTTGCCAAGGTCATCTCGACGGCCTCGAACTACCTGTTTTCGCCAGCTACAAATCTTGTGGAGGACGTTTTTGTGCGCTACATCGCGCCGGAAGCTTCCAACAAACGGGTTCTGATTATCTCGCGGTTGTCGGTGGTGCTGCTGGGTTGCTGGGCGCTCTACCAAGCCGTCTATGCGCCGAGCATTCTGGAAAAAATGTTGTGGGCCTACACCATCTACAGCGCCGCGCTCACGCCGGTGGTGCTGGCGGCTTTCTACTCGAAGCGGGTCACTGCCTGGGGCGCGGTGGCAGCCATCGGCGGGGGCACGGTGGTCACGCTGGTCTGGGATTTGCCGGTCGTGAGAACGTTTTTTCCGCCTATCCTGGCCGGGCGCGACGCCATCTTTCCGGCGTTGTTCGCCTCCGTTGCGGCAATGATCGTGGTGAGCCTGTTCACGCCGAAACCGAAGCCGGAACAACTGGCGCAGTTTTCCGATTAGAGCGGTTCTCCAATAGCTGTAGACCGGAACTAGGATGCCGAGTGGCTTTTTCCTCAAGAAAAAGCCACCTTCGAGGATGTGAGTCAGGCCATACCAATTGGAGAACCGCTTTAGAGTTGTGCCCTTTCAAAACGTCGAGTTTTTCCGCAGCCTGTAAAGCCCGTGAGGGAATGCTGACATTTCCAAAAAAACTTGTTCAGAGCTTCCCTGGGGGAATCGAACGGGATTCCGTGAACAGGCCTGTTCTCTTACACTAAATAGAGGAGATGGTGATGAGCGATGGCCGCGAGGAGCGCGAGGAACAGGAAAAGCGCCGCGAACAGGAAAGACAGAAGGATCTTGAGGATCGGATCGACCGTGACCGCGCAGACGAGTGGGAGCCGGAGCGGACAGACTCATGACACTTGCCACGTAAGGCTGCGGAAAGTTTGCCAAGAAGCCGCTTTAGGCTGAAGGTCGCGTTCCGAAAAAGCTAGGGGCCGGGACGCGACCTTCAGCCGATCCCGTCTTACAGCGTCTTATATTTTAGTCATTCAGAAATGCCACTGACTGCAAGGCACTGATTTCGAATGCCTTGCGGCAACGCATGTTGACACAGGACAGCTTTTCGTCGCGTCGTACCATATAAGACTGTGCCTTGGCGAACTTGGCGCGGTCGCGCTCGTCGGCTCCCCTGGGCAGTTGCGCCCGCTTGCGACGGACCACCCACGTGACCTTGTACTCGCCCGTCTGCCCGCACTTGGGGCAGGTCAGCGTGTGGGTGCGTTGTTCCGTCGTTTCATTGAAAAAATCGCGCTCTTCCATGGCCTTCAGCTCTCCGTCCCAGCGGTCAGAAGCCGTTGCCGGGAACCCTGGGGCTTTCGCCCCAACAGATTTTATTCCATACTCGTTCATGCCATGACGAAACGCAAGCCAGGAAAGTTTTCAGCCGTCAAAGCGGTCAAGGCCAACGCACGTGAGCGCGTTGGCCAGCCCAGGCCGGAGCGCGTGATTCAGACCGAGCCGCGCACCGGACGTGCCGCCAAACACAAACCCAAGCTCGAAGAGATCATTCGCCAGGAGGAATCCTGACGTTGAGCGGTGAACGCGGGAGCCAAAATCTTCGCAGATTGTCTGTTTTGCGGGTGCGAGAAGGCGATTTTTGCCAGCGTAAGACAGAATTCTGGCTTACGCCGGCCCTGTTTTACTTCGTCTTGCGTTTGTCTTGCATCGGATCGGCAAACGAGCTTCCGCATAAGACAGCCCGCCACCGAAACCCGTTCGCCGGCCACGACTGAGCCCCAAGATCCCGTGGGTTTGACGGCACGCTTCTTGGCGACTTTGACTTCTTTGGCAATCCACTTCTACGGATGCTGCACCGAGTAGGGGCCGGGAAGCACGGGTGCGGCGGGCTTGTCGGCCGGACTCGGCTGGCTGGCGACGGCCGTGCGCTGGGAGAAGATGCGGAACTGCACGACCAGATCCAGCAGCACCGGAACTGGCTTGCCGTCTTTCACGGCCGGTTGGAAGCTGGCTGTGCGGATGGCGGCAACGGCGTTTTCGTCCAGTCCGAAGCCGATGGGCCGACCGATGGCGATCTCCTGCGCCTTGCCGTCGGCACCCACCACGGTGTGATAAAGCGCCATGCCGGCCACGGCGTTGGCCTGCGCAAATTCATTCGACTCCGGCTCGAAGGTGGTCAGCAGGCGCGCCTTCTGGTCCACCGTGTTCTGGCGCAGGATGGACGGATCCTGGGGCTGGTAGTCGGTCTTGGCTGCCATGGCCTGGTAGTAGAGCTTCCAGAAGTCGGGCATGGCGGCCATCATGCGCTGGTCGAAGCCCTGGGCGAAGATCTGATCGAGAGCGTCCTTCAGCAGCTTGGTGGCGTGTGCCGGGGAAGTGGTTCTGGTTGCTGCCACCTGCGGTGCGGCCAACTGCGCCTGCGGTGCGGGGAAAGTCTCAGCCACGGCCTTGTCCTTCTTGCTCCTTCCCTTGTCTTTCACCTTCTTGGGCTTTACCACGGCTTCGCGGTCGATGGCGATTCTGACCACCTTCTTTTTCGGGGTGATCCGGACCTGCTCGACGGCCTTGGATGGGTCTTCATCGGCCAACTGTCCAACAAAGTGCAAGCCGTAGCGGATGCCTTGCAGTTCCACCTTGTGCTTGGTCAGGCGCACCTTGTCGATCTGGATGGCGCTGAGCGTGAAAGAGCCTTGCGGAGAGTGGCCAAGCAGGTTGCCGTGTTCGTCGAAACTAAGGCTGTTTTCCAGGTAGCCGCCGCGCAGGAAAAGCGCTTTGCCCGCCAGCAGATGCTTGAGCTCTTCCTCGCTGATGCCGCCGGAGCCCTGCGGTGGGGCCAACTGCGCCTTCGGCGCGTCAGGCGTTTGCGCGGCATTGGGCAACGCTGGTTGCTGCGCCCGAGCGGGAAAGCCCAGCGTCAGCGCCGCGCAGCAGAGCACGGCACGGAGCCGGACAGAAATCGCCGGAAAGCTCTGATAAGAGCGGACAAGAGGAGAGAGCATGAAAAAGAACCCTTAGGCGACACTCTAACAGGCGCGGTTCCTTTCAGTCGAAAGGAAACTTTGCGCACGTCGTCAGCGAGATTCACCGTTGCGGTCCGGGCACCGGCGCAGCCGCCAGAGAATGCGCCGGAAGAGGCCAAGGACGCGGCGCGTGTCGTGTTCGGAGAGGGCCAGCCGCCGCAGCAGCAGGCGCAGATCATGGCGGTTGGCCGCCTGCATCGTGCGCGGCGAGTAACCAGCGGTTTGCATCGCCTCTTCGACGACCCCGGCCAGCAGATCCAGACGGCCGGAAGAGGCGACGGCGGCATTTGTTGCGACAGGCACAAGGGAAAGCGTGCGGTTTTCAGACTGCGCATCGCTCCCGGCGGACGCCACGCGCGCGGCCAGTTCATAGAGGCAGACGGCCACGGCCTGGCCCAGATTCATCGAGGGCTGGCCCGCGTCGGTGGGAATTTCAACCAGGATGTGGCAGTAGGAAAGGTCTTCGCGCGTGAGCCCATGTTTTTCCGGGCCGAAGACCATGGCTACGCGGCCGCCGCGAGCTAATTCCCGAGCGACAAGCGAAGCCAGATCGGGCAGCGCAACCACCGCCTGCTCGGGTTTGCGATAGGTGAGGGTTCCGGTGCCCACCACCAGCGTTGCTCCGGCCACAGCTTCGCCCAGAGTCGCGCACTCGTTGGCGTTTTGCAGCACGTCCGCCGAGCCAACGGCGGAGCGGGCCTCGCGCCAGGAGGGCGCAAAGGGCTCGACGACCGCCAGCCGACGAAAGCCGAAGTTGGCCATGGCGCGCGCCGCCGCTCCGATATTGAGGGGGTTGCGCGGCGTGACCAGCACCACGTCGAACGCGTCGCGTTGGGCTTCAGTGAGCAAGGACTCCATTGTAGATTGTTGCTTTCAAAAAAGGCGCGATTCACAGAATTCCCGGCGTTGCCCAGGCCTGCGTGCCGAGGCTTTGGCAGGAGAGCGTGGCGATCTGGGAGGCGCGGCGCAGGGCTGGCTCGAACTCCGCGTTGCGTGCGTAGAAATAGCAGAAGGCTCCGTGCAGCACGTCTCCGGCGCCGAGGGTGTCGGCGGCCTCGACCGGCTCGACCTCGATCTCGAAACGGCGGCCGCGCTCCCAGCCGAGGATCGGTTTTGCGCCGCGCGTAAGGGCGATGCAGGGAACGCCCTGGTCCGCAAACCAGGCGAAGATTGCGTCCGGACTCCTGTCGAGGCCGGGAACCGCGAAGCGCTCGCTGCAGATGGCGACGGCGAGCATCGGTGCCAGTTCGTCGGTTCCGGGTTTCCAACTGCCGCCGTCCAGGCAGAGCGTGGCGCCCGCGGCGCGGCAGGCAGCCAGTAGCGGCAGGGTTTCCCGAAGATGAAAGCCATCCGAGAGGATGACTGGCGGAATTGCGCCCCACAAGTGGCCCAGCTCGGCCTGCCAGGAAGTGTTCAGGGTTTTCAGCGCGACCGGAGATGCGGGCGGATTGACGGCGGTGCGGCTGCCGGTGGCGTTGTTCAGCAGGACGGTCGTCAGCGGAGTTTCATAATGTGTGCCGGTGGCGAGATCGAAAAGGGAAACGCCGTGGCGCGCAAGCTCGGCGCGCACCACCGAGGCCCACGGGCCGCGGCCGATAGCGCTGACGAGCATGGCCTCGCCGCCGAGCAGCGCGTGGGTGATGGCGGCGTTCAGCGCGGGACCGCCGGGCGCGGCATGGAACTCGCGCGCGAAGACCTTGGTGTCCTCCTCCGGCAGCCGGTCGAGCCGGTAGAGAACGTCAAGGGTGCTTCGACCGAGAAAGAGAACGCGAGGCGGTTTCATGGGCTTCGAGACTTATTGTACGGAAGTGGGCGGGCGGCGGGTGAAGTTTATGCGATCCAAGATCCTCAAAAAAATCTGGGGTTTCTACAAGCTGGAAGGCGCGGCCGCGTTTGGGAATGCGCTGGTTTTGACTGGCGTGAACAGTGTGCCATCAGAGTGGGCGGAAAAATCGTCAAAGGGTAGGAAAATGGAGATTGCCGTGCCGCTTTTTCCTTCGCGTTGCGTGCTCCACAGCCGCACATCTCCGTGGCGGCGTTTTGTCAATTCCGAGACGACCCACATGCCAAGCCCGGTTCCGGTTTCCTCTTTGGTGGTGAAAAACGGCTCAAAGACACGTTGTATCGTCGCCCTGCTCATACCGATGCCCGTATCGGCGAAAGTCACCCGCATCCCGTTGGCTTTGCCGTTTCGCCAGTCACGTGAGGGGCGCAAGCGAATGACCATGGACCCGCCTTGCGGCATGGCGTCGATGGCGTTCGATAACAGATTGGCAAAGATATGCTGCAGTTCGATGGGCATGCATCGAACTTCCTCTTCCTGTTCCACCCGGACCTGGATCGTGATCCCGGCGGTGCGAAGCTTGGTGCGGAACAGCGACAGCACCACCGCCACGACCTCTGACAGGCGGGTGATCGTTGGCGCGCCTGTCTGGCGGTGGAACTTCAACGTTTGCTGGGTCACCATTGAGATGCGCATGACTTCGTCGAGCGCCTTGCGGGCATACGAGCGGACGTCCTCTGATTTTTCGGAGACGGAGATCAGGTACAGCAAATTCCCCACCGCTTCCAGCGGGTTGTTGATTTCGTGCGCCATCGCGGCGGCCAGCCGTCCGGCAACGGCCAGTTTTTCTGTCCGCAGCATGGCCTCTTCGGTCTGCTTTCTGCGCGTCACGTCGGTCAGCACGCCCACCACGCGCGCTACCTGGCCTTCGCTGTTGCGTTGGCATTTGCCTTCCGATTCCAGCCAGTGCAGCGATCCATCCGGCCAGATCAGGCGGAATTGCTCGTGGAAATCCTTTCCGCTGCCGCAGGTCTCGGTCCATGCCCGCCGCATACGCTTCAGATCCTCGGGGTTAATCAACCGCGTCCACTCCTCGGGCTCACGGCTGATGGATCCGGGTTGGCGACCGGCCATACGATCCGTTTCTTCGGACCAGTGGATCAAGTTTTTTGGCAGATCCCAGGCCCACAGTCCCATGCAGTTGAGATCGAGTGCTACCTTCATCATCTCGTTGCGTTCCAGCAGATCCTCGCTGATGCGGGTGCGCTCTTCGGCCAGTTGGTACTTCACCTGGGCCAGCATCAGCCGCAGGTTCAGCTCCCGGGTTCGCAACTGGGTGCGCTTTTGCGCAAGTTGCTGGATGGCCCAGCCGAGAAGAATCGAGATTCCCAGAAAAACCGTCAATCGAATCCATAGGGGCACGCTTTCCCCCGGTTTGGGTAAGAGCGTCTGCGTTCTGGCCAGAGAAGGGGCGATCAATGCTGCTTCAGCAAGCGTGCAGGCTATGCCGCCACGCCTACCCAGAAACCATGTGCACAGGACGATGGCGGGAAAGGCAAGAGCTGCGGGAAAGTCGCGCAACGGGAAGATCGCATAGGTCAGCAACTGGGCAAGGCCGGCCGCGCAGCATCCCAGCAAAGCGCGGACATACCATGGCCATTGTTCTATCGCAACGGCGGTGGGGATCTTCATACCCATGGATTATGCGTTGGTTGTTTGTTCGACAGCAGTTACAGATCTTCTGAAATCACAGTCGTGCTTGACTCTTCACGATAACCGCAACTGCCGGAAAAGAAAAGGAAAAACAGCCAGAGTCCGTCAAAAACATGGCAGAGTGTCTGTTGCACCCGTGGATGGGGATGCCGCGTTAATCCTTGCCGGCGGTGATGGTTTCCAAGCCGTGCCCGTGCGGGCCCATCTCTCTTTGCCGCAGAAGGAAGGCGAAGAACATTCCCAGAATGCCGAGAATGGAAAAGATCCACATGCCCAGGTGGTAGCCGGCTGGATTGGCGGCGCTGGCCTGGCTGTGGTCGTTGGCCCAGCCGATGACAATGTTGAAGCCGAACAGGCCGATGTTCTGAATCACGGTCATCAGGCCATAGGCGGTGCCCAGCTTGTTCTGGTCGACGATGTAGGCCACTGATGGCCAGATTACAGCCGGAATCAGCGAGAAGGCGAGCCCCATCATGGCCATGGGTAGATAAAGCGACGCTTGGGTATGGGTATAGCCCATGATGAGGTAGACGGGAATCAAAAGAATCGCTCCGAGCATCATGAGCAGAGCGCGCTTGCCGATTTTGTCGACAAACAGACCGAGCAGCGGCGTACCGAACATGGTGCACATCGTCAAACCGCCCACCAGTACGCCGCCCACCTCAAGCGGTGTGCCGTGAGTATGCAGAAAGAATTTGTAGGCGAAGGTCTCAAAGGGAAAGATCGCGGAATAGAAGACAACGCAGAGTGCAACAATGTACCAGAAGGAAAGGCCGAAATGGAAGAGATCACTGAAGACCACCTTGTCGGTTGGTCCAGCCTGCTCCAGTTCGTAGTTTCTTTCCGCGTAGACTTCCATGCCCCAATAGATGAGGGCTCCGATGACGCAGAAGGTGGCGAAGGCGACAGAGATTACGAGCGGTGTGCGCCAATTGGAGTAGGCAAATCTGGCCCAACTGGGCGACCTCTGCGCCAGTAAGGTGCCAGCGCGCGCAATCATCAGGTTGATGCCGAAGGCGAAACTCAATTCCTTGCCGCGGAACCACTTTGCGATGGCGGTGGTGACGGCGACGACAAGGGATTCGGCTCCAATGCCGAAGATCAGTCGCCCGGTGGCCATCACCAGCAGTGTGCCTGATGGAACCTGAATCGACAATCGAAACAGATGCCCGATCGCAATGACCAGACTCGCGATCGGCATCACCAAGTGCTCAATCGCTGTCCCTGGCAGTGTGCCGGAAAGAACGGTGACGATCGCTCCCAGCAGGCACGTCGATCCGAAGAGGAAGATCGCCTTGCGCGCGCCGATACGGTCCACAAGATAACCGCCGACCAGCACCATGAAGATATTGGGGAAGCTGTAGATGGCCTGCAGCAGTCCGATATTGGAGTCGGAAAAGCCGAGTTGCTTCGAGAGCAGGTCCGCTATCGGCTCGATGCAATCGTAGACGTAGTAGTTGCCGAACATGGCCAGGCTGACGAAAACGAGCACGGCCCAGCGGTAGAACGGCGATGGCGGACGGCGGGTAATGGACGGGTCAGGCATGAAGACAATGATCCTTGGGGCGTGGGGACGCGGGCGCTTCTGCAATGGAAGAACGCAACTTATGAAGATAGCAGATGGAGGCGAAAACCGCTCTATTGATCCGGCAAGAAAAGAGTGGCATCGTCTCCCACCCATTTCCGCAAAAGACGCGGAAATGGATGGGGCCCCCATACAGTATTTAGTTGCCGGATCAATAGCGTCCGTCGAGAGCAAAGCGCTCGCGGACTTCATAGCGCGAGCCGCCAGCGCCGAGAAAGCTTTCGTACAGAAGGAACTCCCCGGCAAGAAATCCGGTGAACTTCGGCGGGCGGCTCGCCCTGGCTTCGAGTTCAGCTTTGAGCTTACGGAGGCTTTGCCGCGAGCCTTTGTCCCTGTTGCGCGCCAGGGTGATATGTGGCTGAAAAGGGCGGGCTTCGGGAATGAAGCCGCAGGGTTCCGTCGTTGCGGTGACGCGCTGCTGAAGCAGCATCAGCTCCGGCGAGAGCATGACAGTGGCCAGAAAAACTCCAGCGTGGTCAAAAAACCCCAGTTTCTCTAGCCGGATGGAGGTTGGCGGCAGATGCAACTGGCGCAAGCGCGCAACAACGCATTCGCACTGCTCCTGGCTGCTATTGCCCAGGAATTGCAGCGTGATGTGCCAGGATTCGGGCGCTGTCCAGCGAAGTCCGTCCTCGCGGGACCTGAGCCGCGCCGAGATCGCCGAGAGTTCGCCGATCACCGATGCAGCCAACGGGATTGCAACAAAGAGACGCATAGAGAGCTTTTTGCTAAATCACCTTCAGGCGATTGTTTGTGTCAGGGCACGACTTTTGTCGTGCCCTGACACTTTCATGCAGTCTCAAGGAACTTGTGCAAGTGGCTCGATAAATGATGCAAGTCGCAGCCGGCCTTGCGTTTGAGAGTGCAAGACCTACTCGCTTATATTCAAGCTCGTTTCCGCCGTGGCCAGCGAACTGCCACCAACCCAGATCGTGTAAGTCGTCGGCTCAGCCGTCCGCTTGATTTCGGCGTTGTAAAAATTCAGCTCGTTGAAGCCCAGCGGAAACTCGACGTGCTTCGTTTCGCCGGGAGCCAGCGTGACGCGGGCAAAGCCCTTCAGTTCGCGGACTGGCTGCTCGACCGAAGCCGCCGTGTTGCGAAGGTAGAGTTGCACCACTTCAGTTCCAGCCACGCGGCCGGTGTTTTTCACGTCCACGCCCACGGTCGCGACGGCAGCGTGCCCCGCCGCCAGCACCTCCCGCACCGGAACCACGGCGCGGCTGATGGTGGGGGTGGAAGTGCTGAAGCTGGTGTAGCTCAATCCCCAGCCGAAGGGAAACAGCGCCGAGTTCTCCTCGTCCACGTAGCGCGACATAAACTTTTCGTCTCCGCTCCGGGGCATATGGCTCAGGTCGCCGTGCGCAGGGCGGCCGGTGGGTAATTGCGCGTAGAAAAGCGGCTCCTGGCCAACAGCCCTGGGGAAACTGGCCGGCAGCTTGCCGGAAGGGTTCACGTCGCCAAACAGCACATCGGCCACGGCGTGACCGGCCTCGATGCCGGGGCTCCAGGCCTCAAGAATCGCGGGTACATGAGACGCGGCCCACTTCAGTTCCAACGGACGGGCGGCCAGCACGACCAGAACGACCGGCTTGCCGGTGGCGACAACCGCCTCCAGAAGCTGCTGCTGCACGCCGGTAAAGCCCAGCGTGGTGCGGCTGGAAGCCTCGCCTTCCATCCAGTTGGTCGGCTCGCCCAGGGCCAGAATTGCTATATCAGCTTTCTTCGCCACTTCCACCGCCTCGGCAATGGTTTTGGCGTCGTCGGGAATGGGGGTGCGCTCAGTGCCGACCGTTGGAATCCCGAAGGTGACATTTCGAAGCACATTCGCGTCTTCGCCGGTCAGCAAGTCGCAGCCCTTGGCGTAAAGTAGCCGGTCGCCCAGCCGCTCGGTCAGCGCGGCCTTCAGAGTCACCACGTATTTGGGATCGCCGGTGACGGCCCACGCGCCCAGAACATCGCGTTGGTTGTCGGCCAAGGGACCGATCAAGGCAACCTTCCCCGCTTTGGCGGCGAGCGGCAACAGAGCGCCCGCGCCCTCGACCGGATCGTTCTTCAGCAGTACAAGGGTTTCATCGGCCACCTTGCGCGCGGCGCGACGGCGCTCCGGCGTGGCGTCATAGGCCGGGCCCACGGCGGTATAGGGATGGTCGAAGAGCCCCAGCGCAAATTTGACGCGCAGGATGCGGCGCACGGCCTCGTCCACGGTAGCTTCGGGAATCTTGCCCGTGCGCACCTGATCGGCGATGACGGTTCCGTAGAGGTTGCCCTCCATGTCCATGTCCACGCCGGCTTCCAGAGCCTTGCGGGCCACGGTGGGGCCGTCGCCGATGGAGTGTTTCGTCAACTCGGCAATCGCGCCCCAGTCCGACACCACAAAGCCGTCAAAGCCCCACTCGCCGCGCAGAATCTTGTTCATGATGAAGGGGTTGGCGGTCTCTGGAATGCCGTTGATGGAGTTGAAGGAAGTCATCATCGTGGCTGCTCCGGCCTCAACCGCGGCGCGATATGGCTCCAGATACACCTGCCGCAGCGTAATCTCACCCATGTCTACGGCGTTGTACTCCCGGCCGGCAATGGCCGCGCCGTAAGCGGCAAAATGCTTCACGCTGACGGCAACCGAGCCGGGTTTGGAGAGATCGTCTTGCTGATAGCCCTTGACCCAGGCGCGGGCAATGGCCGAGCCCAGGTAGGGGTCTTCGCCGCTGGACTCGACAATGCGTCCCCAGCGCGGGTCGCGGGCAATGTCCACCATCGGCGAGAAGACCCAGGGAATGCCATCGGCGCGGGCTTCCGTCGCTGCAACGCGCGCCACCGTCTCGATCGCCGCCGGATCCCAGCTCGCCGCCAGCGCCAGAGGCACGGGGAAGGTGGTCCGGTGGCCGTGAATCACATCCTGCCCAAAGAGAAGGGGAATGTGCAGCCTCGACTTTTCCACGGCCAGGCGCTGGTAGTGGTTGGTCGCATCGGCGCCCACCACATTCAGAAAGGAACCGGCCCGCCCGCTGGCCGCCAGCTCGTCGTACTTGAGATTGGAAGCGCCGGGGCCGGTGGCGTATCCGGCGGAAAACTGCGCCAACTGCCCGACTTTTTCGTCAAGCGTCATTTGTTTCAGCAGCGCGTCGACGCGCGCGTTCAGTTCGCGGGAAGCCAGTTGGGGGTTGGATGCGGGGTTGACCTGGGCGGTGGCCGTAAATCCGGCCAGTCCGGCCAGCAGCAGAGCTGGCAGCATTCGAAGAGAGCGCGCGGAAAGAATTTTCATGACTCGGTCATGGTAAACCGTGGAGCAAGAGGTCGGCAGGGCACAGGATCACGGCTGTTTCGGTTGCCTTTTCGCGCCGCCGCGTGGCTTTGCACGCCAGTCGAGTTTCCTTTCATGTCATGGAAAAGCGGTCATGGCGAGAGCTGAAACGCCTTGCTCCAATGGATTTTTTTCGATGGGCAACGGGAGCTTTTGCGGCCTGTGGAGAAAGCCCCCTCGCCGGAAGCCACTGGAATGCTCTACTCTTGGCAAGGATGCGTATGGCTCGACTAATTCGCCACTTAGAGAAGGCTGTCTGGCAGGCCCTTGACCACGATGTGCTGAACACGGCCAAGGCCACGGCCTATTCCGGGATGCTCATGGTGTTTCCAGCCTTGGTGGTGCTGGCCACCGTGCTCGCCCTGGTGCCGGAAGGAACCTCGCTGAGCGGCGAGATTCGCACCACTTTCGAGCAGCTTCTGCCCGCCGATTCCATGGATCTGTTTCAGTCTTCGCTGCAGACGCGCCGTATTCTCTCCGTGCAACTGGTCTTGTCCGGCACGGGCATCAGCATCTTTGCCGCGCTCGGCGTGATGCTCACGCTGATGGAGGGCTTTCGCCGCGCCTACCGGTTGCCGCGCGGTGGGTGGGGCTTCTGGGCGCAGCGGATCCGGGCGCTGATCCTGATTCCCGTCGCTCTGATTCCGCTCGCTTTGGCCACGGTGGTGGTCGTTTTCGGGCGCCAGATCGAGGGCTGGATGGTTGACAACTCCATTCACGAACTGCGCCATATTGTGCTTTTTTTCTGGAGGATGGCGCGCTGGGCGGTGGCCATGGCCACCAGCGTCGCGGTCCTTTGCATCCTTTATCATTTTGGAACCAAGCGCGAGGAGCCTTGGACCAGGGTCGCGCCCGGCGCGGTGGCCGCCACGGTGCTCTGGTTCCCGTCCACGCTGGCTTTTGGCTGGTATGTGACGAGGATTGCCAACTACTCGATGTTTTACGGCAGCTTTGGCGCGGGCATTGCCACGCTGGTCTGGATTTACATGACCGCTTTCAGCGTGCTGCTGGGCGCCGAGCTGAACGGCCATCTCTTCAGGGAGCGCAGCGAACGCGCTCTCGCCAATTCCGATCAGGGCCGCTCTAGTCTGTGACCGTTTGCACTGACTATCGCATCGGGTTTCCCGCATAATCTACTAAGCGATGTTTTTTACCTTCCCTACCCCTGCATTCTGATGAAGCGGGGTGCATGTTAACTGGTACTTTGGCTTATTGAGCTTTTTGAGGAGTTTTCCCATGTCGTTCGTCCCACTGAGTCTGACCGATTCCATCACTCAACGCCGCGCAAAGATCGTTGCCACGCTTGGACCAGCTTCCAACACCGTGCCGGTTATCCGGAATCTGATTCGCGCGGGCGTCGATGTGTTTCGCCTGAACTTTTCGCATGGCACCCACGAGGAGAAGCTGGCTCTGATCCAACTGATCCGCAAGGTGAGCCGCGAGGAAGGCAAGCCGCTCTGTATCATGGGCGACCTGCAGGGCCCCAAAATCCGTACCGGCGTGTTGATTGATCACGAGGCCGTGCTGCTGAAGGCCGGGGATCGGCTGACCATTACGCCGCGCGAGGTTCCGGGCACGGCTTCCCTGGTAGGCACGACCTTCAAGACTTTGGCTGAGAACGTCGAAGAGGGGTCGCGCATTCTGCTTTCCGACGGCCTGATCGAACTGCGCGTTGCCCAGGTGGACGGCAAGGATGTAATCTGCGAGATCATCAATGGCGGCATGTTGGGCGAACACAAGGGCATCAACCTGCCGGGCATTCCCGTGCGTGTCCCCTCGCTGACTGAAAAGGATACCGAGGATCTTGAATTTGCGCTCAAGAACGACGTGGACGCCATCGCCGTTTCCTTCGTGCGCACGGCCGAGGATGTTCGCTTAGTGCGCAACCGGGTGGCTGCCTACGGCGGCGAAACCTGGATTGTTGCCAAGCTCGAAAAGCCTCAGGCCATTGAACATCTTGACGCCATTCTGGCCGTTGCCGATGGCATCATGGTGGCTCGTGGCGATCTGGGCGTCGAGGTTCCTCCGGAAGAGGTTCCAGCCATTCAGAAGCACATCATCCGTCGCGCCGCCGCCTTCCGCAAGCCGGTCATCACGGCCACGCAGATGCTGGAGTCGATGATCGAAAATCCGCGGCCCACACGCGCCGAGGTTTCCGACGTGGCCAATGCGGTTTACGACGGCACCGATGCCGTCATGCTCTCGGGCGAGTCGGCCGTAGGCAAGTATCCGGTCGAGGCTGTTTCCATGATGGCGCGCATCGTCGTCGATGCCGAGCGCCACATCCACGAACAGAAGCTCGACGAGTTCCGGGAACGCAAGACGCATCTCTCCATCGCGGAAACCATCTGCGAAGCCACGGCCCATGCGGCCGATGACCTGGACCTGCGTGGCATTGCGCTGTTTACCGAGTCGGGACTGACCGCTCGTCAGCTTTCGAAGTATCATCCTTCGGCGCCGATCTTCGCTCTCAGCCCGGTTGAGGTCACCATCAATCGCGTCAACTTGTTGTGGGGAACCACGCCGATCCATAGCCCCAAGGTCAACACCACCGAGGCGCTGGTCGACATTGCCGAGCAGTTGCTGCTGGATGGCGGTTTTGTCCGGCCCGCTGAAGTTGTTGCCATTGTTGCTGGCACCCGCACACGTTCCGGCTCGACCAACTTCCTGCGCTTGCAGGTGATGGGCGAGAGCACGGAGGGTGAGCGCTTCGTTACGCCTCATGCAGAAGCAAAGCCTGCCGCTTCCGTTGCGGACGAGCCTTCTGCGCCGGTTGCCAAGCCAAAGCGCGTCGTGCGCAAGACGGGCAAAAGAACCTCAGCAAAGAGAAAGTAACTACTTGTATAGGATCAACCAAAAGCGCCACTCCCTCGGGAGTGGCGCTTTTCTGTTGCAGTTCATGCATCGGTCAAAGAGGATTTGACGATGCACAACCTGTTGTTAGGATCGCAAATTAAGTTTGTCATCCTGAGCGACCGGAGCGAAGCGAAAGGAGTCGAAGGACCTGCGGTTGCTTTTGTCTCTCTCATCGCAATCCAGTCGTGCCGGATCAATAAAGGTCTCTTACTGGCAACGTTCCGAACCCTCGCGCCAGTCTTCCAGAATCAGTTGGATGGTAGCGCCAGGCACTCACGGCACTCTTCCACGCTGTGTCCCTGCCCGTTGGCACCGGGAATCTCCGGGGATCAGGCGGCAAACCATTCGCCGTCGCACTCAATGACCGCTGTAAACTCATTCTTCATAGCTGAAGTACAGCGCGGAATTGCAATAGAATGAGTCAGTGGAGAAAATGCTTTGATGGAATTTCCTATATCTTGCTCCATAGCTTTCGTTTGCATCGATCCCGGTTGGGCGCAAGTCTATGTCAATATTGCGCTTGCAATATTGACTTTCTTGACCCTGATAGTTCTCTGTATTTATGCGTGGGATACGCGTCGTATCGCAAATATAAGTATGGAGCAGTTCAATAGCTCTCAGACGCCTGTCTTAGCGCTGGTTCAAAAAGTACGTAATTCAGATTTGGTTTGGGCAATTGAAAATCAAGGAAATAGTGCTGCGTTCAATATCAAGATTGAAGGCGATTATGACTCTATCGAAACGACTAAGGATAAATCTTGCAAACACGAGCAAAACACAATTCATGACCCTGTGAGGTTGGAGAATCATAACACGATACCTGCAGGTAAGCATGAGGCACTCGACTGTCCGAGATATGCGAGGAATGAACAAATCACTTGGCTCAAAATTGAATATGACTCTCTTGAAGGTCATCGATTCGTTACAGACGTTGTTTCTGAAAATGGCACTCTGGTGACAAAATTCAAAGCCTTATAAAAATAGCGAGGTGCGCGACGTTTACGCACCTCGCATGACGTGGACGGCTTTTACTTTGCCGTCAACTGTCGCAGCACGTATTGCAAGATGCCGCCGTGCTCGAAGTACTCGATTTCTTGCGGCGTGTCGATGCGGATGGTTACATCGAATTCCTTTACAGTCCCAACGGTGGTGGCTTTCACCTTTAGTTTTTCGCAAGCTTTGGACTCAGCAGGAAGAAATGCTGCTTGACTAATTGCCACGCGAGCGGAAAGACTCGCACCGAATGTATGAACTTTTCCAGCAATCTTTTTAGCGCTCAAGAGATCCGAAAGCCCGGCAAAGTCGAAGACCTCCTCGCCGGTCAGCCCCAGCGACGCGACGCTTTCTCCCGCCGCAAACTGCAAGGGCAGAATTCCCATCCCCACCAGATTCGAGCGGTGAATGCGCTCGAAGCTTTCGGCGATCACGGCGCGTACGCCCAGCAGTTTCGGTCCCTTGGCGGCCCAGTCGCGCGAGCTGCCGGTGCCGTATTCTTTGCCGGTCAGAATAATCAGCGGCACGCCGCGCTCGGAGTACTTCTGGCTGGCGTCGAAGATGGACATCTGCTCGCCCTCGGGCAGCAGGCGCGTGACGCCGCCCTCGGTGCCCGGCGCAAGCTGGTTGCGCAGGCGCACATTGGCGAAGGTGCCGCGCACCATCACTTCGTGATTGCCGCGCCGTGAGCCGTACGAATTAAAGTCGGAAGGTTTCACGCCGTGCGCCGCGAGATACACTCCTGCCGGGCCGTTGGCCTTGATGGCTCCAGCCGGCGAGATATGGTCGGTAGTTACCGAGTCGCCCAGAACGGCCAGCACGCGCGCGCCTAGAATATCGGTCACTGGCGCTGGCGTTGGAGGCATTCCATCGAAGTACGGAGCCTTGCGGATATAAGTCGAATCCGGTTCCCACTGATAGACCTCGCCGGTAGGGAAGTTCAGTCCCTGCCAGTGTGCGTCGCCCTGACCCACCTTCGCGTACTCCTCGCGGAAGCTCTCGCTGCGCAAGCCTTTCGCGATAGCTTCGGCCACCTCGGCTTGCGTCGGCCAGATATCTTTGAGATAGACCGGATGACCAGCCTGATCCGTGCCTAAGGAATCTGTCTCGAAGTTATGCTCGATGTTACCGGCCAGGGCAAACGCCACCACCAGCGGCGGGCTCATCAGGTAGTTGGCGCGCACATCCACACTGACGCGGCCCTCAAAGTTTCGGTTGCCGCTCAAGACGCTCACGGCGACCAAGCCATGCTCGTCGATGCTCTTTTTCACGTCGGCGGGCAGCGGCCCCGAGTTGCCGATGCAAACGGCGCAGCCGTAGCCCACCACGTTGAAGCGCAGCTTTTCAAGATACGGCAGCAAGCCCGCTTTTTCGTAGTAGTCCGTGACCACGCGCGAGCCCGGCGCGAGAGATGTTTTTACCCACGGCGGCACGGAGAGGCCCTTTTCGACGGCCTTCTTCGCCAGAATCCCAGCGGCCATCATCACCGAAGGGTTCGACGTGTTGGTGCAACTGGTAATGGCCGCAATCACCACTGATCCGTGATCGAGATACTTGTCCGGATCGACGCCGAAGCGCTCCTGAACCGTAGCCGCCACCTTGAATGCTCTGTCATCCTGAGCGACCGGAGCGTTAGCGGAGGGAGTCGAAGGACCTGCGTTTTCTTGCGCTGCCAGCGCTGCATCCACAACGGCCTTGCGCTCCCACTTGGCCGCCGTGCGCGTACCCAGAGGCTTGGCCGTCGGCGCCAGCAGATTCGGCAATTGCCCGGCGAAGCTGGTCGCCACATCGCGCAGTAGCACGCGGTCCTGCGGACGCTTCGGTCCGGCCACACTCGGCTCGACCGTTGCCAGATCCAGTTCCAAAGTCTGTGTGTATTCGGCCTCTGGAGATTCGGAGGTGTGGAAAAGCCCCTGCTCCTTGTAGTAGGCCTCGACCAGCGCAATCTGCTCCTCGCTGCGCCCGGTCAGGCGCAGATAGCGCAGCGTCTCGTCGTCCACCGGGAAGAGGCCGCAGGTCGCGCCATACTCGGGCGCCATGTTGCTGAGGGTGGCGCGGTCAGGCAACTCCAGTTCAGCGATGCCCGGCCCGTAAAACTCAACGAATTTGCCCACCACGCCCAGCTTGCGCAAGGCCTGAACCACGGTCAGCACCAAGTCGGTCGCGGTCGAGCCTTCGCGCAATTTGCCGGTCAGTTTGAAGCCCACTACCTGCGGAATCAGCATGGAAACCGGCTGGCCGAGCATGGCCGCCTCGGCCTCAATGCCGCCCACCCCCCAGCCCAGAACGCCCAAGCCGTTGATCATCGTGGTGTGCGAGTCGGTGCCGACAACTGTGTCCGGATAAACAACGAACTCTCCGTTGGTCTTTGTTGTGAAGACCACGCGCGCCAAGTGCTCCAGATTCACCTGGTGGCAGATGCCCATTCCTGGCGGCACGGCGCTGAAGTTTCTGAAGGCCGTCTGTCCCCACTTGAGAAAGGCGTACCGCTCGCGGTTGCGATGAAACTCCAGAAAAGTGTTGGCGTCGAAGGCCGAGGCCGTGCCGTACTCGTCCACCTGCACGCTGTGGTCAATCACCAGTTCGGCGGGAACCAGCGGATTCACGCGCTCCGGGTCGCCGCCCAGCGTACGGATAGCGTCGCGCATCGCGGCCAGATCGACGACGGCAGGCACGCCGGTAAAGTCCTGCATCAGCACCCGCGCCGGCATGTAGGCAATCTCCCGGCCGGGCTCTGCCTTCGCGTCCCACTTAGCCAGGAACTCGATGTCGGCGGCCGTCACGTTCACGCCATCTTCGCGGCGCAGTAAGTTTTCCAGCAGAATCTTCAGGCTGAAGGGCAACCGGCTCAGGTTGAAGCCGCGCGCAGTCAGCGCTGGCAGCCGATAGATCGTGTAGGAACACTTGCCGGAAGTGAGCGTGGCCCGGCTGGCAAAGCTGTTCATCGTGAGAAGCCTTTCTAATCCGCGCGCAGGCGGATACACTTTCAGATTTTATCTGCCTGAACTGGCTCGCAGTCTCAATCCGTGTGGACAACCGCATGGACGACGAAGGGCTTCGACCAAGCTGCTGCTTGATGGAAGCCCCTCGTCGTGCATTGGCATTCAGAGGTTTTTCCGGCCCCTGAAGCTTCTTTTACGCGTTATCCTCGCGGAACATCGGATGCGGAATCAGTCGGCGATAGTCTTCCTGATGCGCATTGTCCAGGCAGGCCTCGATAATCTTCTTGCCCAGCGGATCCAGGTCCGGAACCAGGAATTGCTTCAACTGCTTGGCAAAGAATTCCCGCCACTGGCGCGCGCCCTCTTCGTAGACGTCCAGGCCGCCCTGAAGCTGCTCCTCGACCCGCATAAACACGCGCGGAATCGTCGAGCCTTCAATGCGCAACTGGTTGGGAATATAACCCAACAGCGGGCATAGAGCTTCGCTCACCTGTTCGCGGGCAAACTTGGCGCTGCCGCGGCGAGCCAGATACTCGCGGGCCATCCACTCGCCCATGAAGCCGACCTTCCATGCTCCGATGTACTGGTTTGGAATCAGTACATAGTGCGTATCCGGCGTTTCCACAATCTGGCGCAGCAGCAGGTTTGCCTGGTCGACGCGGCGGCCGGTGGCAAAGGCCCAATAGGACCCCACGCCCTCGGACTGCATCTCCTTGGTCTTCTGCGCTTGAATGCTGGGGTTGGCGTGCCCGCGCGGGGCTGCCAGCCTCCACAGCCAGGCCAGCGCCGGGTTGAGCACATGAAGCATGTCCAGAATGCCGTAGAGCTGGCTGTCACGGTGCGTCGGCGGGCAGCGGACGCCAAAGCTGCGCACGTCCACCCGCTGCGGTCCCTCCAGAATCTCCTCCATCATCCGGCGCGGCAAAATCACGCGCGGATTCGGACAGGGCTTGCCCGGCGCGTCTTCGATGTGCTCCCACGTCAGGCAGGTGCCGCCGGGCACAATGTAGTGGTTCAGGAAAATCAGCGGCTCGGGCGGATCGATGCACAGCCCTTCCAGGTTTGGCGCCGTGCCGTATCTGCGGATGTGATCTACGCGCACGAACCAGCCGTTTTCTGCGTCGGCCAGGGTTAGGCGCTTGCTGTTGCCTTGAATGCTGGGGTGCGCGCAGGCCATGTCGTCGGCAATCGGCCGCAGATGGCAAGCCTCGGGCAGATTCAGTGTCCGTTCTTCGTTGGTCACCACGTTGCGGCCCAGCAGCACCCGTCCATCCTTCATGCGGTGGATGTGCTCGGTCATTTCGCTCTTGCCGCCGCCCGACGCGCCCTCGTGCATCAGAATCAACTGGTTCTCATAGGGCGTGACCACGGCCACCGCCGAGCAGTGGTTGGTCACCCAGCCCTCATGCTCGCCCTTGTCCAGCAGGACGGAATACACGCCCTTCTTGGCGCTCGGTCCCGGATAAAGGTTGTAGGCGAAAATTTCCTGATGCGTTTCCTGCCGGTCATGCACCACCACCTGCTTCCCGGCAAAGTGCGTATGCCGGAAGGGAGGCGCAACAAACAGCACTCCGCCCGTGATGCGGAAGTTTGCCGGAACCTTGTTGCGTGGAATCATTCCTTGCAAGTCGCCCAGAATCGCGGCAAAAAACGCCGCCTGCCGAGGCACAATCAACAGCGACCCGTAGCCCAGCGCATCCGTGCCGGAATAGAACGGCATTGCCACCAGTTCCTGCGTCTTGAGCCAGTCCAGCGTTTCCTGGCGGGTCTTGTCGAAGGGCTCGCCAAAGCGTTGCTCATAGGTCGGCTTGTCGGTCGGCAGTTGGTCGCCAATGACCATCGCATCCGGATCGCGCCGGCGCATTGCCGGATCCGGGAAGTTGACGGCCAGGCCGTTCCGCGCCTTGGTAATCATCGCTTCGGTGATGCGCTCCCCGGTGGAGGTCTGGAAGACTGCCTCATATTGCCCGTGGTCGTCGCGATTGCCCAGCGTCCAGTTGGTTTCGCCCGTGGCCCGGCCCAGCGCCCAATCCATCAGTTGCTCGCGGGAATCCGGCGTCTGCACCAGCGGCGCCGCGCTCAGGACTTCGCGCACATGGGGGGGCAACTCAAACTCGGACCAGTTGGCCTGAAAATCGACAAAAGTTTTCTTGACGGCTTTGGCGGTCATAGTTTTCTCGCTTTCGAGAGTGGGGATCCATGCACATCAATCTGTTTTTAAGGGACAAAGTGCACAATACTTTTATCTCATCGGCCCTCAGGTTTGGCAGTGAGCCATATCACGCCATGGGAAAACGCTCCAGAATCAACGCCAGCGCCTCGGCTTGCGTTCCGATTGCTCCCTCCAGTTGCGCGTCCTCAACCGCCCGCAGCATCTGCTTGAAGCGCGCTCCCGGCTTGTAGCCCGCCGCAATCAGTTCGTGACCGGTGAGCAGCGGATGAGGCCGCACAGCTTCTTCGGGAGTGGCCGCCAGGCGCTCGCGCACAAACTCCCAGTTCTCCAGGTGGCCGCTGCTGGCCAGGCAATCCATCCGGTGCAGCGCCAGATGCTCGTCGAAGTGCTCCAGCCGGAAGAAGCGCTTCAGCGTCGAAGCCTTCATCCGCTGCGCATCGGCAAAGCGCATATGGTTTTCAATCAGCGCCAGCGTTTGCCGCGTCTCGTCGTTGGAAAAGCGGAAGCGTCGGCAGATCTCCGCCGCCATGGCCGCGCCCACCTCCACATGCCGGTCGAAGCGGATGCGCTCGGCCTGCCGGAAGGTCGGCGGCTTGCCCACATCGTGCAGCAGCGCGCCCCAGGCCAGCGTCGGCGAACAGCCCTCCTCCAGTTGCTCCAGCACGAGCAGCGTATGCTGCCACACGTCGCCCTCCGGATGGAACTGCGGCGGCTGCTCCACGCCCTTCATTCGCGCCACCTCCGGCAGCACCTCGGTGAGCAGCCCGGTTTCGTCCAGCAGCTCGAAGGCCCGCCGCGCATGGCCCTCGGTCAGCATTTTTGTCAGCTCATCGCGCACACGCTCCCGGCTGACCGTCGCGGTTTTTGCTGCCAGCGAACGCATGGCGAGCTTGGTCTGCGTCTCCAGTTCAAAGCCGAAGCGCGCCGCAAAGCGCACCCCGCGCAGCATCCGCAGGTGGTCTTCCTCAAAGCGCAATTCCGGCTGCCCGATGGCTCGCACCACCCCGGCTTCGATGTCCGCCACTCCGCCCACGTGGTCGATCACCGCGTCCTGAAGGTCGCGGATTTCAGATGTTGCGGAAGAACTCGTAGATCGTGTTTCAAAGGGCCGCATTGTGCCAGGGCGCAACTGCATAGTGTCAGCGCACAACTGCTTTGTCCCGTGTGACTGCATAATGTTAGCGTGTGACTGCATAATGTCAGCGGGCGACTGCTTTGTCCCAGCGTGCGACTGTTTTGTGTCAGGGCACGACTTCAGTCGTGCCGAAAAGGCCGCAAAAACTTCGGGGGCTTTAGCCCCTGATGCATTCTCTTCGCTTTGAAGGGTACGGGCTTTAGCCCGTACATTCATTCCCGCCAAGGAAACGGGCTTTAGCCCCCGAGGGAACAGTTTTTCCGTATCCAGCAACAGCCCATTGATGGTGAAATCCCGCCGCCGCACATCCTCTTCGGCGCTGGTCGTATACCGCACCCCATCCGGATGCCGTCCATCCGTATACGTCCCATCGGAACGGAAGGTCGCGACTTCCGTCACCACCCGCGAAGAAGCCAACTCTGCTTCCGCAGCAATGCCGGTATCGCCGGAGGCTACCAGCACCACGCCGAAGCGCGCTCCCACGGCAAAGGTTCGCGGAAACATCTCCAGCACGACCTGCGGCGTGGCCGAGGTCGCCACATCATAGTCTTTCGGCTCGCGTCCCAGCAGCAGGTCGCGCACGCATCCGCCCGCCAAGTAGGCCTCGTGCCCCGCTGCCCGCAGCTCGGCCACAATCCGCAAAGCCGCATCGAATTGTTGTGACCTCGGCAGCATGGCTGTTCTTTCCACCTCAGCGGCAAAACAGGTACGCCCGCCTGGAACGAATGCAAGTTCCAAACGGGCGCGTGAAGTTGGCCTTCATTCGGCCAGGAAGTCTACTCCTTGTCGTTACCGGTCTTCAGTTGCGGCATGGTGGTTCCCGTGCTGAGCGTCAGCAGGCCGCTTTGCGCGTAGGTCAACAGCTTTTCCCGCGTATCCGTAATGTCGAGGTTCCTCATCGTCAACTGGCCGATGCGGTCTCGCGGCGAGAAGGTCGATTCGCCCTTTTCCATGGTCAGCCGCTCCGGCTTGAAGGTCAGATTCGGCGAGACGGTATTCAGAATGGTGTAGTCGTTTCCGCGGCGCAGTTCCAGCGTTACTTCGCCAGTCACCGGCTTTGCCACCCAGCGTTGCGCGCTTTCGCGCAGCATGATGGACTGCGAATCGAACCAGCGTCCCTGATAGAGCAGGCGGCCGAGCTTCCTGCCGTTCTCGCGGTATTGCTCAATCGTGTCCTCGTTGTGGATGCCGGTCACCAGGCGCTCGTAGGCGATGTAGAGCAGCGCCAGCCCCGGTGCTTCATAAATGCCGCGGCTCTTGGCTTCGATGATCCGGTTTTCGATCTGGTCGCTCATGCCGAGTCCGTGACGGCCGCCGATCCGGTTGGCCTCCAGCAGCATCTCAACCTGATCTTTGAACTCGACGCCATTCAGCGCCACGGGCAAGCCCTCTTCGAACTTGATCGTGACGGTTTCGCGTTTGACCTCGACATCGTCGCGCCATGAGGCCACGCCCATGATCGGCTCGACAATCAACATGCTGCTGTCCAACTGCTCCAGATCCTTCGCCTCATGCGTGGCGCCCAGGATGTTCGAGTCCGTCGAATAAGCCTTTTCGGAGGACATCTTGTACGCAAAGCCCGATTTCCGCATGAACTCGGACATCTCCGCGCGGCCGCCCAGCTCGTCGATAAAGGCCTCATCGAGCCATGGCTTGTAAATCTTCAGGTCGGGATTCACCAGCAGCCCGTAGCGGTAGAAGCGCTCGATATCGTTGCCCTTGTAGGTGCTGCCGTCGCCCCAGATGCTGACCTCATCCTCTTTCATGGCGGCCACCAGCATGGTTCCGGTTACGGCGCGGCCAATCGGGGTGGTGTTGAAATAGGCCACGCCCGCGGTCGTAATGTGGAAGGCGCCGCTCTGCAGCGCTGCCAGCCCCTCGCGCACCAGTTGCGCGCGGCAATCGATCAGGCGAGCCTTCACCGCGCCATACTCCAGCGCTTTCTGCGGAATCTGATCGTAGTCGGACTCATCCGGCTGCCCCAGGTTGGCAGTGTAGGCGTAGGGCAGTGCGCCCTTCTGCTTCATCCAATGAAGTGCTGCGCTGGTATCAAGGCCACCAGAAAACGCGATTCCAACCTTCTGGCCAACCGGGAGATTTTCGAGAATATTGGACATGGTAAAGCGGCTCCCAAACAGGATTCGGCAAATCTGCGAACAGATGTCCTATCTATTTTACTGGTCGAGCCCTTGGAATGGCTGTTCCGGATAATCGCTCTAGGTCTTTGACAGCTTAATTCCGTACCATGGTTGGGTGCCCCCGGTCTCGATTTTGAGACCGGGGATCCACGAACTCGATGGGGCTTCTTTACCCTGCCAGAGATCGAGGCTGGAGATGCTGATGAGAACTTTTTCCAGATATCTTGCCGCAATTGCAGTTGCCATATCGCTGGGCGGAACGTTGCTGGCTCAGCCCTCTGCTCCTGCCGCCGCGTTCACCCAACATGGAGAAGCTGACGGCTTCTACAATCCCGTGGCCGATCCAAGAGCCATCGTCACACTGGGGTACGCGCGCTTCACCGTGCTTACGCCGGAGTTGATCCGCATGGAGTGGGCGGCTGACGGCAAGTTCGAGGACCATGCCTCCTTTGTCTTCCTGAATCGGCGGTTGCCGGTGCCTAAGTTCGAAAAATCCATTTCAAACGATGGACGCGACACGCTGACGATCAAGACGGCTGCGTTCACGCTCATTTATACGGCGATGCCGGATGGCAAGCCGCTTCCCTCTGGCTGCTGCGAATTCTCAAAGCAGAATCTTGGAATCACTTTCAACGTCGGCGATCAACAAGCCACTTGGCGCCCGGGCGATGCCGACCCCGCCAACCTGCAAGGCACCACCCGCACCCTGGACCAGGCTCTGGGCGGCAAGACCAAGGAACCGCTGGGGCAGGGGCTCGTCTCCCGTTCCGGGTGGGCATTGGTGGATGACTCTGCCCGGCCGCTGTTCGACTCGGCCGACTTCAGCTTTCGCAACGGAGAACGCAGCCCCTGGCCGTGGGTCATGGAGCGGCCCGCCGGACAGCATCCCGAAGGCAAATATCAGGACTGGTACTTCTTCGGCTACGGGCACCATTACCGCCAGGCGCTCGGCGACTTTGTGCGCGTGGCTGGCCCGATTCCGCTGCCGCCGCGCTTCGCCTTCGGAGCGTGGTGGTCGCGCTACTGGGCCTATACCGACCAGGAGCTTAACGAACTGGTTCGCGGCTTCCGCGAAAATGACACGCCTCTGGATGTTTTCGTCATCGACATGGACTGGCACACCAGCCAGGGCCAGCTTGAAGCCGCCGGAGAAGTGGACCAATCCGGCCAGTTGCTGGGCTGGAGCGGCTATAGCTGGAACAAGCTGCTTTTTCCCGATCCCGATCAGTTTCTGGCCCAGCTTCATGCCGAGGGGCTGAAGACGACAATGAATCTGCATCCGGCCTCCGGCGTTCAGCCATGGGAGACGGCCTATCCAGCCATGGCGCGTGCCATGGGCATTGATCCGTCTACCCGCAAATATGTGCCCTTTGACATCACGGACAAAAAATTCGCCATCAATTACATGAACCTTCTGCACCACCCGCTGGAGCAGCAGGGCGTTGATTTCTGGTGGCTCGACTGGCAGCAGCAAGGAGATACCAGGTTGCCCGGCGTCAATCCCACCTGGTGGCTGAACTACGTGCATTTCACCGATCAGCAGCGCGAGGGCAAGCGCCCCTTGCTCTTTCATCGCTGGGGCGGGTTGGGCAATCACCGCTATCAGATCGGTTTTTCAGGCGACGCCATCTCGGTTTGGGAGTCGCTGGCTTTTCAGCCCTGGCTCACGGCCACGGCCGCCAATGTGGGCTATGCCTATTGGAGTCACGACATCGGCGGCCATATGCCAGGCTCTGTCGATCCCGAACTTTACACGCGCTGGGTGCAATTTGGCGCATTCAGCCCGATTCTGCGCACCCACACCACCAAGAACCCTGACAGCGAGCGCCGCCCCTGGGCCTATCCCGAGCCCTATTCCTCGGTTCTGCGCTCCGCTTTTCAACTCCGTTATGCGCTGCAGCCGTATCTGTATACCGAGGCGCGCAAGACCTACGACACCGGCGTAGCCTTCCTGCACCCGCTCTACTACGACTGGCCGGAAGAAGATCAGGCTTACCAGAGCAAGGGCGAGTATCTCTTCGGCGATCAGATGCTGGTAGCGCCGGTGACCGCGCCCGCCGACAAGGCCTCGGGACTGGCTGCGGAAAACGTCTGGCTGCCGCCTGGCGATTGGATCGAATGGCCCACCGGCAAGCATTTCAGCGGCGGCGTGGTGGAACGCCGCTTCTCCATCGAGCAGATCCCTGTCTACCTGCGCCCCGGCGCGATCATTCCTGAGCAGCCGCCCATGCTCTACACCGGCGAAAAGCCGGTCGATCCGTTGATCGTCAATATTTGGCCGCTGAAGCCCGGCACAACGTCGAGCTACGCGCTTTATGAAGACTCCGGCGTGGGCGTCGAGTATCAGAAGGGAGTCTTTGCCCGCACGCCAATCCAGGCAACACAAAGTGGCGACACCTTGCGCGTGGAAATTGGCCCGGTGCGGGTAATTTACCCCGGAATGCCCCCAGCACGAGGATTTGAGCTGCGTTTGCCTGCCGATTGGCCGCCGGAACGGGTCACCGTGAATGGCCTTCAGCTGCCGCGCGCGAGTGTCATCGGCAAAAGCGGATGGCGCTTCGAGGGCAATACGCTGACCACGGTGATTCCCATTTCCAGCCGCAACGTAACCTCCAAAGTGACCGTGGAGGTGAGCCGCGCCACTGGGCTAACCGCGCGCCGGGATGAGCTGGATGGATTTGCCGGAACCATGACCCGTCTGCGCGGCGTTTACGATGCCTTGCAGCAGACCTCTCCGGTTTCCGGCCCGCCGGACGTGTTGATTGACGTCCTGCAAACCGGCGACCGGCTCAGCTACCATCCCGAAACCGCACCGGCGGAAATGGCGCACTTCCGTGAGACGCTTCCCAAGGCGCAGGCCGCTGTTGCCCAGATCGGAGCAGTCTTTGACAGCCAATTGGAGGACCACCTGCTTCGCTATTCCCCGGAAAGATGGCTGCCCGGAGGCGTGAATCTGCCGGCCCTGAAGAAGAGCCGCACGGAAGCCATGACCAAGGCGCTCAAGCTGGCCACGGAAGTCGGAAGATAGCGCTTCGCTCATTCGCATCGTGCGATGGAGCGCATTGGCGGCCGTGGTATGCTTGTCCCGCAGGCCGGCGTCCCGTGCAGTCTACGATGGAGTCCATCACTCCTTGTTGTTGGAGGCCAGACCAATCTGTAATGTCCACTTTCTTGCCAAGAGCCAGAAAATGCAGCATGGAATCGGTTTCAAGCAGAGACAGGCTCTACCGGTCATCACTACTGAAATGTAATATCCGCTCCTTTGCCGCTGTCCGGTATGCTTGCCTGCCAAGCATGGGTTGCGCTGTTCCATGTAGTACGAAGTGCCTTATCCGCAAACTTAGCCTGTCCCGCAGAGGCCGGCCAGCCATATATCTCAATCGAGATCTCCGACCACCACGCCTTGTAGCTTCCCTGGTGCGGGCCAAGATGAACGTGAAGGGTACTATGTTCGACGGAGCAAGTGCTCTCCATTCGCAGAAACATTCCTTGCTTGAAATCGTAAGACGCTCCATCATCCTGATAGAGCGTTCCGCTACAGTTGTCGCCCACATATACGCGCAGCGTCAAAGGCCCGACCGGCGTCTCCATTGTGCTTTGCGTCAAAGGAGCAATGGGCAGAATCGAGCCGCCTTTTACATATACAGGCAAGCTGGCGACGGTTGGCTCCACGATAAGTGGCTGAATCGCGACAGCACCAGCCTGCACCCCCTTCTTCTGCTCTGCATCACGGCTTTCCAAGGTTGCTGAGCGGTCTATTCGCTCGCCGGTCCAATAGTCGTACCAGATGCCAGGAGGCAGTTGCACCTCATATTTGTCCAACTCATCCGGATACGGCACTGGCGCAACCAGGATGTCGGGACCGAAGAGGAACTCCCCCGGCGCGTCCAGGTCAATGGGATGCAGGTCCTGTGCGGCATCAGGGAACTCCAGGAAGAGCGTTCGCTCAATGGGCAAGCCTGTCCGCGACATTTCCTCCGCCGTGGTATAGAGGTACGGCATCAGCTTGTAGCGCTCTTCGATAAAGTGGCGGCGGATCGCCTCCAGCTTCGGGCCATTCACCCACGGTTCCTGGTCGTTGGTCCCGCTGGCAGTGTGATCGCGGTCTATCGGCTGAAATGCCGCGATCTCAAGCCACTTGGTAAGTAGGTCCGGCTGCGGCGAACCGGCGAAGCCGCCCACATCCGCTCCACTCAGCGCGAAGCCACTCAGGCCAAGATTCTCAAGCATTGGAGTGGTCAGCCGCAGATGATTCCAGGTTGAGCTATTATCTCCGGTCCATGTGGCGGCGTAACGCTGACCGCCGGCATAACTAGCACGGGTCAGCACAAAAGGGCGCACGTTGGGCTGTAACGCACGCAGGCCGTCATAGGTCGCACGCGAATTTTCCATGCCATAGACATTGTGGATTTCGAGGTGAGTGGCCGTGCGTTTTTCAAAGCCCGACTCATCAATGCGATGCTGAATGTCATCCGGCATTGTCTTGGTCGCCACACCGAAGATGGCGGGCTCGTTCATATCGTTCCAGAAGCCTGCAACGCCATCGGCTACAAAGTCCTTGTAAAGCGATCCCCACCAGGCGCGGGTCTGCTCGCAAGTGAAATCAGGGAAGACAGAATCGCCTGGCCACACTTTTGCCACATACGTTGTGCCGTCTGGATTCTTTACAAAATGATCGCCAGCCGTTCCTGAATTGTAGGGAGCGTAGCCCGCATTTGGCAGGCTGGCGATGTGTAGATCTGTAATCGCAACGATATGAAAGTGCTGAAGTGCCAGATCCTTGACCATCTGCTCAAAGGCCGGGAACCTTTCGCGGTTTACCGTGAAGGGACGATTGTCCTGCTGATAGTCGATGTCGAGATAGATCGCGTCCGCGGGAATCTTGTCGGCGCGAAGACGATCCGCAATCTCGCGCACTTTCGCTTCAGGGTAGTAACTGTAGCGCGATTGCTGAAAGCCGAGAGACCAGAGAGGCGGAAGCGGCGTGGGACCGGTCAGCCAAGCGTAAGTCTCTACAACTTGCTTCGGTCCGGGGCCATACAGGAGATAGTAATCAACCGGGCCGTCAGGCGCCCCGAAGGAATAGGCATTGGCGGATTCCTTGCCGAAGTCGAAGCTGGCTCGCCAGGTGTTGTCAACTAACACGCCGAGCACGCGTCCCTGATTCCATGATAGAAAAAACGGAATGCTTTTGTAGATAGGATCCGTCGATTCCTGCCAGCCGAAGGAGTCCGTATTCCAATCCGTAAATGCCTGTCCGCGACGATCGAGCGGACCAACCTTATCGCCGAGTCCGAAGAAGTGTTCCTTTGCGGCCATGGCCTTATAAAGCCGGAAGGACGATCCATAATACTCGAGCGGGCGATCATCCTGCTGAAGCACATGACCCGCGAGATCACTCACGGTCAACCGCATACTGCTGTCAAAGCTCACGCGCAATGCTTTGGTCCGGAAGCCCATGCTTTCCGGCGTGACCGGAACAGTTGCCGCGCGCGGCCCGGCCAGCACAGCCCAGGACTCGTCTTGGGCGAAAGCGCCTTTCTGGTTGGCACGCACGCGCAGGACATCATCGCGCAAGGCTGTCACTTGCATCGTCACTCCATTGCCCGATATCTGGATGCCATTGGGCATCGGATGAACCTGGGCGATGCCTGGAGGAGTTACGAGCAAACTTTGCGCCTCGGCTATCGAGGCAAACAGCGCGACTCCCATGGCGAGAAGGATCAGTGCTGGGCGTTTGAGATAAAAGCTCGTTGTCATTTGTTTGCCTCTCTGGAGTCGATTTTTTGTATGGAGATTGCATCTTGCCCCGACACGATTGAATTGTGACACGAGAGAAGAAAGACAACCGCAGATCCTTCGGCTCCCGTCGCTTTCCACCCCAGCGAGCAAAGACCGCTCGCTAGGGACCCCGGTTCGCTCTGGTCGCTCAGGATGACAGCTCTTGGGGTATGCAATCGCTTTGTGCCATATCAACAACAAGTTATCGAACCTCATACACCGCCATCGATTCGGCGGGGGCTTCGATATGCAATGTTTTCCCACTGACCATCGGGATGGCGACCGCTGCCGGCTCCACTGCGCGGAACTGTGAGCACCCAGCTAACAGCGTGTTTGCTTCGGACAACTGAATCGACTTAGTCCGCTGCGCCTTGTTCACAACAATCAGGAATCTCTCTTTCGAGTGATCGGCCGAACAGCCGGAGCTATCGGTAGACCGTACAAACGCGAAAGCGTCTTCGTCGGCGAGAAGGTTTTGCTCGATCCCTGTTTGGAGTGCTGGATGCGTTGAACGCAACTTGAGCAAGCCGGAGGTCCAGGCAAAGACTTCCTGCTCGGCGGCAGTGCGGCCCGCCTCGGTAAAGGCGCTGCGCGCGTCTCCCAGAAAGCCACCGGGAAAGTCGTGGCGATTGTCCGGATCTTCACCGCCCATCATTCCGATCTCATCTCCGGAATAGAACTGAGGCATGCCGCGCAGAGTAATCAGCAGGCCTTGCGCCATCTTGAGCTTTGGCACGGAGTTGTTGGCTTCAGTCAAAAAGCGCGTGTCATCATGGTTGCCAAGGAAGGTAACTAGCCGCTCGGGATGCGGATAGAGCGCATCCTGGCGCAAGACATTGGCTAACTCCGTCATGGGCTTTCCATGAGCGATTACATCGCGCAGAGCGAAACAGATGGGAAAATCGAAGGGCGTGTCGAGTCCCGTATCAATGCCGCGGCGTGGAATGCCTCCGGCAAAAAACGAGGTCACTTCGGCGTCGCCATTGGAGATTTCTCCCACGGTTGTCAGATGCGGATAGACGCTGTGCAGCGTGGCATGAAAGTCATGCCAGAAAGCGCGGTCCACATAGGGAAATGTATCCAGGCGGATGCCGTCGAGATTGGCAGTTTCAACCCACCACAGCGCGTTCTGGATCAAATAGCGCGCAACCAGCGGATTTTCTTGGTTCAGGTCAGGCATAGCGTCGGTGAACCAGCCATCCGTAATGGCGTTCCAAGCCTGGCGCGGCGCATGCGGGTCCACCAGTTGATAGAAGTTGGACTGCGCGGAGCGATGATTTTGGAGCGTGCCATGAAACCACTCCGGCGCAGGCGGATCGAGCACCCACGGATGCTGGACGCCGATATGGTTGGGCACCAGATCGATCACCAGCTTCATGCCTCTGGCGTGCAACGCATCGGAAAGATGGCGGTAATCCTCGATGGAGCCGAAGTGCGCGTCTACCGCGTAGAGATCAGTGGCGGCATAGCCGTGATACGACTCAGGCATGACGCCGTTGGAGGCGACAGGCGTGGTCCACAAGGCTGTAACGCCGAGCTGTTGCAAGTAATCCAGATGCTGCTCGATGCCGGCGAAATCTCCGCCATGCCAGCCACGCACGGCCGCGCGATTGTAGCCTGGCTCGTTGTTGGCCGGATTCCCATCGGCAAAGCGGTCGGTCATGATGAGGTAGAGCACGTCGGCGGAAGAGAAACCTCGATGAGCATCAGAAGAGAGCGAGCGGCGAGCAAGTTGATAGGCATGGCGTGCTTGGCCCTGATCGTTCGTGGCCGTCACCCACAGAGTTTGCGGTGCGGCTTTGCTCGATTGCAGCCAAAGAAATGCCCAGTGGCCGTTCTCCGATGCCTGCGTGCGAGCGAGGGCTACGCCGTCGCCGTCCAGCGTGAAGCGCACATGATTCAGCGCCTCGCCCTGCAACAGCAGCATGGGGTCGGGAAGGCCCGCCCACCACCCCGGAGGATCGATCTTGTCGATACGCGGAGCTTGCGCCGAAGAGACGGCAAGCACAGATAAGAACCAGAAAGCCAGGACGAAATGAGACCGCAATCGCACAGAGTTCTCCTAATATCGCTCACTTAAATTCGTCCGGGGGAAGAGAATTTCTGGAACAGCAGCTTAAACGCGTTTCAAGGACGTTCTGCAAAACAAAGAAAACATTTACTTTATGTTTTTTCTCCTGTATGCGCGTTATTTTTACTTGACAATTATTTTTCTCTGGGGATAAAGTATCTTTATTTCAAAGGGGAAACGTTTCCCAGTTTGAACACATTGCAAAAAGATGCAAAAGCAGCAAATAACTTGTGTTGCTGGTAAACGCTGTCTGTTTATCTTCAATGCAAAAACGAGGCTAAATATGAAGACGCATCAATGTTTTGCGGGGGCCGTACCAAAACTCGTCTGGAGTTCAACTCTGATTTTCATCCTAGCTGTGGTTATTTCCTTCACGGCTAATGGACAGACCTCAACAGCCATAACAGGACGGGTGTCGGATCAAACCGGAGCCATGGTTCCCAAAGCTCACGTTTTAGCACACAACGAATTAACCAATCAAGACATTATGACGATCTCCACTTCTACTGGAGATTTTAGTTTTACCAACATCCGACCGGGCGTATATGACGTGTCAGCAACAGCATCTGGATTTAATACGGCAAGTGAGACCGGAGTGAATCTGCATCTGGATGACGTTGTGACTGTAAAGCTAATTCTGAAGCCAGGATCGGCCAAGGAGAGCGTTACAGTACATGCTGATGATATGCAATTGGATTTGACGCACGCCAGTCGAGGTGAGACTTTCACCCAAGATGAATTGGAGCAATCGCCATTCGATGCAGGAAATGCTCTGATGCTTGCCAACACTGAGCCTGGAGTTAGCTTTAAAGGAACGCATATTGCGGGTGAAGATTGGGTCCGTCCCTTCGACCAAAATTCAATTAACCAGTTTTCAACCAACGGTGGAGCTTCGAACTCAAACGATTTTCAGATTGATGGCGCACCGGACAACACAAACACTTTTGGCTCACGCAATGTCGGCTATGTTCCTCCGGTAGCCAGCATTCAAGAGATGAAGTTCATCTCCAATCCCTACGATGCACAATATGGTCATACCGGTGGCGGTATTTTCGACATGGTCACCAAGTATGGCACCAACAAAATACATGGGCAGGTTTACGAGGATGCTCGTCGTACTTGGCTGGATGCCAATACGGAGTTGAACGACGCTCAAGCTCTTTCCAAATCGAGCGATAAGCGCGATGAATATGGTTTCGAACTGGATGGCCCTCTTGTGATTCCGCATTTCTATGACGGGCACAACAAAACATTCTTTGAGTTGCAAATGCAAAAATACAAGGAAAATACTCCGCTTTCAGGAGTTGATAGTGTTCCTGCGTTGAGCCCTGGTTCTACAACAGAGCCGGCGTGGAAGACGGGCGATTTCAGCGGGGCTTTTTACTGGGGCACGAACGGCGCAACGCAAGAAAACATCTATAATCCGTATGAACTTAGTACGGATGGTGGTGCTACTTACTTTGACCCAACTACTATCGAAACTCCTGGCAAAGGAATACGCCAACAATTTCCAAACAACCAATTCCCAACAAGCTTGATGAACGCCACATCGAAGGCCATTCTAAGTTATCTGCCACTACCAAATCGCACCACTCCTTCCAATCAGAGCTGGGGTGCAGATAATTATGCATGGCAGGTAACGGCAACCGTTCCATACGATAATGTGGTGGCTCGTATTGATCACAACTTCGGAGATAAGGACAGGACTTATCTCCGCTTTGCCTGGAGCAAAAATTGGCAGAATGGCGATGACAACAACGGAATACCTGGAGCTGCGGCTGCTGGCGTTTTCCCGCTTGTCTTCCAAAATCATCTTTTTACTCTTAACGAGCAGCATACCTTCAAGGCTAATTCGTTGTTTGGCCTGACTCTGACCTTCGCACGTTATGCCTACAACCAGAATCAGGGACCGACACCCTTTGCTCTTTCAAACATCGGCCTGGGGAGCTTGGCTTCAGAGGTCACACAGCAGATCTTCCCACAAATTGCTATTAGCGGTGTTGGTGGTGTCACAACGTTTGGTGACAACGCAAGCAATGGTGGGAACAAGCTGACTATTACTAACACCATTTCCGCAATGCCTATGTGGACCTACGTTCATGGGGCACACACTATCAAGGTAGGTGCGGATTATCGTTTACAACGAGCCAGCAGCTACACTGGAGGTGCTACTTCCGGTACGTTTAGCGATGGGTGTTTTTGGACTCAGAAATACAACTACAGCGGTTGCTATACCGCACAGGGATCAGGACTTGCCTCATTTCTTACTGGTATTATGGATTCAGGAAGCATTTACACTGGGGTAAGGCAATACTTTACCTATCCCTACTATGCACCTTTCTTTCAGGATGACTGGAAAGTATCGCCCAGACTGACTATCAATTTGGGGCTGCGTTGGGATTTTCAGGTACCCCCTACGGAGTCGGCTAACAAGAATAACGGCGCTTTTGACAGTACCGATCAAAATCCAGTGCAGTCTTCAGTTACTGCGCTACCAGCCAACATTTCGCTGTTTGGCGGCATGACTTTCGCTGGTGTCAACGGCCAGCCTCGTTCGTTTTTTAGGATGGAGAGGCTTTTGATTCAGCCCCGTGTAGGATTCAACTTTTCCTTGGACAGTAAGACAGTCCTTCGCGGTGGCATTGGAACCACATACGGGTCAACTTCAGCTCAGGGGTATGATTACGGGTTCACTGCAACAACGTCATATGTATCCAGCACGAATAGTGGCCAGTCTACTTATGGCGGCACTCCGATCAGTAATCCTTTTCCAACCGTTACCAAACCTCACGGTTCTAGCTTGGGGTTGGAGAGTTATCTTGGCAATGGCTTTAGCTTTGTGAATCCAAGCTACAAAATGCCTGGTGTGCTTAACTACTCTTTTGGTTTGGAACGGCAAATTGATCAACATACCTCGGTAAATGTAAGCTATGTAGGCACCCGAGGATTTGATATGACTTCCTCGAGTGGAATAAACCTTGTCAGTCGGCAATATGCAGCCAGCTGCAACATGGAAATGGGAGCAACTGCGGCTACGTATGATGAATGCATTACGAATTCGGGTGTAACCAACAATCACTGGGTTACCAATCCGTTCAAGGGCGTTGCAGCCTTTTCGACTGCAAATACAGGTAACCTAAGTGGCTACTATACCAGTAAGCTGCTTTCGGCTAATATCTACACACGCCCCTACCCGGAATTCGGAAGTATTACCGAAGCAGACCAAAACGACGGTTACACAGAGTATGATTCTTTGCAGGCTTCGGTTTCGCATCATTATAACAATTCATTAACTTTCCACGGAAGCTTTGTGTGGTCTAAGCAAATGGATGGGGGCGGATGGGCTGATCAGACCTATGGCATTCGCGCACACTATTTGGATAAAAGCGATCAGAAATGGCGCTGGACCGCTAATGCTGATTGGCATCTCCCAGTAGGTAGAGGTCGCGCGTATTTGGGCAGCTCCAACAAGTTAATTAACACGGCAGTCGGTAACTGGATTATAGGCGCAATTTATACCTATGAAGCAGGTCTGCCCGCCCCCATGACAAGGGGAGGCCCAAGCAACGGATTGGAAGTCGTGAATAAGTCGCACTACGGTCGACATAACCGTGTCGAAACCCAGCGTGTCCTTCGTGGGGCTAGTAAGTGCATTGGTTGGTACGATCCAAACCCAGCGGTCAATGATGCGGGCGGACTTTCCGCAGGTAATTCAGCCTATACACTTGGGGACGCAAGTGGAAATGACTACGAGGGGTGCGAGGTAAACTCTACCGGTACGGGCCATGTGTACGACTACATCGTTCGACCCAGCTATGCAGTCGTGAAGAATGTAAGTGATCCCGGCGTCTACGAACCGAATGGACAGAACCTTGATGTAAGTTTAAGCAAATCTTTCGACGTGTACAAAACGATGAAACTGCAAGTTCGCTTCGAGGGATACAACGTGATGAATCATCCATCGTGGCAGGGCGAAGACTACTGGTGGGATGCTTGGGATTCTCACGCTGGTACAATCAACAAGTATTACGATGGACAGACCAATATTCCGAGGAATGTGCAACTCTCTGCCAAGATTATCTGGTAGTTAGTTGCCGCTGAAATATCTAGAGTCTAAGGGGATTGAAATCCTGACTGTAGTGCCTCTTTTTGTGAAATCACGCACAAGCGGCCCTCGAAGTCTGGGGGCCGCTTTTTTAGGCTTCATGCCGGTGTTGCGCAAGATGAGATCGGTCGTTCAAAAAATAGAGAAGAACCGCAAAAAATGGAACTGCCGACCTGAATCGTCTTTAAGACGTTTCGTAAAGCAAAGAAAAATATAGGTGTATGCTTTTCGCTTACGCGCGCAATTCTAATTGACATGTATACGTTTATGTATTCAAAATCTTGCATACCGGCGGGATTCAGTTGGACGGGAATGTTCTGCGTCGTGGTAACGGTGATTGTTACCGCTGCCGATTGCGACTGAAATCCCTTTGCCGCAATCAGAACCTTATAGTTGCCACGGGGCACGGCCAGGATTTTGAATTCGCCCGCTGCATTGGACACGGCAGTGAGCTTGAGTCCGTTGTCCGCATTCCTGGCGGTCACAGATGCTCCCTGGATCACTGCACCGGTCGTGTCGGTTACTGTTCCGACGATACTTCCCGTGTCCGTCTGCGCGAACAGATCGGGCAGCATCAGGCAGGAAAGCAGGACCGCAAGAGCCATCAACGCGAAGCGAGAGCGGTACTGTCTGCCAGACAATAAAGTATTTCTTTTGAACATCACAATGTCCTCCAAAATCAACGCCGAATTGCGTTGAAAACTCAGACGCGAGGTGTGGCAGTTCCAGCGCCACTCCTTGTCGCCGATGATGAGAACACACCTGAGCGACAATCATGGTCAATCCACGCCGAGCCCATTCGCCTTCATTTTGCTATCTCCAAATAAGTCGTCTGTTTCCAATTTGTTAAAAGGAATATTCTCCGAGAAAACTACCGATTTGACCGGCCGTCAACTGGCAACTGGAGTCTTTTTCGCAGTCTCCGCTATACTACGGGGCGAGGATGTGCCGGATCGCAATGGGTACTGAAAAAAATAATAGCGGCGCCAAGCTGGTGCAGTTCGGTGTTTTTGAGGCCGACCTGAAAAGCGGCGAACTGCGCCGCTCCGGCGTGCGCGTCCGGTTGCAGGAGCAGCCTTTCAAACTGCTTGCAGCGTTGTTGGAGAAGCCCGGCGAAGTCGTTTCCCACGAAGCACTTCAGCGTCAGCTTTGGGGTGCGGACACAACCGTTGATTTCGACCACGGCCTGGGAATCGCCGTCAACAAGCTGCGCGAAGCCTTGGGCGACAAGGCAGAGAATCCGCGCTTTGTGGAAACGCTGGCCAAGCGCGGTTACCGGTTTATCGCACCAGTCAAGACGATTGAAACCCTTGCTGACGTAGAACCCGCACAATCCGCCTTATCCTCTGCAGCTCCCATCCCGCGGGCGGCAAGCATCCTTCCCTGGCGCTGGATTGCGTGCGGACTGGCCGGTATCTGCCTGCTCCTGGGGCTTGCCTTGTTCCTTCGCACGCCTGCCCGCTTGCCCTATCGGGTGGAGCAGGTGACCCATTCCGGACATCTGCTCACCAACAATCTGGACGATTTGGATATAGAAAGCTTCTCCAGTTCCGTAAGCGACGGGATGAGGCTTTACTTCTCGCAACTGGACAACGGCAACCCGTTGCTGGCCGTTGCGCTGGCGGCCAATGGCGAAATCAGCCATTTTCAATTGCCTTCGGCGATCGGGGCGCCGCTGATCGGCTCGCTGGCGCCGGATGGATCCAAGCTCGTCATTCACAGCCATTTGCAGGCAGAACCGGAGCAACCGCTGTGGATCGTGCCCACGCTTGGCGGCGATGCGCGTCGCGTGCCGAACGTGCTGGCTCACGACGCAACCTGGATGCCCGACGGCCGACATCTGCTCATTGCCAGCGGCAACGATCTCACGATTGTCGGGGTGAATGGCAGCGACCCCCACAAGTTGCTGACCACGCCCGGTCCGGCTTTCTGGCTGCGCTGGTCGCCCGATGGGAAGCGTTTGCGCTTTACCCTCAGGGATTCCCAGCGCCAAACCACCGAGATTTGGGAGGTGGCGGCGGATGGCGGCAATCCCCACCCCGTCTTGCCCGGCTGGAGCCAGCCGGCATCGGAGTGCTGTGGTAGCTGGACCTCCGACGGCGAGGATTTTGTCTTCCAGTCCTGGCACAATGGCCATAACGATATATGGGCGCTGCGAGAACGGCCATGGTACCTGAGAAACCGCGAGCCCCGGCAAATCACCAATGGGCCACTTGCATATGAAGCGCCCAGCACATCACCGGGTGGCCACCGCATCAACTTTATTGGCGTCAACACAGAGTATGAACTGCTGCGCGCCCTGCCCAAGTCCTCTACATTTGTGGGGCTGGGCCAGTCACTGAGCGCGGCGGAACTGGCCGAATACTCATCCGACGGCCAATGGGTGGCATGGCTCAATGCTTCAGACGGTTCCCTGTGGCGCAGCCGGACTGACGGCAGCGAACGCATCGAACTGACAAACCCGCCTCTGCGCATCTTCAAGATGAAATGGTCCCCGGACGACAAGCGTCTGGCCCTGATGGCGGAGGAACCGGGGATGCCCTGGAAACTCTACCTGATTGACTCCGAGGGCGGAAAGCTTTCTCCCCTGCTCAACGAAAACCGCAACGAGGCCGATCCCGACTGGTCTGCCGACGGCCAAACGATGGTCTTTGGCCGGCTGCCTAACCGCATGGACAGCGTCCAGCCGAAATCCATCTACATATTGGACCTGAAAACCCATCAGGTCTCAGAAATTCCCGGTTCGACCGGACTTTTCAGCCTGCGGCTTTCTCCCGATGGCCGGTACATCGCCGCGATCCGCCTGGACCAGAAGGCGCTGCTCCTTTTTGACCGGTCGAAAAAGCAGTGGACCACCCTCACCACCCACGGGGTCGGAGATCCGACCTGGTCCCATGACGGCCATGCCCTCTATTTCCAGGATTTTCTGGAGGAAGGCAAGCCAATCTATCGCATTGCTGTTCCGGCAGGGCAAGCAAAGCTGGTGGCCACAATCAGCAGCCTTCTGCCTGTGGCCGCAACCGATTATCGTTTGATAGGTCTGGCGCCGGGCGACCTGCCGGTGGTGAGTGCGCACACCTCCACGGTCAATCTTTATAGCGTGGACCTGAACGAACGCTGATTGGCCCGCTGCCTTTGCGCGGAACTCGTCAGGCTTCGTCCGCTTCGCCGAAAAGACCTTACCGGAACGGCCGGTCTTTCACCTGCTCCGATCCTTCCCGCAATGTCAGCAGTTGGCTGTCCGATGCGTCTTGTATGTGCCCTCTTTGATGTCCTTGTGGGTTGCCATCCATCGATCAAGAGCACTGGCGACCGTGATATTCTTGACCCGCATGGCGGCAGCAATTGCAGCCCTTGCCCCTGTAGTACATGTTGTCTTTATGGGGGCAATCGGGCGAGTGGTGGGCGGTGATCGTGGTCGTGCCAGGTTTTCCAAGGGGGTCCATATGGAGAAATCCACGTCTTCAGTATTTTTTCAGCAATATCGGGAAATAGCAGAAATTACTGTTTATTTTCAACAGGTATCAGAATGAAAGACATCTATATTGCGGATCTATCCAACTTCAACGAGGGAACGCTCTTCGATAGCTTCTTCCTGGTTCTCGCCAAACAGCAGCGCACCACGAAGACCAACAAGCCTTATCTGAATCTGATTTTGGGCGACAAAACCGGCCAGCTTGAAGGCCGCGTCTGGGATCCGGGCGATCCACGCATCGCCAAGGATTTCGAAAAGGGCGACGTCGTCAAGGCTCGCGGCTCGGCCTCGCGCTTCGACGACCGTATGCAGATGAAGATCGACCAGCTACGGCTGGCGCAGCCCAACGAAATCGACAAGACTGACCTGCTGCCTTCGACCACCTGTGACGTGGCCGAGCTCTGGAGCAAGCTCGTCAGCGTGGTTGCGAGCTTCACCAATCCCGACCTCAAGCGGCTGCTCACCACGCTGTTCGACGAATCGGAACTGGCAGCGGCCTTCCGCGAAGCTCCTGCGGCCAAGGGGCTTCATCACGCCTGGCTGGGCGGCCTGCTGGAACACGTCATCAGCCTGCTTGAGTTGGGCGAAGGCGTCGCCGCTCACTACCCGCTGCTCGACCGCGACCTGCTGCTGACCGGCCTGATTCTCCACGATATCGGCAAGGTGCGCGAATTGAGGTGGGAGAGCGGCTTCGAGTACACCCTCGAAGGCAGCCTGCTGGGCCACATCCACATCGGCTCGGTCCTGGTCGAGCGCGCCATGGACAAGCTGCCCGACTTCCCTCCGAAGCTCAAGACGCTTGTCCTGCACATGATCCTTTCGCACCACGGCAAGCTGGAGTTTGGCTCGCCCAAGCTGCCCATGATTCCCGAAGCTCTGGCGCTCAGCTTCCTCGACGATCTTGACGCCAAGATGCAGGCCATCACCAGCGAATTCGATAAGTGCATCCGCGAAGGCAAGCCCGCCGACGAGCTAACTGGAAAAGTCTGGTCGCTCGATCAGCGGCAATTACTCAACACCAAGCGCTGGCTGAATGACGGCAAGGAATAGAGGTTAGCAGCCCGTGGCGAAAGTCGAGTTTTGAAAGGGCACGACTTCAGTCGTGCCGTAAGTGCTTGATAAAAAACAACGGGCTTCAGCCCCCTGAAAAACGGGCCAAATATCGGGGCCTTTACAGGCTGCGGAAAAACTCCAATGTGGCTAGGTATTGTGTCAGGGCACGACTTCAGTCGTGCCGTAAGTGCCGCAAATTCAACGCGGGCTTTAGCCCCTGAGGGAAGTTTTCTAAAGTTTCAACCAAAAACCGGCCTTTTCCCGCAGCCTGTTTAGGCCCGGATCGGGGCGATCCGAAACAAGCACAACTGTAGGATTAGGGAACCGGTTCTCAAAAAAGAGATAATCAGCCAGAGATCGCTCCTGAGATACAATGTATCTCAGGAGCGTGACGCAATGGCAACGACGATGGTCCATGTTCGCGTGGACGAGAAGGTGAAAGCCGACGCAGCGAAGACGCTGGCCGTTATGGGCATCTCCGTCTCCGATGCGGTGCGGATGCTGCTGGTGCGTGTGGCGGCGGAAAAGGCTTTGCCCTTCGAGGTGCGGGTTCCCAACCCGGCCACGGTCAAGGCGATGCGGGCGGCGGATCAGCACAAGGGCAAGCGCTTCAAGACGGCTGATGCGCTGTTCAAGGACTTGGGAATCTAGAAGATGCTCACTCCGGTTCTGGGCTCAAAATTCAGGCGGGATGTGAAACTGGCTCAGCGGCGTGGAAAAGATATGTCGAAGTTGCGCGCCGTGATTTTGCTTCTGATTGAAGGCAAGCCCTTGCCTTTGCGCCTCAAAGACCACCCTCTGAGTGGCGACTGGGAGCTTCATCGCGATTGCCACCTCGAACCGGATTGGCTCCTGCTCTATAAAATCGATGGCGACGACCTATACCTTGTGCGCACCGGCTCGCACGCGGATTTGTTCTGAAAACGGGAAAGCTAAGACGCTTGGCGTTGGAACTATGAGCTCGGCACCAAGCCCGAAATTCTGCGCCGGTACTCTTCAGGTGTCTCAATAATGAATCTCGTTTGTCCAGCCAGAGCCAACAAATCCGCATCGCCTGTCACGAGGATGTCCGCTTTGCCGCTTTGAGCCAGATCGAGCAGAGGCTGATCCTTGGCGTCGCGGCAAAGATCTGGGCATGATCTTGCTGCCTCAACGACCTCACAAAAGGGAATGTAGCTGCTCAAGACTTCAAGCTGTTCATCTGCGGAGAGCCGGAACTTCGGGTAGGCCAGGACTTTTGTCAACTCCGTCCCCGTTGCACGCGAGACGAGCGGCACGCATTGGCCCGTTTCCCAATGACTAACCAGCCAGCTCAACCGGCCAGATGTGAACAGGAGCGCGGAGAGAACAACGTTCGTGTCGAAAACGACTCTAGCTTTGGCGACAGCTTTCACTGGTTTTGACGCGCCCATGCAACCGCATCGGTGACATCCTGTTCGGTAATGCCAAGGCGTGCGAGCTTGGCGCGCACCTCGTCCAGGTGGCTGCGTTGCAGCGGGCGCAGCGTAATTGCCGCGCCATCCGTGCTGACGTCGTAGTACTCCACGCCGCTGAAGCGAGAGACGATCGCCTTGGGGAGGGTGAGTTGGTTCTTGACGGTCAACTTAGCTAGCATGATTCGCCTCATTAAAGGAAACAAGGAAATCTTACCATAAATCGCAGCGGTGTGGCGCACCCTAACCCAAAATCCCTACTCCCTACTCTCTGTTCCTTTACAATCAAAAGAATATGATTCGTTTCTCAACTGCCGGGGAGTCGCACGGGGAGGCGCTGATGGCGCTTGTCTCCGGTCTGCCTGCCGGTGTGCCTATCGACCTGGACTTCGTGAATCGCGAACTGTGGCGGCGTCAGCAGGGCTACGGACGCGGCGGCCGCATGAAGATTGAAACCGATAAAGCCCATGTGCTCAGTGGCGTACGCCACGGCAAAACCATCGGCACGCCGATTGCGATCGAGCTTGTCAATCGCGACTGGAAGAATTGGGAAGCGAAGCTCCCGGTTGAGGCCGGCGACCCAGCGCTGCATCAGGCGGTGGCCTCGCCGCGGCCCGGCCATGCCGATCTGGCCGGAGCCCTCAAGTACAATTTTCCCGATGCCCGCTATGTGCTGGAACGTGCCTCGGCGCGTGAGACGACGGCCCGTGTGGCCGCCGGAGCCTTGGCCAAGCTGATGCTGCGGACGTTGGGCATTGAAGTGGCCAGCCATGTGATCCGTGTGGGCCGCGCCACGCTGGACCGAGCAGCCGCCTGGGAAGAGATTGTCGCTCTCAACGCCCGCGACGAGGTGGAACTTGGCTGCGTGGACGAGGCCGCAGAGGCCCGCATGAAAGAGGAGGTCGAAGAGGCTTCCCGTACCAAGGACACCGTGGGTGGCGTTTTCGAGGTGGTGGTGCATGGTGTGCCCGCCGGTTTGGGCACCTACGCCAACTGGGATGAGCGGCTCGACGGGCAGCTTGCCGGGGCGGTGATGAGCGTGCAGGCGGTCAAGGCGGTCGAAATCGGCCGTGGCGTGGTGGCAGCCGAGAGCTTCGGCTCCCAGGTCCACGACCCCATTCATTACGCCGCTGAAGACATCGGCCAGCCGACGCGCTTTACCCGCCCAAGCAACAACGCGGGCGGCATCGAGGGCGGCATCTCGAACGGCCAGGACATCGTTGTGCGCGGCTACCTGAAGCCCATCTCGACCTTGCGCAAGCCATTGGAATCGGTGCGCTTCGACACGCGTGAGGTGACCAGCGCCAGCTACGAGCGCTCGGATATTTGCGTTGTTCCGGCGGCCGGTGTGGTGGCCGAGGCCATGGTGGCGCTCACCGTAGCGCGCATGGCGCAGGAGAAGTTTGGCGGCGATTCGGTTCTGGAATTGCATCGGAATTTCGCAGGTTACATCGAACAAATAGGAAAGTTTTAGCAGGTTGAGATGATTCTGAAAATTGTTAAATATCCCGATCCGGTGCTGTCGCGCCCTGGAGAACCCGTCACCGAGTTCAACGCCGAGCTGCACAAGTTGATCGCTGACATGTTTGAGTCCATGTACGCAGGGCAGGGCGTTGGCCTGGCAGCTGCGCAGGTGGGCGTTTCCAAGCGCATTGTGGTCATTGACCTGAGCGTCGGCAAGCAGCCCAAAGACAAGCTGGTGCTCGTCAACCCGGAGATCATCCTCCGCGAGGGCAGGCAATACGAGGAGGAAGGCTGCCTGAGCTTTCCCGATATCGGCGAGAAGGTGGTCCGCGCGGCCAAGGTGCGCATTCGCGCTCAGGACGCGAAGGGCAAGTGGTATGAGATGGATGGCGAGCAGTTGTTGGCGCGTTGCTTCCAGCATGAGATCGACCACCTGGACGGCATGTTGTTCATCTTCCGCATGAGCGCGCTCAAGCGTGACCTGGTGCAGCGCAAGATTCGCAAACTGCAGCGTGAAGGCAAGTGGTAAAGCCATGAAAGTGGTTTTTTGCGGGACTCCGCAGTTTGCCGTGCCCACGCTGGAGGCTCTTCTTGCCGCGGGACATGACGTTGTCTTGGCCGTCACGCAGCCGGACCGCGCCGTGGGCCGCAACCGGCAACTGACCGCGCCGCCGGTCAAGCTGGCCGCGCTGGCCGCGGGCATTCCGGTCACCCAGCCGGAAAAGATCCGCAACAATCAGGACTTTCGCGCGCAACTTGAAGCGATAGCGCCGGACGTCATCGTTGTCGTGGCCTATGGGCGGCTGATTCCGTCCTGGATGCTCGCGCTGCCGCGGCTGGGCTGCATCAATCTGCACGGCTCCCTGCTTCCGAAGTACCGTGGCGCGGCGCCGATTCAGTGGGCCGTGGCCATGGGCGAGGCCTTCACCGGCAATACGACCATGCTGCTCGAAGAGGGCCTCGACACCGGCCCGATTCTGCTTCAGATGCCGCTGTCCATCGAGCCGGATCAGACCGCCGATGATATGTTCCGTCTGCTCTCCATGGCGGGCGCCCCTCTGGTGATTGAAACGCTGACAGGCCTGGCTGATGGCAGCCTTCATCCCCAGCCGCAGAGCGATGCGGACGCTACCTTCGCACCGATCTTGAGTCGTGAAGACGGGCGCATGGACTTTAGTGCGCGAACGGCCTTGGAGCTTAAGAATCGCTGGCGCGGCTTTCAGCCCTGGCCCGGCGCTTTCACCACGCTGGCGGGCAAAAAGCTGATCGTTCATCGCATGGAAATCGCGGACGTGCAGGCCGTTGCGGCTCCAGACTTTGTTGAGCCCGGTCAGATTCACGTTGAAAATCACCGCCTTTTTGCCGCCTGCGCTAGGGGTACTTGGCTGGAACTGCTCGAAGTGCAGCTTGAGGGCAAAAAGCGCCTCGCGGTAGCCGAGTTCCTGTGCGGGGCGGCGTTGGTTGAGGGCGCGCGTCTCGGAATTGCGCTGCAATGACCGCCAAGAAAAAGGTCGTCATCACGGCGATCGAGCCAAAGAATCCTCTGCCAAAAATTTCCTCGGCGCGCAAGGCGGCATTCAAGATTCTGCTGGCGGTCGAGCGCGGCCAATCCCACTCCGACGACCTGCTGCGCGAGCGAGCCGTCAACCTGCTCTCCTCCCCGGATCGCAATCTGGCCACGACGCTGGTGCTGGGCGTGCTGCGTTGGCAGATTCTGCTCGACCAGCGGATTCGCGCGCTGCTTTCCAAGCCCGACGCCAAACTCGACCCGGAAATTCAGATTGCCCTGCGCCTGGGCGCTTTTCAGTTGCTCCATCTGGACCGCATTCCCGCCCGTGCCGTCCTTTCCGAGAGCGTGGAACTGGCCAAGCAGTCGGGCCATCGCTTCGCCGCCGGCCTGGTCAACGCCGTACTCCGCAAGCTGGCCAAGTCCTTGCAGCCCGAGGAAAAAGCGCAGGGGATTGCTTTGCAGGCTGCGGAAAATCGGATGATTCTAGAGGACTTTGACGAAGAATATTCATCAGGGGCTAAACAGGCTGCGGAAAAACGATGTTTTGTGTCAGGGCACGACTTGAGTCGTGCCATAAATGCCGCAAATTCAACGCGGGCTTTAGCCCCTGAGGGAAGTTCCTCGGAATCTCTTGCGCTTGCCGAGGCTCATCCTGCGTGGTTGGTCGAACGCTGGGTGAACCTTTATGGTCTGGAGGCGGCGTGGGCCATTTGCCGCCACGGCCAGCGTCAGCCCTCACTGTCGGTGCGGCTCGCGAGCCCGGACGTTGAAGCCGAGCTGACCCAGGCTGGAATCGTTCTTGACCCCGGCGAAGTGCTCACCGCTGCCCGGACGGTTGTTTCCGGCGACGTGACCGCGACGGAAGCCTTTCGCGAGGGTCGCGTGCGGCTTCAGGACGAGGGCTCGCAACTGGTGGCCGAAGTGGCCAGTGGAAATCCAGACCAAAAAGTAAAAAGCGTCCTCGACGCCTGCGCGGCTCCTGGCGGAAAAACGCTGATTCTGGCCGAGCGCAACCCCGCAGCTCACATCGTGGCCTGTGAATCCAGCGCGTCGCGTCTGGCGCAACTGCGCAAGCGGCTGGCCTTCCTCGGCGACCGAGTGGAATGCCGTCAGGCCGACGCGGCAGCCCTCACGGAAGACGCCGCCTTCGATCTTGCTCTGGCCGATGTGCCTTGCAGCGGCACGGGAACCCTGGGCCGCAACCCGGAAATCCGCCACCGTCTGCGCCCGGAAGATCTGCATCGCCAAGCCGAGCGGCAGAAAGCGATTCTGACCGCCGCCGTGCGCGCCCTACGCTCCGGAGGCCGTGTCGTTTACTCCACCTGCTCGCTGGAGCCGGAGGAGAATGAGCAGGTGATTGCGGCTGTGCTGGCCGCAACTCCAAAGGCCCGTTTGATTCCGCTTGGCGGCCGCATCGGCGAACTGCTCAGCGAAGGGATTCTCACGCCTGAGGGCGCGGAGCGATTGCAACACAGCCTAACGACGGAAGGCTATCTTCGCCTGCTGCCTGGGGCCTTTCATACGGATGGCTTTTTCATCGCCATGATCGAGCGAACGGTCTGAAGAGGCGACGTTCAGCTCCCTGCTCCCTGCTCCCTGATCCCTAATCCCTACTTCGCCACCGTCAGCTTGACCGTGTCGCTCTGCAAAATGCGCGCGCCAGCGGAGGGCTGCTGCGCCGTCACCGAGCCGGGCCTCACGGGTGGCTTGGACGACGCGTTATTACCAACGGACGCAATCGGCACGGACACAAACTTCGGCGTGGCGGATTTGATGCCGACACTGGCCAACTCCGCCTGCGCTGTGACCACCGGCAGGCCGGTCAGATCGGGCATCACAAAGCCGTCGGGCGCATCGCCCTCCGAGGAGGCGGCAACCAGCAGGTTGATGCTGGGCCGCGCAATGCCCTGTGCGTGGGCTGGCGGATCCTGGGCCAGCACGGTTCCCTCGGCGACCGCGCTGTAGGGCAGACGCGCCGTCAGGCCCACTTCCAGCCCCACGCGCCGCAACTGCAACGCCGCCAGCCGCTCATCGTGGCCCACGGTCTCCGGCACATCCACTTTCTGCGGCCCAAGGCTCTCGGCCACGCGCATGTGCCATTCACGCCGCACCACCGTTCCCGGCGCGGGCATCTGCACCAGAATGTGTCCGGCGGCCACGTCCTCCGAGTAGTAGCGATTATCCACGTCCAAATCCAGCCCCAGCCCCGAGGCCTGACTGCGCGCATCCGCCACGGTCATTCCCTTGACCGTGGGCACGGTGACTTCCGCGCCGTGAATGGCAAAGTGCATGGTGGTGATAGCGGCCAGCAGCGCTACGGCCACCAGCATCATCACCAGCCACGCCACTTGGAAAAAATTGACGACTGGACGCATCCTCATGATTTGAGTTTTCCTTTGGAACAGATGAACATCACTCTTTCGCTCTCCCGTCGCTTTATCGCAGGTTATCCGTCGCCGGTTCGGGATGGATCGTGACCCGGTCAATCTCCGGGCATTCTTTCCTGAATCGATCCTCGAACTCGGTAATGATTTCGTGAACCCGCTGCATCGTCATTTCGTCGGGCAGCGTGCAGTGGCAGGCGACAAAGATGTGCTCGCCCAGACGCCGGACCTGAATTTCATGGACATCCGCAATCTCTGGAATCCGCGCGGCCGTCCGGCGAATCGCCTGCTCGATCTGGCGATCCACAAGATCCAGTTCCTCCGGCTGCTCAATCGTCGCGGGTTCGCTTTCGATGTGCGTCAGCACCGAGTCGATTTCCGGAACCTCGTGCAGAATCTCGGCCTCCATGGCGGTCACAAAGTCGTGCGCCTTCAGCAGCGGCAGGGTTTCGTCCAGTTCCAAGTGCTGCTCCACGCGCAGCCTTCCCATGTGCGAGCGGACGCTCAGTTCGTGCACGCTGACATTGTGACGCGCGGCCACTGCGCGCACGCGGTCGAAAATGCTTTCCGCCTTCGCCTGCCGCGGCACGGTGTGGATCACCACGTCGGCCTGGGGCAGCACGCGATGCACGGCCTCCTTGGCGGCATCCACCAGATCCTCGGTGTGCTCGAAGGTGTAGCGCCGCGGCAGGGCGACCGTCAGATCGGCAAAGTAGTTGGCTCCGGCCTGCCGCACGCGCGCCTGCTCAACGCTGAGTACCCCCGGCACCTGCGTCACTTCCTCGATCAGCCGCCGCTGCGTCTCGACGGGTGTTTCGTCCAGTAGTACATTCACCGCCTCGCGGCCCAGCATCAGGGTTAGGCGCAGAATCATCAGCGAAATCACCAGCGCTGCCAGTGGGTCGGCGAAGCGCAGCCAGCCGATGCCGAAGTGGATGCCCGCCCAACTGGCTCCCAGGCCGCCCAGCACCGCGACCGACGACCAGATGTCCGAGGAAAAATGGAAGGCGTCGGTGGCCAGCGCCGGTGAGCCGGTTCGCTCGGCCACCTTGTGCAATTGCCTGGAGCGCCAATAGTCCACGCCAATGGAGCAGAGCACAACAGCAACCGGCAGCGCCAGATTTTCCAATCCCTTGCCAGGGTGAACGATACGCCGGATCGCTTCGTAGATAATCCACACGCTCGATCCGGCCATCAGAATGACTTCGCAGAACGAGGAGATGTTTTCGTATTTGCCGTGGCCGTAGGTGTGGTCTTCGTCGGCCGGCTTGTCGCTCATCTGCACGGAAAAGAAAGTGAGCCCCGCGCCGACCAGGTCCAGTCCGGAGTGGGCCGCGTCCGACAGCACGCCCAGGGAGTGCGACAGCAGACCCGCAACCAGCTTCAGAATCGTCATGGCTGCGGCCGCCAGCATGGAATACAGCGCCACGCGCCGCTTCTCGGCGGAAAAGGTGGAGACGTTTTGTTCGACGGAAGTCATGGAGTTCTTAGGCTACAGCCCGCGCACCGCCGTGTACAACCGGGCAATGCCGAAGGTGTACGGCTGAGCGGCGCATTGCTCATAGCCTGTTGCGGCCATCAGATCGAGCATGGCCGCGGGCTGAAGAAAGCTGCCCACCGACGCTGGCAAATAATTGTACGGCCCGGAGCGGCCGCAGACCAGCCGCCCGATAGCCGGCAGCACGCGGTGAAAGTAGACCGCATAGGCCTTGCCAAGCAGCCCTCCAGGCTCGCTGAACTCCAGAATTCCCAACTGCCCGCCCGGCTTCAGCACGCGATGAAACTCTTTCAGCCCGGCCTCGTAGTTGGCCAGATTCCTGAAGCCGAAGGCCGTCGCAATCAGGTCCAGCGACTCGGAATGCAGAGGCAAGTGCAGCGCGTCCGCTTCAAGAGGCACGGCAAAGGGCGCGCCCGGTTTGCGGCTGCCAATGCCGGGTACGCCGAATTTCCGTGCTCCACGACTCAGCATCTCCCGCGAAAAATCCGCCGCCACAATGGGCCGCGCGCCGCGTGGACGGCGCTTCAGCATGGCCATGGTCATGTCGCCAGTGCCGCAGCAGATGTCCAGCACTTCCGCGTCGGGATTGGCCAGAACCGCGCGAAAGCGCCGCGCCACCCGCCGTCGCCACAGCCGGTCCACATTGGCCGAAAGCACATGATTCAGCAGGTCATAGCGAGGCGCAATCGCGTCGAACATCCGCTGCACGGCTTGGGCCGCGCTGGCTTCGTCCTTTGCACCCTGCGGCTTGGCTCCGGTGTTTGTCATTGTCTTTTCTTGTCCTAAACGATGTTGCTGGGTGCCCCAGGTCCGGATTTTCGGACCTGGGAGATCACGAACCTTGATCTGCCTTCCGCCGCCCCAAAGCCCGTTTTGCGGAGAATTACCCTCTTGGGATGCACACTGTCCATAGAGCGAAATTCTTGAGGAGTGCAACCCCATGAGAACCGTCAGAAACATCGTCGTCGGCCCCGAAATCTACCGCCAGACGCGCCGGATTGCCGCCCGCACCCCCGGCCATCAATCCCGCTCCGGAAAAAAGCGGTAATTTGCCCTGTACGCCTGTATAGGCCAGCAAACTCCATTCCCTCAGCGACTTGCAAAAGAACGAGCGGCGGCCGTACAGGATCAGTATTTCAGTATCGACCCGCCTAAAGCCATCATTTCAAAGGCCTCCTTCCATCTCGCGGGTGCCCATCCATTTCCGCGTCTTTTTGCGGAAATGGATGGGAAACATTGCCCCTGTTTTCTTGCCGGATCAATAAAGTTGTCCCCTGACACAGTGCCATGCAGTTGAATTGCCTAACTCCGCTAACCACGCCAACTCCACTAACTCCGCTGCTCCGCAGCCCGCGCCAGCATGTACTCCACCGCGGTCTGCAACTGTTCAGGCGTTACGTCTTCCACCACGCCCGCGTCGCCAATTCCCACAGGCAGCACGAAGCGCCGGACGCCGTTCACGTTCTTCTTGTCGCCGCAGGTTCCTGCCACGATTCTGGCCGCGCGCAGTTGCAACTCCGGCAGCGGTCCATAAAGGTAAATCAGGCCTTCCAGCCGCTCGAACTGAGTCTGTGAAATCGTCCCCCGCTGGCGGGCCAGATGAAGCGCGGCCACCATGCCCCAGCCGACCGCCTCGCCGTGTAGCAGCGTCTTATAGTGCGTGGCCTGTTCCAGCGAATGGCCGACCGTGTGGCCGAAGTTCAGAATCATGCGCAGCCCGTTCTCGCGCTCATCCAGATGCACCACCCCGGCCTTCATGCGGATGGAGGCGGCAATCACTCTTTCCAGCGCCTTGGCGTCGCGCCCGAGCACACGGTCGGCGTGCTGTTCCATGAAACGCACCAGCCCCCGGTCGCGGATGATGCCCGCCTTCACGCTCTCCATCAGCCCGGCGCGCAGTTCGCGCTCCGGCAACGTTCCCAACGTTTCGATGTCGGCGAAAACCGCCAGCGGATGATGGAAGTTGCCCACCAGGTTCTTACCCTCGGGCAGGTTGACGCCCGTTTTGCCGCCCACGGAGGAATCCACCTGTGCCAGCAGCGTCGTCGGCACCTGAATATAGGGAATGCCGCGCATGTAAATCGCGGCCAGAAAGCCGCCCACGTCGCCCACAATTCCGCCGCCGAAGGCAATCAGCAGCGAGCCGCGGTCTCCGCCCGCCCGCGCCATTTGCCGCGCCAGCTTGTCCACGCTCGCCAGCGTCTTGAACTTTTCGCCCGGCTCCAGAAACAGCACCTCCGGGGACTCCGCGAAGGACGCCAGAAAGTTCTCGCCCCAGAGCGCCCAGATTGGCGCAGAAGTCAGCACAAAAACCCGTCGCGGCAACCTGGTCACGATCTGCTCAATGCGCGGCGCCAGCGAACGGAGAACTCCGCTGCCCGTCGTTACTTCATACTTGGTCGTTGGTGTTTCTACTCGTATCGTCTGCATGCTGCTTAAATCCTAATGCAGGGAACTGATCAATCGGTCGAAAAGAATACACGATGTGCGCTCATTACTTGCATGGCGCTGAAAAACAGGAACTTACGATCGCAAGCCACGACTTCTTTGTTTATCGCTATTTCGCTTTGGAGGAACGCGGTTGCCTGCTTGCTAACAAACCCCTTGAGGGCTAGACTGTGTTGACTGATGCGTGCGCATTTGGCCCCCCATCTAGCGACGCAAGCTCGATGAAAGGCTGGTCGGCCATGGAAGTCCATGTGTTTCGCATGAATTCAGCCGCTTCCCTGGCGCCATACAGTTGCGCATGGGATGGCCGCCAGACCCTTGTCCTTGCCTTTTTCGCGCCGGATTTCGCCTTGCTGCCCGCTCCCCTTGAGCGCCTTCGCGCGGCCTTTCCCCAGAGCTTTTTGCTGGGATGCTCCACGGGGGGAGAAGTCATCGGTTCCAGCGTGGAAGACCATTCTGTCGCGGTGGCTGTGATGCGTTTCACGTCCACCGGCCTATGCATGGCGCAGACGCATGTTGCCTCCGGTCCTATGGCTTCCAAAGAGGCGGGCGAGAAGCTGGGCTACGCTTTGGCCGCGCCGGATTTGAAGGGCGTCTTCGTCTTATCCGATGGGCTCAACGTGAGCGGTTCCGAGTTGGCCAGCGGATTCAACGCGGCTCTGCCTCCTCACGTGAAGGTCTCCGGAGCCATGGCGGCAGACGGGGAGCGATTCAAAAATACATATGTCATCGCGGCGGGACCTGGAGAACCGGTGCGGATTCTGGACCGTCATGTAGGAGCTGTTGGCTTCTGCGGTAATTCAATTCATCTCGCCCACGGTTCCGGTGGCGGTTGGTCTCCCTTTGGCCTGGAACGCTGTGTAACGCGCAGCAAGGGAAAAGTCCTTTTCGAGTTGGACGGCAAGCCTGCCCTCCAGCTTTACAAGAACTACCTTGGGGATCAAGCTCAGGGCCTGCCCGCTACAGCTCTGTCGTTTCCACTGGCCATTCTGGATAAGACTGCCAACGACTCAGAAGTGCTGGTGCGCTCGGTTCTGGGCGTGAATGAAGAGACTCAGAGCCTCACCTTTGCCGGCGACATCCCTCAAGGCGCTACGGTCCAACTCATGCACTGCCACATCGACCGCCTGGTTGAAGGAGCGGCGAGCGCCGCGGAGAAGCTGGGGAAAGTGGCCGCAGGTCCGGCTTTGGCGATTGCCGTTACTTGCATAGGACAGCGCATGGCGATGAGAGAGCGGGCAGAGGAAGGGCTGGAAGCGGTTCTCGATACTTTGCCTGAAAAGACACCCATGATGGGCTTTTTCGCCTACGGAGAACTTTCGCCCCTTTCCTCGGGGCTATGCCAGCTTCAGAACCAGACCATGACTCTCACCCTGGTTCAGGAGAATTGAACATGCTTCATCCCGTGCTTCAGCGTCAACTCAAGAAGCTTGGACTTCATGTGAATACAGCCCCGGAGGCGAAGGCATGGACGCGGCTTCTCGAGCGGCTGGATCGCTCGTACCGGGACAACGATCAGGATCGATATCTGGTGGAACGAAGCCTGGAGGTGAGCAGCGAGGAGATGCGGGATCTGACCCGCCAACTCCAAGCCGCCTTGGAACAGGTCCGGAAGTTGAGCCTCACGGATGAGTTGACCGGACTTCGCAACCGGCGCTTTCTCAACGTTTCGATGCCCGACGAAACGGCCCTGGTGGTTCGGAAATACCGTATGCGGGAAAACGAACAGCGTTTAAGTACCGACTCCGACATCCTGTTTTTCATGGTGGATCTGGATCTGTTCAAGAACGTGAACGATACCTATGGCCATCTGGCCGGAGATCAGGTGCTGATTCAGACTGGCAAGGTGCTGATCGAATGCTCCCGGGGCACGGACTTTGTGATTCGCTGGGGAGGAGAGGAATTCCTGGTCGTGGAAAGACGGTCCTCCGCCGCGGAGCTAAAAATTATTGCGGAACGCATTCGGCAGGCCGTGGAAGCTCATCCCTTCGAGATCGGCAGAGAGCAGCCGATTCATCTTACCTGCTCAATCGGCGCGGCGATCTTCCCTTTTTTGCCGAAGTGGCCGGGACTGTTTGGCTGGGACCGCATGGTGGGACTTGCGGACCTCTGCCTCTACGCCGCGAAGCGCTCGGGAAGGAACGCTTGGGTGGGAGTTTTTCCCACGGACCGGCTTTCCCTGGACGAAGTTGTCGCGCCTTTTGACGCGCATCTTTCGCAGCTTGTTGGGGAAGCCAAACTGGAACTGGTCAGTAACTTGCCTCCTGATAAGATTTTGCTTCAGTAACTTTGGCAGCCTCATTCGAGGGCTGGATCCGGGGGCAAGGCGAGGCCTGGATTCGGGTGAAAGCTTGCTTTTTTTGACCTGCGATGACGGGCTCCCGTCACAGACCGCCCCCTACCTGGGGGTGGTAGCCTGATTTCCTAATGGCAGAGTCGTCTCAAGTGGATTTTTTGGTAATGGGCGCAGGTGTGGCCGGTTTGCGCGCGGCGATTGAGCTGGCGCGTCACGGCGATGTGCTGGTGGTCACCAAGGGCTCCGTGGCCGAGTCCAACACTCATTATGCGCAGGGCGGAATCGCCGTGGCCATGGAGGGCGACGCGGATGTTGCTCTGCATCTTGAGGATACGGTCAACGCCGGCGACGGGCTGGTTCATCGCCCCGCAGCCCAGGCGCTGGTGGCCGAGGGGCCGGTGCGGGTCGCCGAGCTGATCGAGTGGGGCGCGAACTTCGACACCGAGAACGGCCAACTGATGCGCACCCGCGAGGGCGCACACTCGCTGCCGCGCATTCTGCACGCCAATGGAGACGCCACCGGCGCTGAGATCAGCCGTTCGCTGGCGGCCTTTGCCCGCGTTCACAAGCGTATACGCTTTGCCGAGTGGGCCACGGTCACCGGCCTGCTGGTGCGCGAGGGCCGGGTTGCCGGCGCCGACTTGCTGCACCGCGACGGCCACACGGAGCGTGTCAGCGCGCGCGGCGTGCTGGTTGCCGCCGGAGGCGCGGGGCAGGTTTACTCCGACACGACCAACCCAGCCGTTGCCACCGGCGACGGCATCGCCTTGGCCTCTCAGGCGGGTGCCGTCTTGGCCGATATGGAGTTCTACCAGTTCCATCCCACGGCGCTTTCCTTGCCTGACGCGCCGCGCTTCCTGATCTCCGAGTCCCTGCGCGGCGAGGGCGCGCACCTGCTGAATGACCGCGGCGAGCGCTTCATGCAGCGCTATCATTCGCTGCTGGAGCTGGCGCCCCGTGATGTGGTGGCTCGCGCCATCACCCGCGAAGGCATGGGGTCGACGCCGGGCGCGACAAGGGTTGTGCATCTGGACATACGCCACGTAAAGGACATTGACCTGCACAAGCGCTTTCCCGGCATCACCGCTTTTCTGGCCGAATATGGGCTGGATTTGGCCCGCGATCTGATTCCCGTGCGTCCGGCGGCGCATTACATGATGGGCGGCATCAAGACGGACCTGAACGGGCGCACCAGCCTGCCGGGGCTTTATGCCGCGGGCGAGGCCGCTTGCACCGGCGTTCACGGCGCCAATCGCCTGGCCTCGAATTCGCTGCTTGAAGGCATGGTTTTTGGCGCGCGCGCGGCCGAGGCGATGCTCGGCGATGACCTGCGGTCGGAGTCGGTCGGCGCGCCGAAGGCTGCTCCCGTACCGCTGACGGTCGCGGAGGAAGCGCGCATCGAAGAGATAATTACCAGGCTGCAAACCGCCATGTGGGCGTATGCCGGGTTGCTGCGCGAAGAGGCCACGCTGCGGCAGGGCTTGAGTGCTCAGCAGGTTTGCGCGGATGATTTGGCGCAATTGGCCGGGCAGGGGAAGGGAAGCCTCCGCCTGGAAGAAGGGCTGTCCATGTGCCGCGTGGCGCGCGCCATTCTCGCTTCATCCCTGGCCCGTACTGAGAGCCGCGGCGCACACTTCCGCAACGACTTTCCCAAGCGCGACGACGAGCATTTCCTGAAGCACTCCAGCTACAGCAGCGATGGGCAGGTTGCTTTCGAAAAGTGGTAGGACAGGGAATAGGGGGTAGGGGTTAGGGATTAGGAAAAAGCAAAAACTCCGAGCCACTCGCAAAATTCGATTGGAGATTGCAAGAAGTGTCAGGGCACGACTTTAGTCGTGCCGAGAGATGATCAAAAAGATATTGGGCTTTAGCCCCTGCGTCTATTTTTTTTCAGTTGTTTGCCTTTCCGCAGCGGCTAAAGCCGGAAAGTCTGAATGGGCCATTTGTGGCACGACTAAAGTCGTGCCCTGACACATTCAATCGCCTGAAGGTGATTTTGCAAGTGGCTCTTCCGTTCGCTCTTCCTGCAACTTTTTCCCGGCGCGGAAAAGCAAGTGCCATCTACCCAGAGTTTTGTGTAGCTGCAAAAAACCGACGTGCCCGACTAATCCCTAATCCCTAGTCCCTGCTTCTCTGCTTTCCGCCCACCACGACAGCAGCGCGCAGACCGTCAGAATTGCGCCCATCAACGCCAGCGAAAGCGTAATCGGCACCTCGATCCAATGGGCGGCGAGCATCTTGAAGGCTACAAACGCCAAGAGAGCTCCCAGGCCGTAGTGCAGGTAGCGGAGGCGGTCCAGCAGAGAGGACAGTGCAAAATAAAGCGAACGCAGGCCCAGAACCGCTGCGATGTTTGAGGTATAAACCACAAAGGGATTGTGCGAGACGGCCAGTACGGCGGGGATCGAATCTGTTGCAAACAGCACGTCGGTCAGCTCGACGGCCACGATCACCGGCAGCAGCGATCCCTTGGCCGGATGCATTTTGCGAACCCAGCCGGGAATCGCCTCGCTGGCCTCGCCATTCCACAGCAGCTTCCAGGCCGCATAGAGCAGAATCAGGCCGAAAATCCAGGTGATCCATGCGAAGTGACGCAGCAGCGTAATGCCCACGGCGATGAACAGCGCCCGCAGCAGGACCGCTCCGCCCATGCCCCACAAGAGGGCCGTGTGCTGGCGGCGCTGGCTGACGCCGAAGCCCTGAAAAATCACCATGAAGACGAAGAGATTGTCCACGCTGAGCGAGGTTTCGATGGTGTAGCCGGCCACGAATTCCAGAGCCGGTTGATGACCCTGCTTGACGGCGATCCAAGCCGCAAAGCCGGTCGCGATCAACATCAGCAGCGCCGTCCAGAGCCACGCCAGCAGCTTCGGATGCAATTTCGTGTAAGGGCGTTCCAGCAGCACTGCATCGGCCAGCAGCAGCGCCACCACTACTACGTGAAAACCCAGCCACCAAACCCAGGAAACGCCAACGATCATTGTGGACTACTCCGAAAGATCTCCTAGCTGTTAGGTCTCTGGCAGCTTAATTCCGCACCATGATTGGGTGCCCCCGGTCTCGATTTTGAGACCGGGGATCCACAAACTCAATGGAACATCTTCACCTTGTCAGAGACCTAGTGGCTAGCTGAAACCAGCCGTATCGTTTCCATGAACACGTCGCCGTCAATCGTCAGGCTTTTGGCGCTGACTTTGTCCATGGTGTCCTTGGCGGTGTGGTGGTAGCTGTTGTTGGGGCCGTAGTTCAGGTCGATGATGTCGATCGAGGGCACGCCGCGCCGGACAAACGGCAAATGATCGTCCGAGACTTCCATGCTCTGCTTGAAGAAGTAGCGATCGTAGCCGAATTTTTTCGCGGCCTGCCGGACCACGCCGACCAGCCAGTCCGTCGATTGGCTTTCGCGCTGAATGTCGAGGTCTTTGTCGCCGATCATGTCGGCCAGGATGAAAGCCTTGATGCGGCTGAGCGTGCCGTCGCGGCCCCACTTGGCGGCCAGATGGCGCGTGCCGTAGAGCGAGTCGGAGTCGGTCCACGTGGACTGGATCGACTCTTCGCCGTCGTCGAAGACCAGCCACACCGAATAGCCGTCGAGCTTTTTGCCGTTGGCGGTCTGCGCGCGCAACTGGTCGGCGATGGCCATCAGCAGGCCGGTCGTCGCGCCGCCGTCGTTGGCGCCCACAAAGTTGATGTTGCGGAGCCAGTAGTTGGTTTCGTAGTGCGTGGCCAGCACGATCACGCCGTTCTTCTTGCCGGGAAAGCGCACGATGAAGTTGCGCATGGCCACCGGGCCGATGGTCGTGTTCGCGGTGAAGGCGTCCTCTTCAAGCTGGTCGCGGCGGAAGTGATTGCGCAGGAAAATCTCGGCCTTCATGTGTCCCTGGCTGGTGGGCCAGCGCGGCCCGATGGCCACAAACTGCCGTGCATATTCCAGCGCCTTCGCTCCGTTGAAGTGAGTTTGCGCCGGAGCGGCCAGCGGGACGGCAAGAGGAGCCAGCAGCGCCAGAGCCGCTACAGTTCTCATCCAAGACGAGGAAAAAATCACTTTGCAGCCTCCTTGGCTTCCTTGGCCTTGCGGCGCGAGGGGTGAACCCACCAAGCCACGGCGATGCCCACCAGATAAAGCACCAGCATGGGAACGGCGTAGATACACATGGTCCACGGGTCGGGGCTGGGGCAGATGCAGGCCGCCACAATGAAGACCGCAAGAATTGCGTAACGGATGTTCTTCCACAGAAATTGTGGGCTGACAATGCCGAAAAGGGCCAGGAAGAAGATGAGAATCGGCAGCTCAAAACTGATGCCCAGTCCGAGGATGATCGACAGGAAGAAGCCGATGTACTCCTCGATGGTGACCATGGGGGTGAAGTTGTGGCCGAAATCCACAATCAGAATTTGCAGTGCGCCCGGCAGTACATAGAAGTAGCCGAAGGAAGCGCCGGTCAGGAACAGCCCCACCGTGGCCGCCATGAAGGGAATCACAAACCGTTTTTCTTTCTTGTAGAGCCCCGGCGCAATGAACAGCCAGACCTGATAGAGGATGAAGGGCGAAGCCAGAATTGCCCCGGCCACCAGCGAAACCTGCAAGTCCAGGTTCAGGGGGTCCATGGGGTGTGTAAAGACCAGCTTCTTGCCAATGCGGTTCAGCGGCGCCTGAATGAATCCGACGAAGCGGTCATGAAAGGTCCAGGCCGCGACGAAGCCAAGGGCCAGGAAGATGGCCGAGCGGACGATGCGCTTGCGCAACTCGTCCAAGTGCTCCATCAGGGTCATGCCGGGCAGTTCTGCCCGCGCGGTCACGGCCTCCCGCGCCTTGTCGATTGCATCCGCGGGATCAATCATGGGGGGCTTGCTCCGTCGCCGGGGTTTCGTTGGCCGCAATGTTTGTCTGCGCTTCCGCTGTGGGCGTAACCTGCGCCGTCGGTTCCGTCTTGCTGGTCGAGATTGGCTGCGTGCCGGGAACCGTCTCCTCCGCCGGAGTTTCCGCCTCGGCTGCAATTACGGCAGGGTAAACAGTTTCCCCCGGATAGGGGCTTTCGACCGCAGCCGGGCCATATACTTTGGATGTTTCAGAATCAGAAATCTGTGCGCTGGGCGTTTCCGATCCTGCTTCCAGAAGTTGAGGGTCCGCCGGAGCCGCCAGCGCCACAGCCGCCAGCCGCGCCTCTTCCTTCTTGCGCAGGTCCGCTTCGTCAACCTTGCGCAACTCTTCTTCCATCTGGAACTTGAAGTCGTTGGAGGCTTTGCGCAGCTCATACATGATCCGGCCAGCCTTGCGGCCGATCTCCGGCAGACGCCGTGGCCCGAAAACCACCAGCGCCATGACCATCAGGATCAGCGAGTCCCACATACCCAGGCTTGCGACTTGAATTGTTGGCTGCATTCCCATTAAATCTCATGATACCTGTTCGTGCACGGCGCTCACAAACTTGCGCGGCGTAGCGGTCTCGCGCTTCGACCAGCGTCTATTTGAGTCAGTGTTAAGGCTTTGTTACACTATTAGCCAGTGGGGGCGGCTTCCCCGGTGCGATCTTTCCTGGAATCCACCGGCTCGGAGTCGCATCCAACGTTTGACAAGGCTGCAACAACCCCGTGGATGGGGGCTTATCTGAAGCGCCCGGCATTCGTGCCGGTCACCTCAGGGTGGTTAGTGCATCCACTGCAGTCCTGATGGCTTTCAACATCCCCGTCCGCTGCCCTTCCAAAAATCTAGAAGGGTGAGCCGGGCTGAAGGCGGAATACGGTGAACCTGGTCCTTGACGATTTAACGGCGGCCTCGCCGGAGGCTGGCAGCACCTGTAGTCTCGAAAACTACCTGACTCTTCCTGACCACACGATGGACGAGCGTATCGCTCGGGCGCGCGCCAAGCTGGGAGCCACAACTCTCCTGCTCGGCCACCACTATCAGCGCGATGAAGTGATCCGCTTTGCCGACGCCACCGGCGACAGCTACAAGCTCTCCAAAATTGCTGCTGGCACCGATGCAAAGTACATTGTCTTCTGCGGCGTGCATTTTATGGCGGAGAGCGCGGACGTGCTCTGCCACGAGGGGCAGCAGGTGATCCTGCCGGACCTCAATGCGGGCTGTTCGATGGCCGACATGGCGGAAATCTCGCAGGTCGAAGCCTGTTGGGAGGCGCTTGAACGCCTTGGCCTGACCAGCGAAATCCTGCCCCTGACCTACATGAATTCGACCGCCGCCATCAAGGCTTTCTGCGGCGAGCGCGGCGGGCTGGTTTGTACCTCGTCCAATGCTCGCGCCGCTTTCGAGTGGGCCTTTGCACGCAGCAAACGCATCCTCTTCCTGCCCGACCAGCACCTGGGCCGCAACACCGGCTACGCCATGGGCATTCCGCTCGACGAGATGTCCGTCTGGGATCCGTGGGCCATTCAGCTTGGTCAAAATCTGGGCGGCCAGACCAAGGAAAAGCTGGCGGCCAGCCGCCTGATCCTGTGGAAAGGCCATTGCGCCGTTCATCAGCGCTTTCTGCCTGGCCACGTGGATGCGGTGCGCGCAAAATATCCCGGCATCCAGGTCATCGTCCACCCCGAGTGCCGTTGGGAGGTCTGCCAGAAGGCCGATGGCCTGGGCTCGACCGAGCGGCTCATTTCATTGGTAGAACAAGCTCCCGCGGGCCAGATGTTCGCCGTGGGCACCGAGATTCACCTGGTCAATCGCATGGCTCGCCGTTTTGCCGAAGAAGGCAAGCGCATCATCACCCTGGATGACACCGGCTGCCTCTGCACCACCATGTATCGCATCAGCCCGCAGCACTTGGCCTGGGTTCTAGAGAATCTGGTCGAGGGCCGCGTCGTCAACCGCATTCAGGTTCGCCCCAGCGTCAAGCGCTGGGCCAAAGTTGCCCTCGACCGGATGCTGGAAGTGAAGTAAAAGAAGCGGTTGCGCTGGGCGAATGCCTCATTATGCGGGACAGCGCGTCGCGTTGTGATTTCTGGCACTGGCGAAAACGGGTCCATGGAAGAGAATAGAGCTGTGAGGCTTGCAGGCTGTCTGCTGTGCGGGCCGGGAGAGAATACTGATGAGTAATAGTGCACAACAGGCTGCAGCCGGCACCGCCGACTACCATGTTTTCAACAAGTTCCTGGATCGCTGTAAGGCGCTGCCCGCCATCAAGGTGTCCGTTTGCTGGCCGCTTTCCGATGTAGCGCTCAGCGGCGCCGTCGAAGGCGCTGCTGCCGGGATCATTGAGCCCACGCTGGTTGGCGACGAAGCCAAGATCAAGGCGCTGGCCGCCAAGATCGGCGTCGATATCTCAGCCTTCCCCATTGTCCAGGCCGCTTATGAAGCCAAGGCCGCCGAGCTGAGCGTGGCCCTGTGCCGCAGCGGCGAAGTGCAGGCCATGATGAAGGGCAGCCTGCACACCGATATCCTGATGAAAGCCGTCATGCAGCGGGAGACCGGCCTGCGCGCCGGCGGCTGCCGCATCAGCCATGTTTTTGTCATGGACACGCCAGCCTATGAGCGTACCCTGCTGATTACGGACGCGGCCATCAACATTGCGCCCGAGCTGGAAGACAAGTTTTACATCGTCCAGAACGCCATCAACCTGGCTCATGCGCTGGGCATCCCGGAGCCGAAGGTCGCCGTGCTGTCGGCGATGGAGACGGTGAATCCCAAGGTCCAGTCCACGCTGGATGCGGCGGCTCTCTGCAAGATGGCCGATCGCGGCCAGATCAAGGGCGGCATTGTCGACGGGCCGATGGCCTTCGATACGGCTGTCAGCGCGAAGTCGGCCGGAATCAAGCATCTGGTTTCTCCGGTTGTTGGGCAGGCGGACATTCTGGCGGTGCCGAACATCGAGAGCGGCAATATGCTGGCCAAGGAGCTTGAATACTTGGGCGGCGCGCAGTTGGCCGGCATCGTGCTCGGTGCGCGTGTGCCGATCATTCTCACCAGCCGGGCTGACTCGGCCAAAACGCGGCTGACCAGTTGCGCCGTGGCCGTGCTGCTGCACTATGCCAGCCATCCGGTCGCGAAGGCCTAACTCGTAACTGAAACTGAAACTCAAAAGGGCGTCATTTCCTGAACGGAGATGGCGCTTTTTTTGTTGGTGTGCGCCGCCGCTTCCAGAGACGCACTATTACCGTGGTGTGTAGCTGATCAAAAATACGCAGTTTCTGCATTTTGTTCTGTGAGACAATGCGCCGCAGAGGAAGAAGCGGTAGAAAGACTTCCTCTACCGAGAAAAGGCCTGTATATGCTCTTCGGGCCTTTTTGCACGGGGAGAGATGTCCAGATTCATGGGCAACATGATGTTTCACGAAATCGTGTAGCAGGCCGATACTGCCGCTCCATCCGCGTATTCATAAACAACTTGTTTCTTCTGGATTGAACGGAAGTTTATTGGCAGAAGGGTAGGGCCGATATGTGCGTTTCTACCGAGGCCAAGCTTGAGGCCTTGATTGACAGCACGAAGAACCTTATCTGGTCGGTGGACTTCGATGGCCGGTTGACCGCGTTTAATCGGGCATGCCAACAGCAGTGCCAAGAGAGCTTTGGCTTACAGCTTGCGGTAGGAATGCGTCCGGAGGATTTTCTTCCATCGGAGTATGCGGTGCTTTGGCGCTCGCTCACGGAACGTGTGAGGACGGAAGGCTCCTTTCAGCTTGAGCAATCCCTTGCCAATGATTCCACCGTGGAACTGACTCTCAACCCCATCGTCGTCGATGGGAAAACGACGGGTGTTTCTGTCTTCGGCAAGGACATCACGAAGAGGAAGCAGGCGGAGAAGGCGCTGCGGGAGGCGGAGAAGGAGTATCGCGCCATTTTTGATGGGGCAATCGAAGGTATCTTTCAAGCTTCCCCCGAAGGCAAAGCCATTGCGATGAACCACGCCGCCCTGAGGATTCTAGGGTACGACTCCCTGGACGACCTCAAGGCCTCGGGTGCTAATCTGCGCGATCAACTGTGGGTCGACGAGGAGGAGCGCGCCCGCTTCCAGCGGCAAATCAGCCAGCAGGGAGTCGTGCGGGACTTCGAGTGCCAACTCAGGCGCAAGGATGACACGATTTTCTGGTCTTTACTGAGCGCCCGGAAGATCAGCGATGCCGATAGCCGGTATCTCTATGTCGAAGGTTTCATCCTCGACAACACCGAGCACAAGCAGGCGGAGATGGCGCTGCGCGAGAGCGAGAGGAGCTACCGCTCCACTGTCGAGCAGGCCGCGGTTGGCATCGCCCATATTTCATTTGAAGGCCGATATCTCCGGTGCAACGCGCGTTTCGTCGAGATTGCCGGCTACCCGCTGGAGGAGTTCCCCAGCCTGACCATCCAGCAGATGATCCATCCGGACGATCGCGCCGAGAACGAGTCTATCCGCGCGCGGCTCTTGAAGGGCGAAATCGACCATGCCCATTTCGAAGAGCGCATGGTTCGCAAGGACGGCAGCCTGACCTGGGTACGGATAACGACCTGGCCGCAGCGCGACAGCAAAGGGCGCCTGATTCACATGGTCTCCCTGGCCGAAGACATCAATGCCCGCAAGGTGGCAGAGCAGAAACTGGGCGTGGCCCAGAAAGCACTGCGGATCAGCGAAGAACACTACCGTGCTGCCTTTGAGGCCTGCATAGACGCCATCACCATCAGCAGCATTGCGGACGAAAAGCTTACTGATGTCAATCAGGCAGCGCTGCGCATGTTTGGATTCAAACGCGAGGAAGTCCTGGGGCGCACCGCGGAGGAACTCCATATGTGGGCAAGCCCTCAGGATCGGCTGAGATTGATCGAGGCGTTGCGTGAGGGCAGCGTTTGCCGGGATATGAAATTTCAGCTTTGTAAAAAGGACGGGCAGAAGCTTTGGGTTCTGATCTCGGGGGCGCGGATTGAACTGGCTGGTGTTCCCAGCATTCATCTCGTGGTTCGGGATATCTCCTCAGCCAAGGCGACCACCGAGGCCTTGCGGCTAAGCGAGGAACGCTACCGCACCGTATTCGATACCAGTCCTGATGCCATCAGCATCAGCCGCCTGCGCGATGGGAGATTTATCGATTGCAATCAGGCATTCCTTGACGACTTGGGATACAAACGCGAAGAAGTGATTGAGCGGACTGCGATAGAACTGGGGATCTGGGCGAATCCCGTCGAACGGCGAGCCTTGGTGGATGCGCTGCGCGAAAAGTCAGCTTGCCGGAGCTTGGAGGCTCAGTTCAAAAAGAAGAACGGGGAGGTCCTCTGGGCGGAGATTTCGGCTTCGGAGATGAAGATAGACAACGTCCCCTGCATTCTATCCATTGCGCGAGATCTTTCTCAAGCCAAGGCTGCGGAGAACACCATCCGGAGCCTCGCCTTCTATGACCCGTTGACCGGCCTTCCCAATCGTCGCCTGTTGATGGAGAGGCTTGATCAACCTCCGGCCTCCAGCGTCAAAGACAAGTGCTTGCGAGCGCTTTTGCGGATCGATCTGGACAATTTCAAGACGTTGAATGATACCCTCGGCCATCAGAAAGGCGATTTGCTGTTGCAGGAAGCCGCGCGGCGCATCTCCGCCTGCGTTCACGAAGCCGACACCGTGTGCCGGTTGGGCAGTGATGAGTATGTTGTGCTGCTCGAAGGCCTGTGCAAAGTTGCCGAGGAGACCGCGAACCACGTTAAGACTGTTGGCGAGAGGATCATGGCTTCGGTAGGCCAGCCCTACCTGATCGATGACCACGAGCGTCTCTCGACTGCCAGTATCGGGGTCACAGTCTTTGGAAATCAGCAAAACAGCACGGACGATTTTCTGCAGCAGGCCGATATTGCCCTGCATCAGGCCAAGGCGGCTGGCCGCAACATGATGCGCTTTTTCTCGCCTGCCTTGCAGACGACCGTCAACGCCCGTGCCGCAATGGAAGATGACCTCCGTCAGGCAATCAAAAAGGACCAGTTTCAGCTTTACTACCAGCCTCAAGTGAATATGGATCGCTTGACGGGCGTCGAGGCCCTGATTCGTTGGAGGCACCCATCGCGCGGCCTTGTGGTGCCGGACGAGTTCATTCCCATGGCAGAGGAAACGGGCCTGATCCTGGCTCTGGGAGAGTGGGTTCTGAACACCGCCTGCACGCAGATTGCGGCGTGGAAAGGCCAGAAGCAGCAGCACAATTTTGGAGTCTCGGTCAACATCAGCGCCCTACAGTTCCGTCAGCCGGAGTTTGTCGAGCAGGTGCTGAAGGCGCTTAAGCGCAGCGGTTCCAATCCCAGGAATCTCAAGCTGGAACTGACTGAAAGCATTCTGGCGGAGAATATCGACGAGGTTGTCGCCAAGATGGCCGAACTCAAGTCCCATGGCTTGAGATTCTCCCTGGACGACTTTGGCACGGGCTATTCCTCGCTGTCCTACCTCAAGCGCCTACCACTGGATGAACTGAAGATCGACCGGTCGTTTGTGAGCGATATGCTGGTGAATGCAACCAGCAGAGCGATTGCGCAATCCGTCATTTCGATGGGCCATGCCATGGGGCTGTCGGTCATCGCCGAGGGCGTGGAAACCGAAGAGCAGCGGAACTTCCTCGCCGATCTCGGCTGTCATTCCTTCCAGGGCTATCTGTACAGCCACCCGCTGCCGGTGGATGAATTTCAGAAGTATTTAAAGAAATTCACAAAAAAGGTCATCTCACTCAAGGGGTAAACCACCGGCTTGCTGTTCGTCGTCCCCTGGCTGGGTTTCCTCGTCTGAATTGATCAAATCGAGCGCGGCGCTTGGTTCGTGCCGTACGTCGGCGCCGCGAATCCAGAAAATGACATCAATGGCGATATCCGAAGCGTGGTCGGCGATCCGTTCCAAGTTCTTTGCCACCAGAATGCCGCGCATGGCCTGCTGCGTGTAGCTTGGCTGCTCTTCAATGAGCTGGAGCAGGGCTTCGTGAGCGCGTTTGTGCATCTGGTCGATCTCGTTGTCCATGGCGCGCACCGACTCGGCCAGTTGTGCGTCGCCGGTTAGCAGCGATTGCACCGCCGAGCGGATCATGTGGACGGCAAACTCGCCCATGGCCTCGTAATCCACCGGCAACTCGATCTGCTCGTGCTTCATGATTTCTTTGGTGCGGCGCGTAATGCCCATGGCCTGGTCGCCAATCTGCTCCAGGTCGCCGTTGATCTTGATGACCGCCAGGATGAAGCGCAGATCGATGGCCATGGGCTGTTCCTTGGCCAGCAGTTCATAGGCCATCTCGTCCAGCTCGCGTTGCGCCATGTTGATGGCCGTCTCGTTCCGCTTGACGTACTTGCACAGCCTCTTGTCGCGTCGCAGGAAGGCTTCCACCGAGGACTCGACCGCCTGCTGCGTCAGGGCGGCCATGGCAAGGAGCTTGTCCTTGAGTTCGGCTAGTTGAAGTTGAAAATGAATACGCGGCAAGACAGTTCTCCCCTTCATCATTGTGCATCATGCAATGTTACTGGCAGACAAATATATCTTGCGCACCAGTGCCGTCACGTCCAGCGGGCCGCCAAGGGCCCTGCGCCGGTACGCCAGGCAATGCAATGTTTTAGGCTATCAGCATGGATGTCTCAAGCTCTTCACCCAATACGATGCTCAGCCTGAATCCGGCGGAATATGAGCCCCGGCAGGTTTACAAGTTGATGACCGGTATCATTGTGCCGCGGCCGATTGCGCTGGTTGCGACCGTGAGCCGGGAGGGCGTGGCCAATCTGGCTCCCTTCAGTTTCTACTCCGGCGTGGGCTCGAATCCGCCCACGGTGCTGTTCTGCCCGGCGCTGCGCTCGACCGCGCCGGCAGAGAGCGGCAAACAGCCCGATCTGCGCAAAGACACACTGCGCAACATCGAGGACACCGGCGAGTTCGTTATCAATATAGTTAGCGAAGAGATTGCTGCCGGAGTCAACTTTTCCTCCACCGATGTGCCGCCGGAGGTGGACGAGTTTCCGCTCTCCGGGCTGACGCCGGTTCCAAGCGAGGCTGTCCGTCCGCCACGCGTCGCCGAGTCGCCCGCCCAGATGGAGTGCAAGCTCCTGCAGGTGATCTATACCGGCCATCAGCCACGCAGCGGCGTCATCGTGCTGGGTCAGATCGTCCGCTTCCACATCCGCGAAAATCTGGTTGAGAATCTCAGCGTCGATCAGGACGGCCTCAACGCCTTGGGCCGCATGGCGGGCCATGACTGGGTTCGTACCCGCGACCGCTTTGAAATGATCCTGCCGAAATAAGCGCAACAGATAAGCGCGCTCAGGTCAGATGGGCGCTTGCGGTACAAAAGCGACGGAGATACCGTAAAATGTTTCTCAATTGGAGAATCGCCAAAAGAGGGGCACGGATGCAAGCGGCGGCGCGTGAGGCGCGAATCTGTTCTGGCAGAAGATTGCGGCGGGTGGCAGTTGGTGTGGCGGCACTGCTGCTCTTGGCGGCTGAGGCTGTGTCGGCCGGTGCTCTCGTCAGGAGGCAGGCGATGAATCTAACCAGTAGAAGCTTTCAGGACGGCCAGATTCCGGCAAAATATACCTGCAAGGGCGCAGGCGTTTCGCCGCAATTGGCCTGGACCGCGCCCCCGGCGGGCACGGCGAGTTTTGCGCTGATCGTGACCGATCCGGACGCGCCTCGCGGGACGTTTACGCATTGGGTACTTTACGACCTGCCAGCCGGAATGCGCGCGCTTGCCGAGGGCCTGCCGAACCAGGGCCAGCTCGCGGATGGCGCCCGTCAGGGCCGCAATGACTTTGGCAGCCCTGGCTATGGCGGCCCCTGCCCTCCGGGACACGCGCCCCACCACTATGTCTTCACGCTTTACGCGCTCAATGTGAAGCTGAATCTGCCGGCCGGAGCGACGCGAGCCCAACTCGAGGCCGCCATGCAGGGGCACATCCTGGCGCGCGCGGAACTGATCGGCCTTTATAAGCAGTAGAGCATTTTTGGGAAGATGGATATCAAGTTAGCTCCGGCACGGCGGTCCATGGAACTGACGGACAAGGTTTTGTAACAAGGCACAAGGTTGCGACACTCTGCCGATCGATTTGCCTCTGGCAGCGGGCTACGCAAAAAGATCAAGAATATCTGTTGCAACAAATATCCTCCCTCCTGCATCTCATAAACGAAGAAGGAATCCACGCGGAACTCCGCGGCGCTTTCTTTCACGCGCAGCCGGCACGCACAATCCGCCGGCAACAATCCAGCGGCCAGGCGGCCTGCTGAAGAAAGGATTCAACGATGAAGCGTTTGGTATTTGCAACGATTCTGGCCCTGGCAGCTCCTCTGGCCTTGGCGCAAACTTCCACCTGGGCCAGCGACCCGCAGCACAGCGAGGTCGACTTCAGCATCCGGCATCTGAGCGTCTCGAATATCCATGGACGCATCGGCGGGGTGGCGGCGACGATTCAACTGAACGAGGCTCATATTGCCAAATCCAGCGTGACGGCCACCATCGACGTGACCACTATCGATACCGGCGTCACGGCGCGCGACAACCACCTGAAGACCGCGGATTTCTTTGAAGTTGCGAAGTTTCCGACGGCCACCTTCACCAGCACCAGCGTCGTGAAGAAGGGCAGCGGGCTGATCGTGACCGGCAACTTTACTCTGCATGGCGTGACCCGTCCCGTGACTTTGGACGTGGAAGTCGTCAACGCGCCGCTGGAGAGCGTCATGGACCACAAGCTGCATCGCGGCTTCACGGCCACCACGATTCTCAGCCGTTCCGCCTTTGGCATCGGCCCCAAGTTCCCGGCAGCCGTGGTGGGCGATGACGTCAAGCTGACGATTGAGATCGAAGCCGTCAAGCAGTAAGCGGCTCTGATCTACGGCCCGCAGGGTGCAGTTCCATTCCATATATCCATTTTTTGGAGAGACCGTCCATGGCAGAACTCAAGCGGGAAATTCTACAGGAAGGCCCATTCACAAGCCTGGAGGAGGAAGCGCTGCTGAATTTGCTGCGTACCTCCGGCGGCCTCAGTCGCGCTCTTCAGTTGAGCATTCGCCGCTGGAACATCACCTTGACCCAGTACAACGTGCTCAGGATCCTGCGCGGGGCGCAGCCGAACGGGCTCACCTGTTCGGCCATCGGCAGCCGGATGATTAACGCTGAGCCGGACATTACGCGCCTTCTGGCGCGGTTGAAGAGGCTCAAGCTCATTCGCCAGCAGCGCGACCGGCACGACCGGCGTGTGCTCTGGACGCAAATCTCCGAGGCGGGTCTTGTCCTGCTCAAAGAAATGGACCCGATGATGCTTCGCTTTCCTGGCGAACAGTTGGGGCACCTGAGCCGGGAGGATCTGACGGAGTTGATTCGCCTGTTGGAGTTGGCCCGCGGGCCCATCGCAGAACCGCGGGCCGAGCCATCATATGAAATTTGATCCCAGGCGCATTCCGGCCAAGCAGCCGACCGAGACGCGGCTTTACTTGTCCACAACCTTCTGCGCAACCAGTTCCTCATCCGAATCGGTGTTGATGATCTTGTTGTGCAGGCAATAAAGGGCCAGCTCAAGCCGGTCGCTGACGCCCAGCTTGTCGTAGATCTTCCGCAGGTAGTTTTTGATGACCTGCTCGGTGGTGCCCAACTGGAAGGCAATTTCCTTGTTGCGTTTGCCCTGAGTGATGCAGGTAATGATGGCCATTTCCTTGGGCGAGAGCTTGGGCTGGGTGTGCGGGTTGACCAGCGAGGCGGCCTGTGCGCGATAGGCTTCGATCACCCAACTGACCGACTGATTGTCGATCCAGGTCTCGCCGTCAGCGATCCGGCGTATGCACCGGACCAGCAGGTCGGGCGAAATGGAGCGGGAAACAATGCCGCGGACGCCGCGGCGGTAGAGCTCGACGGTCTGGTTTTCGTCGGCTGCCGTGGCCTGCACAACCAGCTTGACATCCGGGGCAATGCGCAGCAGTTCGGGGATGGCGTTGGCCGTGCCATTCAGCAGGCTCCCCTCTAGCAGAACGATGTCGGTGGGGAAGCGCTCGATGGCCAACCGCAGGTTTTCAAGCGAATCAGCCTGAGCCACAACGCGAAGATCGTCTTCGAGCGCAAAAACCTTGCGAATGCCTACGCGATAGATTGCCTGGGAATCGGCCAGAATGACGCGGATCACTCCCGGCTGGACAGGAGTATCCAATTCTTCGTCCTCGGCAGAATTGTTCGGTAAATCCATAGATTGATCTTGTCGAGCCTAAAAGCGGCGGTTCCAGAGATGATTAAGTCTGCTATTGCTCGTCGAATTGATAATCGTCAATTGTGGCGGCAGCTTGATAGTTACTTTGGTTCTGTGTGCAGCGTACCACACGTCCATGACACCGAACCAGAACGTCGTGGGGCGTCCCCAGCGCCGCACTGGACATGCGCATGGAGAAACGAATCTCTAGTCCAGCCTGCACCGGGCTGTTCATCTCAAAGAACACGCCGCTGGCGGAAACATTTTGTGTAAGAGCGGGGATCTTCCCTTGGCCGGCCGACAAAACCACAGGCAGAGCGACCGGGAAACGTACGGCGCAACGAACTTCCTGCTGCGGACTAGCCAGCGGGGAGCGAACAGAAGAAAGCGGCAATGCGGATTTGTGCACATTCATAGACTGCATTTTCTTCTCCCCAAGAAAGCACATCCACTCTATCCGAAATGTGCTTTGGCTCCAAGGTCACCAAAGATCTTCCGAAGGTAACTATTCTATCGCTTTGTTGAGTGCGTGTGCACGGACCGACGCAAAAACCTGTATTTTTCCTCTTCCCATGCAGCAATGTGCGGCTTCATCCCTGCTTCTTCCTTGTGGCGGGCTTCTTTCGGGCGGACCTGGCAAAGACAGCCTTGCCGCCAAGAAGGGCCGACCAGCGTGGCTCAGGCTCTTGGGGTACGGCCTTGGCCTTGGCAATTGCCAGCTCCGCCACCTCTTTGACAATCCAATCGAAGTTCGCCTGGCCAACGGAGTTCAAGTCCGCATCCGGCACGGGGTTCATGAAGTCGATGGCATAAGGGATGCCGTTCTCGACGGCAAACTCGACGGTGTTGAAGTCGTAGCCGAGAGCGCGGCAAAGCTTGATCGCATTCAGCCGGATGCGCTTCAGTAGCAAGCGGCCATTGCGCGGCGGCTCCGGCAAGTAGCGCTCGGCGTGCGGCTTGCGCGGATCGTAGGTCATGATGCGGACCTTCTTCTGGCCTACAACGTAGCAGCGAAAATAGTGCTGGAAATGGATGGCCTTCTGGTAGACCATGCACAGGTCGCGGCTCTCGTCGTAGGCCTGGAAGAATTCTTCGCGGTTGTGTACCTCATGCACATCGCGCCATCCTCCGCCATCGATGGGCTTGAGAAAGCCGTGCTCGCCGGCGTGAGCAAAAACCACCTCCCAGTCGAGCGGAAACTCCAGGTTGCGCATGGAGCGGTCCGTGGTGCCCTGCGGGAGCAGCTTGTGGGGCAGCATGACGGTCGGCGGCACGGCCACGCCGAGTCTCTCGGCCAGCGCGTAGTTGAAGAATTTATCGTCGGCCGAAGTCCAGAAGGGGTTGTTGATGACGACCGTTCCGTTCAGTGCGGCGTGCTTCAAAAAGGCGCGGTAGAAAGGAACCTCGTGGGAGATGCGGTCGACAATCACCGCGTAGCGCGGCGCCTTGTCGAGCTGGACCGCGCCGGTCGAAACAAACTCCGCTTCGATGCCCTCAATGTGGCGGGCGTTGATCGCTTCAACCAGTGCGCTGGGAAAGCTGTTTTCCACGCCGAACAGGATGCCAATTCTCTTCATATCCCATTCTCCCCGATGCGCTTGTCCGCGTACAGATTGGGGCAGTCGCAGAGATGCACGCCTCCAGTGTACGGCAAGCATACTGGCGCGCAACTGGGAGAAAACTCATGCGCCACGCTGCAAACAGGCCTGCAAGGCAGCGAATGGCCACGCCTTCGAGCGCTTCCCCCATGCGAAACAAGAGAAGCGGTCAGGCAGCCCACTCGTCCAGGTTTGTAGCCCCCTCCAGAATGCGATCAAACTGCGGCAAGAAAAACATTGCTCTGACGAACTGTCATATTTGTAATATTTTTCTACATATAATCAACAATATCAATAAATAACATTTATAAAATTAATATAATGAATTATTATCCTGAAAGTAAAAGGATGGAGCTTCTTCCATGGTCTCTCACTCTCAATCCGCTTCCGACTGGCAGGAGTTGCTGCGCATGGCGCAAGGCAGCGCCATGGTGATCGAGCGTGTCCGTTTGCCGGAGAAACAGGTCGCCATCGAGGGCGAGTTTACGCTGCCGGTGCTGGCTCGCCTCAGTCTGGAAGATCAGGTTTTCATCGCTGCTTTTGTGCGTTGCCACGGCTCCATCAAGGAGATGGAGACGGTTTTCGGGGTGAGCTACCCGACCATCAAGGCAAGATTGAACCGTATCTCCAGCCAACTGGAGTTTGTTGACACCAATCCGTCTCCCTCCCGCGCGGAAGTGCTGGAGCGGCTGAAGAACGGCGAAATAACCGCTGACGAAGCGGTTCACGCGCTGGAGGCTCTCAAATGACGCCGAATCTGGCTCTGATCGGCATACAAACTTCAGCCAAACGCGGATTCCGGCTTTGGTTTCCGCTTTTTCTGCTTTGGATCCCAGTTTTATTGCTGGCGCCACTGCTGTTTCTCGCGCTGTTGATCGTGTGTCTGGGCAAACGGGTCAATCCATGGCGCGCCATTGCAGTCTGCTGGGCCATTGTGTGCAGCCTGCCAGGAACCGGCATTCAGGTCCAGACGCCCAAGGCTCTGATTCAAGTGCGCGTTCTATAACTGTTGGCCTGCGCGCAGAGCGCAGACAACACCCCCACGAGAGGAGCTTTTATGAATGAGAATCGTCGTCAAATTCTGGAGATGCTGGCCACGGAAAAGATCACCGCAGAGGAAGCTGAACGCCTACTGGTTGCGCTGGAAGATGCTCCATCCACAGCGAATGAGGGCGGTGAGGCGGAGAAACCGAAGCATTGCGCCAAATATCTCCGTGTGCTGGTGGAAGCCAACAAGAACGGCTCTCCGGCAACGGTCAATGTCCGTGTTCCGATGCAGTTGTTGCGCGCCGGTGTTCGCTTGGCCAGCCTGATCCCACGCCAGGCCCACGAAAAGCTAGATGAGGCTTTCAGCAAGCATGGTGTGCCGCTGACCGTCTCTCAGATCAAACCTGAGAACCTGGAAGAGCTGATCGAACATCTGGATGACTTTTCCGTCGATATTGATGCTGCCCCCGAAGGGGATCAGCAGGCCAAGGTGCGGGTTTTCTGCGAGTAAGCATAGCTACAGCCGCCGCAGCGCACGCAGATTATAGTCAGCAACGGCGTGGGCGACCTCGGCGGCCGACTCACGCTGGGCAGGGTTCTGCTCCATCCAACTGGTCAGAGCCTCAAAAACTGCGCCGACCAGGCATCGGGCGGCCACGGCCGGGTTGGGAATGTAGACCGCGTCCGAGGCCAGTTCAAAGACGTGGCGGACTTGGTCGACCTGTTGGCGAAGGATGGCGCGCCGTGCCTCCTCCAGGCGCGGGCTCAGACCGGAAGATTCGACCGTCAGGATGCGCGCATCCCCTGGGTTTTCAGCCAGAAACATGAACAAAGCCTCGACTCCCAAGGGAATGGCCTGGATGGGGTCGGAGGGAACGGCGTCCGTTTGGTGGACGATGCCGGAAATCTTCTGGCCAAGCATCGTGAGGACTGCGGCAAAGACGTCTTCCTTGTTGCGAAAATGTGCATAAAAGCTGCCCACTGAGCTTTCCGACTCAGCCACGATCATGGGCACCGTAGTGGAGTGATACCCGTTGCTGCCAAAAAGCCTCGTTGCCGCCTCCAGGATTGTTCTGCGGCGGGCGTCCTTGCGAGCTTCGGTAGCGAGGGTCTTGCGATAAACCATTTTTTAACTCAGTTCCTCTTGCCAAGCATAGAATGACGTGTCATTCTATGCTTGTCAAGGAAGAAAAACGATGCGCAAAGCAAAAACTTTTGATTCCGATTCGCGGGCGGCCTCGCTTGGCCGCCGGTCCAGGCTGGTTGTTCATGCAGGCGTTTCCGCCCTCTGCCTCTTTGTCCTGCTGCCCCTGGCAGGCTGCAAAGCGAAACCGCCAGTAGCGGCCGATCTGCCGGTGCCGGTGCGGCTGCGCGCGCCGAACCATGTTCAGCAGCCGGTAACGGTCGCGGCCAGCGGCGCGGTTGAAGCCAACGTGACCGCGCAAGGCGCTTTCCAGATTGCCGGACGCGTGGCGCGGGTTCTGGTGGACGAGGGCCAGCCGGTGGCCAAGGGACAGGTGCTGGCCGAGTTGGAAGCGACCGACTACCGCAATGCCTACGACGCCGCCAGGGGCCAGGCCGACGCGGCTCGTGCGGTCAGCAGCAAGGCGCAAGAGGGACTTCGCTCGCAGGAGCTGGAGCAGGCGCGCATCGATTTTGACCGCTGGCAGGACGAGTACAACCGCATGAAGTATCTCTATGACCACCAGAGCCTGCCAGCCAACGACTTCAAAAAGATTGAAGCCGGCTATCAGGCCGCTCAGCAGCGGTATGACATGGCGCGGCAGGGCACGCGGGTGCAGGACAAGGAAGCCGCCAAAGGGCAATCCCACGCCGCGGCGGCCGGGATGCACGAGGCTCAGAAGCGGCTGGCGGACTGCCAACTGCGCGCGCCGATTGCTGGCTTTGTGGGCATGAAGCGCATTGACGTGGGCGACACGATTGCCGCCGGGGCGCCGGTCATCGGCGTGCTGGACCTGGATCCGGTCAAGGTGCGCGTGGCCGTTCCGGAGTCCGAGATCGGCAAGGTGCAGCAGGGCGCGCGCGCCACGGTCAGCATTCCGTCGCTCGATGGCCGTTCGTTCGAGGGCAAGGTGGAGGCGGTGGGCGTGGCGGCCGATCCGGCCTCGCGTACTTATACGGTAAAGATCACGGTGCCCAACCCACAGCACGTGTTGCGCGCCGGCATGGTGGCCGAGGCGCGGATTTACGGCTCGGCGATTGTGAATGCGATCACGGTGCCCGGCGATGCGGTGGTTCGCGACACGCATGGCGTTACGAACGTCTACGTCTACGAGCCCTCGCGGCAGCGCGTGTATGTGCGGCGGGTGGAAGCAGGCGCGCCGATCAACAACGAAGTCGAAATTCGCAGCGGCCTGACGGGCAGCGAGCAGGTGGTGGTGGCCGGCCAGCAGAACGTGCATGAGGGCTCACCTGCCAAGGTGATAGGAGGCGGCCGGTGAACCCTGTCCGCTCCGCACTGCGCTACCCCCAGGTCACGCTGGTCCTCTGCGGCATGTTGTTCGTGGCGGGCTTGTATTCGCTGGTGACGATGCCCCGGCGCGAGGATCCGAAGATTACCATCCGCACCGGCATTGTCGCCGCCGTTTACCCCGGCGCGTCGGTCGGGGAAGTGGAAGATCAGGTCACCAGCAAGATTGAGGAGCGGCTTTTCCGGTTTGAGGAAGTGCGCCGCGAGAAGACCTTCTCCACCAGCCGCAACGGTATGGTGATTATCAATGTCGAGCTGAACAAGTCGGTCAAGGATCCGGATGAATTCTGGTCGAAGCTGCGCCTGGACATGGCGCAGTTGAAGGCGACCGGGTTGCCGTCCGGGGTGATCGGCCCCATGGTCGACTCCGACTTCGGCGACACGGTTGCGGCGCTGATTGCGGTGCACGGCGGAGGCTACGGCCCCAGGGAGCTGAAAGACTACGCGCAAACCGTGGAAGCCGGGTTGCGCACCATTCCGGCGGTTTCGAAGATCAAGCGCATCGGCGATCAGAAGGAAGAGATCGACGTCAGCACATCCTCCGAGCAACTGGCGCAGTATGCCGTCAATCCGCTCCGGATCATGCAGGCCCTGGCCGGGCGCAACACGGTCCAGTACGCGGGCCGCGTGCCGGCCGGTAGCGACAAGGTGCCGATCGAGTCCAGTAATACCTTCACGGCCGAGGATCAGATTCGCCAGGTGACGGTGGATGTTTCGCCGACCGGCCAGCCGGTTCACATCGGCGATCTGGCCGAGGTAACGCGTGTCTATAAAGATCCGACGGAGTATGCGCGCCGCGAGGGCGAGCAGACCATTCTGCTGTCGGTCGAGATGCACGAGGGCAACAACATTGTCGACTTCGGCAACACGCTGCGCGACAAGCTGAAGGCCATCCAGACGACGCTGCCCCCGGACGTGAAGCTGGCCCTGGTGGCGGATCAGCCCCAGGTGGTTCACGACCGCATCCACGATTTCTTTATCGAGTTTGGCATCGCCATCATCGCCGTGATTCTGGTGACCATGCTGCTGCTGCCGATGCGCGTGGCGCTGGTTTCGGCCATCGCCATTCCGGTTTCGGTGTCGATGACCTTCGGCTTGCTGCAAGCCTTCGGCGTCGAGTTGCAACAGGTGTCGATTGCGGCGCTGATTGTGGTGCTGGGCATGGTGGTCGATAACGCCATCGTGATTGTCGACAACTATGTGGGCTTGCTGGACCGCAAAGTGCCGGTCGAAGAGGCGGCTGAGCGGTGCGCCATCGAGATGTCCGTGCCGGTGCTGACCGCCACGCTGGCCATCATCGCGGCCTTTCTTCCCCTGCTGCTGCTCTCGGGCAGTGTTGGCGAGTTTATTCGCTCGCTGCCGATCACCGTGGCCATCGCTCTGTCTACTTCCTATGTCGTGGCCATGTTGCTGACGCCGCTGATGGCGCGTTTCTTTATCCACCAGGGGCTGCGCGACCACGAGCAGGAAGCCGCCACGGGCGAGCGCAAGCTGACGCCTCTGGACCACATGCAGCACTACTACAACAAGATCATCGGCTGGGCCATGCAGAACAAGAAGCTGGTTCTGGGTTCCAGCGTGCTGGCGGTTATCGCAGGGCTGGGCCTGTTGGCCCTGGTGCCGCAACTATTCTTTCCCCTGGCCGAGCGGGACCAGTTCGTAATGGATGTGTGGTTGCCGGAGGGCACGAAAATCGAGTCGACCGACGCTGCCGTGCGGCGAATCGAGGCGGTTCTCAGCCAGGAGCCGTTGATCAAGTCGTATACCAGCTTTTTGGGCGAGAGCGCGCCGCGCTTCTACTACAATGTGAACCCGCAAGCGCCGGCGTCCAATTACGCGCAGATCCTGGTCAACACCAAAAAGGTGAAGGGAACGCCGCAACTGGTGGCGGCCTTGCGCCAGCGGCTGCCCAATGTGGCTCCGGAGGCGAAGGTCTTCGTCAAGGAGCTGCAACAGGGCCAGGTGATGGAGGCTCCGGTTGAAGTGCGCATCGTGGGCAGCGACATTCCCACGCTGGAAACGCTCGGCAATCAGGTTCAGGATGTGCTGCAACATACGCCCGGCGCGACGTATGTTCATACCGACTGGCACGAGGACGCCTTGCAGATGGGCGTAAACGTGCGCGAGGAGGTCGCCAACCGGTTGGGACTGACCAATGCGGCCATCTCGCAGCAACTGGCGGTCGGCTTTGAAGGCGCGCCGGTGACGACGTTTTGGGAGGGCGACCGCGGCGTGGATGTGGTTCTGCGTCTGGACCTCGCCGAGCGGCAGAGCTTCCAGAATGTTGCCGATACTTATGTGACGTCTCCCGTGACGGGAGCGAAGGTTCCTCTGTCGGCCGTGGCGTCGCTCACTCCCGACTGGCAGCCGGGGCGGATCGTGCGCAGAAATGGCGTCCGCACGCTGACTGTGCGCGCCTTCCCCAGTGGCAAATGCCTGGCCAGTGAAATTCTCGGCGACGCGCGCAAGCAGATCGACGCCATGCCGCTGCCACTTGGCTACCGCATCGAATACGGCGGCGAGTCGGAAAACAAGCAGGAAATCTCCGTTGAGATGCGCAATGCGCTGCTCATCAGCATGTTGCTGATCTTCCTGATTCTTCTCTTCCAGTTCCGTTCGCTGGCTGATCCGCTGATCGTGATGGCAGCCTTTCCGCTGGCGCTGCCCGGCGCTGCACTGGGCTTGCTGGTGACCAACAACACCTTCGGCTTCACGGCCTTCATCGGCGTCGTCAGCGTGGGCGGACTGGTGGTGAGAAACTCCATCATCCTGATCGACTACATCTATGAACGGATCAAGCTCGGCGCGGGTTTGGAGCAGGCTGCGCTGGAGGCTGGGGAGCGTCGTCTGCGGCCCATCTTCCTGACTTCGGCTGCGGCGGCCGTGGGCGTTATTCCCATGATTCTTTCCGGATCGAGTATGTGGTCGCCGCTGGCCAGCGTGATCGCTTTTGGTCTGCTGGGGTCGATGTTCTTCACCCTGATCGCCATCCCGGTTCTCTTCGTGGTGGTGCACCGCAGGCTGCGGGCGAGAGCGCAGGCGAAGGCCGCGGTTGCGGTGCTGCTTGCCTGCCTTGCGCTGACCAGTACGGCGCAGGCCGAAACGCGGCGCATTACGCTCGACGAGGCCGTTGCCCTGGCGACCAAACAGAATTCCATCGTGAAAATGGCGCGGCTGAAGACCAAGGAAATGGACGCGAAGGTGACCCAGGCGCGCGCCAATTATTTCCCGGTGGTGAGTAACGATACCAGTGCCGCGCACCTTCAGAACCTTGAATACCTGAAGATTCCGATGGGAACGCTGGGCGTCTATCCGTCGGCTGGAGCCATCCCCGGCGCGAACGCCTCCATCTCGCTCGGCAATCAGAATTTTTTGCTGAGCACCACCACGGCGGCTCAGCCGATTACGCAGTACTTCAAGATTCACGCTGGCGTCGTCGCGGCCCATGCGGATGCGGGCATTGCGCGGGACAATGCCCGGCAGGCGGAAAATGAAGTCGCGCTGAAAATGAAGCAGCTTTATTTCACTCTCCTATCGGCCGAGCGGCGGCATCAGGCGGCTGAATTGACGATTGAAGCTGGAGAAGAGCGGCTGGCCGAGGCGCAGCACGGCGTCGAGGCCGGAGCGGTGCTGAAGCTGAAGGTCTTGGATGGCAAGGCGCAGATTGCCGATGCGCGTCACAAGCTGGGATCGCTGGAAGACGCCATCTCCGACATGAAAGTGGAATTCAACGACCTGGCCGGATTGCCTCTGGAGACCGACGTGGAGCTGGTTGCGCCAGAGGTGGAAACGACCGATGTGACTGCGGGCGATCTGGAGGCCGAGGCGATCCGGCGCAATCCCGAAGTGGCCGCGGCCCGCGAGACACTGGCCAAGGCGAAAGCCGGACTGAGCGCGGCACATGCCGAGTATATCCCGGAGATTGGAGCCTTTGCGCAGTACATCCATCAGGACGGCATGCCGCTGCTCACGGAGAACAACGGCGGGGTGGGCCTGAAAATGAACTGGACACTGCTTGAGTTCGGCAAGCGCAGCGGAAAGGTTCACGAGAGCCGCGCCCAGGTGGCCGAGGCGGAAGAAAATCTTCGCCATGCGGAAAATCGCGTGCGTGTGGAGATCGAAAAAAGCGTGCGCAAGGTGCGCCGCGCTGAGACCGGTCTGGAAGCCGCGCGCGAAAGCGTCGAGGCGCGCCAGGAGATGCAGCGCATCACGGCCAATCAGGTGGAGGCGAAGACGGTCAATGCTTCCGCGCTGAAAGAGGCCACGGCGCAACTGGCCGAAGCTCAGTCCCAGCTCTTTCAGGCCGAGGCGGAGCGCAGCACGGCGCGTGCGGAGTTGGCAAGAACTCTCGGGCAGGAGTAAGTTGAACTGTTGGCGCATTTCTAGAAATTGTGTAAGGATCTGGGTGCCCCACCCTCGGCGCGTCGTTGTTTTTGCGCCTAGGGTGGGAGTCCGCAACTCAGGCATTATTGAAACAGTAGAAATGTTCGAGCGCTATTGCGGGAGGAAAACTTGGAATACCGCGTACTGACAGTGAACCGGGAGTTCGGCAGCGGCGGCGGGCGCATTGCGCAGACCATTGCCGAGTGGCTCGGTTGGAAGCTGCTTGATAAGGACATCATTGATGCCATTGCCTATGCGGCCCATGTGGATGCAAAAGTCGTACGCCACTACGATGAGCATATCGATTCCTGGCTGCGCCGCATCAACCAGCAGGCCATGCGCTCGGCTGCCCTGGCCGCCGGCATCGAACTGGCCGAAAACTCCGTCTTCGATGCCGCGGAGATGGTTAAAATTTCGCGCAAGATTATCGAAGAGGCGCAGGCCGAGGGCAACTGCGTGATCGTAGGCCGCGCTTCGCAGTGCGTGTTGCAGCACAAGCCCGATGTCTTTCACGTCTTCGTCTACGCGCCGTACAAGGAGCGCGTCGCGCGTCTGAACCTCCGCCTGGAGAAGGGCGCCTACCCTGAGCAGCGCATGCGCCAGGTGGATGAAGAACGCTCCCGTTACTTGTTCCAGTACTATGGCAGTCGCTGGAACAATCCCCATCTTTACGACCTGATGATTTCCTCCGGTTCGGATGAAGATGCGACAGCGCGGACCATTCTTTATGCGATGACCGGGCATGAGGTCGTCAAAGCCCCGCAGCTCTAGGCCTATCCGCAAATAAGTAGCGCGGGCGTCCCCGCCCGCGCTTGTCCATGGCCATTTACCAATTCATGCAGCCATGACATTGAAAATTCTTGATTGATTCGTCGTGTATGTTTCCGTCAGAGCTTTGCTGCGGAGAGAGGCAGCGCCGTCCAGGCCGCATTCTCAATCCGGACCACGGCCCCGGACGCGCTCTTGCAATCGGGTCTCCCAGGTCTCGCTTTTGACCCCAGGCAAGCCGCCAGTTGCGCCACGGTCTTCCCGCATTCCGGAATCATCATCTGCGGCGCAATTTCGTTTAGCGGCACCAGCACAAAAGCGCGTTCCGGCAGTCGCGGGTGGGGAATTTCCAGGTCTGGTTCGTTGACCTTGAGGTCGCCTAGAAGCAGAATGTCCAGGTCCAGCGTGCGGGGTCCGTTCGCAATGCCCGCCGAGCGATCGCGGCCAAACTCCCGCTCGATGGCCATCAACTCCTTCAGAAGGTCTCTGGGAGCCAGTTCCGTTCGCAGCGCTACCACGGCATTCACAAACCGCGGCTGTTCTGCGTAGCCCACCGGCGCGGTCGAGTAAAGCGAGGACCGGCCCGCCACGCGCCCCAGCGATTCCAGCCGCAGCGCCGCCGCCGCCAGAGTCGCCTCCGGCGCGCCCGCCCAACTGGTCAGGTTTCCGCCCATTCCGATGTACGCCGTGCGCATGACTTTTAGCTTAACGCGCGGCTGGCATTCAAAGTGTCGCGCACAAAGCTGGCATTGGAGATAGAATGATCGCCAACACGGATTTGCGAGGAATGGACGCCAATGGATCGTTCCGAAGCCAATAAGTTATATGCGCTGGTGACGGCGGGCCTCCTGATGACGCGCAAGGAATACCGCCGTGCGATTCCATACTGCGAGCAGGCCATACAGCTCCTCTCCGGGCAGGACGAGCCGCTGGCGCTGGTCGACATGCTGTGGCGCGCGGGATATTGCTACAACCGCGTTGGCCTGCGGGAACACGCCGCCGTTTCTCTGCGCGCCGCCCTGAAGATTCTGCGCGATTTTCCGCATGATCCGCACCTGCCGGCTGTTCTGCTGGACCTCGGCAATGCCGTTCGAAAGGAAGATCCGGCCGAAGCCGAACGATGCTACCAGCAGGCGGCGGCGCTCCATGTGAGCAGAAACGAGCCTGAAGCCGCGACTTCTTCATGGGTCAATCTCGGTGTCATGTGCTCGGAACAGGGCCGCTTTGACGAGGCTCTGACGCACTATGAGAGAGCCTTGAAGGTGCGGGAGCAATCGCTTTCGACCGACCCGGCCCGCCTCGGCGTGCTGCTGAACAATATGGCGAACTGCTACCGCCGCATGGGCGATTTTGACGAGGCACACAAGCTGGCTGACCGTGCGGGGAAACTCCTTGCGGCGGAGGGCAGTTCCGCGCTGGCCGCGGCCTTTGGAACGCGCGGGCTCATCTACCTGGACGCCGGGTGCGACGCCGAAGCCGTGCAGTGGCTGCAGGAGTCTTACGCCGAGCGCAAAAAAATGCCCAGCCCCGATTTTGAGGCCATCGCGGAAAACCTGGAAAAAGAGATTGCGGCGCTCAAGCGGCTGGGCAGGGCAGAGGAAGCGAAACTCGCCGTGGAGCGGCTGACGATGGCGCAGGCCGCCATGAAGGAGATTCCTGATCCCTCCATCTGCTAGCATCGTCTTTGGAGAATTTTCAGCATGGATGCTATGACCACTGCGAGCCTGGGCGCCCGCCGCAATGAAGATATCGCGCTCGATCTTCTCAAGTTTGTTTCCGTTACGGCTGGCGTGGGCCGGCCCGCCACGCCCTCGACCGGCTTCAGCGGTTCTGCCGCCCCCAAGCCCGAGGAGCATGTGGATCAGTTGCTTGATCTCTATAGCCGCTGCCTGAAGGCCGTCGAAGGCAAGCAAACGTCTGAGAAACTGCCGGAGCCGCAAAGCGAGGCGCCTGCGCAGCTTGCCGATGTGCCGCAGCAATGGGTGCCGCAACAGTGAGCGAAAACCCACTGCGCGTTGCCGTTGCCGGAACTGGCTCCTTTGGCCGGAATCACCTGCGCGTCTATCGCGAGTTGGAAACCGCGGGCCTCGGCGTTGCGCTGGCTGCGGCCGTCGAGCCCGACTCAGCCCGCGCCGCCGAGACCGCGGCCAAGTACGAGATCCCTGTTTTTGCCACGGCCGACGAACTGCTGGCTGCTGACCTGAAGCTCGATGCCGCCACCGTATCCGTTCCCACCGTGCATCACCAGGAGGTGGCCTCGGTGCTGCTCGATGGCGGGCTCGATGTGCTGGTTGAAAAGCCCATCGCGCCGAGCCTCGCGGAAGCCGATGACCTGATCGCCCGCGCCGAAAAAGGCAAGCGTGTCTTGCAGATTGGCCATCTGGAGCGCTTCAATCCAGCGGTCTTGACCGCGCAGCCGCGTTTGCGTCGGCCCATGTTCTTCGAGTCCCACCGCCTGTCCATCTTCACGCCCCGTTCGCTGGACGTGGACGTGGTGCTGGACCTGATGATTCACGACCTGGACATTGTGCTCACCTTCGCCAACTCGCCGGTGCGCGAGGTCCGCGCCGTTGGGCTGCCTATTCTGTCGCCCAAGGTGGACATCGCCAGCGTCCGCGTGGAGTTCGAGTCTGGCTGCGTTGCCAACTTCACCGCCTCGCGGGTCTCCACCGAAAAGGTGCGCAAGCTGCGCTACTTCGAGCCGCGCCAGTATGTTTCCATCGATTACGCGCGGCAGGATCTGCTGGTCATTCGCCTGGATGCCGCTGGTGTTGCGGACGCTCTAGCCGCTCTTCCGCCGGAGATTGCCGCCACCATTGCCGCTGGCAAGGCCGACCCAGCCCTGCTGGCCAAACTGGCTGCTGCCGGCAAGGGCGGTCCCGCGCCGGGATTGTCCTTTGCCAAGCCCGCCGTCACGCCCGGCGAGCCTCTGCGGCTGGAGTTGCTTTCTTTCCTGGAGTCGGTGCGGACGCGCCGTGAGCCGCATGTGACGGCTCGTCAGGGCCGCAATGCGCTGGCATTGGCCTTGGAAATTCAGGCCGCCATGGTCGCTCATGCCCAGCGCGCCGGTCTGGAAAGCTTCTTTAAAAGCTAGCTTCTAGCTCTCTGACAATATGAAGATGAAATGTAGCGCGGGTTTTCCAACCCGCGCTTTTCTGTCCAATGAAGCAAAATGATGCTGTCAGAAGTCTGGTTATAAAGAAGCCTATATACAAGCGGCTCTGGCTGGCTTCTTTTTATTTGTTAGTTAGTTCCGGGAACAGTTCGACTAACTTCGGTGTCTATCTAAACACAGTGGTTCTGATTGGGATCTGCGGAGTGCCTCGAGCCCCGCTCCCCGCGCCGGTTTGACGCGTTGGGCGGCTAAGCCCGCTCGCGTCTGAAAAGGCCTTCCCGCTCCCAGCCGGCGCGGCTGAATTGGTTCTTCTGGGAGGCAGGTCATGTTTGAAGATGCAACCTTCGAAACCACAGGCAGGATTCAAACGCGCAGCCGCGGCTGGATGATCGCGGCCTTCACCTTCGAAGCTTCCATTCTGCTGGCATTCGTTCTAATTCCGCTTATCTGCCCCGAGGCGCTGCCGCGTCAGGTCACCGCATTTCTGGTGGCCGCGCCCACACCGCCACCTGCGCAGTTGCCGCGTCCGCAGACAGCCACCCAGACGATTCGCACACCATCTCAGATGCCGGGCGGACAACTTTTTGCGCCACCCAGAATTCCAAACGGAATTGCGATTCCCACGAGGCCCGATCCGGCACCGTTTGTCGCTTCTGGATGCTGGGGTGACCCCGGCACAGGCGTTGTTGGCGGCACGGGAGATCCCTTCCGCGGCCAACCCGCGCCTCAACCCCGCGTCGTTCATCCTCCGGCGGCGACGGCTCCGCTGCGCGTCTCTGGTTTTGTTGTGGAAGGACTGCTGCTCCGCAAAACAATGCCGGTTTATCCGCCCATTGGCGTGGCCGCGCGCGTGGAGGGCACGGTGCTTCTCACGGCTACCATCTCCAAAACCGGGACCATTGAGAACCTGCGCGTGGCCAGCGGACCGGCCATGCTGCAACAAGCCGCGCTGGACGCCGTGAGAACCTGGCGCTACCGGCCTTATCTGCTGAACGGCCAGCCCGTCGAGGTGGAAACCACCGTGAATGTGACCTTCACGCTGAACAGGTAAACTGCAATGTTCTTTCACAGAAAAAGGCGCTTTTGGCCTCAATTTTAGACCGAAAGCGCCTTTTTCTATTGAGCCATGATTGCTTTGCCGCTTACTTCTTCAGCGGCTTTCTGGCGAAGTAATAGAGCGAGAATGCCAGCGCAAGGAAAGCCACGACCGAGACGCCATTGTTATAGAAGACAGTGTGCGGAATGGCGATGGGGTTGTCCTTGCCAAAGGTGGTTTCGTAGAGCTTCAGCGCCACGCCCATCAGGCCGATGATGCCGCCAGCGGCGATCAGTCCCGAAGCATAAAGCGAGCCCGGCGAAACCTCGCCTTCCTCGTTCGCGTCGCCTCCAGCCCGCTCGACGGCCCGGTCCACCAGCCAGCGCACCACGCCGCCGGTGAAGATGGCCAGTGTGGTGCCGATGGAGAGATACGCGCCCACGGCAAACGACAGCGATGGAATCCCCAGCAACTCGACGGCGATGACCAGAAAGACGCCCAGCAGCACCAGTCCCCAAGGCAGCTTGCGGCTCAGAATGCCGTTGATGACCGTGGCCATCAGGCGAGCTTGCGGCGCGGCGGCCTTTTCGCTGCCGATGCCCGAGATCCACTGCACTTCAATCCGATGCGTGACGGGCGAGTAGAGATATTTGCCGTCGGCCAGCTCCGGCGAGCCGAGCGCGTTCAGCACGATGTATTCGCTCTTGTGATGAATGGTCTTGGTCTTGTCCGCATTGGTGACGGGAAACTGCTCGTTGAGCCCCGCCGTTTTTTGCTGGACGCTGACGCCATCGTGTGGCACGGATAGATTCCATGCCTGCGGGGTAGCCTTGAACTCCTGTAAGCCCTCGTTCATCAGCATCAGCGTGCCGCCGATGAAGATGGTGGAGACGACCACGCCGATCAGCAGAGCCACCTGCTGCAAGCGCGGAGTGGAGCCGACCAGGAAGCCGGTTTTCAGGTCCTGCGAGGTGTCGCCAGCGTTGGCCGAGGCGATGCAGACCACGCCGCCGATGGTGATTGCCAGAGCGCCGAAGGCTGGAGTCGTCCAGCCCTTGACCAGGAAGATGGCCGAGGTGGCCATCAGGGTCGCAATCGTCATGCCGGAGATCGGGTTGGCCGAGCTGCCGATCAGGCCCACAATGCGTGAGCTGACGGTGACGAAAAGAAAGCCGAAGACCACGACCAGCAGCGATGCGGCCAGGTTGGCCATCCAGCCCACATAGGCTCCCGGCACCGGCTTGAACTCCAGGAAGAAGAACATGCAGGCCACCAGTACGGCGGAGCCAACGAGGACAAAGCGCATGGAGAGATCGTCCTCCGTGCGGAGAGGCTTGGCTGCGGCTGCCATGCCGGGCTTCAGCTTTTTGAAGCCCGAGCTGAGTGCGCCGATGATGGTCGGCAGCGTCTTGATGAGGGTAATCAGTCCGGCTGCGGCGACGGCTCCCGCGCCCATGGGCCGGATGTAGGTGGACCAGAGGTCGCTGGGGCCCATCTGCGCGATGGGAACCGTGCCGGGGTAGATGGGGTGGCCGAGTTCCTTGCCGAAGAAATAAATCAGCGGCATCATAACCAGCCAGGAAAAAACACCGCCGGCAAAGATGATGCCCGCGACTTTGGGTCCGATGATGTAGCCCACGCCCAGGTACTCCGGCGTGGCGTCGGCCTTGATCGACGCGCCTTTGAGAACATGCTGGGGACCGAAGTCGGGCTGAAACTCGGGTGTGCCGGGCCATGCGCCGAAGAGGTTTTCATTCTGGAAGAAGGTGTAAAGCCCGCCCAGGCCGAGGCCGAAAAAGACACGGCTGGCAAAGGATCCGCCCTTTTCGCCAGCGATTAAAACGTCGGCGCAAGCCGTGCCTTCAGGGTATTTTAGGTTTTCGTGCTCTTCGACAATGAGTTGGCGACGTAGCGGAATCATGAACAGAACGCCGAGCCAGCCGCCGATCAGAGCCAGCAGGAAGATACGCGAGTATTCCAGATCGAAGCCGAGAAAAATCAGCGCGGGCAGGGTGAAGATGACGCCCGCGGCAATCGATTGGCCAGCGTTGCCCGTGGTCTGGACGATGTTGTTTTCCAGAATCGAGGCGCGGCCGAAGGCCCTCAAAATGCTGATCGACAATACCGCGATGGGAATCGAAGCGGCCACCGTCAGGCCTGCACGCAAGCCCACATAAACCGTGACGGCGCCAAAAATGATGCCGAAGACAGAGCCAAGCAGAACGGCGCGAAAGGTGAACTCCGGTAGGCGCTCGCTGGGCGAAACAAAGGGTTGAAAAGTGGGTGGGTGAAGCTCTGGCACGAAAACGCCTCCAAGTGGCTGTGAACAATTCTGCTGAAAAGTCCTGAACTAAAAAGTTTATCAGTGCAGGGTGGAGGCGACAGAAAGGGCTACCAGCAAAGGCGATTGCCGTGCATCTTGAATCGGCGGGCGAACGTCCCTAGCTTTCCTGCACGTTGGCCGTGACCGGCCGGAAGAGCCACAGATTGAGCAGGGTAAACAACAGTCCGCCAACCGTAAACTTGAGCCAGACCGGGGCTTGCGAAGGCGAGAAAAAGCCCTCCAGCGTCCCGGCGATCACCAGCAGGGGAATGATGCCGCTGACCAGCCGCGTGGCCTCGATGCCGCCGCGGGCCACCGACTCCCGCCAGCGCAGCGCACCGGGGAAGAGCATGGCGTGGCCAAGGCGAAATCCGGCCGCGCCCGCAATGATGATCGAGGGCAGCTCTAGCGCGCCGTGCGCGGCCACAAAGCTCCACAGCGCCAGCGACATACTGTAGTGGTGGCAGGCCGCGCTGATTACGCCCAGCATGATGCCGTTCTGGAAGAGCGCAAAGAAGGTTCCCAGCCCGAAAACGATGCCCCCGGCAAAAGTGATGAAGCTAACCGAGAGGTTGTTGGTCATGATCCAACTGGAAGCCATCGGCGCTACGCTGACCACGGACTTGGTCCACATTTCGTGGCGCTCCATGGTGGCGATCATCTCCGGGCCGACAAAGTGGCGCATGAACTCCGGCCGCGCCGTGGTCAGCGCCGCGCCCAGCAGGCCAAAGGCCACGGAAACCAGCAACGAGGCCGCGACATAGCCGATCTGGCGCTGGAAGATTGCCGGATATTCGTCGCGCAGGAAGAGGAAGAGCGTACGCAAATTGGTCTTGCGGCCGGAATAGATGATATGGTGGGCGCGAGCCAGCAATTGATTCACATACTGCGCATAGGTGCGGGCGGTCGGATCCCGGCGCAGCACGGACAGGTCGCTGGCCACCTGCCGGTAGAGCAGGGCCATCTCCTGCAATTCCGCGCGGGAAAGCTGTCCCAGGCCGCTCGTATCGGATTGAGCCAGCAGGAACGACAGCCGGTCCCAATAGGGCCGACGTTTGAGAATCCACTGGTTGGAGAGAATTTGCGCCATGGAATTGAATTCAGGTCAGCTTAACCCAGACCAGCTTAACATTGACACGCCGGAACTGGTGGCGATTGAGCTGCCCCTGGCCGGCATCGGCAGCCGTTTTATCGCACTTCTGGTCGATTACCTGATCTGGGGCGCAGCTTTTCTGGTGCTGGGGCTGCTGTCGCTGTTCATTCTGCCGGGGATCAAGGCGTTTTCCCGTCTTTCAGGGCAATGGGCAACGGCCCTGTTCATTTTTGTCGTTTTTCTCTTCAATTGGGGCTATTTCACGCTCTTTGAGGCTTTCTGCAACGGGCGCACGCCGGGCAAGCGCGTGGCCCACATTCGCGTCATTCAGCGCTCGGGCCGCGCCATTGGCCTGTTCGAGTCGATGGCCCGCAACCTTGTCCGCTATATCGATCAGATCCCCTTCTTTTATTTGGTGGGCTTCATCGCGATGTTCGTCACGCGCCAGCACCAGCGGCTGGGCGATCTGGCCGCGGGTACACTGGTGGTGCGCGATTGCGAGCAGGAGGAGCCGCTCTGGGGCAATTCCGGAGCCCGGACCTTCACGGCGCAGATTTTTGCGCCCAGCGCGCCGCGTCCGGAGCCGTCCGACGCTTTTTCTCTGCCGTCGGCCGGCATCGCAAAGTTGTCGACGGCCGATCTGGAGGTGCTGGAGGGCTTTTTTGCGCGGCGGCTGGATATGCCCCTCACCACGCGCCATGCGCTGGCCGAGCGGATGGCCGCCGCACTCCAGGCGAAATCCGGACTGGAGCAGCCCGCCGGCGCCAGCGTGGAAACCTTTTTGGAGGCCGCGGCCCGCCAACTGCGGGATCAGGCGCGGATGCAATAGAGCGGGGATGGCTTTGCAGGCTACTCGATGCGGTTCGAGAATACGGACCTGCTGTGCCTATTCTTCTTCCTCAGGGATTCGGCACTCTGGCACCTGGATCAACCGCCCAAGATGAAAACAAAGCATACTCATGGTTCATATTTGTGCCGTACTGATCGGTCGTGCCGATGCGAAAATCTACCGGTCCCTTTTGATATTCCATTACATTATGAAATTCATAGGACGAATAGCATCCTTCATGGACCAACTGCCATCCAGATTTGGCCATCATCAAGCGATAAAATGCGCATAATTGTTTCTCTGAGAGTCTTGAGACAATCGTTCTCTCAGCCATCCCTTTACCGGGCTGGAATCCTGAGCTAAAGTGCTTTTCAATAGAACCTGGAGGTACTGGTAAGGCCCTCAGTTCCTGAGCGACATGATCCTGAAACCTCCGTGATGGTGTAGGCAAAAGGTCGTTGAGAAGGAGAAAAATTCCAAGTGCCACCAAAATAAAAACCATGATAGAAACGTTGCTTGGCTGGCTATAGATCAAAATATGCTTAAGACGCGAGACGAACATCGAGAGGCGATTTGGCGATGTGTCTCTGTTTGTACCGCTCATTTTCTTTCCGCTTCGATGCTGCTCCAAAAGCGGTTCTCCGTTCCAATGCCTCTGCCAGCATCTTGCAAGGTCGCTCTTCTCTCAAGAAAAAGCTACCTTCGATATCCTTGTCGATAAGGCAATATGTGAAGCGAAAATGCTCTAGCTCAGCGGCTCCTGCTGAGCCTCTTCCAGATCCCGCAACCTCGCCAGCGCCTTCTCCGGGCAGATGTGCCGGGCTTCAATCCGATTCAGCTCGTCATCTGTTTCGACAGCCGAGGCGATCGTCATGAAGCAGTACAGGCAGCGGGTGTTGTAGGTCCCGTTCTCGTTTTGTGTTCGGCTATACATCGTTGTTCGAGCTTCTCCGAAAGACTCGACGATGTTAGACGTACTTGCGCTTACCCGACGTGATATTCGTCACAGGAGAATGTCCAACGATTTTCATCGGAGATCAATTTTCTGGAAAGATTTTTATAAAGTGAAATTCCGGCCTGATTTACTGCGAAGTCGCTTACGGGGAGCTTGGCCCGGCAAGCTGTTTATACGTCCCAATCGGAAGCCAGATCGGGTGTAAAGACGCGGTAGCCATTCCGTCCGTGAGCTTTGACGTAATAGAGCGCGATATCCGCGTTTCTCAGCATGATATCCGCGTTCAGATCCGCCGCGAAGGCAATGCAGAGTCCGGCACTGGCGGAAACCGGCACCAGGCGGTCCTCGAAGGAAACGGGAATTCCCAGTTTCTTAACAATATTGGAGGCAATCATCTCGGCTGCCTTCGGTTCGTTTACGTCGGGCAGCAGAACGACAAATTCGTCTCCCCCGAATCGGGCAACCGTATCGCTCCTGCGCACGAGCTCCTGAAGGCGTCGTGCGGTTACGCGCAGGACTTCGTCCCCGGCCTGGTGCCCAAACGAGTCGTTGACCTGCTTGAACCTGTCGACATCCAGAATCAGAAGGGCCATGCCTGTTTTACGGCGCCTGACGGATTCCACGGCGATATTCAGCCGATCCTGAAGCAGCGGGCGGGTCGCCACCCCCGTCAAAGCATCATGCATGGCCATCTGGCGGAATCGTTCCTCGCTTTCGCGGATCAGATTCCTCTGTTCTTCAACGCGCTTGCGGAGCACCGCTACCCAGGCAAGCACGAGCAAGGTCGCGGCCAACGCCAGGGCCATCAAGACAAGCGCATGATCCGCAGTCCACCAGGAGGCCTTTTGCACCACAACAACATCAGCCGGCGAGCGCATGAGAATCCGGAAGGATTTTGTGACCGCGCCGCCTTCTCCCTCCGCAATTTCTCCTCCCACCGCGCTGCTCTTTGCATCCACGCTCACCGAGCAAATACCCGTAATGCGCAGCCAGCTTCCGTTCTGCCATTTGTCTCCATTGGAAAGGCTTTTGGGAAGAACGGCGGTGAACAGGACATTCCCGGTTCTGAGCAGAAGAGTTGTGTCGGAAGAGGTCTGATCACGGCTGATCAACTCGCCTTCAATCTGAATCAGTTCGGAATCGTGCAAGCCATGCACAATATCGTAGGCAGTTATCGGCGTGGGTGCGGCAGGTTTGCCTTTACTGGCAGGCCGGTAGACAACGTCGGTCAAGACGTAAACCTCTCTCTCGACACCCGCAAATCCAACCACATCGGCAATCTGGCCCTCGGCAAGAGGCGTCTGTTCTTGCGTTTGTGTACAGATTGTGCCGCTTGCATCGCGAAGGCAGAGAGAGGAGCCAGGCCAGAAGAGAGTGACCGTTCCGCGTAGATGCACACGGTGCTTCAAGAGCGAGATGTAATCCCAGCGCGTCAGGCTACCCACAGGAGTTGCAGGCTGATTGAAGGGATCGCCTGGCGCGGGATCCTGGATTTTGACAGCCGCGAGCCCCGGCGACAAGAGCCGCGTACTGACCATCTGGAACTTGACTCGGCTGAAGATGGGGGCGGCATTGCCGCGAATCAGCACCTTGGCATCCACCAGGCTGGAGTAGTTGGCGCCCGATTCTTCCGGCATGACCACGTTGACGTTTCCATCCGGCATTTCAACATGGAGCGTGACGGTGTTGCCTGTCTTGGAAAAGGAATGAACGGTGCCCTCGATCTCAACCCATTGGCTATCGTACAAGCCGCTGAAAAGCGCGGTTCGGTATACCCGGACAGCCTTTTCCGGCAAATGAGAGTGTCCGATGATGCGTACCTGGGGAGATGCGATGACGGGGGCAAACATGCCGTTGCTGCTGACGCCGGTCACATCGACCAGTGTTCCGGCGGGCAGGGAAGCGATTGTATTGGCGGGCAGGTTGACCCAGATGCCGCTGGTTTCATCGTTCACAAACATCGACGCGAATCCGTTTCCGGAATTCGGAGCGTAGTAGGTGATCACGGCGCGCAAATGAACGGGGTAAGCGCGCGCCGCTTCTGCGGTGTTGAGGCTGTGTGCCTGGAGCGCCGTGGTTAGCGTGGGCAGTTCTTTTGCGGACTGAGTCGCGGAGTGTGGCGTGGTAGCCGAACCCGCATGGCAGGGGGCGGATAGAAGGACCAAAGGCACGACCGTCAGCAGAGCCAAGATACAGCGCAAACAACCCCGTCCTTGCTTGTCCCGGCAAAGCTTTGTCGTTTCTTTCATCAATAAGTACCGTCCCCAATCATACTATCGGCATTTGCGGGTTTTTATATCTTTACTTGCGAGAACAGGCTCCTCCGTGGCGGCTTTGCTTAACGCCTATGCATAAATGACTTATCGGCAAGTTGAGGACGGAGCATGATGCTTTTTGCACCGATCATTGTTCATTCCTAATTGGCGTCCCGATGGGATTTCAACCCATGCTATCGCCGTGGAAGGGCTAAAGCGGTTCTCCAATAGCTGTAGACCGAAGCCGGGATGCCGAGTGGCTTTTTCCTTAAGAAAAAATCACCTTCGAGGATGTGAGTCAGACTATACCAATTGCAGAACCGCTCTAAAGATGGAGATTTGTGGAGTTCGCACCCCTCTTGTATTTGCATGAATAAAATGTACTTTATCAATCACTTAAACCGAATTCAGCTTTGTATCCCTTGGCGTGCAATTGTGCCCATTTGTCAACAGGTACGATACCCAGACTTTACCGATCAATTGGCCAAATGCCCACTTGCTTCGCCCGAAAGGCATCTTGTGTCCCGGCATTCAAATCCCCATCTCACGCTAAAAGAAAAGGAAGGCAAATCGTGTTCTATCAGAAACCTACAGACGGAGTTATCTCCAATGATCGGACAGTCGCGATTGCGTTTCTATAATGAAATTAAGTTTCTATTGACACTCGCGAATCTGTGCGCCTACAATTCTCCCGGATTGCAAATGGGAAATTGTTCCCTATATGAATGCGAGGATCTATGACTTTTAGGGTTTGTCTTCGAAATTGTACGAGGCATGTGTTGCCTCTGTTTATCTTGCCATTGATGCTACTGATGATTCCGCTGCACACAAGCGCCCAGATGACTGGCCAGGGGGCCATCTCAGGAACGGTATCGGATGAATTGGGAGCCATCGTTCCGGATGCCACCATCACAGTAACAGCCAACGCGACGGGGGTTGTGACGGTTAGAAAGTCGACGGCCACCGGCTACTACGTGGTTTCGCCTCTTCTGCCTGGCGTCTATACAGTGGTTGTGAATGCGCCTGGATTTGAGGGGTTCATTCAACAGAAAGTAACAGTCGATGCACTGGCGACTGTGGGTTTGAGCCCGAAGCTGAAGGTTGGCGCGGTCACAGAGACGGTGACAGTCACCACGGCGCCTCCGACGATGCAGACGACCAATGCGACCTTGGGCTCGGTCATGGAAAACGAGACGTATTCCGAACTTCCGCTGCAGATTACCTCGGCAGGGCCACGCGATCCGACAAGCTTTGTGCAGTACATGCCGGGAGCACAGAGCGGTGGCCGGTCAGGAATTTTTGATGGCGCCGGGGCGGGCAACTCAAACGAGATGTATGTCGAGGGCGTGCCCCAAACGACGGTCGATTCCCAGGGCGACAACCGCAAACTGAATCAGAATCTTGCGATCGAAGCCGTAGACCAGTTTCAACTGCAGACCAGCGGCGTAAGCGCTCAGTATCAAGGCCTGGGCGTAGAAAATTATTCAATCAAGCAGGGTTCGAACAAGTTTCATGGAACGGAGAACGTCTTCATACGGAATACTGCGTTCGATACCTGGGGTTACTTCCAGCCATGGACAAAAGTAGTGCATTCAGATGGAACGACAGGATATCCGACCAAGAAGAATCCCGAGCACCAAGACGAACTATCGTTCTCTTTGGGCGGCCCGGTTCTGCACAATAAGCTGTTCTTCTTCGCCAATTATGACAAATATCACTACGCCGGAACGACGAATCCAACGACCCAGACGATTCCTACCGATGACGCTCGCAACGGAGACTTCACGGCGTATGCGGCGGCGAATCCTGGATACGACATCTACGACCCGACGACCGTAGCCGCTTGCACGCTGGCGAGTAACGGCAAGGCATGCGCCTATCCTTTCATGGGACTCAAGAACGGCGTACTGACGAAGGACGTGATTCCGCAGAATGAAATTTCGCCTTTGGCGATTGCGATGGCGAAGAATCTGCCGGCGGTGGCTAATTCGTCGCTGACCAATAACTACATTGCAGGCCGTGTTACAGGCCTGAATGTGTGGGGTTTTACCGGACGGCTTGATTACACGATCAATCCGAAACAGCAGATCGCACTAATCTCGACCTCGGGCGTAAAGAAGATCCCGCCCTATGACTACGGTTCGACGTCAGTACTGCCCTATCCGTACACGAACGGAACGATCGTTACGGAATCGACGACGACGGATATCGTGAAGCACACGTATACGGTTTCTCCCAATGCGGTAAACCAGTTCCGTTATGGACTTACACGGTTCTGGGCTCCAATCCAGAATGCGACAGACGGCAGCGATTTCGCGGCATCGAAGCTGGGGATCGGCAACTTGCCCGCAGGACAGGCTTCGAGCACGTTTCCCGCTGCAACTTTCTCGGGCGGCATTGATGCGCCGTCTTCGTTCTCCGCGCCGAGCGGATTTCACGAGGCGGTGAACACCTATACGCTGGGAGATGAGTTCCAGTGGCAGAAGGGACGCCATTCGGTCACCTTCGGCGGCACGTTCCAGTTTATGGAATTCAACCAGTCGGCGGTCGACAGCCAGACAAAGCCTATGTCGTTCACATACAGCAACGGCTCAACCGCCGGCTATACGAACGGGAACATCAACACGAAGAGCGGTTTGGCGTTTGCCAGTTACCTGATCGGCGCTGTCGATTCAACCTCAATTTACATTCAGAACTTCTCAACGCTGGGTGCGCGCTACAAGGCGTTTTCACCCTATGTGCAGGATGACTTCAAGGCTACGAGAGATCTGACGCTGAATTTTGGTTTTCGCTGGGATCGCTATCTACCGTTCACCGAGGTGAAAAACCGTTGGTCAGAGATGAATCCGACGCTGACAAACTCGGCTACCGGAACGCCTGGCGCGATTATGTATATGGGCCACGGCACGAATACCTGCAATTGCAGCACGCCAGTGAAAACGTGGAACAAGAACTTCGGCCCACGTGTCGGTTTTGCCTATCAGTTGAAGCAGCGAGACATTGTGCGCGGTTCATTTTCCATTATGTATACGCATAGTGGTGGCGTAGGCGGATCAAGTGCAGGAGCCTATAACGGCACAGGCCAGACTGGCTTGACGGTGAATGCGCCCTTTGTCGATTCGGGGCAAGGCGGACAGCCGGCCTTTTATTTGAACTCGAACCTTGGAAATATGGATATTCCCGCATACACGGCGACCATCAGTCCGACGGCGACGGCGAATGCAGGCAATTACACGGTCAACGGGACGGCAGTGACTGCGTCTAGTGTGTCGTATGCGGATCCCTATTTGTCAGGACGTGCACCGTACACCGAAAGCTGGAACTTCGGCATTCAACATCTTTTGACGCACGACCTGACGCTCAGCGTCGACTACACCGGCAACGAGTCGCATTTTCTGGTAGCCGGACTGCGCGGATACTACAACAATCAGCTTGCGCCACAGTATCAGTCACTGACCACCTTGCTGAAACAACTGCCGGGCAATGTAGATAAATCGACGGGAAAGACTTACCTACAGGAAGCGCAGGCCATTACTCCCGGCATCAGTCTTCCATATGTGAATTATGGTGGATCGGCAGCTACAATCGGCCAGATGCTAAAGCCGTTCCCTCAGTACTCAGGTGTAACGGATACCTGGGGCGATGTGGGCAATGCCAACTACAACGCATTGCAGATCACTCTTGCACAACGAGATTGGCATGGGTTGAGCTATAACCTCAACTACACGTATTCAAAGTCGATCGACGATATCGCCGGATCGAGAAGCGGCTATGCTATCCCGGCGAATGTTATCGACGGCGGAGTAGCGTCGCCCCATGCTAACCGGATCGATCGTTCTGTGAGCTCCAGCGATATTCCGAACAAACTGAGTATTTTCGGAGTGTACTCGCTGCCGTTCGGAAAGACGAACCAGCTTGGAAGCAGCCACCGGGCCGTCCGCTTGGTAGCGGGAGGATGGAAGCTATCGTTTATCTTCTCGAAGATCGCGGGTTCGCCTCTGTCGATCACCGGGCTTAGCTGCCAGACGCCTGGATCTTGCTACCCGAGTTACAACACGTCCTTTAGCGGACCGGTTCGGACCAACGGCGGGTACGGAAAAGGCGTGACTGCAACGACGGTGAACAGCATCTCGTATATCAATGCGGCGGCGTTTGTTTCGACGCCAGGCAACAGTGGGTATAACTTCGGCAATGTGGCTCGCGAAGCTCCATACAAGCTGTATAACATCGGCAACTACAATCTGGACAGTGGCATCAAGCGCGAGTTCCGTCTCTACGACCGCATGAAGTTCATCTTCCAGGCAGATTGCCTTAACGTGACAAACCATACGCAGTTCGGCGGCCTGGGCGTTTCGCTGGCGAGCCCAAGTGCGTTCGGCAAGATCACAAAACAAAGCAACACGTCGCGCGATTGGCAGTTTGCTGGCAAGGTCAGCTTCTAGCTCAACCGCGCTGTAACCGCCTGTGCGGAGCCTGTCGCTGTATCGACAGGCTCCGCATCGCTATATGGAGCAAGAGCGCATCTCGTCTTGGGAATGCACCTCGCGACCTCTAAAGAAGCACTGAACAAGTCTCAATGATCGAATCCACCTTGTGCGGCGCTAAAGATGTTGCTTGAATTGAAGAACCGCTTCAATCATCCGACAATGGGATTGTCGGCCTGGTTCTTATCCAAGGCCTGCGAGACACGCGAGGAACTTATTTTCATGAATCCATTTTTGTCTTGGTCGCGGCGGGAATTCATCACCTGCTCTGTCGCCAGTGTGATCGCTACGCACTGTAGTCAGAAATTGTTCGGGCAGGTCGCAGGAAATCGTCTTCAGTCGGCTGTCTCCTCTCCAGAGGAGACGATGGGGAACAGGCGCCCGTTATTGACAGGCAATACCGCTCGCTCCTCACGCTACGCGCCTGACGGCGGCGACTTTGTGATTCGCAATGGAAAAGAGTATTTCAACCGACCTCTTTACGGACCGAACAACGCGTTTCGTCTCGATGCGGGGGATCTTCCGGAGTTCTCTTTATACTTGCCTGGACATGGCGGGAATCTTCGCCTTGGTATCTCTGTGCCGGCTGGATCCAAGTGGCTTTTTCAGGCCGCCGAGATAACGGCCCGCTACCGGCCAGGCCGCATGGTCTATGAAATCCGCGATCCCTTCCTGGGCGAAGGCTCGTTGAGCATTGAAGTCTTTACCGCGAGTGAAGGTTCTGGCGTGCAGCTTCGGGTCCAGGCGAACAATGCGCCTGCCGCACTATCGCTTCTGTGGTCTTTTGGTGGCGTGAGTGGACGAAAGGGCAAGCGTGGCGGCGATATTGGCTGCGAGTCGGAGCCCGTTAGCTCCTTGTTTCAACTGCGACCGGAGGAATGCGCTCAGAACAGTTATCGGCTTCATCCTGGCTCCAGCGCGGCGGACAACGGTACAGAAAGCTGCGCCTCTGCCACGCTTCAGAGCCCAGCCGCTCATCTGCAACTGCTTTTTCCTGGCACGTCCGTGCTTCAGATCGCCGATGCCTCCGCTTGGGATGCGGATTGGTCGACCCTGAGCCGCTCCGTGAGCGCGGTTGTGTCCAGGCCAGTGCTGATCGGCTCGGTGGCGATGACTGCGACTACACCTGTGTACATTGCAATTCATCGTGTGGACAAAGCAGAGGAATTGCCGCAGTTTGCCAGCCTTTCGGCGGCATTCACTGCCCGCAGTGAGCAAATCTCTGCGATTGCGGCAACGCTCCAGGTCGACACACCCGATCCACACATCAACGCGGCAGCAGGTGCACTGAGCATTGCGGCCGATGCTATATGGGATTCTGGCGCAAAATGTGTCATGCACGGGGCTGTTGCTTGGCGCGTTCCGCTTGCCGGTTGGCGCGGCCCGTATGTGCTCAGTTCTCTTGGCCAGCACGCACGCATGCGCCAGCATCTCCGCCATTGGATCGGCCGCCAGAACACTACGCCGGTTTCTTCGGCAGAATCGCCGGCCATCGGTCCTTGCGATTCCGGCTCTCACCTTACCCGCAAAGAGAATATGCTGCACAGCCGCGGCGACCTTTCTCACAACCACTACGACATGAACCTCGTCTTCTTTGATGTGCTGCTGCGTCATCTTCAGTGGACGGGGGATCTGGAGTTTGCTCGTGAAATCTGGCCTGCACTGCTGATGCACCTGGATTGGGAGCGCCGCCTTTTTCGCAGAACTTACCAGGCAGGCGGCCGTGAACTGCCTTTGTATGAGGCGTACGCGTGCATCTGGGCCAGCGACAACCTGCAGTACAACGGCGCTGGCGTCGCTCACTCCAGTGCATACAACTACTATGCAAACCATTGCGCGGCAACGATTGCGCGCCTGATCGGAGAGGATCCAACCCGCTTCGATCGCGAGGCCTCGCTCATTCTTGAGGGAATGCAGCAGTTGTTGTGGCTGCCAGAAAAGGGCACCCTGGGCGAGTCAAAAGATATTCTTGCTTCGCAAACGGTCTACACTTCACCGGCTCTCTGGACCTTCTATCACGCCATCGATTCGGAGGTTCTGAATCCACGCCAGAGTTGGCAGATGGCTGCCGAACGACTCGCCGCGTTGCGGCACGTTCGCGTCCACGGAGCGGGTGTGCCCGCAGGAGAATGGTTCATGCTCTCCTGCTCGGACTGGCTTCCTTATGTTTGGTCGCTCAATCTGCTGATTCTTGCCGAGAACATGCACACCGCGCTTGCTCTTTGGCAGACGGGCATGCGCGAGGAAGCCTTCGAAATCTTCAAGGGAAACCTGATCGACAGCATGTTCCAAGGCCTGTGCCCAGGCAACTTTCACATGAGTTCGGAACTCGATGTCCATCGACAGGAGTCGCAGCGTGACTTCGGCGACCCGATTGGCATCACTTCACGCGCATTCGTCGAGGGCCTTTTCGGCCTCAAGCCCGACCTCCTGCGCGGAGTTGTGACGGTGCGTCCAGGATTCCCGGGCAGTTGGGATCACGCGTCGCTGCATCATCCGGATATGGATTTGGTTTGGCATAGAGAGGGAAGCAAGGATGTCTTCGAAATAACCTCTCGCTTTCCCCGGCCCATTTCGCTTGCACTTGTCCTTTCCGCGCCTCGAACGGGCCAGCCCCGTGTTCTGATCAATGGGGCCGAGGTGGAGGCGCACTTCGACAAAGATTCTGTTGGTGTGCCTACCCTCCTGATCGCGGCGCCGGCAGCGTCGCACTGGGCAGTCGAGGTGCATTGGCGCGGGAAGGCAACTCCGCGTCCTCCCGCTTATCGTAGTTACCGGATGGGCCAGTCCTTGGTGCTGCCAGAGGAGATCCGCGCGTTTCCTATCGACGACCCGCAAAAGTCGCTTCGCAATGGACGCTGCTGCCGTTCTGGCTTCCACGTGCTTTTCGCACGCATTCATCAGGAAGACTCCCATTGGTGGATGCCGATCACGTTCGAGGTGAAGGAAGTTGCATTGGTCCCGCCCAACACGGCGAGAATTGCATTTCAATCCAGCCTCGAACATGTGGATCTCTCGGCAATTCTTCGGCATAACGTTACTGATATTTTCCGTCGTTCCTATGTTGCACCTCGTTCGCCATACTGCTCGTTGGCAATTCCAGAACAGGGCCTTGGTGGCTGGGCGGCCTTTGATGAGCAACGAATCATAGACGACTCTGGGATTCGTTCCGCGGGCGGCCTGCTTCCTACACCCTTGAACGTTTCCTTTCGCACCCCAGCCAAGGGCGGCGGGCCAAATTGCCTGTTTCTTTCGCAGTGGGAGCAGGATAAGCACTTTGTCGACATTCCTCTTTCAGGTCATGCCAGCAAGATCTTCCTGCTGATGGCAGGGACGACATTTCCCCAGGCATCCCGCATGGTTCACGGCGTGGCTACGGCGCACTATGCCGATGGAAGCACGTCAGAATTGATTCTGCGAAATCCTGACAATTGGTGGCCAATCGAGCAGGACTACTTACTCGATGACTACCTGTTTACCGATTCAGCGCCAATTCCGCCGCGCGTCGACCTGCGCACCGGGCAGATTCGCCTGCTCGATCCGGTTGCTTTTCGTGGCCAGGGAGGAATGGTTGCAGGGGGCAGCGCCAATATCCTCGAACTTCCTCTCGATCCTGCCAAGGCTTTGGTTTCGCTCCGGGTTGAGGCCAAGCTGTATGGCATCGTGATGGGCCTGCTCAGTGTGACCTTGGTGCGTTCAAGCTAGGTCCCCGACAGCTTAATTCCGTACCATGATTGGGTGCCCCCGGTCTCGATTTTGAGACCGGGGATCCACGAACTCGACGCGACCATCAGGGAGCGGCGACCAACCACAAACTTGCCAGGGCATAGCAACTCTGGTTTCGCTCCTAGAGCGAGCTACTCGATGAAGCGCCATTTAGCTCACGCAACACAGTTGAAGAACAGGAGAAAACCGTGAACTCGATTTCCAGACGCATGCTTCGAACAGGTCGATTAATGATTGGTTCGCCGTGGCACTATCTTGTATTGGCAGCGCTGCTTGCACCCCTCTGTCCTCAAATGCCATGCCAGACGCACGCCTTTCCCGGTGCAGAAGGATATGGCGCCACTGCAACCGGCGGGCGGGGCAAAGCGGTGATCTATGTTACCAACCTGAACGATGATGGCCCCGGTTCTTTTCGCGAAGCTGCGGGACATTCTGACGCCAACATCCTTTTCAAAGTGAGCGGTGTCATTCATCTCAAATCAAATATGAACCTTGGCAGCAACCTGACCATTGCAGGTCAGAGCGCGCCGGGGTCTGGAATCACCGTGGCCGATGCCAAAGTTTCCATGACGCACAGCTCCAATATCATCATTCGCTATATGCGTTTTCGCGGAGGCCTGGCTGAGTCTCCAAAGGTCAGCTCTCTCAACCTTGCCGACGCGAGCCACGTCATGCTCGATCATCTCTCCATCGAGTGGGGGCGCTGGGACAACATCCAGACCAACGGAAACAGCTTCACCACAATTCAAAACTCCATCATCGGCGAAGGGATTGTTCCGCAGCGATTTGGTTGTCTCTGCGAGAGCGACTACCTAACCCTGTACCACAATTTATGGATCGATAACAAAAGCAGAAATCCGAAGGGGAAGGGGCACATTCAATACGTCAACAATGTTGTTTATAACTGGGGAGTAGACGGATATGTGGGGGGCCATTCCGCCACGGACCACTATGCCGACCTGATCGGCAACTATTTCATCAAGGGACCAGATTCCTCCGATTCCTTCATTGGGGAATTCACGAAGACCGATCACACCTACGAGCAGGGAAATTTTGTCGACTCGAATCTGAATGGCAAGCTCGACGGCAGGCTTGTAACTGAAAAAGACTTCGAAAGCGTAAACGCGGATGTGGTGTCGAAGCCCTTTGCCAGTCCCGAGGTCCCGGTTCGTGTTGAGCCAGCCGAGAGAATTGTGAACGAGATCGCCAGCGATGCCGGCGATTCACTCTGCCGGGATGGAGTCGACGCGCGGCTGGTGACTGATCTTCTCTCGTTCGGGATCAAGGGCCACCTGATCGCCGATGAGAGTGAGGTCGGCGGGCATCCGCCCGTGCTTGAAGAGAAACCCGCACTGGATAGCGATGGCGATGGCATCCCCGATTCCTGGGAGCGCGCGCACCATCTTGATCCTCACGATCCTTCGGATGCGCAAAAGCTGAGTGCTTCAGGCTATAGCAACCTTGAACTTTATCTTGACGAGCTTACGCGCTTTCACAAGAAGCACTGTGCCATACAGTAAGGGCACAGTGCTTCAGGATGCTTGTTTCCTTGCCAAACGATCGATGAAGTCGAGGTACACCAGAGCGGCGGGCGAATAGCCGCTTGGATCAATGCGGGTAAAGTCGCCCGTCAGCGGATCCATTTGCTGGCGGAACTCCGTGTACCGGCTGATCGCTTCGCACCACTGCCGCATCATCTGCGCTTGTTCCTTCTGCTTGCCGTAGTAACTCATCCAGCGCGGCGCACGCAGCGCGGTAAGTGCCTGCGTGGCTCCGCCCCAACTGTTGCGCGGGATGGGGCGAACGAAAGCGGGATCATCCTGGGCGATGGAAGTAAGAGGATAGGGCGCCCAGAAGGCCTTGGGATTGTGGATCTGACGGTTCCAGACAGCGTCGAAGATCGCCTTGTCCTTCGGATCCGAGAGCTTGAGAACATGCTCACCCAGAACGCGGCTGATCACGTCGGAGCGGACCCGGACAAAGTGGTTCTGCGCGTCCAGATCGTAGAATGCGGCATCTTTCGGATCATAGAGTTTCTCGATAATGAGATGTCGGATAATCTTGGCATCGGCTTTCCAGCGCTCGGCTTCGTCCTTTTTGCCCAGTGACGCGGCCATCGCGGCCAATGCGACGCGGCCGCCGTATACCGAGGCGGAAAGATCCGGGCAAAGGCGTGGCAGCGTCGCCACGGTGTGATCATAGAGATGCGCATCGGCACTCGGACACTGCTTGGGAGATCCTGCCCATCGCGGGCTGTTGTCGTGCCCGGTATCGTAAACGCAGAATCCTTCAACAAGACCCGTTTTGCGCGTATCGCGGAAATTCCGCAGCCAGGCATCCCACCTCGAACAAGCTCGGTAGGCAATGGCGAGGAACTCCTCATCGTGCGTTATCTGGACCAGTTCCCATGCCGTTGCCGCAATGGGAACGACCATCTGAAGCTGTCCGTAGCCAGTCGAGCTCATCTTGACCGCGGCCGGAAGCTGGCCATCCGGACGCTGCAACGAGAAAAAGGCCATGTGGTTGTTGCGGGCAACCTGAATTGGCGTGGGTTTCTCGGGTTGAGAAGGAATGTAGCGGCTCAACATTCCGTAAACCAAACCCTCCTGCGGAGCGCACTCCTGCCAGACGCCGGGGTAGACGGCACCTTCGACGAGCACGGGTTGATCGTAGTGCGGAACCACCCTGATGTTGCCGGCTAGCATGGCGAGCGCTGCGTCCCAGGTGCGTTGCCAGCGGGGATCGGCATCCGGAAAAGCAGGATGGGGCGTGCTCACCGCAGCCGATGCCGGGTAGCATTCGGCCAGTGCTGCAAGTCCAACAACGGCGGTGCTCTGCTTCAGAAAATTGCGACGATTCATGATGCCTTCCTTTTCTCTTGATGACCGCCCGCGGGGCGAACCAATGAGACAGCCATGAACCCGATCACCGGCTCGTAGGCTCGTACTTCGATCGATAACACCGCCAGCATCTTGCCGGGATCGAGCGGCAGATCAAGCAGGCCTGCCGCGACCCCGCACGATAGAACTGGAAATTGTCGATCAGGTTATCCTGCTCAATCGGTCACTGAAAAACAGCTCCCGGCGACTCGACCGCGCAACCTTTTCAAAACTCGCTTGATTCGCAAAATCTATCTGATTCACGGCGCTCTTCATCTACTTACCATTTTATGCAAGTCGAGCGCGAATGGAAAACTGAATCAGAGTTCCATTCGCGGCATTCATGTGGGCAAGTTATGGCGATTCCGCTGCTCAACGCTTGAGGATTGGCTTGCAAAGGAACTTGCAAGCTGAATGCGCCGACTTTTTCACACAGAATCTTCTGGTTGTGCACGCCTGCTGATCCATGCTGAATATAGGCCATGATTTTCCTCGATTCAAAGTGGTGTTCTTTGATCCAAGGCGCGGCGACTGCGTTGCCTACGGCCCCGACTGGGGCGGTTCTACATAATGCGAATGCCCAACTGGGCGCATTGAGACTGCAACACAATCAAGAATAATTGCAAGCCTCTTACTTATAAAGACATAGGCGAACAATGGTGGGCGATTATGGTCAAACTATTTCACAAATCTCACTCCTGATTTGAATTGAACCGTGAATGCCTTGCGTCCGTTTTCGGTTTGTTCGGGCAGCAGATCATAAAGCTGGAGTGATGTGCTAAGGTTTTTACCCATAAGTATCGCTGTCAACCATTCGGCCATCTGCCAGCAGTTGTCGAAGTATGCTTGAGCCGTTGAAGGCTGATAAATCACAGGCACCGTTTCAGCGGGAATCTGTGCATGTTGCACTACTTTATTTCGTATTTTGACTAACTTGTTATGCCAAGAATTGCGCTGTTCATTGAGGTAAACTATCACTTCTTCACTTATATCATGTTGCATGGCAAACGCCTTGCTCTTTTTCTGGAATGTGTCTTCATTCTCGGCAAACATAAAACGTACTTTGTACCCCATTTCCGATGCAAGATCACCGAATCTATGCTCATATGCTGTCCAGAGTTTTGAATAAAATGCGTCATATTCGTTTCGCAGATTAAGAACAGGTGTATTGGGAATATTCGAGAGTTTAATCGCTTGGCGCAGATGCAAAAAGGCTGGTGTGAATCCTTCCAGCACCATACTCCAAAATCTATCCATGATGGCTTTCTTTCGTCCTTGATTCCAAGTTGTAGCGTTGAATAAATTAGCTAAGTCTAAAAACCGTGCTTGAAATTGTTCCTCAACGCCTACGTCAACGAATGGAACGACCTTCCAATCACACGGCTCTTTGCCCGGTTCGCTTTTGACACCATAGATCATACTCAACCTCAAATATTGACGTTATGATACGACTTTTCTTGTGGAATTCAATGCTGCCCATGGGGAGCCTGCTTGCGCACCAGGGCATCAGGGGGCGTGCCCAAGTAGACCCTGGGCAGGTAGCGTCTCAGTTCGCCGCACAGAGGGCAGGCAACCACGATTGACTGATACGGAAACGCCGGTACGCCCGCCGGAACCTCACGGCGGCACCGCTTGCAGTTCACGACGAAAGCCTTGCAGGATGGGATGAAAAAGCCGAAAGCCATAGCTGAATCAGTATAGGCGAACAGAAGGCGAAGACACAAAACTTACCGAATCCCTATTCCTGAGAATGGGGTATACCCTATTCTTGATTTGAACTCAAATGCGAGGATGCGGGATATCGCCGCTTTTCCATTGCCTGTCTTGGGGGGGGCTTGTCTAGGCTCTCCGGCAGTCATAGTCCAGGGAGTGAGCGCAAAAGCAGCGCCGAACGGCACTTCCGATACCGGCGATTGGATATATTTTTATCGCCGTGTTTTTATTTTGATCTAAGTTGCTGACTTAATTGGCGTCCCCGATGGGATTTGAACCCATGTTATCGCCGTGAAAGCTGTGACTTAAATCGGAATACTAACGAATCGCTGAGAATTGGAATGCATCGGTAGAAATCCTAGCAACTGCAACGAACAGCCTAGCTGCTCCGCAGGTGTCCGCAAGATTTGAAGACGTCGACCTTTCGAGTCAGATGGGAGTGGACACCCATAAGCGTTAATTTGAGGCATATGGGCGATCTTGAGGCCAGTTTGACGCGCAACCTGTTGGGTAATCGAAGTGATAACCGCACAATGCTAGGACTACTGATCGGTTATCTTACTCACCAATTGCCAAGTAAGACGAATGACGATGGCCCCGAGGCTGCCCTCAATGTCGCGCAGGCTCTCGCGATAAGTCAACTGCGCGAAGACCATCGCCAAATATTGGTCGCGGCAGGAAAAGCCGCCGTCATGCGTATCGCCGCGATAACGGGCAACACACTTTTGAAATTCTTACCAGGGCAGTTGGCCCATCAGTTGAGCAAAAATAGTTCGTCCTGCGTTCACTCCCCATTGTCGAAAACGCCGGAACGGAGGAACAGGGGGGCAAAGACGCCCGATGAAATTTAAATCGAAAAAGCGCAATATACTGTTATCGCTTTGATTATGCGTACCTTACGCTACTACCGAAGAATTTAGCCGGACTGCAGTGCATCGTAATCTTGGGTACATCTCCATACGATCACGCTCAGCCCGCATGGCCCTCTTGGAACAATAACGGAAGAAAGCTGAGGAGATTCCGACGCCAGACACTCCAGTCATGCCCCCCCGGCGTCTGCACGACAATTGGGTTCATCCCTTGAGTTTGGAGCCAGGCAATGAACTTCTGATTTCCAGAGAAGAACCCATCGTCTGTGCCGCAGGCTATCCACAGCAGGAGGGGGGCCGAACCGGCCTTATGATTGAGTGATGAAAAGATCCGCTGATAATCATCTTTTGCAACTCCATTGAACAACCCTCCCATGCTAAATGAGCCAATCCAGGCAAATTTATCGCTGTGGTTGAGAGCCGTGTCAAGAGTCTCAGATCCGCCCATGGAGAGCCCAGCAATCGCACGATTTTTCCGTCCGGTAAGGATTGGATAATTTTTTTCAACCTGCGGCAGTACCTCGGTCAGAAGAATAGTTTGGAAGATGTCGAAATTCTCTTGGGTCAGTTGAGCGTTTCCGAAGTTGGGGCTGTCGTGCGCTGCAAAATTAGAAACGCCATAGCCTAAGGGCATCACCACAATCATGGGCTTTGCTTTGCCGTGAGCAATAAGTGTGTCAAGAATGAAGTTTGCACGTCCTATGTCGATCCAAGCATTGGCTCTGTCACTGAATCCATGAAGAAGAAACAAGACCGGGTAACGCTTTGGCGCGGCAGCATGGAATTCAGGGGGAGTGTAGACGTAATAATCCCTTTGGTCGTCGGCCCCAGCCGAAGCATAGAAGTGATGATGCACCTCACCGTGGGGAATGGGCGTTTGATCCCAAGGCTGCGGTGCATCCCCAGGAACTTCCACCATACTTGCGGATGTAAGCATATTGCTCTTGTAACACGTGTTCATGGGGTCGGCTATAATGGCACCGTCCACAATGAAGCTATATCCATAGATATCCGGCACAAAGGGCCGCGTTGTGACTGACCATATTCCATCGTCATTTTTGATCATGGGCAGAGAATTTCCGCCGTCAATAATCACTTCAACTTTGTGTGCAAAAGGCATGAATAACCGAAAGGTAATGGTTCGATCCGAATGCGTTTCCGGAGACACCGGAAGCATGGTCCCGGCAAAACACGGCAAAGAAACAAGGATTGCAATACTCCACATAAGAAGGAGAGAAAGAGAAACATAGAGTCGCTTCATCAAAGCTCCATAGGTTAGGTTGTTATTCGTTAGGCATCGAGTTACTTGGAATTCTGGGGAATGGCATGACTAGGGGAACGCTTGGCAGCGCGGTCATAAGTTGGCAAGGTGTCAGCCAAAGTAATCTCGACATCGTGTTTTCCTACCAACGTGGAAGGCACCAGAGCACCCTTTTGCGGGACTCCATCCAAGCTGCATCGCAAAATCCTGCTGCCGACGCCGGTGACCGTAAGGTTCAACTCCGCATGGCGATACTTCAGGCCACGCAGGATCATGGAGTGAACGCCCAGGCTTGCGGGCACCAAGGGTTGCAGGCGCAGGCCGGCGTCTTCAAAGCGCATTCCGAAAAGCCCCTGGTAAACCATGCGTAAATAGCCGGTTGCCGACCATGTCTGATGACGCACAGAGTCCCAAGTCTTGTTTGCCTGAACACCACCGTAGGGAGCACCGGTATAAGGATGGTATATCTCGCGGAAATCCTCCGAACGGAGGGATAAATTCGTAGCACTCACAAATTCCCTGGCAAAGGCTGAGGACTCACCAACGGAAGCTGCAGCCGTGGCCCAGAATGCATTAATGAAAGGCCAGATGGTTCCGTTGTGACGGCCGAAGACCTTGTCGGTTGGATCAAGATAGCGATTGTAGGGTTGCCAAGTGCAGGCCACCCCCCAGGGTGTAACCGTGGCATGACGAAAGATCTCATGCGCCTGTGGATCGTCCGCTACGCCCAGCAATACAGCGAGCGCTTCTCCCAGAGCTTCTTGAGTCTTGTCAATGGCTCCTGTCTTGTCACGAAAATATGCGAAGCGATTTTCTTCGGGAAGCCAAAGGGTGTGCTGGATCGCGCCTCGCAGCTTGGCGGCTTGTGTATCGAGTGCAGCCGTCTCCTGCTCCGGAGCGACCAGGAGACGGCCCATGACCGCTGCCGACCGATAAGCTCCGTAGTAGACACTATTGGTGCTCAACGTCTCGAGTTCCGCGCCCTCGGCGTAGTCAAGAACGTTATCTCCATGCATGTCGTTGAAGGGCGGATCAGGGTAAGCCGCCACGCCATCGCCATACACGGCCGGTCCGCGGAAGAGGCTCGTCTGCTCATCAAGCTGGGTGAAGCGCAGGTCAGCCAGCGTGCGCTGGGCGACTCCGTAGGCCGTAGCAAGAAACGCGCGATCACCTGTAACCTGGGCATAGTCGCAAGCAGCAATGATCCAAATCACTTTATCCCAATATTGCCCACCGACGACGGGCCCATCCGCCGTTAACTCGGTCTGATGCCACAGCGTGCGCTTTGCCACCTCGGGCGTCAGCAGCGATGCGGCATTCCAGGCATTGATGGACGTATCGCGCGTCCAGGTGCCATAGCCCCTTCCCGCCTCCAGCAGTCCATTCCGCAAGTTGTACTCCATGACGCGCACGGCAAGCTGATACGCCTCGGCAAACTCCGCAACGGGGGCGCCTTTGGTTTCCAGCGTCGGCGCAAAAATCCAAGGATCGGTATCCGAAGGCAAGGCGCGTGCCCAAGACGGCTCGCCCATGATGAAGTGCGCGCTTACCTGCGCGGCAGAGGAACCACCAGCGAAAATTGTGTAGGGGCCTGGTTCAACGCTCCACTTCTGCGAGGTGCTCCACACCGCTAACTGCTGCTGTGGAAGCTTGAATGTCAGTGTCCGGCTCTCCTGGGGATGAAGATGGATTCTTTCAAATCCCACCAGCGTTCGGTCCGGTGTCTGGACGCTGCTGATGTCGTGATGAAGGTAGAGTTGCGCCACTTCGTCACCCTCCAACTTGCCTGTATTGGTAACCGTGACGGTCACCAATACATCATTTTTGGACCCCGGTTCAGGAGCGCGAACGTCTAGGTCCGCATAGCGGAACTCGGAATAGCTCAACCCGAAGCCAAGCGGAAAAAGCTCGGTTGGCTCCCGGCTTTCCGCTTCATCGCTGGATGCCGCAGGTTGCGCATTGGCTGGCATATGCGTTTCGGTTTCCGCGAGAATGGACATGGGCAGCCTGCCCGCAGGATTGACGACGCCCACCAGAGCCCTTGCCAAAACGGATACTTGAGCTTTGCCGGGCGACCACACTTCGACAACGGCCGGAACATGCGCCGCAATCCAGGACAAGGCCGGCGGACGCGTGCCCTCAAGCACCACAATGGTGTGTTTGTTGGCCGCGACGATCGCCTTGAGAAGCGTCTCTTGAGCCTCCGCCGGGAACTGCGTCCTGACACCGTCTTGCAGTAGCACTACGACAGCCTTTGCATTCTTCGCGTGCGCCGTGGCAGCCGTCAGATCCTTTCCATCCTCAACCACAATTTCCGTCTGCGGCAACAACCGGTGCGTTTCATCAGCAAGCGAGCCGGGATTAAGCGGCAAGGGAATTTTGCTCGTTGCGCTGCCCGCCGTGGCAGGATCGATCACGAGAATAGATTTTGCATCTCGCGGCAGTGGCAGCAAATGATCTTCATTCCGCAGCAAGGTCAACGACTCCGCGGCAATCTGAGCAGAAACATCGGGCGTGGACGAAGAGGCCTTCTGAGATACCTGCTGCGGACCGTTGAAGAGGCCGGCGCGGAACTTGGCGCGGAGCACATGGCCCACGGCGCGGTCGAGAGTCTTCATTGAAATCACGCCATCACGAACGCACTCGGAAACCGTAGCGGAAAACTCTTCTCTGGAGTAGTCATTCCACTGCATGTCGATGCCCGAGTTGATGGCGCCACAAATTGCCCCTGCTGCCGTGGCTGTCCTATGTTGAATATCCGACAAGGCACGGATGGAGCCAGGAGCCGCCAGCACAACACCTGCGAAATTCCACTCATCGCGCAGGATCGTGCGCAAAAGCTCTGCGTTGGCGGCCGTGGGAACCCCGTCGATTTGATCCGCGGAAACGACGACTCCCGACGCCCCCCCCTCGCGGAGCACGGGTTCAAAGGGCGCGAGAAGATTCATGCGAAGTTCACGCTCGCCCATATGCAAGGATCGGCCTGCTTGAGGAGACGCGCCATCGGTTGGAAAATAAGCCGGAAAAGCCGCAACAGAGTGCAACGGATCGGCCTGCAGGCCTTGCACATAAGCACGTCCTATCGGACCGATGACCCCGCCCTTTTCAGTCATTGCATTCCCTGAGAACTGGGAGAGTGGAAGCACGACCATGTTGATCCCAAGCGCCCTCTGCCGAGCAGCAAACAGGGTTGCAGCCTGACGCGCAAGCGCTACATCCCAGGTTGCGCTCACGTTGATCAGAACCGGCTCATCCTCGGCATTTTGCGAGGGCGCGATCGCCGCCACCAGCGGCGGAATGCTCAACCGCGGAGGTCGCATCACTCCTCGCTGAATACCGGTTACGGGAGCATTGGACAGGATTGCCCCGACTCCCGGGGGGCTCCACGCGGAATCGCGTTCCGCCACGCTCGGGGGCGCTTTCTTCTCAAGCGGACTCGGCGCATCAACCGGCTCCACGGCGAGATCGAGCTGGCTTGCCTTTTCCTCCATGCTCATGCGGTCAAGCAGGTCTGCAATTCGCTGCTCAATCGGCAAGCTGCTTTGCTGGTATTTTGCGGTACTATCAGGAGACGCGGACGGCTGAACCTGTGCGGAGCAGGCAGAGTTACTCTCCGCGACCAACAGAATCGACAGCACAATACCTGATATCGCGTACGCCAGTAATATACGATTCTGTATGAAATGCGATCTTGTTTTGTAAAGGTGCACGATGATCTCCTGGGGCAACTTGTCGTCTGGATGCTTGGGCCAAACACTGCAAACTGTGCGCTGGCTCATTGTGTGACGTATGTTTATAGCCTTCCTTCACACTGCTTAGGCCAAAGTTTAGAAGACTGGTGGGCTATAAGAGTCCAAGATACCGCCATTCTTTTTGCTCAAGAGAATAAGGCGAGTTCTCTGTGCAGGAAGATATGTCTGGATCAATGCGCCTGTTGTCCTGTCTTTGATATCAATCGCTTCGTTTTGCGCGGATTCTGAAACTAGTAGGTAAAGGATTGAATCCGCAAACGGCACAGCGCGGATCAGAATCGAGGAAGAACCTGCCTTCCCCTCATAAGGTGGCATAAGTTGCAGCCGTGCGAGCACATGTTCGTACACCTGATAAGTTGGCTGAGGAGACTCTGCCAACTCCACAGGGTAAGCAGTAACAAAGATCGTGCCTTTCCCTCGCTTGACTTCAAGGTATGAAGCTCCACCGGCGAACGAAAGACTATCCGCTCTTTGCTGCATATTTTGCGAAAAGCTGAGATCAACCAGCGCTCCATTTATATCCATCGAGCTGCCATGAAAGTTCAACGATGAGGCTGCAGCATCAATGCCTAGATCGCGCAAACGATGAATTGGCTGCCAATGCTCGTCGCGCTCAGCCGGCCCGGTCAGCAACAAATTGCCGCCCTGTTCGACATAAGCAAGCAAGATCTTCCAAGTTGATTCTTGAAGCGCCTGTGGCGAAGGAAGGACAACCAGCTTGCTGCCGCGGATTTCCTCGACATTGTTTTCGGCCACCACCCTTGATGCAATGTGGCATTGGTAGTTCATAACACGCACAGCGCGGGCTTGGGCGCTAACTGCGAGATCGCTGTTCACCGAGTACTGCAAAGCCTGTGATGTAAGAATGGCAACCAGTTCCTGCTCTGGTTGTTTGAAGTGCTCGCGCGCCGAATTGGCAAATTGCGCATACCCACGCAGAACCAGCGATTCTGGCCGTTCGGTTCCGTCGGGTCGAATTGCGCCAATTGTCACTTCCTGCTGCGAGCGCATCAGGGCGTTAATATTCCAGAGCCATTCGATAGCTCCGGCACCAGTGCCGAGAGCAATGCCGACTTTGCGCTCCACGAGCGCGGCTTCGTTTTCAGGAGTTCGCCGAGGACTCCCATCCGCGTCGTATTCATTTTGCACTCCAGTCTCTTGCACCAGCATCGGCAAACCAGCTTGCTTTGCCGCCAGTGAGGCCCAAAGAATGCCATCGTACATCCACCATGTGTGTACGGTGGTGAAATCCACATCGTTCTTGAAATATGCCGGAGAGGGGGAAGTCAATTCGCCTCCTTCATCCTGACCTACGGTAATCAATTGTGAACTTCCTGTGGCATGAACAATTGCACGCAGGTCCCGCGTCCATCCGGCAAACTTATCCTGCATAAACCGATCAAAATCGTAAATTTCCAGCGGTCTTCCACCGTCATTTGCGCTTTGCACTGAAAAATCGCGTTCGGCCGGAACCGGAATGTCGCCCGCAGGCAAAACGCTTTTCCATGCCGATTCGATCTGCTCCCGGCTTCCGTAGCGCTTTGCAAGCCAGGCATTCCATTGGCCTAGTTCATCAGCATCGCCATTAGGCCTGGTTGTGAAGAATCGCTTGGGGTTATCAAAGCTTGGTTCGTTAATCAGATCCCACATTAAGGAAGGAACGTCTTTGAACGGTAATACGGCAGAAGCCACAAACATCTTTTCGCGACGAAGAGCCTCCTGACTGAGATAAGGATTACCGCCGCCGAACACGTCCGGCATAAAAGCAAAAAGATTCCATTGTACTGGCAAACCATGTTTGCGCGCGGTCATCAGAAATGCTTCCATGGTACGCACGGTTCGCTCACTTACAATGCCCGTATTGTTAGTCAGCGCATCCCAGTCTGTCCACCAGCCGGTACGTAACATGTTCAGACCAGCACTCGCTATCTGGTTCATATCTTGATCCCACACGTATGGATTCGGATAGCGAAAGTAAAGCCGCTGCATATCGCTGGCCATGTAAGTGGTGCCAACCACCGGTAACTGCTTTCCATCGGCCTGAAAGAAATTATGATCCACGCTGACCTTGGAACCAGAAAGAAGGTAGTCGCGATCGCGTATCCAAAAGCCGGTATGATAGACTCCGCACTGAACGCCGTTCCGCGTCAGACGCGCGGTCACGGTCCGAAGTCCTGTCCCGGCCACTGGATCTAAGACTACTGTCGTCGTCAAAAGATTCGCGGATGTATCCAGCGTAATTCTTCTTTCCCGTTCTACTTTGCCGTTCCGCTCAACGGTTAGTTCCAACTGCGTGCCAGAGTCGGGTTGAGGCGCAGACTTCTGCCATTCTATCTGGAACTCCCAAGGTTCACTTGGCAGAAACAATGGATAGATCGGCATTATATGAAAGCTTTCGGCACCATTTATAGCTTGCTTGTCGAGAAGGTTGAGTAATGCTCCAGTTGTGCGACTAACATAAAAGTCACTGCCCAATTCGCAGTTCACCATTACCCATCGACCGCCAGCAAAGTGATTACGGAAGTGGTCAATCTGAATAATTGGCGCGGCAAGTACGTGGTTTTCTTTGCTTCCTTCTACTAGAGTTGTTAATTCGGAATCAAGTGTACCGCTCGATCCATCACGCCGAACGGTCTCCTCATCGCTCAATCGGATCACTACGCTGTAGGCACGCTTCCAGAGGAATTCTGGAAAGGCGACGCCCATTGCGTCCTTATTGGAGATCGTCTTGCCCCCTGCCGAACCAGGCGTTACCTGGTAATCGTTAAGAAATATCTGCCGGGCAAATGCATAGGTTTCTGGCAGCACCTTCCAAGAATCGTTGTCCCGCAAAACCGGGCGCGTAAATGGCTTTCCACCGATCGTGACAAGATTTCCGCCGCGCTCGAGATACTGATAGATTGCGCTCCAGTATTCTACGGGGAACGCCGAGCCATATGGGAGTATTAATAGATTTGTTTTATTGTCCTGCAAAACTGACGGCAATTCTGCCGCATTAACAGTTTCTATGTCTCGATCCAGATGTGCAAAAGCCGAACGCACCGGCTGAGGGGCATCGACTGCGGATACACCATCCTCAAGCCAGACAATAGTTGTGGCATACAGACCAGGGGTGCCAGAAACAAACAGAAGCAATACAGCACATGTTACACTACGTAATGAAGAAAACATTGACTTGGCCTTTATTCATGCATGTGATACGAGGATGTTGTCCGTGAATGGGCAACCACAACGGTCGCCCATTCACGGTTGTTGGCATTTTACCTATGTTAGAAGTTGAATTTCAATGCCACTTCCACCAGTCGGCTTCCAACCTTATAAAGAGGTTTACCGGTGGTTGCACTATTGACATTGGTTTCACTTAGGGTGTTGTTGTTGTTAAAGTTCAGCCGGATATCGTTTTGTGTGCCGTCAGCATTGAACTCCCGCAGCGGATGGTTGAGAAAATTGAAGGCTGAAATCCGGAACTGAATGTTACGCGTGTCTTGGAACTTAAAGTTCTTGTTCAGCGACAAGTCGCTGTTCCAGTACGCTGGAGCCTTGATATAGGGCCAAATTACAGTGCCCTGTGTTCCAGGATCAGGCGGAGCAAAGCAGTTTGGATTGAAATACTGCCCACTGGCCAAATTCTTCTTTGGGTCACAGGTGATTTTTGGCTCCAACAGAATTGCATCCGTTCCAAGGTAGATTGAGTTAGTTACCGTGCTGGGGAAATTTGAGTGCAGGTTTCCGCCAGTATTTGGTTGCAGAGGCGCGCCGCTTTGAAATGACGTTGCACCAGAAAGCTCCCAGCCATTTACAACTCCGCCAGTAATCGCGTTGTTGTGAATTGGCTTGGGGAGATTAATCACATAAGCCAAATTGACAATATGAGTATGGTCATATGCCAATACGCCGTAGTTGTCGCGGAGGCTGAATGGATTTACCAAAGCTCCATTGCCATTGCCGTTGTCCGTTTCTCCATCCCGAATTCCAAGCACCTTACCAAATGAATAGTTTGCCATGTAGGTAATCGGTCCTTGTTGCTTATGCCACGACATTTGCATGGCGCTGTAGTTCGAGTAACTACCATGACTCACGACGGTTAGCGTCTGGTAGTTCAAATAAGGGTGATAATCATTCGAGACAATGGTTTGCGTCGGATTTGAAACGACACCTGTAGATGCGTTTTTGTTGTAACCTGCGGACCCGGTAACTGGGTCAGCACTGTAGAATGCTCCAACTGCATTACGGTTGATATTTGCCAGAGACCCGTCAATTAATAGGTTCCTGCTGCGGTTTCCTATATACGAGATCTCGAATACCGATTTCCACGGAGCAGCCTGAGAAATTGTGACGTTGTAGTTTTCCGTGCGGGGCGTCCTTCCGTCGCCTGCTTGCATGGCCGTTACGGAGGTTCCATTTTCATTGAATCCGGATGGCGAGAAGCTTGTAACATCGTTATACGAAGTTAGCCCCTTGGGAGTTGCATACGTGTAAACCCCCATGGCATTTTCTGCCGCGCCTGCGCTGGAGTCGCCCAACGGGTAGTAGAAAACGGCATACCCACCGCGTAGCACGGTTTTGCCGTTGCCAAACACATCGTAAGCAGCGGAACCACGTGGGGCATAGTAGAATTTCGATTTGAAGCCTGAACGCGGAATGGCGTTGCTAATGCCGTGCCACAACATTCCAGTATTGGCCGGAGCTGTAGACGTATCGTTGTTGTAAGCCGCTGGCACAAACACCTGCATCCCAGGATCAGGAAAGAACCACTGGCCAAGATGGTCAAACCGCATGCCATAGTTTATCGTGAGGCGTTTGGTGAGTTTCCATGCGTCTTGCGCGTAGACGGCATAGTCATGATAGTGTCCATTGTCCACGGCGTTGGCATTCGCCTGTTTGTAGTTGGACGCTCTGCCAAGCAGGAAGTCAGCAATTGGGTTACCTGTACCAGTGCTGCTGTAGGTCTCAAAATCATACAAGCCCTGGTAAAAGACGTTTCCACCACCTGTCGACTGCTCGTTTCCATTTACATCCCAATAGAAGCCGCCCTTGATGGTGTGATTGGCTAAGACTTTTGTGATGTTATCCGCAACCGACGCATTGCGAAGGATTTTTCCGAAAGCGCCGTTTGACATGGATCCGTCGAAGGAGGGCGCATAGAAACCGGGCAGCGCTCCACTCCAACTCACAATGTTTGGAATCTGAGTTGGCGTTGCATCAAATAAAGCACCAGCGGTATAACCGATGGACGAGCGCGTAGCCTTACTCATATCCTCAGGCTTGTTGGCATTGGCATAGCGCACGTACGATGCAACAGCCTCGTTCGTAAAAGTTGGACTGATCGCTTTCGTGATGTTCAACGTGGCAACATTGGACGTGGTCGGAGCGACGATAGGCGAGGGATAAGGGAGCGATGAACTGGGTGCCCACCATACGGTGAAGGAGTGTTGATCCTTTTCACTCTGGTAGCCATACGATCCTGAGATCTTCGTATTTTCGTCAAGAGCGTAATCAATCCTCGTTTTTAGCTCCCATCTGTTTTGCGGATAATTATCTAGATAGGTGTAGTTATTGCCACCGTGCTTCGCTGGATCCACGGTTGGTTCAGGATACAACTTGAGCAATGCTGTCGCGTTTGAATCAATCAGAGATTGAATCTGGCCATCGCTGACGGAAAGGCCTGCATTGCATGAATTGCCGCAAGGAACGACATTGTCCCCGCTTGGCACGCTGCTTGGCAGTGCCGCCATGGATTCCGCGCTGAAGTTTCCCTTACGCATTTCGTCAGTTGGCACAAAGTACTCATAGAGCGTGCCCGCCGGCTTTTGCCGCATGTATTCATAGCCGGCCCAATAGAACAACTTGTTCTTCGCAGTGTTGAATGGAAGATGTGGAATGTAGACTGGGCCACCGACGTTACCACCGGCATAGTAATAGGAATCCTGAGGCTTGGTGACGCCCTGATTCTTGTTGTACCAATCCTGCGAATTCATTGAGGCATTCCGCGCATATAGATACGCACCGCCGTGATACGCCTGCCCGCCCGACTTGCTGTAGGCCTCAAAGATGACCGGGCCCTTCGCATATTCTGCGTTGTACCCCATCGTCATGATCTTAACTTCAGATGTCATATCTTGATTTACGTTCGCAACCTGCGTGCCCATGTTGCTGTCCAGAATATTTGCGCCATCAAGCAGAAACGACATGCCACCATTTGGTTGCGTGCCGTTGGCCGAATAGTCACCTACCGGACCCGAGTTGCTGCCCACTTCCTTGTCAGTAAACGACGAACCCTGCGCAATGCCGTTGTTGAAGGCCATACCTGGCATGAATTTGATCAATTCGCCAGCGTCGCGGCCTGTGATTGCGAGCTCTGAAACCATATAGTTGTTCAACGTTGTGCTTACTTCACCGGTATCGACAGGCACCGTTGCTTCGGCTTCAGCTGTTACGTTTACCTGCTCAGCCACCGATCCAAGTTGCAGGTTGATGTTTGTGATGGGCCTGGTTTCTCCCTGAGTCAATACGATCCCGCTCTGCGTCCAGGTCTTAAATCCAGGTGCAGTGATTGTCGCAATGTAAACACTTGGAGGAATTGCCGTAATTGTAAAATTGCCGCGCTCATTTGAAATTGTGGTGCGCACATCGCCTGAAGCGGCATTTTTCAACTCAATGCGTGCTCCGGGCACCGCTGCGGCATTTGGGTCGTAGACGACTCCCGATACTGTGCCCGTGGATTGTCCATAAAGCTGGGATGACGATTGAAACAAACAGAACAGTGCCACGACTATGAACCCGAAGATCAGTCGTCGGCCTGTCTGCCTGGAACGTTGACTTTGCAACATTAAGCTGCCTCCTTAAATACTATCGGTGCTCTGGTTCAAAATGGATTGATTGCATCCGGGAGTTGCCGACCATGGTCCTGCACAGCTTAAGCACCAATTGTGGGCCTGGGCAGTCAAGATCAGACTTCGTGCGGTTTCGTAACAGAAGTCCGTCCAGGACACACATCTGATTGGTAAGGCTCGAATGCATACTCTTTCGGGCATCCGGACCAAAAGCCGGACACTGCCTATCAGTTTTGACAGAGAACGACATTCGCGGAATCTGTCTTTGCAGTTCGTCTGGGACACTCTGCCGGATTGCTTTGTCCCGGTCAGGATGTGGCCGAACGGTGTTGGAAGAAGCCGTTGAATGGTGAATTCCATGTCGAGCAACACTACACGCGTTCAGCTTATCCTTTGATAAGGGCCTGTACAGTGCGGGCAACGCTTGAAAGAGACAAGTCTCGTATTTACAATAGGTAAGCTCTCAGGTACAGTACCTGCGGAAAGGTCGTAAGGGGTGGAAACCAACGATTCTAGCAGTACGAACGTTGTAAACGGGGCCCTTGAATCTGCAAATGTCCCCTTCGACAAGCATCAGGTTCAACAGGCGCTTAACGATATCCTGCAGAGTGCTCCCTTCCGAGCCAGCAAGCAGTGCCAGAAACTTCTGCGCTACATTGTCCAGTACAGCCTGACGGGACAGGACAATCTTCTGCGGGAGCGCGTGATCGGCACAGATGTCTTCGGCCGTGCACCGGACTACGACGCGGCAAACGACCCCATCGTCCGGGCTAGAGTGGCCGAAGTGAGAAAACGGCTGGCTCTATACTACGTTTCTGCCAACCCCACGCCGATCCGTATCGAGATCCCTTCAGGCACGTATCGGGCGCGGTTTGAACTGGTCGAGACGCCTACTGATGCCTTGCAAGCGCCTTCTGACTTTGACCTGCCGAATCAATCTACCACAGAGTCCGCCATGACTTTTTTCGCTGCCGTGCCGTCGTTTGCCGCTCCTCGGAAGCGATCTCGCCTGTGGTGGTGGCTTGTTCCCGCGTCGCTTCTGCTTATTGCGGCCGTCTTTTTAGAGGTACATCCCTCCTACTCTGCACAGGAGCGCGCGTTCCGTAAGTTCTGGGCTCCTGCAATGCAGGGCTCCATGCCCGTGCTGATTTATACCGGGACCAATGTGGTCTACAGGTTTTCGCCAGAATTCCTAAAAAAGTACAGAGAAGCTCACAACTTACCCAACAAGGGGCCTGAGTTCGTTGTCGATTTGGACTCAAAACAGAAATTTGACCTGCAGGATCTTCGCAGTTCCAGCAACGCCTACGTCACGGTCGGCGACGTTTCCGCCTGCGCCGCAATCGTCGCCATGCTGGCGCGTCAGAACAAGCCATACGAATTGCGTTATGCCAGCGACATCTCGGCTGGCGATTTTCGCACCGCACCCTCGGTCTTGATTGGCGCATTCAATAATCCTTGGACCATCAATGTGACCGATCCACTGCGCTTCACCTTTACCCGCGGCGATACGATCGAAGACAAGTTTGACAAGAACCGATCTTGGTCTGTTCACCTCAGTCAGGATGGTTCAACGACGGACGACTATGCGATTGTCACGCGGTTGCTGAATCTTAAAACTGGGCAGGTTCTCTTCACCGCAGCCGGCATCGGGCAGTACGGCACACAAGCCGCCAGCGAATTTCTGAGCAGCCCACAGCGTATCAAAGAGTTTGCCGACCGCGCGCCGCGCGACTGGAACCAAAAGAATGTCCAGATTGTCCTACACATCAAAGTGGTGGATGACACGCCTGGGATGGTTGATACTGTGGCTGTCTATTATTGGTAGTCGGATACTGTTATCCGGCTTTTTGGTGAATTTTCGTAATATGAATACAAAACGGGTGGAGATGCTGTTGCCGATGAAAATGCTCAACATCCTCGGAGGTTCTGGGGGCTGCCGGGTAGTGTTTTTAACTGATTGATTTAGAAAGTTTATTGGTGGACCTAGTCGGGATCGAACCGACGACCTCTTCCATGCCATAACACAAAGTGCTTGTAACTTATTGAAAACATGAGCATCGATGGCGATGAAAAGCACTCAAAAGCACCCTTCAGCACCCCAAAATTTCGTTCAGCACCCTCGACAGCACCCTTTCCCGTGGAGTTGTACTGACGCCACCGGCGGAAAAGCTACTCTCGCTGAAGTGATCAATCACGCAGGGTTCAGCGATTCGTCAGTTTACCTCGCATTTATCATGCAGAAAGTGCTTTGAATCGGTTATGCCATTCCGAGTAAGGGCGCTGGTCTCATAGCGCCAAAGAGAAAAGCCATGCTTCACTAACTCAATTTAGAACCGAGACCAAGTATGCTTTCGTCTTGGGGTGAATGGGGCTGTCGCATCCTTTACTACGTAAACAGAGGTCCTATTTGTGAAGCAGAATTTCGCCGTGATTATTCTTGGTGGTACCGGACAAGTCGGCGGTACGGCCGTCGCAGAACTGCTAACAGCTTCGAAATGCCGGGAAGTGGTGATGGTCACCAGAAAGCCCATTGCGCCACGAGCGCGGGTGCGCAACGTCGTTTTTGATACCAGCGCTGCTGATTTTACCGAGCGCACTGCCGCCCTTGCACGCGAAGTTTTGAGTCAGGGTCCCGTCAGTGCCGTAAGCTGTGTGGGTGTCGGCTCTGGGTCGGCGCGCTGGAGCGAGGAAGAATTGCTGCGACTTGAGGTTGGCGTCGTCGGTGCCTTTGCGCGTGGTTGTCATGACGCCGGAATCGCTCAGTTCTGCCTACTTTCTGCGGCAGGAAGCACAACTCGTAGCCGGTTTCGTTATGTGCGTGTAATGGGCATGAAGGAAGACACAGTGCGTAGCGTCGGTTTTGCCCGACTCGCCATATTTCGTCCTGGCATCATTGTCGGCAACGCTCATACCCCAGCCTGGGTCAGTTGGCTGGGAGGCCTCGTGCCTGGATCGTTTGGCAATATCGATCAGAGAATTCTTGGTCGCTCAATCGCCGCAGAGATAGCTTTGCACAACCGAGAGGCTGGTGAAGTTATCCGCGAAAACGCAGCAATGAAAAAACTCGCCGCGCAGTTCAATAGCGTCTCACCGGAATTCTTGCATGGAGTCTAAGCTAAATTAATGACGAAAGAAAAAGCCGGTCAGTTCAGAACGATACGAAGGTTCACGACACCGCGGACGCGGACCGCCCGTCTCTAAATCTCCGAGAGTTCATCCAGAAAAGCACGCAGAACATCCCGCTTCAGAGAGATGTACCCGAATCGGCCCTCCCGTCGAATTTCGATCAGCCCCGCATTTTCCAGTTCTTTGGTGTGGTGCGACATGGTTTGATGACCGATCTCATGCATGGCGGCAAGATCGCCACAGTTGATCTCGCCGCCAGCCTCAGAAATCTGCTTCAGGATTAAGGTTCGGCGAGGCTCGGCGAGAGCGCGGGATACGCGCTCGAACTGCTTCGGGAGCAAATGAGTTGGAGATGCTGATTTTTTGGTGGACACTAGACTCTCGCTTCGTTTCGATGCTTTATCCATGGTAATGCCCCTTCCCTTGTGCGCGCGATCTCCCTTCGTAGAGACCCGGTCTTGGCAAAACTATACGATGTGTCGATATATATCGTATAGTTAAGCCAACCCGAAATATTGGAGGGGAGATCGAGGCCTCTCCATGGAGGGAACGGCTTCGATGGAAGCAGAGGAAGAACACATGTCGAAATTGAATGGGAAAGTTGCGGTCGTGACCGGGGGCACCTCCGGTATCGGCCTGGCGATCGCCAAGCGGTTTGTGGCGGAGGGTGCCTTCGTCTTTATCACCGGCCGCAGGCAGACAGAGCTTGATCGAGCCAAAGCAGCGCTTGGAAACAACGCCATCGCCGTGCAGGGCGATGTGAGCAAGGTGGAAGACCTGGATCGGCTGTACGAAGCAGTCCGGGAGGTGAAGGGGACGTTGGACATTGTTGTTGCAAATGCCGGAATCGTTGAAAACCTGCCCATCGCGGCTGTCACTCCTGAGGTTTATGACCGCATGTTCGATATCAACACCAGAGGGCTCTTCTTTACGGTTCAGAAATCGCTGCTGCTCCTGAAGGACGGAGGCTCCATCGTGCTGGTCGGTTCGTCCGTCTCCGGCATGGGAATACCGGCTTCGAGCGTATACGCCGCGACCAAAGCGGCGGTGCGATCCTTCGCGAGGACGTTTGCGGCGGACTTGAAGGGACGGAAGATCCGAGTGAACAATTTGAGTCCCGGACCGATCGATACCCCCATCATCGATGGACAATTCAAGACGGCGGAGGAAGCTGCGGCAGGGCGCGAACAGATGGCCAGCCTTCCGGTTCTTGGGCGTCTTGGAACCGCTGAAGAGATGGCAAATGCCGCCTTCTTCTTAGCTTCCGACGAGAGTTCCTACTGCACCGGAATCGATCTTTACGCCGATGGAGGGCTGTCTCAGCGATTCTAGGGAGAATGAGTGCAAGCTGCTTTAGTTGATGCTGCGCAGAGGCAGCTTGACCTCAACGAGATGATCTGTACCCGAAAACTCCATTCCCAACGGGGACCATTGCTGACGGCCCCGATCCGGGGATTCGCGTCGCCATGGCGACTTTTCATTACTAATCTCCGACAGTGAGCTCTTTAGGCTTACAGTCAAGAATGGTGGAGGTTTTATGCACTCTTTCTACGAACTCACGACCCTCTCTTGCCCAATCTTGTCCGTTCCCGAGGTGTCGGTAGGCGCTCTCGCTTTTGTAAGCGACGACGGTGCGGCGGGTGAACTTCTCGGTTGCTGGCGAACCGAGATCGGTCAACTCGGGCGACTCTTGCTGTTGCGCGGCTTTGAGACCGCGGAAGAGTTGGCGGCCGAGCGTCGCCGTGCGCTCTTGAGCGTCAATCCCTTTAACGCGGGCAGCCTTGTGACCGTGCTGAGCATGGACAGTTATGCCCCCTTCCCCTTCCTGCCTCCTGTTCAGACGGGATCTTTTGGCGGCATTTATGAATTCCGTACCTACCAGCTTAGGCCGGGTGGTCTGCCACCAACCCTTGCGGGCTGGGAGAAGGCGATCCAGCCAGCGCGGGAGTACACCCGCCATCTCATCATCAACATGTACGCGCTGGATGGGCCGCCACGGATCACGCATATCTGGGGATTTCAGAGTTTGGAAGAACGCGCGGCACTCCGGGCGAAGTTCTATGCCGCCGGTCTTTGGCCACCTCAAGGCGGTCCCGAGCAGATCCTTGAAGCAACATCCACAATCGCCCTGCCGGAAGACAACTCTCCGCTTCGTTGATCTCTGTTGCCTACAAGATCTTTGAAGAAAATGTGACTTGGGCTGTTGTTGCCAACTGACTCGGCATCCTTCCGAAGATTAGAGTCCAGGGTATACGGAAAATGCGCACGTAGTTTATCTGTTGACTTCAGGCCAACTCACTCATCGAGCAAGATTTGCGTCAATCAGACTAGGTAGGTATAGGCAGACGGCCAGCGTGGAATGGCTTTAGAGATTATGTAAAACACTGGACAAGAGGCCGGGGAAACGGCGTTCCATTTCGTCGAGCCGGAGGAAATTCTGGATTGATGTTCCCTCGGAACGCGAACCGATGATACCGGCCTCGCGCAGAACACGGAAATGGTGGGAGAGCGTAGATTTGGGCATGTCGATGCCGAACCCGCCGCAAGGGACCTCGCCCTGACGCGCGAGATGGCGAACAATGGAGAGACGCACCGGGTCGCCGAGCGCCTGCAAGACGCACGCAAGACCGGCCTCAGACGCTTTCTTCTTTCTTTTAAATGGGCAAAGCATTCTGCTTCGATTTTAGTGGAACTTTGCAAATCCGCGAAGAGAGACTTGACTGGATGTGGTGGTTCGAGTATTTTCGAACCATAAGATTCGTGAATTATCGAACATCAAGGAACGCAATTCGCCTTACTGGTGAGCTGGCACTCGGCGGAAGGCACGGCTTTTCCATGATCTTGCTTGATGAGGAACGGAAGCAACAACGCCAGGGAGTGATTGAGATGAAGGTAATTGCAGTAAACGGAAGTCCGAGAAAGAATTGGAACACGGCGACGCTGCTGACGAAGGCACTGGAAGGGGCGGCAAATGAGGGAGCGGAGACCGAACTGATCCATCTTTACGATCTTGATTTCAAGGGCTGCATGAGCTGTTTTGCCTGCAAGCGCAAGGGTGGAGCGAGCTATGGCAAGTGCGCCTGCCGCGACGGACTGACGCCGGTGCTGGAGCGCATCGCTGCGGCTGATGCGCTGGTGGTGGGTTCGCCGGTTTATCTGGGCTCGGCAACGGGAGAAACCAAGTCGTTTCTGGAACGGCTGCTTTTCCCCTACTACGTTTATGACCGCACAGGTTCTTCGCTCTTCCCCAGGAAGATGCCGGTGGGTTTTATTTACACGCTGGGCGCCAATGAGGCGCAGATGAAAGTTGCGGGCTACGACCAGCCGTTGACGTTGATGAGCCAGTTTGCGGAACGGATCTTCGGCGCGCCCACGGAGACGCTCTTTGTGAACGACACCTATCAATTCGACGACTATGGAAAGTATGTATCTGACCGTTTCGACGTGGCGCACAAGGCGAAACGAAGGAAAGATGTCTTTCCGCAGGACTGCCAAAAGGCCTTTACGATGGGGGAAAAATTGACGGTAGCGATAACATAATACAGCACTTCTGAGCAGGTGGATGGCAGTTATCACCCGATAAATAAAACGCATTGGACAGGACAGGAGCTTCACCGCAGGCTGGGGGAAAACGCTGGCTGCGGCAGTGACGATCTTCGCGTTCATCGCGGTCCGAGCCGGCGGCGCTCGCACAATTCCCCTCTTAGGTGAACCATGTCGATTGCTACCGCTGGAAGACCTTCGTCCCACGAGCAGCCGGAAAAACTCCCGCCCTGCCGGTTTCCCCTGCCACCGAATCTGCTTGAGTTCTCCACCGAAAAGGTTCCCACCATTCAACAGGAACCAGCCGATAGCTTCGGTCCGCTAGCGACCATAAATCCGTAATGGATCATGGATTTACGCAAAATCGCCGAGTCACTTATCCAGCCTCGCAAGTTGCCTTGCGTAAATTGCGGTTTGCATTTTGCGAACCGTATCGTAGTTAAATTATCGTTCGTAAAGGGCTCCTGGGTCAGCGCTCCTCTGGAGGCTGATCTCGCCGGCTTTCCTGCCATGCTCCCCAGACAGCGTTTTCAATCCGGTCAATCTCCTGGTCGGTTATCTCTGAAAAGGAGGTTCGCTTCCCCTTGGAAAGTTTGCCTTTGTTTTGTAGGATCAGCCTCAC